>Ga0179593_1599930_pt1 | contig 15516 bp, 23 predicted proteins | sample CZODoug2_1_08_16_FD_185931 | JGI IMG/M metagenome (GOLD analysis project Ga0179593, IMG submission 185931) | Vadose zone soil fungal communities from Angelo Coast Range Reserve, California, USA - CZODoug2_1_08_16fungal (PacBio error correction) | ecosystem: Environmental > Terrestrial > Soil >... | reverse complement strand
TCGGCAAAACATCCTTCTCCAAAGTTGGCCACCTTTTCCCAATCCTCAATCTTCCCCATGCCTTCAGAGGAGCGGCGTCACTTTTTTCTTCCCTTGGCGGACTTTTCTTTCGTGTCTGTCTTAGCCCCCAGACCGGTTCCCCCTTCGTCCCTTTCCCTACTGTCTTATTGCATCTCGAAGGCTTCCCCCCTTTGAAGGGACGAGAGGGACCGCCCCTTTTTTGCAGCACACCCAGACTGGCCCCAGTGAATTCCTTTCCCACACCCCCTCCCCTCAGCCCATCCTTTTGCGGTGCAAATCGTTGACCCCTTTCCCCTTTTCTCTGGAAAGAATTATGCAGGTCTTTTCCTCCTCCCCCAAATCTCCTTGCCCGTCCTTTTTTTCTTTTCTCGGGGCATCAACCTTGCCGAACTCTTCTCTAGGCTAGAGCTTTTTTTTCCTTCAGGGTGATGGATTCATCCCTCTTTCTCCCCATTTCGTTCCCTAGAGCAGTGAAGTTTCCTTTCTGGGCACGTTTTTTCTTATCCGGAACCCCCAAGATTTCCCCTTCGAATATCGGTGTGGCCCTTTTCTTCACAGCTGCCGTGCTCTTGTGATGATCTTCCGCGTAGAGGGGTTTCAGGCACTTTTTTCCGGATGTGGTCTTCTTCCCCTCCTGTGAATTCGCCATCTGGCAGTTCTCAATTGTTCGTGTCCTCTTCCTTTTTCTTTTGATCGACAATGTGTCTGATGTCCTTTTTTTCCGTTCCCCCCCCGCGTTGCTTAGAGCGTTTTTTTTGAGAAGAGGAGAAAAGCCCACCCTCGGACTTTTCTTGTTTTTTCCTTGAGCGATAAGACCTCAGGACATCCAGACAGATCAGATAGGAGTTTTTTCCGACATGGTAAGGACAGGCCCTTTTTTTTTTTCTTTTCGCGCCCCCCTGGGTGACCCCCCGGAAGGTAGTCAATCCCGCGTTTTTCTACCCTTCTCCTATTATTCCTCCGTCGCTTGCAGCCCCAATGCTACAATGCGGTTTTTTTTACTTGCCTTTCCGCGGGTCAACGAACCCACCCTCGAAGCCGGGTCCGCCTCTTGGGCCGGGTGCTCCCCGCCTCTCGATCTCGTCCCACCCGACCTTCTCCCCATCATTCGTCTCCCTTTCTCCTTTTGACAGTGGCAATCGCCGACATTCCCTTCCGGGGGATGTTTTCCTCCCACCCTGTCCAAGGTTCTATCTGCCGCAAGTTCTGCCCGGGGTCCCATTTTCTTTGGCGCGTGCACCTCGCAAAGATTATAGTGTTTTTCCCCTTTTTTTCCCGCCAAGAATGCCATAGGGAAGGGCCCACTTCCTTGTCTCAGCGGGCGCTTGCTTGCTTGTTTCAAAATTCCCCCCTCTCCCCAATGACCCAATGTAGCTTTCTTGGTTCTGACAACCCTTTTTTCTTCGTTGCTAGTCGGTGATTTTTTTTTTTTAAGATTTTTCTTTCAGTCCAACCCCCTCCGGCCTGTTCACGGCCTTTTTCCGGCCCGGTCGGAATTCCTTTCCACCAGGAATAGCGCCTTCCTTTCTTTCGAGTCGACTGTGGGCCCCCTCGGGCATCCCCAGCCCTTAACTGATACTGGGGCTGTCTTTTCTTTTCGTTTCGTTTCAATGCATTAATTTCCCTCCCCCTTCCTTTCCCCCCCGGTAGCCTTCTCCCCCCTCGGTCGAGGTGAATGGCCTTTTTTTTTTTAGCTTCTCTTTTGCTGCCGCTTGGGCTTCCCTTGCTGCGGGGCCTTTTTTCCCCATCACCAAGCCATGACCCCCTCCATGTCTGGTGCCTTTTTGAGGATTCATTCCCTGCCCCCTCTTTGTATCGTTTCCCCTTCGGCGGTCACCGCGGTGTGGCCGTTTTTTCTTTCGTTTTTTTTTCTTTCGGTTCATTGGATGGCTGAACGCAAAACCTTTTTTCTACAACTGGCCACGCCCCCTGGCTTGTGCTGGTCCGGGTTTTTTCTGCCAGCGAGACTTTTTTTTGGACTCCGTCTCTCGGGCTTTTGCCAAATTTTTTTTTCTTTTTTTTTGAGTGGACATCCTCCCCCTTCTTAGTGTTCCTTAACAGGACAAAGACCGGTCCCCCCCCCTTCCATCCGGGGCCAGTGGCATCCTTTTCTCAGGCGTTGACAGGCAAAAAGCGGTTTTTTGAAGGGCTACTTCCTTTTTCCATGCCGCCCAGAATGCCACTCTCCTTTTTCGGGGCATTTTATTACCCCGACACCGAGAGGTGATCCCCCCCCCCCCCCCCTTCCATAACGAGCAACAATGGGTCCTTTTTGGCGGCACCGTTCCAACACTCTCGGGGTATCGGAAAGCCGACGAACCCCCTCTTCTCTTCCCCTTCCTTTTCTTTTTGTGGGACTGTGATCTTCCTCACATGATGAGAACGTTTCCCCCCTTTTTTTTTAAACCAGACGGCAATCCCCCCTTTTTTCCCCCCCCACGGAGGCTTCTCCCTGTCGTTCTTCCTGGCTCTTTTTGGGTGCGTCAACGCGAGCTGACTTTCCTTTTCTGGATCCCCCTCCCGCCTTTTGCATCCTTCCCCGCAAGACCACCCCTTCTCCCCTTCCCCAACGAAGTTGTGCGATTCTCTGGATTTTCGACAGGTAACATCGTGGATCCTTCCCAAACGTACGGGGCAATTTCCCCTCTATTGGATCATCGGCCAGGTGGCTCTCCCTCCTCCCTCAGGATTCAGTCCCTCCCTCCTTATCGTCCCCCGGAGGACCCCCTCCGTTAAATGCTGTCTCCGTTTCTCCTCCTTGTTGACAGATGAACTCCCCTTGCCGAACAATTGAGACATTTTCTCCCCTTTCTCCCCGCTGCGACTGACCCATTCTCCGGATGGCGCCGCGTCTCCAGAGGGAACTCCCCCAGGGAGACCTCCCTCCCAGGTAGCCTTGACAGCCTTTTTTTCCCCCCCACATTTAATCCTATGGTCCTTTCCTTTTGTGCGAGGCTTTATGGGCAAAGTTTCCCCTTTTTTTTGGTTGTCATAGATCTTCCCTCTATTCCCCCGGATATTCAGCGAGTAGCTCTCTTTTCCTTTGTTTGTTGAGAGTCTTTCGTATACGAGATGAATTATTTTGTCGTTATCCGTCCCTTTACACCTTTCTCATAGGTCCCCCCCAACCGCCCGCACTTTTGACCAATCCAACAGACTTTTCCCTCCTCATTGATGCCACTCCTTTCATACCCATTTTGTGTTTTTTTTGCGAGGCACGGCTGGCAAGATACCTGGGTGGCCCCTTTCTTATCCCATTTTTCTGACGAAACCTCTTAATGGAACGATAATGTTTTCTTGTTAATAGCAAACCTGTGGCTTTACGATACTGACTTTATATTCATTTGGGCAAGGTCTTCCCCCCCCTTCGCGGCAGATTTTAATAGTTCGGCCTTTGCCCCGGAATTTTTGGGAACGTCTTTTCCCCCCGCCTGTTTTCTCTTTTGAGGCCAAACCCTTCCCCCCCCCCCCTATGATACAATTTTTCTTTTCCCTGAGGTGGCCAAAGGACCTTCCCCCCCGCTTTACATTTCGCAATTAAAAGATCGGTGATCCGCAGCCCCCCCCCCTTTTTTTTTTGGGGATCCTTTTTTCGATTTAATTCTCCCATGTTGGGTAGCCCTTTGTCACAAATAGAGTAAGATAGAGGGTTGGATTCCCCCCCCCTTTTTCATCGAAGAATACGCACGCACTCCTTTTTTGACCTGGGCGTATTTTTATGTTGTAGGCGGGTTCCTCCCCTGTGAATCCGTAGCCAATTATCTTTTCTTTTTCCGGAGGGCTTGGTTTGTTCAGTCGGTTTTTTCCCTATGGTCCTTGTGCCCGTCCCTCTGGCGGGCGCGTTTTCCTCGCGTTCTTTTCCCCACCTCTCCTTTGTACGGGGGAGGACTTTTCCCCCCCTTTTTTCCATACGATCGAACATCCTTTCGGACATTGTCCCTTTTCTTCCGGAAACTGCACTCTTTGTCCTGGCAAGCATGGATTTCCTTCACCCTTCCAATGACCGGCGCTTGGTTGGCTGTTGTTCTTTCTTGTCCTGGTCCAGCCCAACGGCGCTGTGGCATTTCCCCCCACCCTTTCCCCGCGCAGGTCACGAAAAGAATCCACCACATTCAGGCCCGCTCGATCTTCGTAGTATCTTTGGTTTTCCTCGACCGGAATCTCCCAGAAGTTGCCCTTGGTCTCTTGCGTTCAGCAATCCCTTCCTCACACACGGCTTCTGAGCCTTTCTCCGAAGAACCTCCCCCTTTTTCGTCCCCCTTTTAAGCACCCTTAAAGGGCAGTCCATTCTCCGACGAATGCAGAACATCCTTCGTTTCCCTTTGTGACTTTTTTTCGCACGGCAAACGCATTCCCCCCCTTCCTTGGGGAAAGCAAAACGGGGTTCCTCTTTCGAGTCAGAAGGTACTCCCTTCCCCCCAACTCGACGCGACGGGAAGGAATTTCCCCTCTGCTGTTTATTGCTTTTTGCCCGAACCTTCCCCTCTTTCCCTCCCCCCTCCCAGTATAAGTTGCGGATTTCTTTCCTTGGACGCCTTTTTCGTATTTCCGATGCGCCCCCCTTGGAGTGCTTTCTGGTGCGCACCGGACAAATCTTCTTTTTTTCTCTAGGGATTTGTGATGACTACGACCCCTTAACCCAAACCGGGTTCCCCCGGTGCTCCCCGACGCAACCTTTAGAACCAAAGTCCCGCTTCTGTGCCCCCCCTTTCTTGGGTAGGGAATTTTCCCCTCGGGTAAAAAAGGCCGTCTTTTCCGATTACTTTTTTCTCCCCACCCACGAACGCGCTTAACGGACATTCTCCACGGCCCCTCTACTTTCGGATTTCCCCCCCATCGCGACAAGAGGGTCTCTTCTTTTTCCTTCCTAACGCCTTGGCCCGACAGTGGACCCTTCCCGAACCCCTTTTTTTGGTATTTACCATAAAGGCAATGCCCCCCCTTTTCCCCCTTCCTTTTCCTGGGCCCCTGTGTCCTTTGTCCAGAATTTCCTTTGTATTATCCTTTCTGGTGGTGGTCGATTTTCGGAAGTGCCCTCCGGTCACCCTGGCCAAAATCTCTTTGCTCTTTTCCGATGTGTTTTTTTTCGTTTTGAAACCTCCCCTTTCTCTTGTGACAAAAAGCCTTGCCAACGAATTCTGCTTTTTTTTTTGAAGTCTCCCGTTGACCCCATCTCAGAGGGCTTTTCTAAAGACCTTTGTCCTTTTCCCTCCCATTCCGAGGAATTTTTTGTTCACCCCACTCTTTCGCGACCTTTTCTCCCCCCCCTGGATCCCCCCCCGTCCCGCAGACTTCTTTTCTTCTGAGCATCACAGCATTAACATTTCTTCCTTTTACAACACAGATTCCCCTTTCTGCAAGCCAGCTGTTTGCTCTCATTTTTCTGATCGACCCTCCCAACTCCCGTGCCCCTTTTCCCTCAGGGCCCTTTCTGAGAAGAAAATAGGCCCCTCCCCGAGCACTGAAGATTCGGTCTCTTTTCCTTGGGAGATCTTAAAAGTCCCTTCCCTTTTGTTCGATAGGTTTTTCCCTCCCTTTCGCACACCTCTTTTTCCCCTTCCCCCGGCGGTGAATCGCCTCTGCCCCCCTGTCTCGGAGACCGTACGGTCGCTTTCTTCCTTTCCAGCATGGGTGCTACCTTTTTTTGTTACCAGCTATATCCCCTTCCCACGTCGCCCCCCCGATCTTCCGGCACTGAGATCCTTTTCCCCCCTGAGACGGCTAACCTTTGCTGAAGCCAGCCAACCTTTTCCAGTTGCCCAATGCCTCCCTCTTACCCTGATTTGATGCCCTGCATGTACCTTTCTCCTTGGTCCCGCAAGAAGAGTTTTATTTTCCAGCGCTGCAGAATGATTTCATTCCCTCCCCCCCTCGTTCGTGGGGTCAACAGAGTTGGCTCCGGAGTTGCTGCTGAGGTGGTTCCTTTCTTTCAATGGTTCCTTCTAGATGGTCTTTTTAGGAGCCACCCCCACCCTCTTTTGTAACCTCCAGGCCTTTTGCTTTGCTGTCCGCCCCCTGGTCGTAGCCCCTTTACAGCGGGAGGCAACGATTTTTTGGGCTTAACATCCCCCTCCCCCCTCTTCCCCAGGCCCCATCGAAGGTTCCCTTCCTTTTTTTCACCTCCTTTCCGGCAACGTCTTTTCTTTTCCCTTGGCAAAAAAACCCTTTTCTTCTAGTGGATGTGGCAGAATATCTCTATTTTTTTTTGTTTGTTGTGGGGTTGACCATTTCTCTGTTTTTTTTTTTTTGTTTTGGTTTGTTTGTTTTGTTTTTTTTTTTTTTTTGCATTTTTCGCAATATCTCTCCACAAACAGTTGGCCCCCCCTTTCCCATCCCTACCTTAATTAAGGAGGCGGAGGCGACCCTATGAACTGGCGTCTTTCGAGGGTATATGTAGCCCCCCCTTTTTTTCCCTGCACCTCTTTTTCCGTAGCCCCCTCCGACGGAAAAATGGCGTCTCCCCTCCTCCTGGGATTGTGCTTTTTTTGTAGGACCTACCTTGAGTTGAGCGCCGAAACCTTTTTTTCCCCACTCCTTCTGTTTTTTCCCTTCTTATGAGTGAAACTTTCCCCCCCCCCCTAAACTCAGGCTGCGGCACCCTCTCCCGCTTTCGATGATATCTGTGTAATTCCCTTCAACGCCTTGCAAGAAGGCACCCCCCCCTCCTCGGTCCTCTGATCCACATCCTTGTCGCCAGGAGTCTAGTTCTTCCTGGCACTGTATCCATTCTTTTCCGGGCGCCAGGTTCGGTTTTCATAGAGAAGTGGTTTTTAGCCCTGATTTGAGACCTTTTCTCCATGAGATAGGCTTTTTCAGGTCGCAAACAGGCTTTTTTCTTTCGGTACAAGCCGGGTGGGTCTTCCGGGGCCTTATCGATCACGCGTAGAGTTCCTTTCTTGACTGTTTTCTGACCATAAATGCCCCCCTTGGCCTTCCGGAAATCTGGCAGTTTTCCCCCCCCTCCTTTTTTCTCCTGATATTTTAAGGTGATCGCCGTTGATGAGCCCATTCGGTTTTTTCCCCCCGCGTGGATTCTCCCCCCGTTTTTCCCCCCTTGTGATGATTCACGTTTTCTTTTTTGCTATGCGATACTCTCTTTTTCCCCAGACCAGCAGGACACTTCCTTTTCTTGGGGTGTGGGGGTGGGGGTGTGCCCGCGAGCATTGGTCACATTGACTGGTGCCCTTTTCTTGACCTAAAATTTCTCTGCCTCCCCGCGTGGTCGACAAGTCTCAAATTCCGGGGTCTCTTGTCCATGCTACCCACAATGAGTTGCCACTTCTTTCCCTCTTCGGGCACCCTTTTTCAACCAACTCCCCCCCCCTCTCCGGGTACGCATTTATTTGGGCCCCCCTTTTCTTTTGGGGCAGCCTGTCGAACCCGGTTTTCGTCCCCCACCACATTTTTTTTTTTTCTCCGTAAGACTGTGACAGTGGGGGGCCCTTGGCCCAATCGCCCCTTTCCTTGCCGGGATGGGTCCTTTTCATTCTTTTCGCCACCTGGCGTCCATGGCCGTTAGTGACACCTTTTCCCCCCCCCCCCCCATTGTCGCGCGGACACCCTTTCCCCCTAGTGGTGGTCGGGTTCTTCTTTCTTCGCCTTTCCCTCGGGAATCGCTGTCCTGGGTTGACTTTCCCCACATGGTAACACTCCCCCTTTCAGACGTCAGCTTTCCCCTTTTACCACCCATTTGTCGGCTTTTTGTTGATGTCTTTTGGGTCTGGTTTTCCCCTTCTTGTTTAGGCAGAACCCCCCCCCCCCCCTTTTTCACGGCGATGCGTCGGTTTTCAATACAAGACTTTTTTAGCTCTCCCCTCTCGGCCTCCCTCCAGCGGGTCGCGACCCCTCCTGTTTCCCTTCCCAGCAGAAAACTGATATTCTTGTTCGGCTCGTTTCAACCGAATAAGCATTTTCTTTCCCGGTCGCTCACTTCTTTCTGTCGAGTGAATTTTTTTTCCATGGAAGCTTCGAGGGTTTTTTGCTCTTGGCCTGCGGTTTTTTGCCGACAAACCCAAACTTGCACCTCCAATCGGACGTTTTCTTTTTCATCGGTCGGTCCGCCCTTAAAGTTACACTTTATCGAGGATTTTTCTTTCTTTTCGGGGTTCACCGCTGTCGGAGGTCCTTCGCTATTCTGAGTCGGATTCATGGTTCTACGTGGCCCCCCACAGGGTCGGACAATTTCACCCCTTGATGGCGGGTTTTTTCTGTGGACAAATTCCTCTTTCTTTTCATAAGATAGATCTGAAAATTTCGTTTTTCGTGAGCGCTACCTGATTGTCTCCAGTGTTTTAAGGGGCTTTCACAGGAAAAAGTCCCCCCCCCCGGCACGGCCACGCACCATCCCTTGTGCAGCCATTTGTCCCCCAGATTTGACCTTCCAAAGAGTTTCCCCTTTCTTCCAGAATTCTCATGCCTCCCCCCCATCCAACAGCCGTGCCTGTTCCTGTTTCTCCCTCCAGACGAGATCATCAAACAAATGCCTCCTTCCGGCCAACCATGGCATCTCCTCGCTCGGCCAGGTACAATCGATTCCTTTGCAGCAGACGAAACAAACCTTCTCATTTCTACACCTCTTGCCCCTGGTGCTCGGATTAAATGATGCCCCTCCCCTTCTGATAACCCTCCCCCACCCGCCCGGTAAACCTCCACGGAGTGCGTTCTCCTTCTTTTCCCTGATTGGGTGCTTTTTCTTCTTGGGGTAGGGGGTTATCCCCCCTCTCTCCTTTGATCGAGACTCCCTTCCACCCTCCTTAGGTCGCCCCCTCTCCAGAACGACCTGGTTTTGTTCCTCTTCCCTTTTCAAAGCGTGGGAGACATGTCCCCTTTTTTTCCCTGCCCAAGTCCCGGGTTGGTCCTCGCCAGAATGATGCTGGATCATCCTTTCCCTTTTCCTTGCCAGCTCTGGACGTCCTTCCTTGAAGGAAGACTTCCCCCTCCCCTTTTGGTGAACATGCCGACGCCGACTGTAAAGATGCCGCTACCGCCTTCCTCGATGAATAGCCAATTCCCTCTTTTCTAATGGGCTTTTCCCTCTCAGACCTCCCCTTCTCCTCGGATGGTTTTTCCTTTTTTGTGCGTCAGCCCTCTTTCGAAAAGATTCCCCCCACCCCTCCCAGTTTTTTTTTCCCCCCGCCGTTTGCCTCCTCCATGTAAGCGCCGCGCTTCCCCCAAAACCCACCACACACCCCCCCCCCCCACACCAAACCACACCCCCCCCCCCCCCACATATGGAAGGTCAATAGTTCCGGCTGTTGGGATGGGTCCCCTTCTTGTTTTCCCCCCAGTCAGCTCTTTTTCCAAGGGCGAGTACCCTGCCTCTCGTAGACTGGATATTCTCTCTTCCTTGTTGAGATAGGACTAGTTCTACTCGTTGAATTGGCTTTTCCACCTCGCCACTCCCGTGGACCCCCCCCCCGGGATTTCGGCCACCCCAACCAGCCTCCTGCCCCTGGCACTATTTGATGACATTTGTCCTCCCCTTGTTTGGCTTTTCGGCAAAAGGCTTTAATCTTTGAATTGTGGAGGAGGAACCTTCTCACCGCTCGGGTGCTGGATCTCCGCGGCGCCTGCTGTTTGCTCCTTTTCTTCGCAACCCTTTTCTCCCCCCATGGTTAGACGAACATTTCCCTCATCGGCGGCGGTGCCTTCCGGTCTTATTTTAAAATCTTCCTTCTTCGTCGCTTTCTCCCCTTCTCCCTTTTGGCAGCAAGGGGATTTTTCCGTCGGCTTCCTTTTTCCTTCCGCCTGCGTCTAGAGTACTTTTCCCGATCATTCCCCTACTTTCTTTTCCCTTGCTTTGGCCCCCCTTCCTTGTATCAGATTCTCTTTGAAAATACGGGTTCCCCCCTGTTATGGAGGGCGTGGGCGCTTCTTTTCCTTTCTCTTGATGTCGATTTCCATTGCTCTCTTTGGTCTTTCTTTTCCCTCTTCCTTGTTGACCTCATTTTTTTTTTTTCTTAAATCGAAGACTCGCTTGGAGTTTGACTGGTCTCCAAGGGCTTTTTTTGTTTTCTTTGTGGGCCTCCCTGAATACGATAAACCATTCTTCTCATATGAAAGCAGGGAAGGGCCTTTTCTTCTTTCCATAGATTTGTCCTGGCCTCCCTTTCGGGGGCCAGCTGGATTTCTATTCTCCTTATTTCCTCAACCTACTGGAGGCTTTTTTTCATTTTTCCCAAAGTCCTCTGGCAGTGGGTGGTCACTTTTGGCCTTTCCCCTCTCCTTCCGGAAACTTCTTGGACTTGCGAAATTGGGCTCATGCAAATGCTGATGTCCCGGTTGGTCTTGTCCGTTTCCTTTTCATGTTAAAGCCCCCTGAGCCCTCTGTTTAGTTCCAGGCAAGCTCTCCTACAGAATTTCCCCCCTCACCCTCCCTCCCAGATCAGTCTGCCCGAGTTCTCGTTGGTTTCATCCATGAAAGTCATTCCCCACGTTTCCATCTGTTTTCCCTTCCCCATTTGCAGTTAATCCCCCCCTCTAACCAAAAACGGAATGATGCTACTTCCCCAGAATGACCCTCCCGGACCCCCCTACTTCCCCTATTTTCCCTTCCGGCACCTGTCCCAAAGCGGATCCCCCCCCCTCCTCTACGCCCTCACGTCCTTTTCATGGCTTGGTCTTGTGGCGCAACTTTGCCCTCTTGGAAGCAACCCTTTTCCGCTGACCAGTTCGCCTGCCCTCCCTCGACGGGGAAGGGAATTTGGTCTCTGTCTTCTTATCTTTTTCCCCACTCCCTCTTTTCCCAGAAAAAGTATCAGTTCTTTTTTTTTTTTCTTTTGGTGTCGCCGGCGGCTGTTTCCGACGGCTGCGGACCCTGTGGGTCTTCTTTGTCGGCGCCCGCCTGCCTCGGCATTTTCCCCTTCCCCCTTTTGCTGCCTAGACAAGCGTGGCCAAGGTCCTTCTCAACAGACGACCCCTTTTCGACAATTTTTTTTCCCCCCACTGTGCAACCATTCTCCTGACTTTTCTTCCCATTTTGAAGGGTGCAACCACCGCACACCCTCCCCGCCCCCAAGCCCCTTTTCCATTGGTTTGTTGGCATTCTGGATTTCTTTTTTCCCCACTTTCCCCCCCGAAAAAATATACTTTTTTTCCAAGAGCGACAAGAAGCTTTTGGACCGGTTCTTTCCCCCATTAACCGGAATTATATACTTCTACTTTTTTTTGGCTTTACCGGCAAGGAAAGGCGATTTGGTTTTTGGGCCACCCTGTCCGGGACTTTCCTTCTGATTCTCGGCATTTTTCGAGATAGAACCCCCTTCCCCCCTTTTTCCCCAAAGCAGGTCACCACTTTCCCTCGTTAACCGGTTTCGCGTTGCTTAGTTGGTTTCTTTTGCCAAGACTCCCTTTCCCCCCCCCCCCCCAGCAGTGGCAAACGCTGTAGCATGGATAAGCGTCCTGTCCCTAAGAGGGTGTACGACCCCTCTGGCAGGGAAAGCTCCATTCCGTCTCCCTTGGTGTAAACCCACCTTATGCGCCGCCGTTTTTTTTTCACAATTTTCCTTGTGGCCCCCGCCCTCCTCTTTTCTTTTTTTCCTGGATGGTCTGGAAGAACCAGAAAGTACCCTCCCTTCTCATCCAAACCTTTCCCCCCCCCTACAGTATCCCCTTTTGTTTCTTGCTCGAGACATGCATCGATAAGCCCCTCCGGGACTCATATCCGAGTCCCCTGCCTCGTGGTCCCATGGTAGATCCCGGACCCCCTTTTTGGACGTTCATTTAATGCGGGCAATTTCCTCGTTTCTTCCCGAAGAAACACAGGACCGGGCCCCCTTGAATTTTTCCTTCGTTTTTCCTGATCCCCCCCCCCCTCCACGGCTTTCTTGGAAGACGTAGATTTCCTTCACTTCTTTTTTCTCCGGCCGGTGGTTTTCACCCGTGGTTACCAGACCCCCTTAGCCATCCCCGACTCCTTTCTTCCCACGGCACTGAATAGATGGACCCCCCCTTTCCCCCTATGGCTACCTCGTTGCAGCACCAGCAACCCTTTTCTTTCCCATGCTATAAATCCCCAGGATGGGAGTGCCCGCACCCCGCTCGCCTGCAGAAATTTTTTCTGACCTTATCCGACTTACGCTCATCTACTCTTTCGCTTTTTAACGAGTTGACGCAGAAGGATTTTTTTTCTTTCTAATCCGATTCAGAGGGACCCAACTGGCCCCTTTTGAGTTTTGCCTTAACCCTCATCACTGTCTTTCCCCCCTTTCCCCCCAATGCACCAAGGCACGGCGCTCTTAAGGATCGGTCCCCCTTTCTTTCGGCACGATAGCAGGCTTTTTCCCCCCCCCAACTCCCCTCAGCGTCCATCTTCCCTGTTCCCGGGCGAGTTATCCCCTCCCCCCCTTCCTTGCCTTGCATATAGAGGATTGTCCTTTTTTTTCCTCGTGAGGATGTGCCCGAATTTCCCTTTTTTTTTTCCTCTCTCCGTTTTTTAGCTCTCTTTTCCAAATACTCCGTTTTGTTTTTTTTCACCACAACCGTTGGTCCACCCTCCCTCCCCCCTCTCCTTTTCCTTCCTTCCGTGATTCGGCGGAGTAATCGGCCCTTCCCTGGATTTGGAGGGGTATGCATCCGGCGATCGTGAAGCTTCGACCCCCCCCCCATGGCGGCTCCTCTCCGGGCCTTTTCCTTTCTGACGAGAGGCCCTTTTGTAGCCGCACCCTCCCCTTTTTTTGCCCATTTGATTAATAGCTTCCTCACCCCCCCCCCCCCTGGTGCAGCCCCAAACCCCGTGCTTCGGCCCTCTTTTTTGACCCTGTCTCCCCTCTTCTCGTAAATGAAAGGTATTGACGCAGGATCACCCCCCCTTCTTCCTTCGGCGCGTTAAGATGCGGTTTTTTTCCCCTCCCCTCAGCTTTCGAGGTCTTTCCTTCCTTTCTGTCATCCTCTGCTTCACGCGGGTTATCCCTTTTCGATGCCATAGAGCCGTTCCTTTGCGCGTCGGGGTGTTTTTTTTTGTTCTGTCGACTTGGCCCTGGTCCAGTCGCCCCCGTCTTTTTTGTCGCCCCTTTGAAAGAGAAGTATTCAAGCGCTTTTTGATGATCGATCCCTTTTCTGGGGTTTGCACAGGCATAGGTGTGCCTTTTTTCTTTTTCTTATCAAAATAGAGGTCCCCCTTTTTCATTTTCGCTCATCCCTTTTTCTCTTTCGGTGATCGAACCTCTTCTGATCGGTGATGAGCCTTTTTTTTTCAACCCCGCGTGGTTTTTATGAGAAGTTTTCTGCTTGAGATACTTTTCTTTAGATGAGATACGAATTTCCTTTTCTTCAAAACACTCCCCCCAGGAACGATCCTCTTTTTTTTCCAACTCCTTCATTGGCAGTGGCCCTGCGGGCGCTCTGGTGCAATAGGTGGCCCCCCCCAAGTTATCGGTTTCGCTGTTCCCTGCACCGTTTTTTTCAATCGCCCTCTTTTCTTTCGAGACGTATCCTCTAAAATTGCGTGTCCCCTGCTTTGGGTAACTTTTCTGAGTTTTTCCCCGAACAAGAACCATCCGTTCCAACATCCGGGATCCTGCCCCCCCCTCCGTTGAAAAGGCTTTCCTGGCGATCCGCCCCACCGCCTTCGGATAATCCCCCCCCGAGGTTCCATTGGTCCTTTCTACACAAATCCGCTTTTTTCCTTTTTGCTTTTTTATAACAAAACCCGGTCGGATTTTTTGGAAAAGGCGTTAGTGCCACCTTTTCAGGGCGTCTTCTTGTAGAGATGCCCCCTTTGGTTTTTTTTTTTTTTACTAAGAGCAGCATGCCATCGTTTAAGAATTTTTCTTTTCCTTTCCTCGGGAGCTGGAGGTGTCCTTCAAAAACAACACTCCTAACAAAGAAGGGTCCCCCTTTTTTTTTCCCTTTTTTTTTCTTCAAACACTGTTTTCCTGGACTTTTGCCGTTTCCCCGCGGGAGGGCACCTTTTCTTGGAAATGTTCAGTGAAGAAAACCTTTTCCCTTCCCCCGAGGTCTCGCCTTCCTAAAGCATGCCTCCCCCCATTCCTAGCGCAGAGGAGAACTTCTTTCCGAGATCCCTTTCGTCTCACAGAAAGGGACTCTTTTCCTTTTGTTTCTTGTTGGATGCGTCTTTTTAGGAAACCCTTCCTCCTCCTCCCCCTACAGAGGCAGGTAGCATTTCGAGGTCGAGTTTCCTTCTTTTTAGCCTAGTAACGGTTTTTTTTTCCCCGTGTCTAGACTTGGCCTGCTTTGGGAAGTGCGTCCCCCCCCTCCCCCCCCCCATGGAACAATTAGAGTGGATTTTCCGTAGATCCTCCCCTTCCCGTTCAGGGATAGTGCTTTTTTTTGCCTTCCCCCCGACCCTGTTCTTCTGTAGTCTTGCAGCAGCCGTGTTTTGGATTTATGCTGTTCCCACACAGGGTAGGCAACTTTAACGTCGGGAACTTTCTTGCCTTTTCCTGATCCCCAGCTTTTCTGCTTTTCAGCTCTTTCTGGTATTGTCGGAAAATTCGTTCTGTCTCTCCCTTTCCGTCTTGGAAAGCCGTTTTTTTACTTTTTGGGACGGAACACCACCAGGATAAACCCACGGTGGTCACCACTCTTCTAAGAAGGAGGGTTCTTTTTCCATGGCCAGGCTTTGTTCCCCAAAGCGGGCCTGTTTTCCGTGTTTTCCTTCCCCCCCTCTTAATACCCACCCTCGGTTTTCGTCACTTGCGGGTAAGGTGATTTCTCCCTCCCCCTTCTTTTTTGAGCAACATGACCTCCGTCTCACCGCCAGCGCTTCGGTTTTCCCCTCGTAGGAAGACGGAGCAGGTTTTTTTTTTCCCCCCCCCCCCCCCCTGAACGGCGGCTACAACCCTGCAGAATGGTTGCCTTCTTTTCTCCCCCGCCCTCCAACATGAATTTTTCCCGCCCAGGTTAAAAAATCCACGTCGTCTCCGAGGCTTTAGCTTTAAGGATCTTCCAACCCCTGCTGCCCGCGGTGTTCCGCCCAAGAGCCCCCCCCCCCCATTTCCTTCCCCGAAATGGCAGAGTCCCCTTTCCCCACGCTTCCGCACCCCGTTTGCTCCCCGATCTGTAAACGTTTTTTTTCTTGTAACCTTCCTTTAGTAAGGCCGCCCAATTCCTTGAGGACAACGGGCCGAGTCCCTCTTTGGATCATGCGGACAGTCGAAGCAGGCGGACGTTTCCTCCTTTCTCGGTAACATGTCCCCCTGCAGATGACTAGCCCCTCCAAGCCCCAGTTCCTCCTCTTTTCAATTAGAAAAGTCATGACGTCTCTCCTTTTTTTGGCGAGTCCATACGTCCTTCCGCGACCAGGCGCAGTTTCTTTTCCCTCCCCCCGGTGAGTCTGAACTGAGTTTTCCCCTCAGACCCCCTTTCCCGACGAAACAATTTTCCATCCGTTGACTCAGCTGCCGCCCCAACCCCCCCCTGTAAGCGTCCGCAGATGTTTTTCCCTTTTCTCTTCGAGTGTTTTTTTTGTGTCCCAAAGTACCCTGGTGTAATAGATGCTCTATCAATAAGGATCATTCTTGTCAACTGGATCTT
>Ga0179593_1363983_pt1 | contig 15516 bp, 19 predicted proteins | sample CZODoug2_1_08_16_FD_185931 | JGI IMG/M metagenome (GOLD analysis project Ga0179593, IMG submission 185931) | Vadose zone soil fungal communities from Angelo Coast Range Reserve, California, USA - CZODoug2_1_08_16fungal (PacBio error correction) | ecosystem: Environmental > Terrestrial > Soil >... | reverse complement strand
TTATAGTTTATCTGCTTCCACTCGTTCCGATTCTCACGTCACCAACCTTTTCGTCGATCGGGTTCTTGCTTCTCCTCCCAAACTGCTCCATCGTGCCACTGTCGCGTGTTTCTTTTCTTTCCGCCAGCCGTCAGAATTTTTGACGTGTAGAAAACCCTGGGAATTTTTACAATTTCTTCCCGCGAACTCCCCACTTACCTTTTTGCTAGCCTTTTCCCCTAGTCCAGGTTTTGTTTACCAAGCTTGCCCACTGTTCTGCCCGTAGGTTTCACAGTTCTTTTTTTTTTTCAACGCTTCACATTCTTCTCTTTCCTGCGTTTTCCCCCGGAATCTTTTTTTTTCTACTCACCTTCTTCCCCCCCGGGGTTCGTTTGGGAACACTTTTATTTAGGTTCTCTTCCCCTAGTCCCCACACCTTCTTTTTGTTTCCAAAACCCCCCCCGTACGGGGCTCGTAACGTCATTCCGCCCCCTACCCCACCCCACCCCTCGGCTGTGGTTTGTTTTGATTCAACTTAACTTCTTGCCTTGCCGTTCGCCCGTCCACGAACCTTCCTTCTCAGATTCTTTTTGGTGCGGCTTTTCTGTCATCCACGTGGTATCGCAACCGGATAGAAACAATTTTTCCCTTTAGAAGGACCTCTTTTTTTCTTGTTTCGAGACGTCGTCCTTTTGTTGTCTTGATCCCAATTTGAAACGCGAGTACTTTTTCCAAAATTTGAAAAAGGAGGCGCCTGCCAAGTTGCCCAAACCTTTCCCCCCCCGTATTAGATCGCAACAAGTTCTTTCAGGATTTTTTTGCTGCCCTTTTGGATGCCCCCCTTTGAGAAGATCCTTCGGAGGTGTGATTCTCCCCCTTGCAATTGCAAATCGTCACCTTTGTTCATTCGCGTCTTTACCGACAACACAGTTCGTTGCTTCGATCAGTTTTTGATTGGCCATGGTTGTCTCTGTTTTCACGTTTCAGACAGTTTGGCCCCTCCTGAGCACGGCTGCCCGTTCTTTGATTGAATTTTTCCATATGGTATCCCCGCCAAACCGCGCATGCCAACTCACAATTCCGTCCCAACCTTCGGCTTATTGCCCCCCCTTCCCCCCTTTCTTAGATGGTCGGAATTCCAGGTGCCGTTTGACAAGCCTTGTCCTTTCCAAACCCGTTACGGGGTGGCAGCCTTCTCGCTATTTTTTCTTTTTTTTGCCCCCCCCGTGGCGCGCGGAACCCGTTTTGCAGCCTGTTCCTGACCCAGGATTAGCAAAAACCGTTTAGTTCTCTTTTTTTTTCCAGACTTTTCTTGTGGCAAGCCATTCCAATTTTTCTTCTTTTCGTTTTTACTGATTTCGTATCAGAACCACCCCCTTTTTTACAGTATTGGTGCAGGGACCACAAGCCCCCCCCCCCCCGAAATTTAGGCCGCGTCTGTGGAACCTCAACACCACGTTTTTTTTCGCCTTTAGATACCCCGCTTTGATACTTGTCTTCTTTTTGACGAGTCGGCTTTGTCTTTTTCCCGCGCAGTCTCCGTGCCTGGTAAAGCCTCCCCACCAGTTTGAAGATGCGCTTTTTTCTTTTTTTTTCTAGATAAGGAGCATTCTGTACGTGTTTCACCCCCAGTTCCCCCAACGTTTCACGGCCAACACCCGGTAGATCTCACGCTCGTCACCCCTTTAATATGGCTTCTCTGTTTGAGGGTTTACTTTCGGCAGCGTTTTTTGTGTTCTCCCCCCTCCCTCCAGGGGACTCGTTGTACACCGTCTTTGTTTTTTTTGACCCGGCGGGTTTGGAAACTTCTCCTTTATCTGGTTGGTTTTGGATTTCTACTTAACCACCCCCTTCTTCTTCCATTTTTTGGATGGTTCCTGCATTGTTTCTGCTGTTTTTTTCCTGATGTTTGGTTCGGTTTTTTAAGACATTTTTAAACGGGATTTTCTCCTTTCACCTTGTCCAACCTGTTTGTCGGTTTTTCGGAATCGGGTCTCTGCTTTTTACTGTTTCTCTCTTTGTTTTATTGCGGTTTGTCGTATTTTGCTGTTTTTTAGGCTCTACCTGTGTTCACGTTTGCCGCTGTTACTCTCCCCATGTGTCCCCTGTTTATCGGTACTGTCCTAACCTCAATTTTGAGTTTTAAGTGGAAATGGTGCTTCTTGGGGTTTTTTTTGGTGCAGTGGCTCTGGCCCGTCACGGCTACAGTCTTGTTGTTTTCACTCATCCCCGTTTTTTTTTTTTTTTCTTATTACTTTTATTTCCACCTCAGGATTGTCTGAGGGCGGATTCCACACAGGTTCTTGACGTCTTTCTTTGCTTTTTCTGTCCCCCTTTTTTTCCTACCCCATAGAATACGCCGGACTGTCTGTTCGCAACCCCAGAGGGAAGTTGCCTCTAACTCTGGTGGAACGCTCCAAGCTTTTTTTTTTGAATCGTGTCAACCCATTTGTTGCCCAACCTTCCCCCCCAAACCGTTCGGCGTCCCGAAACTTCAGGTCCAGTCTCAAAGGTCTACCATGTTTAAAGATTTTCTTAAGAAGATTATTAGTCTTGATAGTAGCGTGAGCTTTCTTTTGTCGTTATAGTCTTCCCAGGCTTTTGGTTATTGGCCCGGTTTGGCCGATTGTCCCTCTTAGTAACCGCGTTTTTTTCGCTTACTCAGGGGATTACCTGTAAAACTCCTAATTGGTTGTGTTCGTGGTCTTTTAGCTCTCCTCATTGCCTTTTGGTGGGCCCCCGTGTTAACAGATGGCTCGGTCACTTCGTTTTCTGGTCCCTGAACAACTTTTTCGCTAAATTATGATCCCTCCGACACACTGGTCAAGATAGTTGTTAAGGAAAAACTTCTCTCAGTTTTCGACCCCCTGTCCTTCTTTCTATTCCCTTGCGGGTTTCCCCAATCACCATTTCCGGTCCTTCAAAATCCTTTTTCCCAATGTTTTGTTTCATTCTTTTTTCCTTTCCCCTTTGTGTGGTTCGGCAGGCGGAGACTTTACCCTGCGCCATTGCCCCCCCATGCTTTCTACTTTCTTCGGCACGATTTTTTCTTTTTTTTCGTGACTTGTCCCGCACCCCTCCCTCCTGTTTCCCTGCGGTCAATCACATAGCCTGTTCGAAACAAACTTTTTCAGACGACATTTTTTTTGTTTTTCCGTCAACCGGTCGGATTCACCCGTAGATTTTTGTTTCCTCTTTTTGATTAGGTATAGTCGATGATTTTTGTTCATGTCCTCCCCTTTTTGATCCATCATTCTAGGCAATTTATGACCTACGGAACACCACCCGTGTTGTCAACTTTGATCTGCGGCAGATCCTTGGTTATCGGCGGCAAAATTCCCAGGTTACCTGTTTTTTCAGTATCCTTTCTTTACACATGATCAGATTTTCCCACTCCTTCCTCCTGGTGGCCCCTTCCTTCTGCGGGCCCACTTAACCCCCCCACATTGGAAACCCTATCACGGCCACTCACGGACATTTTCCCCTTCATCATAGTCGAAATTTCTTTTCCAATAAAAATCCTTGAATTGGTACTTTTCTCCTTTATGTGATACATTTTTTTTTTTATTGTTCCGAACTTTTGGGACTTGCTCCCCCCTGTGGAACCAAATTCTAACCCCCACACCCCCATTTCATCTTGGGGTAGCTTTTCCTTCCCCGTTTTTTCGGGTTCACTTTCCCCCTTCCCTTTTTTCCCTTCAATGCCTCCTTCTTATTTATTTTTAAAACTGGCCCCGCAATGTGTTTACTTACCCTTTATCCTGTTCAAATTCCCTTGCTTTGTGCCCATTCCCAGTCTATCCTTCCCCAATACAACCCCCTCGCCCCCACCAAGTGATGGTTTGAGTACGCGTCCCAGTACTACTCTTCCCGGTCCAGGCGCCCCCTGACCCACTCAAACCCACCAAGAAGACATTTTTCAAATTCTTTTTACCCAATCAAATCTGGTTTATGCGCTGCCTAATCCCCCCACCTTTCTTTTCTTGTAAATTCATCAGGGAAGGGAACCTTGTAAATCTGTTTTTAACCATTGGACAGCAAACAGCATCTTGTGACCCCCGTCACCAACCTCAACAACAAGGATTGGGAGGGATACCCCTGTGAACAATGGCTTTTTCCCCTCTTCCTCCCCCTTCCACACACATCTTTTCCCCAGTAAATTTTTTAGACCAACTCTTTTTTCCAAACCCCTGGCCTTCGCCAAGCCAACAGTTTTTGAAACCAAATTGGCCCTTCCCCCCCCTTCCCACTGTGTCTCTCACAGTTTTCTTAGAAAACTCAATCCCCCCCCGTATCCGTTTCGGCCCTAGCCCCCAAATTGTTTGCCAATTGTTCCCTGAAGCTGTCCTAACACCACGTCTTTCCGCGCCGTGTATGTGTTTTTCAACCCACCAGCTTCCCAAACAAACAAACATCGAATCATCTGTATGTGGAGGGATTTCTTCCTTCTTCAACTGTTTTTCTTTTTCCCGTTTTTTTTTGCCCATTGTTTTTGTCTGGAACCTCTCCAGAGATATTACAGTCCCCAAAATCTATCATCTGGCTTATTTTTGTTCCACGCTCTGCCGTTATTCGTCGTTGCGTTCAATGTCCTTTTTCCGATGGATCGGTGCCCGTTTGGCAGGTTTTTCCAAGTCTCCTCCGCGGCTTCGCGCCCACCCCCCCCCCCAACACACTTTTTTTTACCTCTTTTCCGGTGGATCTCCCCCCAAGCTTACTTGCGTTTGCCTGTCCCTGCCCCCCCCCCCCCAACCCCTTTCTTTGTCTAAAAATGGTTGCTTCCGCCCAGATGTTACACCGCTTTCCCTTACCCCCTTGCGGGACTTTGCTCCCCCAACCCCAACGGACACACTTCCGTTGAGGTCTACCGTGTTTTTTTTTTTTTGCAAGTCCGTACCGCCCGGGCGCCACCACGTCCCCGCAGTCCGTTTGTTTGCTCAAAACCAATCGATCTTCTGCTTTCCCCAAGCCTTTTTTGCCCCTCATTTGTCAAACTGCGTCCATACACCTTCCGACCCTGCGTGAGGTTTATACGAAACCCTAACTGTTTGACGGCTTTCTTTGTGTCCCATTCTCTTTCGTTTGCCTAACATCTTTTTCCTTGCAATACCAGAAGGTCTAATGGGATTGGTCTCTTCTTTTTAACTCTGTTTCCTCCCTTTGCTCTCCCCCCCAGAAAACAAAAGTGACCCCGAAAAACCTGTACATGTTTGTTCCGGGCACTGGCCACTTTTTTTCCCTGGTCCCCATTGACAGTTTTTTGTATTTTTTTCCTCAATTGAAATCGGATCATCCATCCCCCCCGTACCAGTTTTGTCGTCTGTCCGCAAACTCTATTCACTTCTCCGCACCCCCCTAACCTTCGTTTTTTCGTCCCGATCGGAGGTAGTTTTTTTTTTTTTCATTTGGTTTTTCCCCCTAATGTGCGTCTCCCCGTCCCCAACCTTTTGGCCCAATGTCTTTCCCTTTTCCTTCCCCCGCCACCCCCTTTTGGGCGTCTATCCCGGCGTCCCCACCTGCCGTTGACCCCCCACTGCGGACTGGGGAAATTTTTTCCTTGCTCTGTGGCTGATTCTTATTTTGACCTCTTCCCCCTCCAAAAACCACTTCCCGCTGCTTCTTTTCTTCGTCCATTTTCAACTCAGAAGTTAAGGTCTGCAGTCCCCAATTCGTCACAGGCGATTTGTTGTTTTTCCCCTGCGGATTTTCGTTACGCTTGTCACTGTCCCAGCTACTCGGTTTTTTTCCTTCCTTCCCTACTACCCCTGAAGGATTTCTCTCGTTTATTCCCCCCCGTGTTGTTTGTTTTCTCGTCCGGTCTTTTCTTCTTTGTCAAAAAGCTCGGTGGACGCCTGTTTCGGGTGATAACTTGAATTAAAATTTTTTTTTCCAAGGTGCCTTCCCACCCACAAAAACCACGCCCGGCTTTTCAAACGTTCACACAAGTTTTTAGAAAAAGGGTTCCCCACATCCCGCTTCCGGGATTCCACCCTCCGAGTCATTTTGTCAAGTCGTTCCCCCTTTTACGGCCACAAATGTCCGTTTGAAGGCCTTTCTCCGACCCACATTTCCCCCGGCTTCTTCCGGTTTTTCCCACGGCCCCCCAAATTTCTTCTCTTGATTTTTTTCAAACAGTCCCCCGAGCACCATTCCCTTCTTTCTGGAGGTTTTGAGTCTTCTTACGTTTTCGTCTTTCGCTCTTTTTTTTGACGGTCCTTGCGGTACTCGTTCCCTGTTTTTTTTCTGAACCGCTCCCAACGGATCTATCTCTCTCCTCCTTTTTTCTGGGGTTTTTTTTTTTTCTGGCGTTTCTCTTTTTCCTTAGTTTCTTCGGACCGCGTCCCCCCTCATTTCCCCCCACCCCATTGGCCTCTGAATCGCCCCCTTGGCCTTTCGGCGATTGCTTAAACCTAAATCGTTCATGGTCTCTTTTTCTTTCGGGGGACGCCACCTCTAATTTTTTCAATTTTGCCGTGTCGCAAACCTGTGACCATTGTTTTTATGCCCAGATTCCCCCTAAAAGGTTGTTTCTCTGAACTTCCCCCCTCCCCCCCCATTCTTGCCCTTTTCAAGCCGTTTTTCCCCCCCGTTGCTGTTTCCCCCCGGTGAAACCCCCCGGGCTTGTTTGTTTTCCCCCAAGCTTCAAAAATTTTTTCCCCCTTTCCCCGTTCTAGTTTGCCCGGGTCGCCTTTTTTTTTTTTTTTTTCTTAATTCCGGAATCCGTTGGTATTACTACCCCCTCTCAGCGTATCGGCGAGCAACAAGACAACCACCATCAAGGCGTCTTTTCCTTCGCGGTCCTTAATTCCGACACACAATTGTCGTGATTTCTTTCTCCACCTTAAATTTTTTTTTTCCATGCGTAGCGGGCTTCCGCCTCACAGCAGTCATCCGCGTTGCCTTTTTTCCCGGATGTTTCCCATCAACCTCTTCCACCGTTCCTTCCCTTTTAAAACCATTTTAGTGTTTCCCTCTTTCCTTTGGTCGCAGCTGCTCTTCCAATCACGTGTTTTTTGGTTTTTTCCTCTCCCTTTCTCCACCCGCGGACCTTTTCCCACCCCCCAATTTTTTCCGCGTTTCGCTTCTGGTAATCTTGTCCCTTTATCCGGTCGATTCCTTGATTCCACTTGTTTGTGTGCCCTTGTGAGGCGCCTTGGCTCGGTTTTAGACCGTTAGCCCACTCCGGGCTTATTTTTTTTTGTTGATGAAGCCCGTCACCTTTAAATTGTAATGCCCTCTCGTCATGACCGGTTGACCCCACCCCTCTTGTGAGCCACAAACATTTTTGGCCAAATCTGTTTTTCCTCCCCGGCTTCCGTTGTCAACAATAAACGGGTTGGGCCAGGAGGTTTGTTCCACCGTCTTTGTCTTTTCCCCTTCACTCTGTTCGCATCCCTGACCCACCCTTGTGCACCTGCAAGCCGTCCCACTTCTTTGGTTTTTTTGTCGGTGTGGCACATGCCCTTTCTGGAACGGTAGGCCCCTTTTTTCCATTTGGTCCACGAACCTTCATTTCCATCGTCTCCCAACGGAATGTTTTTAGAACGATCTCGGCCTTTTCAGGGTTTCGCCCAAAAAGGTTCCTCTGCTGGAATTTCGGCCCAGTTTTCTGGTTCCCCTTACTTTTGGCAAACCCCCGGGTATCTATTATTCGAAGCATTTTTCTTCTGCAAGGTGCCAGGCCTTTTCAGGTAACGCTTTCCGATATCCGACCCAACCCCTTTACTGTTGCTTTCCCCCCCCCCCGGAAACCCGACAAATTATGGTCCTCTTGCCTCTTTTCTGAATATTACCCCCATTTTTTTCTCCTCTCTGCGTGTTAACCTTGTCCTGTTGTCACTGTCTTTTTTATTTTCCGAGGCTTATCAGGATAGTGTGAAAAAGGACAGCCTTGGGTTCTGCCCTTCTCGCCTTCCATCTCTCCTTGTAACCGGTCGTACAAAACACCCCCCCACCAACGCGTTCTCTCGCACCCATGTACACCCCAACATAGTCCCCCCCCCAGTAAGGAGTCGCCGTTTGCTTTCTCTTTTTTCCCGCAGTCTGGGTTTGTTTCGGCTGCTTTCATGGGCCGCGGTTGAACACAATCTTTTTTGGCGTTGCGATTCCGAGTTTGCCCAGTCGTCTGGATTTTTTGGATTTCTTTCCTCCCCCCAGTGTCTCCTTGTTTTTGCGATGTTTTCGTCCTGGTTTAATTCTTCTGGTGTTAGTTTTTTTCCTCAAAAGGAATTCCCCACCTTCTTTTGATGCCATTAGTGCCCCAATTCTGTTTTCCTGCTTTTTTTGCGGTGTCATTTCTGGGTCCTGCACCACTGTTTTTATACTGTGTTTGATTTTTTTTTTTCTTGTTCGTCTTGCTTTTCGTGATTTCCTTTTCCCCAGTCCTTGCCCGATTACTCTTAACACTTTTCCCCCCCATGTTTGATCGTCTCAACCCCCTGCTCTTTTTTTCTTTGTATTGTACCCCTTTTCTTGCTTGGTTTTTTATTTTTGCAGTGGCTCTCCTTCCCGGGTATTGAGCGGGCCAAGCCCAACTCACTTTTTTGCTTGGGTTTGCCCAATTTTTTCCCCCCCTGATTTTTAGGGTGACTTTTTTCAACTTTCTATGCTGTTGTCTCTTTTTGGTGTGTATTCAACAGCCCCACATTACGCCCAGTTTTTTTCGGTCTCCATTTAGAAGTCGAAAACTGGCTAATCCCGGGCTTTTGCAATCGTTTTGTTCTTCCTTTTAACCATTGGCCACGGTCAACATTTCGCCCTGCCCGCTACAGTTTGTCTGGTTGAGTCAGCACAAATGCGGGCCTCTTTTCCCATCATCTTTCATTTCCTCCTTGATACGGTTTTCCCGATTTGAGACTGCTTTGTGTCGTATTTCTCCCCTGGCTGTTGGGGTATTGGCCCCCTCCGGAGGGCACTAGGTCTCTTTATCCTTTCTATTAATACTTTCTCCCCTTTTTCAATGGCCCCCCCTATACTTTTGTGTTTCTCTTCTTCTGCGATTGGCCCCTGCGGCCTTTTTTCCCCTTATGGTTTTCCCTGTTAGCATTGGCCTCGTCCCTAAATTCGGGTATGCCCAAAATTTTTACCCCCCCCTTTCCCTGCGGCCTTCCCTACTTAAATCAAATGACCGCGTTTCAGGCTCCTTATTTCCAAACCCTTCTCCTAACCCGTTTGGACCCCACCCCTTTTTTCCCCTTTCTTTCGCTTTTACCCGGTGTGTTGTTCACCCGTCTAATCCCAATCCCTTTATTCCCTGAGCCAACCGTCCTTTTACAAGGCGGTTCATATCCCTCTCTCTTGTTCATCTTTACCCTTGTTTGTTTTTTTTTTGCTCGGTAGATATTTTGACCCACTGGCCCCTCCCCCATTGACACGCTTTTTCTTCCGGCGGTTCCACGTTTTTGATTGTGAGCGTGCACCCCGCAGTTAAGCTCCCACAAGCTCCTTGTTCGAAAAACAAGTTTTCTCTACGTGCTTGTATTCCCCCCGCAAAGGGAGCTGGACCCGCGTCTTCGATTGTGATTCCTTCTGTGCGTGAGCAGGATGTAATGGGACAAAAGCTCATGAGACTCTCTGTACCCTTTATGAAAAACTAAACCCTCAACAACCTGTTGACCATTGATTCCTGGGGCCCCTCTTTTTACCCGCCGCGCCCCTCCTAAAAAAAAAAAATGTTTCCGGGGTTTTTTCTTTTTTTTTTTTCCAAGTTCGCCCTTCCCCGGCTCAAGAAGAATTAATTCCAATGAGGCAATCCCCCCCCCCCCCCCCCTACGGAACTATACGTGGCCCACCGTGGTCCAGGCGCGACTCTTCCCTAGGAGTCTTTCAACTGATTAATCCCCCCGTTGTTTTTGACATGGCTTCTCTTTCTTGGAACACCCCCTAATTTTTCTTCGTTGTGTTTCGCCGACTCCCCAATTGTTTTGGGGGGAACGTTTGTCAACCCTTTGTTACACCCTCTCACAACCCCCCAAACGGTTTGTCTTGTCCGTGATATTAGGTTCGATTCTATTGTTTCGTTTTTTTTGACTGCCTGTATTCCTTTCCCTTTTTTCCCAGACCTGTGCTTTTTTGGCGGTTTTCCCCCTACGCAACCCCTGTGTAAATTTCGTCCGGCCAAGTGTCACTGAATTTGTTGCTAAATAATAAAAACCCCATCTCCAAAAACACCCGTTGGGACTGAGCCGTCCCTTCCGCCGAAGCCGGAGGGGCAGGTTGAAACTGCCCACATAACCCACACAGTTTCATGGAAACCATGAAATCCAACCCCTTTTCTCTCGTTGGTTTATTGTTATGTCAAATGCTCCCCCCTTCTTTTTGCCCATTGAAATTCTTTAACCTTCCGTTTTTTTGTCAACACCCTTGCAATTGAGCGCGGTCCCAACAACCCACTTTTTCTTGCCCACGACTAACGCAAACCCACCCCGAGCCCCCCCCTTGTTGGTCCCCCCCCCCCCCTTTGGGATCCCTATTTTTCCGCCTCTTTCACACCAGATTGGGGTCCACCACTACCTTGAGAACCTACTTGTTCCCCCAGTGGCTGACCACCAATCCGACACAAGCCGCAGCGCCCCACTGCCAACCCCTTTTGCACAATGAGAGAAACCATCGTTGTTTTGTCAGTCCCCCCCTTCTTCCCCCTCGGACTTTTTTCTACTCCCCCCAACTGTGTTTCCCCCAGCGTCCCCTGAAGGGCGCCTGGACACCCCCAAGCCTTTCCCGCTCCCAAACACCCGCAAAAGTGATCGTTGTTCTCCCACCCAACCTGCGCCAAAGCGACTCCGATGCCTGTGGAGATTCGTGCTCGTTGAACCCCTTTGTTTTTTTTTTTTGCCGGAACTGTTTTTGTCACTGTTTGGTCGGGGACCTTTCCCCCCTTGCTTTCTTCGAGAAACATAGCTTCTGCAGGTGTGAATTTCCCTGTTCACCCTTTTTTACGACGGATTTCTGTCGCACAAATCCCCCCCCTTCCCCTATTTTCCAAGGACCCCCACGGTACCCCTTGCCAGTCTGACTGGCTTGGCTTAAAAAACCCAAAAATGTGTTTTATATTTTTTGCCTACGACTTTCTGCCCTTAATTGGTAGTTTGCCTTGCCTGCACCATTCTTTACAAGTTTCAAGCTTATGAAAGCACTTGTTCACCCGCACCAAAATTGTCCGCTTGGTCTTTTTTCCCCAAGACAAACCCATTCTGTCCTGCACCTACCCGTTGGTTTCTTGTCCCTCCTGGGCCCCCCCCTCCCAAGTACTGTCCCCTTTCCACAACGTTCCAGCAGGCTCCAGTGTTCTCTAACCCTATAACGTCCGATCTTTGATAACCCCCCTCCTTTTGCTTTTCCCACCCAAAAACCCTGCTTCGAGTTCCCACTAACATTTTTCGCAACCGGTTTTTAAGTGGCCTGGGGAACTCCGACCCACGAAGTGGTTACCCGGCTTTCTTTCTGTGCATCCGTTGTCAGCGTGTCGCAAGACCTATTACTTGGGACAAATCCCGTTTTTTTCCCTTCCGGTTCTCGCGGTTACTTTTACTTCGATTTTCTCACGGCTGCTCTCCCCAGTTTGGGTTTTTTTCAACCCCCCAGCAAACCCGTTTTGTTATCGGAAGTTTCTAACCTTGTTGTTCGTCAATGACTGCGGTTACCCCCCTTTTTCCTTTTGACATTTCAATTCCGGGCTGCCATCCTCTGTGACGTCGCAAGCTAGCAACCGGGACGTGTAATTTACTTCTCCACACCTACATTCGTTTTCCCGATCTGGTTTCCGGAGTAGGGGGCAACTTTTTTTTTTGTCCCCCCCTCAATGGTTTTATTTCGGGGGTGACCCGCCCGTCAAACCTTTTTTTTTTTCCACCCCAATCGGGGCTGTTTTCCCCCCCCCATTTTTTTTTTTTTTTTTTTTTCCACAAACCTTGGCGGTCTGGCGGTGCACCACTGATTCCACTTCGACTTCAATGTTTTTTTATTTTTTAGGTTTTCCTTCGATCCTGGTGGTTCGCTTTGATGGCTAAGCCCCCACAAACGCTCTGCTGCTGCTTATTTGTGTTTGGACCCCTTCTTGCATTCAAGCATTACGTCTTTCAATCTGCTCCGCATTTTTGTCTTCGATTTCCTGTAACCGGACTGCCCAGCATGTTTCCCCTTTTTATATTTTTTTAGGCCTTCTACGTCTTGGTTCGTGCTCCATCCTCGGTTTTTTCCCGGGTAGTCCAAACTCTTTTTCGGTAAGAGGGCCCCGGATTAACGTAACTCACTTTTGAAGTCCCCCCTTTTGGAACAACAACCAAACCCCCGCCCCCCCCTTTTTACCAAAGGGCCCCGCGCCCCTGGTGTTCCCCCCGCCGCCTGCTAGTTTTTGAACTGCGAGCCCCCTCCCATTTTGGTGGACCAGTCCTGTACCCCCACCCCAATTTTTCGGTGGGTCCCTACGACCCCCAGGCGGTTTCGCAAAGTTGACATTTCTTCGCTGGGCTTTCCCACCCCTTCCGTCCCGAACAGTGCAAGATGGTTTTGTTTGGAGTAATTCATGCCTTTTTTTTTCAGGTGCCGGAGTGCCTTTTGTTGTACGTTGGAAATTTTTGGCGGGCTTTATTTCGTAGCTCAACGAGGAACGAATCTTTCAATTCCCCCTCCTCGTCTTGGTTTGTTGATCTTTGATTTAGTCTCTTTTTCGTTTATGACAGATTTCCCCCCGTAATTCAGTCCCCCCCCCCCTTTTTGGTTTTAGCTCGCCTTGCCCCTTTTTCCGCATGTCACATGCTCCATAGTTGCACTTTGGCTTTTTAGGACCCCAGCCTTTATACAATTTTTTCCGTTTTCTAACTTTCCCCGTCCCGGCGGAAACAATTTCTAGCCCTTGGGCCTGCCCCTTACCATTTGGGGGGCAGATGTTTCCAATTTGACCAGTCCTCTCTTGGGGGCGTCAGCGTTTTTTGTTTTGCCACCGGGCGTTCGTACGTTTGAACCCCTTGGGCCGGGTTTTTTCAATGCTTTCAAACCCTTTCTTCCCGTTATCGGGCGTTCGACGTCTTTGAATTCCCCGTCCACCCGAATTATTTCGCAAAACTATTTAGGGCCGCGCCAAGTTCTTCACCCCCCGTATTACGGCTTGGCCAGTCTCAGGTTACAAAATCGCCGTGTCACCCCCTCTGGTGTTTTTGGGTGGTGGATTGCTCTTCTGACTTTCCATGTTCTTTCTCTTTCAATACTAGGAATTTTAGGGTCTTTTTGGCGCTGATCTGCCCCCCCCTTCCCCCCTCTATTTCCCCCTTTTTATCCTTTCAATAAAACCATTCTCTTCACGGAATCCTTGGTCTGAGGGCGAATAGTACGTCCCGTTTGGGCTGATCTCAATTTTCGCAAGCCCTTGCGCGTCCTTTTAAGTTTGCCGGGGCGGTCGCTGAACCCCCCCATTTCGTTTGCCCCCCACCCCCCCTTACCATCCTCCCATCCGATAGAACCACTTCTTTAGGTTTTCTTTTTTCCTTTTTTGCCCTTTGCTAGCTTTGTCCCGACTTCGACTTTCGCCGGGGCTTCTTTCCCGCCGTTCAAAACAATGACGTCCCCCCTTGTCACCCGCTCCCCCTCCTTGTTTCCCGGGGAACAAACTTCCCTGCTGTGGGTTGACACCCCAAACTTTTTTTCCTTTTGGGCAATATGGGTAGAGTAGGACGACCTCCCCTGGCAACCTTTTCCCCCGAGAAAGCTGGCTGACCGTTGTTTGCTTTCACCTAACAATATGCATCCCCCTTTGAAAACCGATGCAACCTCAAACAGTGCCGTTGTCAATTGTTCGGTCATCCAGCCTCCATTTACGGTTCTTCGTTCCTTTCATTGACAAGATGGACCCGCGTCCCGGTTTTAGGAAACGGCGGTTTTTATCAGCATAAGCTTTTTTGGTTATCCAACCCCTGGGGGGGGTTGCTTTAAGTTTCCTCCTGTCTGTTCACTCAATTATTGTCAGCTACAAAGCGGTAGGGTCCCTTTACGACCCTTTTTTCTGTTGGCACGTGGCAGCGCAATTTTGTACGGTTCAACGGCTTCTTTTTATTGCCTCGAAGCAACCTTTCCCCGAATGTCACCAAGGTGCAACCGTCAAAGTTTCTCCCCGGTTTTTGCTTATTCCCCCCCAGTTTTTTCGACGCCGTTCTTGAAACTTGTCCAGTGCGATCTTCCTGCCATGTTTCTGTCTTTCAGATTTCCCGTCATCGCGGGTTTTCCAACGGATCCCACCCCTTGGCAGATTTTTAGTCCCTTTCGCGATCTTTCCGGCGCTGAAAGTTGTGTTTGTTTTTTAAACCCCAACACTCACCCGTTTCGTCAACCCCTGAGCATTTGCTTACGGCACCCCATCCCATCCCCGGAGTCCGGCCTTATTTCTTGCGCGGGGGGTGGTTTCATTTGCTCCGTCCCGCGTTTTGCCTTTTGGGGCTTTGCAGTGGTTTTTTTCCAGTTTTTTGCGGGATCTGGTTTCTAAATGACCCCCGCTTTCTCTCCCTTGTTTGTTTTTCGCCTTCTGTTTCCTTTTTATGTGTTGTGTCGTATGCCCTTTGAATTCTTGCCCTTTCCCTGCCTTTTTGATTTTGCGGGAATGTAGGGATCGCTTTTTCCTGTTCTCTTTTTTGATTTTTTCGTTTTTCGTTCTTCTTTTCGTCGATACAAAGTTTTCCCCTTGGTCCCCCCGATGTTCCGATTCAATGGTACCGGTTTGTTGACGTTGGTTTTCTCTTTTGTTTGCTGTCACCCATCTTTTTATTTTGGCTTGTACAAAACTTTTCTTGCTGGGTTTTTTTTTGGGCAGTTGGGCAGTGTCGGCGTTTGGAGCGGGCCAGGCCCTTCCCCCCAAGTTGTTGCTATTGGGTTTTTTCTTATTTCGGCAAACGCCTGTTTTCGGTGCTTTGGCTGAATTTACACCTTTTTTATTCGCGCGAGGGGGCGTGTCATTTACAAGCCAAGGTCGTTTTCCTACTTCTTTCAGTCTTTTCGCCACAACAAAGAGACCCGTCACTTTTTTTTCACGACTTCACCTGGCACTTTTTTTTTTTGGAAAGTGTTTCCAAACCATGCCCCTTCCACCGTTAGTGCCGCCTCCATTCTACAATAAAGGGCTGACTTTACTTTGGCCCCCCTCTTTTTACAGTAATACTTGTACCACTCTTATTGATCAGGGGAAGCTTTTGGTCCCCTTTTTATTGTGGTTTGGGGTATTTGGCCTCTGAGGAGCTATGATTACTTCTTCGATTTAACGATTTATTTCAACACGGGAACCCAAACAATATGACCGGGGTTGGTGCGTGCGGCTGACGTGGCTTTAATCTTTTTTACGCAATTCCGGTGGCTTTCACGGATTCCGTTAGGTCCGCAATTTTCGGTATTCGACCTTACCCCATTCCCTGCCTTCCTACGTTCGAAATCAATACCCTTCGGTCAACCTTTGGTTTCTCCCCCACAAAATTCTCTAAGTTTTCGACCTTGCTCTGATTTCTCTTAACCTTGATTTGTGGCCCCATTCATCACCCTGTGGGCTTAGAAAGGCCTTCA
>Ga0179593_1810207_pt1 | contig 15517 bp, 20 predicted proteins | sample CZODoug2_1_08_16_FD_185931 | JGI IMG/M metagenome (GOLD analysis project Ga0179593, IMG submission 185931) | Vadose zone soil fungal communities from Angelo Coast Range Reserve, California, USA - CZODoug2_1_08_16fungal (PacBio error correction) | ecosystem: Environmental > Terrestrial > Soil >... | reverse complement strand
GACTCTTTTTTTTTCCTTCCGCCTTTTAGCGAAATGCCGGATCCACCCGTGTTGTTTTTGACCTTCCCCCAGTACTTTTCAATCTTCCCCCTTCGTGAAAGCCAGCCTCAACGACGTACAACTTAAGTTCATGCGATGAATTTACACTCCCGTTTTCCCTCATTTTCACGGACGCTTCCCTTCTCGCCATGATCGTTCCCCTCCTTGCTTTTGCCCCCTCAATAGGTAGACCCAGATCGTACATTGCTCCGCTCCGCCCTTTCTCGCAAGCCACGCAGGTTCCGGTCCTTCCAATTGTTCAGGCTAACCCCTTTTCGCTCTGACTTCCGCAAGTGTTCTTCATAGAAACAATGGCTACCTCCTAGGCAATACGCCAGACACAGCTCTTTCATCTCTCTTTTCCGCCTCTTAGATCTCAGGTACCCCCGCGAATCTCTTCCTACTGATGGTCCCCCTTTTTCCCTTACCCTGGCGCTGCCCGAAGTGAAAAGACGAACCCCTCCTCTAGCCCACAACGGACGCATTCCTCATAGTCTCGCTTTTCCCCCGGGCAGATGCAAAGCCTCCTCAAACCCCCGGTTCTTTTTAGGTTCTCTTCTCCTTTGGAGTCCTTCAGCCCGAATGGGGGTCTCGTGGACCCTTTCCTTCCAGACATGATACCCCGCCCCCCCCTTCCCCCCCCTCTCTGGCCGTGCCGGGGGAGTGTTACCTTTCATCCAAAGCCACGGTGCTTTTCCCGTTGCTTCCCCCACCTTTCCGGCCGAAAAAACTTGATTCCTTTATTCCCTTTTTTAGGAAACTGTCTGCGCCCCTCATTCAATTGGCGCAGAAACTTCCCCCAAACAAGGTTCTTGCCTTATTTCGATTCCTTTCTTTTCTATTCCCCCTCCAAGTTTTCCTGAATGATGTCACCATTCTTCATCTTCTGAATTCCCTGTTTTTTTTGATCCCAACCCCTCGATGCGATCCGCTTCTTTTCTCGCTCGCTTATTGTTTTTTTGGTGTTTTTGGAGCCCTTTTTACCCAGCCCCCCGCCCCCTTTTTGATCGAGTAGAAGATGACCAATCCGTTTTTTCTTTCCCCCCCCTAAAAAACAGCGCCCTTTTTCCCCGCATTAAACCCAAAGACACCTTTTTTTCTTCGAGGACGCCCCTCAACGCCAGAATATAACCCGTTTCCCTTCGACCCCCATCGAACCCGCCACGAGATCTTGATCGTTCTTCCCCTCGGCCTCCCATCGGATGTTTTCGGCATTCCTCGGTGTCAGGTGTTGAATCCCATTCTTGCTTTTTTTCCGGCTTGACTTTTTCAAGACTAGTAAGTGATTTGCAATTCATCCCCGAGGCCTTTTAGCCCATACACATTTCTTCCCCACCCCTTTCAGTCCCTCTTCACGCAAGATTGGAACCACATTCCCCATTTTTGACCTCAAACCAAACGAATATATTTTTCGTCTTCCGTGTTCGTCGCGCTTCTCTCCCTCCTTTTTTAACCTGGGAGGACTTCATCGAGTGGGTTCTTTTTCACAAGCCATATTATTCGGATGGATTCCCCTTTTTCTACAAGCCCGCCTTTTTTTTCCGTGAGAATTAAGCGTCTTTAGGAAACGCTTTTTTATTCCCGGAATATGATAGCAAGCTTTCCTTCGAACCTTCGTTTCTTTCCCGCGTATTCTTTTTTTCCTCGTTCGTCCAGAATTCTTTGCTTTCTTTTTTTCCCATTGTCAAGCGATTTACTCCCCCTCTGTTTCTCCTCGCCATCCTTTTTCCTTTCTCCCCTTGTTTACATCCACTATGAACGCGGCAGACGATGGTCCTTTTGCTTTTTCCCCCTCATTCGCGTAATGCTGTCCCCCGTTTTCACCCCTTCTTTCAAAGGTTTTGTCTCCCCCCAAGAAAATTCTTTGCATGGTCCATTTTCAATCGTGCGAAAACTAAGGTTGCTGCTAGGACCCCTCCTTTTTCCCTTGTTTGCCGTCTTTCCTGTTGTATTATACTGGATGCTCCCCAATTTTTTTTCCACCTTTCCCGGCCCTTCACCAACCGGTTGTGGTACCTCTTTCTCCCCTCGATTTCGCTTTTGAGACTCCCCCTTTGGTTTTTTGAGGGATTGGCGATAAAACGATTTTCCCCCTCCCCATCCTCACCCCCTAGGCAGAGTTCCCCTTGTTTCTTCACCCCCCCCTTCGGCATATGGGAATATCGGGACACAGCGTAGGATGTTCCACCCCATCCCGGCACTTTTTTTTCGAAGTATGGGTAATTGACTTCCTTTCTTCTCTCTTTCCATATTTCCACCATTTTCAGTGGTGCTCGCGAAATTCCGATCTCTACCTCATTTCGATCTCTCCTTTTTTTACCCTTCCTTTTTTGGGTTCATCCCCTTTTTTTCCCATGTCCTGTTGCTGGCAATGCCTCTCCATACCCTGTGGCCTCCTCCCTTTTATCCCTGCCAACGGTGTCCCCCCCTGCCGAAGGTAAAAAATTTTGCCCCCCTTTTTTTTACCTCTTCTTTCCCCCAATTTACCCCCCCCACCAACAGGAAAACAAGGCCTTTTTTCCTTCTCCCCGAATTGTATGAACCCCATAGCCCTTCACGGTACATTACTTGAGATCTTCTTTTTTTTTCTATTCTTCGTGTCGTTTTTTCTTTTTTTTTTTAAACCCGAAAACGTATACCCCCTCCTGACCCCTCGGACAGCAGACTTTCCAATTTTTTAAGCTGATAGTTCTCCTCTCCCTTGTTGACTTTCTGGTTTTTGGGTTCGATCCTCTGCAGGAATTACATCTCATACAAAATTCCCCCCAAACCACCACCCCCCACCCCCCCCCCCCCCCCCCCCCCCCCCCCCCCCCCCCCCCCCCCCCCCCCCCCACCCCCCTGGAGCCCTTAAATTTTTCGAGATCTCCAAACCAGCCCTGCTTTTCTGTTCAACCCCCCCGCCCTCTTTATTCATTCCCCGTTTAATGAAAATGCGGCCCCAAAAACACCTGTTTTCTTCCATTTTCAGAGCCATTCCCCCCTTTTCCTGTCGTCTTTGCCCCCAACCCAGTACGCCGGTAACACGACAAAAACTACTTTCAGCTTTTTTCCCCCTTTCCCCCCTTTCACCTTCCCATACCTCCGTCGTTGCTACCTTCCTTCTCCCAGGACCCCCGGTCAGGATTTTCGAAGCTGTTGAGATGTCCCTTTCGTCCTTTTTTTTGCCCCAAATCTCCCCCCCCCCGCGTTCTTTGTGAATCGAACTGCTTACTTCTCTACCCTTTGGTTGAGGCCAAATACCTGGGTCCAACAGGTTTGTAAAGACCACTTTCCCCCCTATTTTAGCGGTCCCATCGAGACCCCCTTCCCCGGAGCCCCCCCAAGTCCAACCGGGGCGGTGCAGTAGATCCCCTCTTTTAGTCCTCACTTTGATTTCCCCCGTTACCCTCCAAACTTCCCCGTGGCATCGGATCTAATTATCCTTCCTCCCTTATTTCCCCTAACTTTACCCTTTAATGTCCAACCCCCCACTGAAACGAGTGAAGCCTTTTGAATGACATTTTGTCCTTGTCTTTGCACCCCTCCCCTTTCCACCCATATCCCACGGTTTAAGTTATGGGACTTCTGTTACTGGCGGCCCCAATGCCTTCCTTCTGGGTTTTCGCCGGTTAATTGGTTTTCTCTCTTATTGTGAACACTGGCACTGGAAGGTATTGTTGCCCTTAAGCCTTCTTGATCATCTTTATTATGCAAGGAAAACCTCTTTACTGGATTTTTTGCATCTTTCCCAACCTTTCCCGTTTATTCTCGCCTTTCATTGTGAAGGCTGGTTTGTTAAGGCGCGTGCATGAATTTCCCTTTTTTTTCTCGTTTTCCTCCATTCTGAAGAATATCGGGTCGATTGTTTTTGCACCTTTCCTGCCCAACCCTTTTTCCTAGAATTACCCAAAACCCCCTCTTCTTTTCTCCCTTTTGGTTGTGGAGAGACTGATGTTCTTGTGAGGCTCTCACTTAAGTTTTTCGCCCACATGGACTATTTCATGAAATGATTCCATTCTCGTTTTTTTCCTCACCTACATGGACCCGGATGGACTTTGCGCCGAAGTTTCCCTTCCTTAAAAAGAAAACGCGGAACCCCCTACCCCTTTCCTTTTTTTTACCGTCCAATGCTTTTCTAACCTATTGATGTCCACTGATGAGTCACAGTCTCGTTTTCCTTGTACCGTCTTTATCACGTTCATGTTATTCTCCTTTCCTTTTTCACCCCTCTCCGTTGCCGGGTTTTTACTAAGATCTCCCACACCAGTACCCTAAGTAGTCCCCCCTTTTAATCAATTCCAGTTTTTTCTCCTCCCCCCTTTTTTTTCTTGATATTTTTGGTCATCAAAGGGTTCCCTTTTCCCATCCTCCCCTTACCTTCTTTTTTCTTTCCCCGGCTTCTTCACGTATTCAGTGTTTTTCCTTTAAACATTTTTCCCTTTGGGTCCCCCTCCTTTGTCGCTTATTCTAGTTTAGTATAATAACCTCCCAATTGGTTCCAGTTTTTTTTTAACTTAAAGCCCACTTTTGCACGGCTGATCATGAAGCGTAATAGTATAATCTCCTTCTCCACCTTTGTGGCCTTTTCATCAAGGCATTCGCTATATCCTAAAAGTCTGGGTTCTTGTTTTCTTTACTTATTTTCTTGACCCCCGGTATTTGACCCCCCAACCCCCTCAGAGGTCCTGCTATTATTGGGAAAGGGTTTTTTTCAAACGCAGGTCCCTTCATCCCTTGTTAAACAATACCCTTGTTCTTACCCTCCTTCAGTCCCTCCTCCCTCTTTACGTCTTATAAAAAGAGGTAATTATTGTGATTAATCAGTGAATTTTTTCCCCTCTCATCTTTTTATTTCTTGTTTAAGTTTTGCTTTTTTCCATCACGCGCTGTGTTACAGCTTGATCCCCCTCTCCCCCTGTCTTTTTCCCCATTTTCTATTACCCCCCTTGTTTTTGAAGCAGGCATTATAAACGATTTCCATCTTTTTTCCAGTTTTGTACAAGGAGTTACTTTCTTTCTTTTTCCCTTTCACTTTTTACAAGTTCCCCCCCCTTTTCTTTCTGAAGCTTGCTGCTGTCCCAATTCTTCCTATAACCACCATTCCGCAAGTGCACCCCATCCTCACCTCTTCTCGTGAAATAGGATGGTTTACGGTAATTTCTTCTGTCCCTTACCTTACTAGTTGGCTATTAAATTTCCATGCCCCCCCTTTCCCCCGTACCTCCGTAGGGAAGACCTTCACCCCCCGTTAAGTGCTTTCATAAAGGATGGATTGTATTCTTTTTTCAATTTTTTTTTCCCTTTTTGTTTCGCCCTGGGATCTCCATGTTTCTTTTTTCTTTTTTCCTGCGGCATAGGGTGCACCTGTTTCACCCCGATTATTCCCTTTATTTCCCCAATTTCTTGTCCTTCCGGCCCTTACATCTGCGCCTCTGTTGATCCTCTTTCCCCCCCCTTCTTCGGTTTTTCCCTCTTTCCGAACTCTTCTGACCCCGATCGCACGGAATCCCTTCTTTCGACGAGCCCACTGCCTGTCCCATTTGTTTTTTCCCTACGCGACAGAGAGTAATATCTCCCTCTCGGTCCCCTCCCTCCGGAAGGTTGTGTGTTTTTTCCCTCCCTTGGTCCCTATTTTACCGAGCCTCTGCTATCCCCTTGTTTTGAGCCGAAGGAAGGAATCGGCAGTATGGGCGTTCTGGATGAACGGTTTGTTTGCCCCCCCCTGTTTTATTCCGCTTTCTTACCCCCTCTGCGGGTCGTCCAGTTTAGTCCTCCTTCCTTCCGTGTTTTGTACTGCGGTTCCCTTTTCTTTTTCTAATTTTGCGAAATCCTTCCTAAGACGTTGTTCCCCCTTTTTTCCGTCTTTTCATGAGGCTCCCAGACGCTTCCCCCCCCCCTTATTTTTCCCTTTTCTACACCCACTTCCCTAACATGGACCCGGCCAAAGATTTCGTCTTTCCCCCCCCTTCTCCTTTTGGTGCTCCACAGTCCTTCGGAGCTCCCCTTCGACTTTCCGCAAATAATAAAAGCCCCGGCTGCCAGGGGGTTGCTATTTCCCAATATAACACTTGCGCCGTCTACCGTTTTCCCACCACTTGAAGTTTCTTCCTCCGCGTCAACCCCTCTTAAACATGGAATCTTTCCTCACCTTTTTTTTTTGTTTTTGGGATCGAGAGACCCCCGGCCTCGCTTCGCCGCACTGCTGGGAATCGCCGACCAGTCCCTTCCCTATCCACAATCTGAGCTTTCCGAATCGCTCTTATTTCCTCCCTGAACCCAAGAAGGACGGCCTGTATGATTGGGACTCCCGGCGTATGGCATTGCGTTCACTCCCGGGTCCGCCCCCCCCTTCCTGATGCTTCCCGAGGCGAGCCACATTCTACAGCTAATCGTCGTCCCGTTTTTTTTTTTTTTGATCCCTTGCGACCTTCCTTTTTGAATTCCTCTTCCCATGTTCAGTTCAGAGCTGAAGAGGCTCTTTTCCCCTTTCTTCCTGCACTGGAGACCTGAGGAGTCGCCACTCTCATGGTTTTATGGGAGACAACAGGAATGCATTTCTACCACCTTCGCTTTTAAATTCTTCAAGAAATCCCTTGCTCGCACGGGATTTTATAAGGTCAAAAGAAGCAAGGGCTTTTTTTCGATATCTCCCAATTTCTACCCCCTTTAACCGGTATGCGGTTACACCGGTGCTAGGATTCCATTTGCGGTGGCGCCTTCCCGTTTGTTCTCCCCCAGGTTCTTTCAATGGGTTCGTGTCCTTTTATCACATTTGAGTAGAGCAGCGCATGGCCTTGGGTTTTGCCCTCCAAACTTGCCTGGTGGGTTTGCTTTCCCTTCGTCCCCATTAAAGCAATTCCACGATTTCGATCCTGTTTACCTCTTGCAACTCCGAGGCGCGCGTTTTGCTTTTTTCTCAGCGGCCCCCTGGCCCTCCCTTTTTTTCCCTTCGGGTCGGATGATTCTGCTAGATATCTTCCCCCCCCCTCCTTCTTCCCTTGTGTGGGTGCTTTAATTGAGTCGCCCCCCCCTCCCCCCCTCTCCTCTTCCCCGCAGCTTTTATTAAAGGGAATGTCTCGAAGCCCTTACTTTTTCTTTTTGATTTGGATCCAGACTTTTCCTCCTTTTTGGCTGTTTGTTACCTTTCCTTTTAGACCTCCCGCCCCTTAGAGGTGGCGAGATGTTGTGTCGCCTGGTATAAGTTGGTTTCCACCCGCATCCTCTAATACAACTCCTGCTCCTCGAATATAAAAAATTTTGAGCCTTTTCTTTGCTCGTGCTTTTGCCGTTCTGGGATCCCTGCGGTACCCCCAAGCGGAGGAGAGACTATGCCTCGCTTCCCCTTTCGGTTTCTTATTCGCTGCTCGCGAACTTTATCCACTTTTCTTTTCGCGTCTCTTTTTCCCCATCCTTTTTCTCCATCGAGTTTTTTGCATCTCTATTTTCCCACCTTCCCATACTCTACTGCTCTTCTGCGAATGGCACTCTTGGACTGTTTGAAAACCTTGATTTCCTTTCCTTTTGGTCATACTTTTTCCTTCCCGGGAACCTTGATTGGGGCAAGTCATGACTTGCCGAGAGCTGACTTCTTCGTTTTCTGAACTTCCTTTTTCGACTATTCTCTTTCGCTCCCTCCCCTCCAGCCTCCCCCGCTGGCTTTCTTCTCTGAAGGCCTCCTGTTAGTGATGCTGAGGGACCAGTTCTCCTTTTTTAGTCATCCTTCCCCTCATTCTCTTGGGGGATATCGCGGCGTTTCCTGTGCCCCGATTGTTTTTTTTTTTTTTTTTTGTTGATCCCAGTAAGGGTTGTAGGTCCAGCCGGTTGTGTAAGCCGGACCATTTTCTTCTGGCTCTCTTTTTTTTCTTTTTCCACGCAGTCTCCCCCTTTTCCTCCTCCGTTGTTGTGGTTTAGATCTCCTTTTTCGTTGCTCGCCCCCTTTTCAATCGGCTCTCCCCTGAAATGGTCCGCTCCCCAACCGCTGACGGTAGGACTTCGCTGCTCCCGGTTTCAACTTGAAAAGCTTGATCTTCCCCTCCACTTCTCCCCCTTTCCTGAATGGAGAAACTCCTGTTCCCCCTCCCGTCTCTCACGACCGTTATTCCTTCTCGGAGGTCACTGTATCCTTTATGAGGTTCCGTCCCTTTCAGCTCCTCCCTAATACGCATCCTTTCCGGTCTCGTCAAGCTCCTGCACCCGCAAGGTTCGTTTCCAATGAGGCTAACTTTGTGCTTGGGAATTACCATATTTTATTTAACCTGTCCCTCTTTTTAAGCCTTTTCCCCTCCTTCTTGCATCTTTCTTATACTCCCCGGAACGGCCTGTCCGTCTCGAGTCACCAGAAGGGGCTCACGAGCTTTTCATTTTGATCCTTAAGCGCAAGACAACGTTCGGCCCGCCGCCATGAAAGGGCTTCCCCTCTGCTTTTCCGGCGCCTTCCACAGGTTTCCCCCCAAGCGCAAATAGTTGTAGATAGTTCGCAGCCTTCATCCGCTTTTTTTTTTTTTACGCCTTCTTCTAGCACGGATCCCACCGCCCGGGGACTCCCCCCAATCTTTCTCCCCGCCCCTTTTTTCCTCTCCCCCCTTCAATCCTCCAAGGGGCGCGTCGCTCCCCCCAGGGTTGAAAAACTCGCTTGGCCCCCCCCCCCCGGGTCTTCCCTCCTCTCCTGGCGCCCCCCCTTCCCTCCCCAACAATTTCTTATTCGCGATTGACCGTTTCCGCGAGTCAAATCCGCCCTCTTAAATGATGTCCACATTTTTCGTTTTCTCCCAGCCCCCTTTGCATATCGATGACACATACCAATCGATGCCCTTTCTTTTTTAGTTAATTTGCGTTACTTCTTTGAAACCCTCTCCCCCCATGGCCACCGCCTTTCACATCGCTGGTCCCCAATGTCCCCCGCGTGCTCGACTTGATAAACACGCGCCGCCCCTTCCACCCGCCCTTCACCCCTCGCGCCCCGCCCAGCACTGCCACTCCGTACTTTTCGTTCAGTCCGGACTTCTATCGTATAATTCTCGTCCCGGAATCGTTGGACGCAGCAGCCGGTCCCCGTTTCTTGTTCGGCGGGCGTGCGAGCTTAGCGTTCCCACGCCTTTCTGTCTTTTTTTTCTCCCCTCTCGTTGTGATGATCCTCTCCCCTTCCCCTCTTAATCCCAGGGTTGAAACCTTTCCGAGGCAGCTGAACCCTTTTCCTTTAAATGACCGTCCAGGACCCAAAATCCACTGAGAGGAATATCTCCCTTCTAGCTTCTCCTTTCCTTTCTGTCTTTTCTGTTGGCCCCTCCTCCCTCCGCGATGCTGTGAAACTTCCCCCTACCTCGCCGCTTTCTGGGGACAGAGCCAGGCCTTTCTTTTTCTATCATAACATCGTCAGTTACAGGAAAGGCGTCTGCTTTTTTCCCACCTACCCATGCTGCGCTTGAGAATCAAGTCGTTTCCCGAAGGTCCTGCTTGTCCTCTTTTCTCATAATCGCCCCGGTCTTCCATGACTACGGTTATAAAGAGTCTTAGTTATCTTCCCCTCTTTGCGCATCCGGCGCAGTCCATGGTTCCCTTTTTCCCCCTCCATCATTCTCTTCCCCTTTCTTCTTTCTTTTTTGAAGAACTTATTCGTTTGCGCGTTTATTGTCCCCCGTTTATCTTCAACTTGGCGCCGCGCGCCTCCCTTTTTTCTTTTTTTCTTTTTTTTTTTGTCGGTCCCCTTATGTTGTCATCTCGAAAAAAAAAAACAAAAATAAGGGGTCTTTCTGCGGCTTCCCCTTTTCCTCGGTGAGCGTCGTGTCTGCCCGAAGTAGTTATTGCTTTCCCTCCCCCTTCAACCCTTACCCCCGGTTCCTCCTTTTCAACCCACACGACCGGCAGGTACCTTCCCTTCGAATCTGTTACCTTTTTTTCCTACCGGCTCTTTGCTTGGCTAAACGCTCCCCTCCCCCGAACCCTCCCCCCTTACTTCCCTTTCCTCGTCCCCACCCAATGGTTCGGAATATGCTGGCTCTTCGGGAACCCCCCATCTTATGTCACACCTACACCGCTCTCGGATATTCCGCGACATTATCCCCTCCCTCTTTTCCTGGTCTACCCCCCTCTTCATTTTCAGAGGCACTTCCCCCTTCGTTTTTCGTCATAAAATCGTTTAATCTCAGTTTCGCTCCCTTTGCGTTAACCCGCCCTTTGGTTGTTTTCATCTCCTTTCTTTTTTTTGCGACTTTAAGGATGGCCCTCCGCAGTGCATACAGTTTTTTACCCCCACTCTTGGCATAGATTATGCCCGGTACCTGCTAGGTCCAGCTTGTATGACCTTTTCCTCCAAGTTCTCTTAGAGACCAAAACCCCCCTTTTCCCCCCCCTTAAGGAACCTCAGCGCCCAGTCCCAATGTGCCCCCCCCCCTTCGCAATCTCTTCCTGGTCGCTCTAATGCCGCCTATGCGTCGTTTTCACTTTCCCAACTTTTTTTCTAAATAAGAAGTTTTGTTGTTTGTTTAGTTTCTTTGTTTTTTTGTGTTGGTCCTAAAAGAAGAAAAAGCTATACCGGTCCCCCCCCCCCCGGGGGTCCGGTGCTAGTTCGCCATATTCTTTTTGGTTTTGTTAGCTTCCCTTACCTCGGCAGCAATTGCAAGGACATGTTAGTGTTCCAGGCTCGCAAAGCCAAGCTCGCCTTTTGACAAAACCCCCACCCCCCCTTGCTCCCACCTAGCATCTTCCCATGATGTACACACACACCAATGGCATAGCAATGAATTTTAAAACGAGCAGTCCTCGAGAATGATTTCGCATGACCCTTCTCCGTTAACCCCCCTCCACCCCATCAGGAACAGTGAGTTCTTTAGCATCACATTACTATTCGTACGGTGTTCTAACTGGACAGGCTCCCCCGCCTTTAAGCCCCTTTTTTTTTTGTGCTTTTTCTCTGTCGAGGACTTTTGGACACCGCAAAACCACACTGTTTGACGAGAATTGAGTCCCCTTTCTTTCCCCTTCTTTTCTTTCTCTTGTGCCCAGCCCATTAACTGGGTCCGGCCCCAAGGCTTTCCCCTCCCTTTTTTCCATTACTTGCCTTTAACAAGACCCGGGTGCCCAGTCAACTGGCGTTCAGTTCTCCTATATCGTTCTTCCCTTTCCCGTTGTCTTGCCAAACCCCGCCTTCCTAGTTATGTATCCTTCTATCGCTCTGGACTTTTCCCTCGAAGTTTTACCCATTTACCACTGTTTTAAGGAACAACACCCTTCCTCTCCTTCCTTCCTCCTTCCCCGTTTGGCAAATTTACACGCCTTTAGGGCTGCAGCAGGCAACCCTTTGCCCAAAGTTAGTTTTTGGTTTTTCTGAGTTTCTTGCGACCCATGAATTTGATCTGTTTTGGGATCCCCTTTCCTTGTGTTTTTTATTTTTTTCCCCCCCTGGAATTTTCCCCTTCGGCCTTCACCTTGTGACATGACCCGGTCCGTATACGTTTGAACCCCTCTCTCTGGGCTGCAATAGTATTCCAACTCATTGTCACCCTTACGGGTTAGGAACCCCCAACTTGAGTTCTTTTCTTTGTTTCTTGTGCCTTCGGTGCCTTGGCGCTCCATACAGTGTTCACCCTGTATTTATGCGATTCCCTTTTCCCATTCAGTTGATTTCGGGATGGCCACCATCCCCTTTTCTCGATCCCCTCCCCCTACCCAATCTCTCTCTTTTCTTCTTTTTTTGAGAGCTTCCCTTTTTCCTTTTACTTATAAGGCTTGGTGGCAGATTTGCCCGCGCCCCTCACCAAGGATATTCTTCATGAACTCATTTTTCCCCACCCGACTTGAACCGATTCTCTGCGCATTCCTCCCCCTTCACGCGCCTTAACAGTCGACGGCAAAAATCTTTTCCAGTTAATTTTGAACATGAGTTTACCTTGCAAACCTGCTTTTCCAGGCCGATTTTTTTTCTTATTTCTTCTCCTTTCTAAGTTGCCTCGTTGCCATTCCACAAAGACCTTCCCGTTTTTTTTTTCACACCTCCCTCCGATTAACCGTATAGTCCCCACCGGATTCCCATGCCATTTTTCTCCCAGCCCCACACACCCCCCCCTCCTCCCAATAAAACCCTTTTAAATTGATATTTTCGCTGCATCTCCTACCCTCCCCACGTCACAAATTCCGTGTCATCCCCCTTCCCCCATGTTTTCTTTCCTTTTTCCTCCTGGTAACCTTCTAACATTTAGTCGTCGTTAAGTTTCCCTAGTTTCTTAGAAGATACCCCTCCCAGGGGATTGGTCACGGCCAAGAGCGGGGTTAATACGAGTAATAGTCTAATCTCCTCCTTTCCCCCCTTTTTCCTTTTTCCGGGATTTTCCTTCTTATATCTCCCCTCACGTTGTCTGGTATTTCTTTACTACCGTTTTTTCCGGATTCCTTTGACTTTCCCCCCTGGAATGGGTAGGAGTCCTTTGTCCGGTTTAAAAGACGGTAGGCCCTTCCCCCTCCTCCTTTTCGACATACAGGGGATCCTCTTCCTCGCAGTCATTTCCGCCGCTCTGTTCCTTCACGTTTCTCCTGTTCCCCCTCCATCTTCTCTTCTTCATCATCTGCACGGTTTCTAACCCTTTTACTGAGGGTAATGTTTTTTGTTTTCCCCCTGTTCCTTTTGTTCTCTTTTTTCCCCTCCATATGGTGACTTTATTTCAATTAGTGATCTTGTCATCTTGTTTGTGCAGCAGGCCCCCTTCACCCTCCATTGTTCTTGTTGGCGAAGTTTTTTTGGTTTTTTTTTTCCTCCTTCGTTTGTTTCGGTGCCTTTTTTTCTCCTGGATTTTTTACAAGTGTTCCCCCCTTTTTTCGGTGCTACTGATGGCCCAGTCGATAAACGCCACCCCCCCCTACCCCTTCCCGTTCCCTGGCTGCGAACCCCAGCTTCCTGTTAACTTTTTTTCCCTTCCTAAGGGTTCCCGCTTCTATTCTTGGGATTAGATTGTTGACCCCTCCTTTTCCCCCCCCCTCCTAGTCGGAACGTATCCTCTGCAACAATTCACTTGTGTGCCTCTGATATGGTTTCATTTATCTTTCCTTTTCCTTCTGTTGGTTGGCCTACCCCTGCTGCGCTTAACGTTTTCCTGCTCGTTTACCACCCCTGTGTCTCTTCTTTTTTCACCACTTATTGGCAGGCGGCTGGACATCCCCCCTTCGCTATTGAGGGCTTTGGCAGTTTTCCCACGTCTGTTCTTGTTCTTCCTTTTGAACTAGGTTCGAATGACGATAGACGTCCCGAAGAGCCCCCTCCTTCCCCCTGAGCGTTTTCTAGCGGTCCTCATAGCCTCGTAATACTCCGTCGTGAAGGTTTCTGTTCTTTGTTTTCCTCCCTTCCTCTGGTCCCGAGGCCCTTTTCTCTAATCATTGTTTTTTTTCTAAGCCGCAGGAATCTGGCCCGTTGGGGTAGGATTTTCAGCTTTTTTAAACTTTCCAGCCATTCCAGAGGTCCATCTTGCCTGGTTCAAAGCCCTGCCGGTCTTTTTTTTTTTTCGGTTCTTGTTTCTTAGTGCGCATTGACATCAGTCCTATCTTTGCACCACCCCGCTTCATTCCGCAATCATTGATTTCGCCGCGTCCCAACCCTATTTTTTTTCCTCTGATTCCCTTCTAACCCCTTTTCCCGGCCCCAGGAATTTTCGCGCGCTGTCCCTTGAAGATCCGGTGGTTTCCCTCATTCTGCACGGACCGAAGAATTTCTAACTCCCCTCTCCCCCCCAAGCCACTCTTCCTCCCTTTTTTTATCTCACATTTGAACCCGTTAGAAACCTTTGCTGCGAGTTTGAAGGGCCTTTCCATCAAGCGATGTAGCCCCTCTGATTCCCCCGCTTCCCCGTAACCTATTTCTGGGATACGTACGAGGAAAACCTTTTTCCGATCTCCTTTCTTTAACGGAGCATCATGTTAAGCTCTCGCTTCACCCCCTCTTCCTCCCCTTTCTGGCCTTTTTTATCAGAAACTGGCCGGCTGCTTTCCCGTTGGTGGCTCCTCCATACCGCTTTTCTTTTTTCCTCTCGCTGAAGCCGCCCAGGTGTGAAGTCTCCTTTTTCATCGCTTCCGCTTTCTTCTACTCCCCCCCGTTTGGGTTGTTAGATTTTTGAGGTCCAACGGGCGTTGAAATTCTTCCATTGGACTCTTTTTCCATCTGGGGCTGCACGGAAAGATTTCCTGGGTATAGTACACGTTTTTCGCTGTCTTTCAGCATATTTTCCCCAAGCAGTTGCCGGATACTGTGATTGAAACAGATTTTTCCCCATTCGAAACACCCCCCTCCCCGCCGGCCCGGGCGCTGCTGCGTCACGCAGATTTCCGTTTACGACTCCTTCCTACCATTTTCGAATTTCCTTCGTAAGTAACGGGAGAGACTGCCCCTTCTTTTTTCGGTCCTGATCCATCACTAGTTTTCTTTTTTTCTGATTTTGCGTTTTTTTTTTTAGAATGACGTCGAGCTCCTGGTGGTCGTTGATTCGCTTGAAAGTGAGGTGTTTTCGCGCCCTCTTTTTTTCTCCCCAAGAATTCCCCCTCTCTTCCTGCTTACCTCGCATCGCTTTTGGATGGAACTTTTCGACCGCGTAAGTTTTTGTCAGTTTTCTGACTTTTTCCGCATTTCATCCCGTTCGGTTCTTGCACCTCCCCGGTATCAATCGCAGCAGTGGGTGGGGGCGTTTCAGATTTTTTGCCCACATGCTTTTTTTTTCCCTTTTTTGGTTTCCTGTGCCTTCCGTACTGGATAGAACGCGGCAGTTTTTCAGGTTTTTCCTTGTCGATTTTTCCTTTTTCTTTGTTTGTTTTGATATGAGAATCCTCCTCCCCTCGTTGGCTAGATTGTGGGTCGTCGCCGTTGTGGGATCCCGCTGCTATTGTAGGCGATTTCAACAGTGCCCGTTCTGGCTGAGGATTCCCCCCTTTCCTCCTATTTGGTTTTTTTCAGGCTGATGATTTGAAGCTTTCCCGGTTCCCGAAAGCTTCGTTTTTTCTTCGGTTGGGCCGAGGATCGCCGTGTTCGGGCTGTTAGCGACCCCTTCTCTTTCCTGTCGTCTTTCCCCATATTTTTCTTTTCCTCGATTAGCGGTTCAGATGATGCACGCATTGTGAACCCTCACATACCCGTGTTATCTGAGGAATTTCCTGAGTGGGCGGTTCTATGACACCCCTTTTCTTTCTCCTTCTTCGCTCTTAGCGCTTTCTAGGCAAAACTTGGGGCCGTTTAATTCCTTGCGAGAGCATGTTTTTTCGATGGCGGAGGTCCTTACGAGCTTTTTTTTCCTTTTGGCAGGCCGCAGCCGTCGTCGATCACTTGCGTCTACGGTTTTTCTTTCCTTTGCCTTGCAGACTTTCTTTTCTTCTCAATTTGCTATGGCGCAGTTAAGTGGACGGGCGGTCGAATCCCCTTGATTCTTCCCCTTTTTTGTGATTGCTTTGCAGTTTCGGGGCGAGTCCTCAGCTTTTTTTTGGAGCGGACCATTTTTTTTTTATTCATTTGCGAGACTTCCCGCAGTGG
>Ga0179593_1703841_pt1 | contig 15517 bp, 11 predicted proteins | sample CZODoug2_1_08_16_FD_185931 | JGI IMG/M metagenome (GOLD analysis project Ga0179593, IMG submission 185931) | Vadose zone soil fungal communities from Angelo Coast Range Reserve, California, USA - CZODoug2_1_08_16fungal (PacBio error correction) | ecosystem: Environmental > Terrestrial > Soil >... | reverse complement strand
AGAAGGGTAATAAGCCACAATTTCAACTTCCCGCAGGTTCTTGAAAGGACAGAAGAATTCACCATACCCCTCTTCCATATTGGATTCCCTCTGAGGCTCCCTTCTCTACGCTCCAGCACACCAGCCTTATAGCCCTCTTTCCCCAGAGTTACGCCAGCAAATTACGGGTGGTTCCGACTTCCCCCCTCTCCTTATCTCCCGTGCACTATTTTCCCGTGAACTTTGCTGGAGTTTCCTGTTTCGTCGCCGAACGGTGCATCTCCCATTTCGTTAGTATCAGGGACTCTTTTTTTCTAAGGTTCTTTTTAATCTTGGCCAACATGTTCTCGAGCCCGAAAGTAGAGTCCAGAGATTCCCCTTCCTCTTCTTTGAGAGGCTATTTGCCCTCCTCCTCCTCCCCCCGCGTCTCCCTTCTTCTCACCTCTTCGTTTCCTGCCTAGTAGGCCAGGGATTTGCTGCTCGGCCCTGGGTCCTGGTAGACCGCCGTAGATTTTCCTTTCTTCCGACGGTCGTCCTTTTTCTCGATCGCTTCTTTCTTTTCTTGAACGCCTTGCTATCCTTCACAAATGCTTTCACCCGGCGACCCCACGTTCCGCTCCCGTCACGTCGGCCGCCTTGAAGCTTTAGATCTGTCTTGTCGGCTCCTACTCCCTTTCGTAATAGGCTAGATGCGGCCTTCTTAGTCCAGTCGGAAAATTGAACTTTCCCCCCCGGTCTCGCTCTAGGTCAAAAGACGTAGTGTTGGATAAGGAGATCTCCCGTCGATGATATGAACTCGCCGTCTGAGCCTTCCTTTGCGTTTATCCTCATGGCAGGGCTCCCTCTGGAAGGTTTTCTTTTTTACCCTAAAAGATGCGAACTTCGGCGCCTTGAGGCCCCTTAGACCCTGCCGGGATCCATCGGTCTTTCCTTCTTAGTATTCCTGTCGCTCCTCGACGTAATGCTAGGCTTACCGCCTCGATCTATAAGGAGAAGGGAATTGATCACCTCCTATCGCTTCTCCCTCCTTTCATATTCTCGCTTCTCCTGACCCTGTGCGTCAGCCCGTTGTCTATCGGGGATGTCTCTGAGTGCGGGAACCCTGAAGTTTAGCAGGTGGCGGTCGAGATCACCTCGACGAGGGACCTAAACGTCGTTTTTTTCCCTTCTTTCTGGTGACTTTTTCTTACTTTTTTTCGGACGCCCGTTTCCCCCTATTTCCTCCACGTTCCTCCTCTGACGCTCCCTGCTTAGTTTCCTACTTGCAAGAAGATCATAGACCTAGCTGTCTCGCGGTGCAACAATCGGTCCCATCCTTCTTTTTCGGGTGTGCTGGGCTAACGCGCCGCATGGCCGGTTGTAGAAGTCGAATTAGTTGGGGTTTGTCCCGCTGCAAGAGGTTGGGATTCCTTCCTCCCTCCTTCCCATGATTGCGTCCTTTGCCACCACTTCTCTTTTTCATTGGAAGATCCCCCGCGCTCCTTCTCGAATATATACCCGACGGGATGCTTCTGTCCTGCTACTTGTGACGCCTTAAGTACTACGGATTTAACCCAGAAGAAGATAGACGCATTGATCGAAGCCGGTCTAGCACAACCTTACGTCGACTTTCTGCGCCGTCACCCAGACCTTTCCCTTTTTCCTCTTTATCCCCCCGATCTCCTCTTCGACGCACTAGTCACCTCTGTTTCACTGCTAGGAAAACCCTGATGAGATTTCGTAGCTTCCCGCCTCCCCCTCTTTCCTGAAGTCGCTCCTTCCGTGACATAATGTCTCTTTTTTTTCTCCTCCTTACTATTCATGTCGCCGTGCCGGATCTCTCCCAGTCACGGCGGCGTGCTCTCTACCTCTATCGTGATTTTCCCTGGATCCAATTGACCTATTTCGGTGTTAGGGCTAGAAGGATCATAGTGTTTCCTACTTGCGCGTGTTTTCGTTCCTCCGCTCCTAGACGTCCTTGAAGCTTGGGGCTCTTGACTCCGAAGGAGCTTTCGCTCTCACCCGAGTGTCTTGCTTTTGCCTCTGTCTCTTTTTAGGACTGTGTCAGAAAGCATCCCGCCGCGCTCCGCCACACTTTCTAGATCAGTATCATCTCGCGCACCGTCAGCTCATGACATGCCCGCCTTTTTTCCCCCGGACCCCGTCCCGCCGAGAGCGGCCTTACCCACGTTCTATCGCCACCCCACGACTCTTTCCTTTATAAAATGTTTCTTGAGGTGTCTTTCTTCATACCGTCCGCTGGACGGGATGGTTGTACCTCCACTAAGAGTTACTGCTGTTCTCGACTTACCATTAATTCCTCTTTGCTCCCTACACTCTCCTCCCCGGCTCTTATACCTGTCGTCCCGAGGTCCCCGTGTGTCATCGTCGGACGCCGGAAGACGGCCCCCCCCCCCCCCTGACGGGCCCCCCTTTTTCGATTTACGGCCTGTGCTCCTCCTACCATGCAGTACTCGTGGACGCAGTATATCAGAGGAGCAGGCTGTTTCTCCTCAGCCTTTCTCTGAGGATCAGGGGCTAACGGATGGAATGAGACCTCGAAATGTTCTTTTCTTTCTCTCATACGTCGCCCTTCTTTTTCCCGATTTTTCCTACTAGCTGAAGTGACGCAGGGTCCTTTAGAGAATCTTAATAAAGGGTTCAAAGCCTCGCCGCGGCTCCCTCCCTCTCCCCCCTAGTGTTGTTCGCCGGGTTCCTATTCAACTTCTCGCAATTTCTGCCGAGCGCTGGACCGCTATTAAGGTGACAGATCTCAGTGAAGATCCGTACCCGGACGACGTGTTTGACGACTCTTTTTTTTTAGGGCTTCTCCCCTCTTTCTTTTTTTTTCTATCGCCCCGACGAGTCTCGCCTCTCCTCTGCGGGCTTACTGGTAGTACGACAGAGACCCTAATACGCTTAACTTTTTTCCCTTGACCTGTGACTTCCTAAGGCTCTCGTGCTCTGTGTTCGGATTTTTTAAATTAGTATTTTAGCGCGGATTCGACACAGGCCCGGCCTGATCTGCTTCTTAGACCCGGCATCGATCTACGCGGTCTTCAGGGAGGATTTAGTACATCTGCCACGGACCCATTTTTCCAGTCCCCTTCACGAAGAGAAGGTAGATTTTCGGCGAAGAGGCAGGTTCCGGGTGTTCTTCATGGGGCCAACAAGATCTCTATGCCACCTCTTTTTTTTCCTTTCTTCCTTGCGAACTCGGTATGTCCGCGCGCTGATATCATTTTTGCGGTCAATTGCCCCTGCTACGAGCTCGAGGCTTCGCCTTCTCTTCTCCTAACCCCTTCCCCTTCCCTGCGCCAGTGCTCCGTCCCTATGAGTCACGTTCATCAGTAATTCAGCCTCCCTTAGGTTCCCCACCCTTGTTTTCTCGTTTTCGATCGACGTCCAAAAAAGAGGGTATCCATGTGCTGGCTTCTCGATGCGGGGTATGGCCCTCTGCTTCTCCCCGGTTGGGATCTGAGCACCACCTCTCGGCCTCGCACCTGCCCGACTGGTTTGATGCTGATGGGAGCCGAACCTGCGTGAGCTGACCCAGCGCGGGCTTACTCTTTCTGACTGACTTTGTTCTATTCTAGGTGACGGATCGTAGAGGAAAGAAGTTAGTGCCATTGGCGGTTCGTTTTGTGTCAATAATTATCACTTACTTAATGATCTGCCAACAATTTCCCCTCTCAAGCTGCCTTTCCCACAATGTAAAACTATACCCGAAGAGGGGATTCGAAAATAGTTCTTTTTAGAATCTCACCTAGAAACCATCCTTTCTTCAATCTCGCCCTCCTTTGACCTCTTGCTTCCGCCGGACTCCACCCCGGGACTTCGGGATCGTGGCTTATAGCCGGCGAGAGTCTTTCCTTTTTGTCGTTCGGATACGCTTATGCGCCTCCTTTCGAATCATTGCACCTTCCTGAAAGTCCCTTCCGCCGGGCGGAAGCGGTAGGGTCTCCCTCCTCCTCCTGAGGTCACCCAGTCCTCGACGCGCTGACATCAAAGCGTAGGCCGCGGTCCGTTTTCAGAACCTGTTTTGAGGGACTCTTCGTCTTTTCTCGATAAGAATGAGCGGATTCCTTTTTTTTTCCTTGAAGATGGCGCCTTTTTTCTTCCGATCCCATCTCGTCCACAGTATAAGTCCTTCCTACTGCCTTACAGATTCTTGATGTCGAGAGCGTGGAGCGCTAGCTCCTTCACCGATTCCTCTCTCTGACGCTTCCGGCCGCCTCTCAACGATGCCTTCTCGCGCTAACCGACCTCCTTTTTTCTCCTTTTTTTCCCCTCTGGATTAGGGGTTCAATGCGGTCATCACAGGGGAATTCCATCTCTGTTACTTGCCTTTCTTTCCTCATAGTGGAGAAGTACTCTAGCTTTGGATAGAGTTAGTTCCATCCCGCGACGTGGTGCGGCACAAGCTCGTGCCTATTCTAGTCAACGGGAACTCGATCATTTCCCGATCGGGCGATTCTTTTCTCTCTGATAAAGATCCTCTTGAAAAACAACGCGCAGTGCAGTCCCGATCGGGGGACCTTCTCGTGTGCCTCTTGCTTGGCAGCGGAATGCTGTCTTGTCCTCGGATTTTCAAAGAGACTCGGCTCCTCCCCCCACCCCCCCCACCCACCCCCCTTGCCTTTTTTTCAGGTCAGTGATTGTGTCTAGTAGTCGCTTTTCGGCCCCCGTTTTTCGACAATTGCTTCAGATCCCAGCGGCACCGCCCGGGCGCCGTGAACTACTTTCCTTCGAGGGGGGTGGCCCTGAAGTAATTTTCCACGTCTTAGTGCCCGACTTACCTTTTTTTCTTTCTTTTTCTTTCTGATGACTGCACACCTCCTCCCACGAGGCCGGACAGGGCGGAGGTTTTCTTGAACCCTTCTTTCTCCCTTTTCTTTGGCGGTAATTGTCCCTTCGACATTACTCTGAGCCGCCCTCAACATGTTCTCGCTGTTGGCGTTCTTTCTTGGTCGAATTAGGAGGTCTTCAGGCGAATCATGGCGTCTCTCTCTCTCTATTTGCTCTCCTCCGGTGTTGTGTATTCTCTCCTTTCCCTTTTAGGAGTGCGTTAATCCTCCCATACACCGCGTGGAACGCGGCCAGTTACTAATACTGGGGTATTCTCTAGACTTAAGGGACGTCCCTCTCTGTACATCAGGTTTAATTCTTTACTCCGATGTTCAGACCGCCGCATCGCCTGGCCTCGTGATCGTAGCATCCTTTGTCTCTTTCCCCCGGACCCTTTCGTTTTGAATGTCTGCCGGCTCGAGCTGACTGTTCAAACCCATTCGATGACGAGTCCTCTTAAGTCTTTTAGTAAGGAGCTCTTGCATCCTGCAGGAAAGCTCATCTTCCGTCTCGTGAGTCGAAATTTTTTTTTTAAAGGTTCTCCTTCTCCTCCCGATCACCTGGCTATTTGTGACTGATCCCCCCAGAAGAGCATCGAGTCTTAGCCCTTTTTTCCCAGCAAGAGGACCTTTTCCTGCGGCCGCGGCCACGAAACCGATGACGTCCATTTTTCCCTTACTGCCTTCCCCCCCTTGTTGTTGTCGTCGGGACTCCGGTTAGTCGAGTTCGTCGCTCGTTCTTTTTCCCGATACTTCATGAAGGTGATCCCCTTGCGAGCACTCCTCGTGGCCTTCGATTTTGCACGAGTTGTCCCGTCCCCCCCTTTAGTTTGTCGCCCCTCTCCTCACCTCTCTAGTGTGGACGATCCTCATCTTAAGTCATGTGCCGACGGCACTTCTCTCGAGTTCCTGTCTTTATGACCGCCTGGACCCGTCGCCCGTCGCGTGAGAACTTCCTTTTTGAGGCGGGTTATGCCTTTTCTCTTCCACGAGGCTCGTTGCGGGTCCAGGTTTGGTGCCTCTCTCCCCCTTTTCTAGAGGAGAATCCTCTTATACCGCCCCCCCATTGTAGCCTCTCCTAAATCCCCCCCCTTCTTTCCTTTGGCGATAGCGCTCTTTCTACACGGTTGACCTTTCCTCCTCGACGCCGGGAAGAAATCGAGCCTCGCCCTTCGACAGTTCCGCCCAGGTTAGCTACTTTTCTTCTCTCTCAAAGAGATCCTGCCCATCGCAAGTAGGTCCGTTCCAACCGCGGGTCCCTCACGCTTTTCTCTTTGTAGTGCGCCCTCCGCGTCCACATTTCTGGTAAGCGACCTGCGTCCCTCCTTTTTTTTTTTCTGAATAGGAAGTGAAGATTCCGGTAACTTTCGTCCTGCGCGCCCAGATCGGGAACGCCCCCATCTCACCTGCCCCTCTCTTGTCCAAGACCGCCTTTCCTCTTATTCCGGTCGACTCCGAGAACGTTCGTGTTTTTCCTTCTCCCCTGGAGCTCAAATTGGGTTCCGGTGCGAACTCATTGGAACCCGCTTTTTTTTCTAGTAGCATCCCTCTTTTCCCCTCTTTGGGACTTGGTGAGAGTCCTCCTATGTCTTTTTTCTTTAGAGTGTCTTTGCCCCATCTGTGCAGATTTCGTACCAGCTCTTTCCCCTGATAAAATCCGGCCGCCTGTCACTTCTTTCCCGCCGCTGTCAATTCCCGCATTTTCTTTTTTTTCTGCAAATTTTTTCTTTTTTAGGACTTCATCAGTTCCTAAGATTTTTCCGGGGCCCCGCAGTTTAGGCTCCTGTGCGTCTTTCATCACCCCCCCCTCTTTTCCCCTCTCCGGGGGTGAGGAAGAGGTCTTTTCTTCAACTTAGCGGAGGAAGGAAAGCATTCACGGCGAAATTACCTTTCCATACAATAGCTCAGTAACGCAAGCAACTTTCTTCGCCGATGGAGGTACTTTCCCCCTCTCCTCAGAGAATTTTATAGACCTTACCCCGATGTCGTACTGGAATTCCTGATGGACCTCTGATTAGAAGTTGCTGATTGCCCGCCCTGCGATCTTTCTTGTGCTTTTTACTTCGGGGCTTTCGCCCTTATCGAGCTCGTTTAAGGGAAACTAGGTTCTTCAATCAAAGCCTTTTCGCCTCGTAGGATTCCCCTTCCCTCTCTTTCAAAGAAGCACTTTCCAGCTTAGCGCGAAGTTGGGGGGGCACGCCGAACTGAAGCCTTTTTTCAGCTTCACTCCCGCATGGCTCTTACACCTCTTCCTTCTCCTAGTGGACAGGTATTAGGCGGCCCCATGGTTTTTCTTCTCACCTTTCTGTAACGCAGCCGTCCTAGTCTCTCGTCTCCCCCGACCCTACGTCTTGTCTGACAGTTCGATACTCCCTTGGATGGTGCGGAATCGCTCTACTGAGAATTCTCTCCCACAGCCCTTTCCCCTCACTTCTTTCCCCTATCCCGCGGAATCCGGTCACGTCGGCCCGATTGATCGGATTAGGAGACCCTGTCGCTCCTACATCCCTTCATTCGTATAGCGATCTCGGTTCCTTTTTCTTTTTTCGCTCGCAAAGTCTAGGCAAAACTCGCCGAATTCTCTACCTTTTTGTATTTCTCTTTAAACCACGTCGTCCTTTTCCCTGAGAGACTCACTCTTCTGAGTTTCCTTCCTTGGCCTTCCTCGCTCGCGCGTCATCGTCGCGCGGGGCGCGATCTGGACTATCTTCTTTTCTCCCCCTTATCAACAGGCTGAACTGCGAGGCCTGCTTCGAACATTCCGCTGTTTCCTGTCCCTACCTTCCAGAGACTCTCGCTTTTCGGGCTAGCTAGAAGTCAGTCTTCCTTGTCTGGAAAACCGCTCGGCATAGGACTTTCTTCTTTCAACGATAGAATTGCTCATTCCGCGTGACTCTTCCTTTTTAAGGATCGAGGTAACAGATATGACTCTGGGATCCTAATGGTCCCGGAGTCCCATGACAACGGAAGCAGTCGGCGGTCGAGAGCACCATTCTTCGTCTTTCCCTCTTTTAAAACGAGACCGTGGGGATTCACGTTCTCCCCGGGTCCGTCCGCGACGGAACGGTTATACTTCCTCCTTCCCTAGAGACGTTCCCGCAGCCCGAACGCGCTTGAGCCCTTGTTTACTGCACTTGTCATGTTTCACGGGACTGATGCCCTTTTTGGCCGTGGTTTCCTGATTTTAAACCATTCCGCTGGTCTGGCCGCCTTTAATGACGCAGGTAGACCCCTTTCTAGTATTCTTTTTTTTTTTTTTCCTACAGTCGCACGCGGTTGGCGATAATGGCCCGCCGCGTCGGCTCGATTTCCCCTTTTTGTCCGAGTGGACACTTTCTCCGCGTCCTAGTCGTCTCTCCTATGACGACTCCTGGTTCGCCTTCTCCTTCTGTCTTTCTTAAGAATGGATAACACCTAACGCTCGCATCCCGGCGGCCCTAGCTAGGTCTTCTACTCCTCTCGCAATCTTGCGTTTCGCCTCTTTCCACAGATCACTGACGTCGACCCCGCTTCCTCCCTCCGAATAGGTAAAACATGCGCGCGTCATTTCCCCCGATGACTTTTACTTAGACCAAGCACGTTTTAGGACACATCGATCCCTCTGACTTTTTGTATTTCGCCGTCCGAGATGACGGCGAGTACGCACTTTAAATATCCAATCCCCCTCCTCCTACTTTTTTTTTTTTTTTCGATCGATTCATTTTATGTGACCTAGTATACACGGCAGTATAGGCAGGCCCGGCCGATAGTCCCCCCCTAGGTACAAGGATACCGGCTGACTAGTTTCTCCACCTTTCTTATCCTGATCATCGTGAATGACGGATCGTTTAATGTTTCCTTATAGCCTTGCAGAGCGAAGCTACTTCTCTTTTTTCCTTTGTGGGGATTTTTCTCCCGATTCAAGTGCTCTTCGCCGGCAACCGTGCGGCGTAGGCACTTTGTATCTCGAGGAGAGAATTTGCCCCCGTTCAAGTACCGAGACTCTCCCTCTGGTTGGTTGCTATTCGGAGCCCTCTTCGTGAGAGGTAACCCCTTTCAGCGTGAAGCCTTTTGTTATGCGTTTTCCCGCGCGCCGACTTTTGTACCCCCAACCTCGTTGCCTCTTTGATAAATGATCCCCCCCCCCCCTAATCGCTACAACCACACTGCGGCTGCGAGGCTGGGTTGCTTGCAGACAGTCCAGGGGAACCGCAATCTCGACCACGTCCAGTGCTACTGATTTTCTTTCTGTTAAAATTAAGGCTCACCCTGTTCGTCTCCGCCGAACAGCGCGTTTTCGCTTTTCTTGACTGCTTCTAGCGTATTGGGCATTTATTTCACTCTCCGGCGTCCCTTTCCCTCCCTTAAAAAAGGTTTCCTACTCGGTCGCCTCAGGAAGGGATGATTGCTCTCTTTGAAAGCCGATCCTTCCGCGTAGTTCTGGAACTCCGAGGAGCACGGTTTGACGTCTCCGGTTCCCCGATCATCCCGCTCTTACCGATGCGCCCTCCTTTTCCAGTTCCCCCGTCCAGATCTAAGTATCACGAGCCTTCGGTTTGCTGACGCCATTTGTCTCTTTCCTCTCTTCCCAGCTACTATCATTGCTTAGAGCTCGACCGAAGGGGCGGGCCCTCTTTCCTATTCCCTCAACGGTTCCTTCTCTGTTCTATCGAATGACTCCTGCTAGAAGCACTTCGAGCGTCTTTATTTTTCTTTTTCGAATCTTCTTCCGCTCCCTGATTTCCGAAAGCGACGCGCCTTCCAGAGGCCCTCCCCATTCTACTATCCCCCGTGAGTATAATTCTCAAAAGACGTTTCTTCTCGCCCAGGTGTTGTCGGCGTATAGCTCCTATTTTAGACGTTACCCGAATCCTCCATTTCGGATCTCCTCTTAATTTTGTACGGTCGACCCAAGACGTTCTCCCCTATCTCCCCCTTTGAAGCGTCTCTGGTCCCTTCTTCTGGATCTGGAGTTCTCCGTTTTTCCCTCCTCTTTTTTTCTTCGCTTAGTAACCTCTCAGCCTCACCCGTGAGAAGCTCTCTGAAGCTGCAGGAACGTAGGTCCCTACTCCTACCGCTCTTCCTAGGATGCGTCAATACCCCTCCCCCCTAACAGGGTTCCCCGCTCTAAATCATGTACGACTATGGAGGCCCAGGCTTCTCCCTTTTCTCCTACGTTCTCGCTTTTCGCGTTCGTGCAAACCTAGTCTCCTCTAGCTGCTCCCAAGGGCTGGCGGGGGCATCTGTTCGCGCACCTCGGTCTCTTCTCCTCTTCTAATGCCTTTCTAGTTTTGCGGTCATCATTCCCCCCTTTCTCGTCGGAGATCTAAGCTTCGCAACAATCCTTTTCTCCTCTTCTTTTTTTGAGTTGATAAACGTCCCAGTCGTCACCTCCTGACCGTTGGGCTTTCGAGCTTCTTTCACGGACCATCTTTTCATTCCTTGCTTCTCCCTCTCTCTCTTGCTGGTATGGGCCAGAGGATTTCTATCAGCCCCTTTCATGATCGCTACTGTCAGTCCCCCCACTGAGGCTCTCAAACGAATCCTCCCTTTTTGCTATGTCTTCTTCCCAGGATGGCGAACCTGAGGGAAGTGTTGAAATCCCCCTCAAGCGTGCTGGACTTCCGCACACAAAGCAGATGCGTCGTTTTGCACCCTTATTTTTCCCGAGCAGAAATTAAGTGAATGGTCTCTCAGTTTTCTGTATAGATTCGTGTTCATTAATCAATTCACGTAAACTTACCTTCTTTCCCCATCTGCCTTCCTGATGCCAGCCGACAAAAGACGGGCCACCTGAAACTCCCACCTTGGTTCGCCTCTGTTCGTCTACCAATGACTCGAAGCCTTCTTTCCCCCTTTCCCCTCGTCCCCCCTGGCACCCCGTAATGTAGAAGGGACGAAACTCCTCTTTGCTCCCTTCGTAACGATAGTCGGCCCCTTTTCCTTTGTTGATCTCTGGATTTCCTGTCGCAGGTCCTACGTGAGGAAGGACGTTTTGTTTGCGTTCTCCCAGTAGGTGAAGGCGCCTAGCTTCACTTTGCCAACGGCAGTTTCCCCGTCCTTTTTGATTTTTTTCTCATGGTCCGCTCAGGGTCGAAGCTCATTACCCAGAGGAGCGTACTCTCTTCGTTCTTTAATCACGAAATCGTTTTCTCCTAACCCCTCTTGGGCCGGGGAAGGATCTTCCTTTGATTTGCGACTTGATCCTTTTCTCGCTTCCAGTGTTTCCGGATCGTCTTCTTTCCTTTTTTTTTCCCCCCCTAAGTTGGCCCCCTCTGACCTTTTTCCGGCGATTAAAGGAGAGGTACCCCCTTTCTTTTATTTGCGTTTCAGCTGTACCACTCTCCCTCAGAGTGAGCTCTTTCTGAAGTTCGAGATTTGCCTTTTTAGCGGCCCGGACGCTAACCTGCCGTGTCCTTTCGCCGAAACCCCCCTACCCCCCCTTTTTCCTTAAAGAGAATCTTTTTCCTCACCCTGGCTTCGGGTCAAGGCGGTTTCCACCCCCCTTTTTAACCTCCAATAGACCCAGCTCGGGCGCATGTCCGTCTTTAGGGCGATGAGATTCCGATCGAGGGATCGCGCCCGCTATTTCGACGTCTTTTTGAGGCACAAGATCGCCTTCCTATGAAGATCGTCAAGCGTACGTTCTTTTTTCCCCTACGTGAACCTTTATTAGCGGGTCTATTTTCTGAGAGTCCGATCCGCCGTACAAGACACCTGACGACCACCTAAGCGTTTCCTTTGGCTTGTTACACGTGAAGTATCGTGGAAGGGTCTTCTCCGGCTCTTTGATAATTTTTTTTTCCTTTCTCAGCGTAGGGTTTAACTATTTGCGTTATCTATCTATTTTAGTCTCCTTTCCAGACAGCTACCTACTTCGACACTAGACGTCCGTCCCGAGACTTTCTTCCCTCCTCTTTGGAGTCCGGTACGACATTCTGGACTTTATGCGAGTTTTTGGCTTCCCTCCCCGTCAGGCTCGCGCCGGACTCCTCTCTGCCAGTCTTTTCTGCTTCACGTTTTTTTTCCAAGATGTGCTACGATTGCCCGACGAGTGGAGATGCGGAGGGCTCCCCTCCTTCTTCGTCAACAAACCAGGTCTTTGCCTTTTTCTCCCTTTTTTAGGCCTTCTACAGGCTAGAGATTTGACCCACATCTATCTTTCCGCGTGTTTGTCCTGTCTTCTTTTCTAGTAGAGGAGGTCTTTTCCTGCGTCCTCTCTCTTTTCTTCTTTCTTTGTCAGAATAAAGTTTTTTTTTTTCCTCTCTATCTCTCGAGCCCCTATCCTGCGCACCAGATACACCGTCTTTTCTGCGCCTGTCCTTAGTTTCCGTCGTTCGCTTTCGAGCTCTCCCTTTTTTTTTTTTAAACCGGAGTCCACCTTGGACGCTGTTCGTCCCTCTCATAAGGCCCCCTTCTTTTACTCGTATCCCTCTTAAAGCCCCCCCCTTGAAAGCCCCCTCAAGATCGGTGACTCATGTCGGGGCTCATAATTATTGGGACGATGCCTTCTGGTCCTCCTTTCTCTTTGTTATGAAAGGAGGTTCCGGAAGATCAGACGCCCCGTATCGTGTCGCACTTCTTTCTTTCTTCTTTCAGTCTTCACTCTTCCCTTAGATTCGCTGCGTTTTTTTCTCCGGAGAGAGCGCTCAGATGCTGACATCGCGCACACCTCTCGTCTGTTCTTTTTTATCCCCTGCCCCGATTTCAATAGGGTAGAAAACAGCTCTTCGCGTGGTTTTTGTGTCTTTTTTCCTGCTTCCTTCCGAGCGTAGAGGTCCGGAATTTTCACCGTGCTTTTGCTCTCGTATGCCCTTTCTTAAGCTAAGTTTCTATACTCCGCCCTTGAAGTCTATGTGCCCTCTTTTTTCCTGGCACACTCCGTCGGTAGAAAACTCCCCTCTGTCTCCATCCGATGTGGTTTCCAACTTCATTCATCGGCCATCCCTTCCATCCCCGCGGAACTTAGATTCTTCTTTCTTACTTTTCTTCCGCCTGGAAAGAGAAAAGGGTTTCTCCCCATATCCTGCCAGCCGTTCGACCCCGACTGTCCCTCGTAGCGTCAGGCGATGGTCGACTCGGCGCCCTGACCAGATGTGCGCTCTGTATCCCCTCAAACGACCCCCTGACCCCCCCCTGTAGTTCCCCCCCCCCCCCCCAATTCAAGGTATGAGAGCTGATAGATGGTGAATTATCGGAGATTCCGGGAGAAACCGAGTTAACTCTTCCTCCCCTCCCTGGATTTTGCCTCTCAGGCCCCCCCCTTCTTTTTCCCAGCTGAGAAAACGCTCTCTCTTCCTTGTTTCTTTGCCTGAGCCATTCGGTAGGTATTCCGTAAAGCGCCGCTATATGATTTTCTTATGTCCCTTTTCGGTTGTTCCTAGCTACTTTGCTGGTTCGGCGCGAAAAGGATCCCGCTTTTCTTCGGCTCTTCTGACTTAATTTAGTGAAGTATGCCTTCCAGATCTGGACTCTTTACTCAAGGAGGGCGGATGAACGCCCCCTTTCGCCAGCGCATCTTTCCCTAAGACCGTCTTTCCTCTGTCCGGGTGTGTTGCCTTCGACCAGTGAGACCCTTTTTCCCTCTTGCGAACGTAAAGCTTGATGTTATCGTACTTCCTAAAGATGGAGTCTCCCTATTCTGTTCCTTTTACTCTAATTATGCGGCTGGCAGTTTCCGCAGGCACAATCGTTGTCCCCCTCTCCCTTCCGTCATGGTACAATGAGTTCCAACACGTCATCCGACAAGGCCGCCCCACTGCACATTCTTCCCTCTTCAGACCCTGATGTGTCAATTCCGCATGATTGTAGGACCCTTCTCCAGTTCGACCACTCTCCGTTTCCCTATTCGTGTTGGACGAGAAATCACTTCGCTTTTTCCCGTTCTATCCCCTGCGTCGCTCCGGGCGACATCCCTTTTTCTGTTCCCTCTTCCACAATCCCTCCCCCTACTTTCTTCTAACTCCTCGGGCCACTCCCGCCCCGAGCTCGAACTCCCTAAACATGGACTCTTGACCGATGGTTCTGATAGTCCCTCTCGAAGCCGGTCCCAAGTTGAAAACCGATGTAGTCCTAAATTCTTATTTACCTAGGCCCCAGTATGAGCCCCTCCGGCTGAATCCGAACAGTTGGGGTGACTTCGAGCAGCGTCCCCTCAGTCGTGAAATCCCCCCTGTCGACCCGAAAAAGGCCCCCGATCTAGGACCTCCCTTCTGCACATCTTCCCTCCCGATGCCCCGACCCCCCCTTCTTTGCCCCTCTTTCTCGAATTGAGTGGCCCGACGAGCGCTCTAAAGCTCCAAGACCTCCATAAAGCTGAAGGGCTCTAGTGCCATGTATTCCCTCTATCTTCCCCTGTGGGTCCTGCCAGATGCCCGCCAGCCCTCCGCCGGCTCTGAGTATACAGGCCTCTTTGTCTTGTCCTTGTGATTCAGCCTCATTCTCAGTGGTGAGGGACTCCCTCCTACTCATCCGGACCTCACCGCATCGCGAAAAGGAGAAATCCTCTGATGGACCTTGACCTTTCAACCTGTTGATCCGTTCGATCCCTTTAGGTGGCAGATTTCCCACCATTCCGTCATAGGATCTCCGCCTGTCTCCCTTTCTTCTTAGGAAGACTGAAAACTCGGTTGCAGCAGCCCTTTCTTTTCTCTTCGTCGTTTGAGTCTCATGGTGACTAAGATCTGAGTAGATCTTAGAAATCCCTGTCTCTCTTTTCCTCTAGCGCGTCCTAGCGAAGACGTTCTTCGATCTGGAAGTTTCAGTCTCACCCGCTCTCAACCCAGCTGCTCCCCTGTTGAGCCTATTCTCATCGCTAGAACCTGCCGGTGAATACGGCTCGGCACCTCTAGTCGCGCGCACATTATTTTTGCGCTCTAGACGTTTTTTGCTTATGCCCACTCGAGGCCTGCTCCTGCCATCGGTCCCTAGGATTAGTTTTTTTCAATTCCGCTATCTGTATTTAGTGGAGATCGTTTTTTTTTCTTCCGAGGAACGGTCTAGTCGCTGATCCCTCGGGTTTTTGCTCTCATGAGTCACTCCATGCCCCAAACGGGCTCTTTTAGGAGGTGCGACTCTTACCCTTCCTTTCGTCGACTCCACGAGCCAGTTGGAGCGTTTCTGTGGACGTTCATTGCTTCTTTTTTGATGCCGCCCCTTCGGCTTTACGCTCTCCTCCTCACCTGTTTCCGCTGCCGCGCTGGAGTTCCTTGTGAAGAGCATCGTTTTTTTTTCGTATGTTCCTCCCTCTCTTCCACCTCGCTGGCCGTCTGTGCTTTTCTCACCCCCTTAACGTTCTGCGGTCCACCGGTTGTCTAACGAAGGTGTGCAGTTGACACTTCCTCGATTGTTTGTATCACTTGCCGCTTCGTTTTCAGTTCGCAGATAGTCCCGTTTTCTTTCTTTTCCCCCCCCCTTGCATGGTCCCCTCTCGTGCGCTTCACGCTTTTAGTCGTCTCCGGATACTCGACCTTTTGGTTTTGCTGTTGGATCTCTTACGTCTGATGCCCATTCCAGCAGGATACCGTTTCCAGCGCCGCCCCCCCCGTCTCTCCTCAGCTCGGTTTTTGACCTCGCCTCGGTTTCCAATCAGTAACTGACGCTTTCTTCCGAACGCTCCACCCCATGCCTCCGCTCCTTTTTCACCAGATGACTCGACTGGCTCCCCTTTTGTCCTTTGAGGAACAGTCCCCTCGACGGTCCTGCCGCGCCCTCAGACTTGAGGTGAGATACTG
>Ga0179593_1608456_pt1 | contig 15517 bp, 23 predicted proteins | sample CZODoug2_1_08_16_FD_185931 | JGI IMG/M metagenome (GOLD analysis project Ga0179593, IMG submission 185931) | Vadose zone soil fungal communities from Angelo Coast Range Reserve, California, USA - CZODoug2_1_08_16fungal (PacBio error correction) | ecosystem: Environmental > Terrestrial > Soil >... | reverse complement strand
CCTTTTTTTGGGACATTTTTTTTTATGTCTTTTTTCCATTGTGTCTTACTTTCCCTCGGTTGCTTGCTGCCTTCCTCCTCCGTGAGTATGTCTTTCCTGCACAGACTCACCCAACGTCAGGGTTTTTTTCGTTTCCTTTGCACAATTTCTTTCCCTTTGCAGTAGGTGCCCCCTTTCGTCCATGGACCCTCTTCCTTTCCTCGAATCAATACCCCGTTTTCTGAAAAGTTGATCTTTTCGAAGTTGTTTTTTCTTTTGCCTGGGTCTTTTTTCCTGACAGCGGCGGTCCCTCCTTGGCGGTCTCGGAGTTGCTAGCAGTTCCCCCCCCTTATGTCTTCTGACTTTGTCCTCTTTTTCGTACTTTGTCCCCCTTTTCGTGGAGCTTCTTTTTTTCTGTGCTTCGTTTTCCCCCCGCAAAATTCTTTGTAATAGCCTTTTTTTGTCGGCTCCCCCTTTCGCTTCCTTTTTTTTGGCTGATTTTCAGCATGTCCTCTCCTCCATTTCGCGAAGGCGTTGCCCGCTTTGCGAGGGTCTCCTCATCGAGCCCCTCTTTACGATTTCCGATCTTTGACTTTTTGCACTGCCTTCCCCCGCCGCCCTCCAGAGAAGCCGGTCCGGCAATCAGGCTTCTTCCCAACCCCCCTTCTTTTTTCCCCAGCTTTTTTCCATCCCCCTTCGGTCCGAAGACTTTTGGCACTTTTTTTTTTTTGAGATGGGAAGCACTTTGGGTTATGCTTTTAGCGACCTGTTTCTTTTGTTCTTTCTCCTGTCGGGAACCTTTCTCTTTCTCTAATATGTTTTTCGGGCGCTGGCGATACCCCGGCGGCTGTTCGACTTCCCTTCAGATTTTTTTTACTCCCCCACTTTTTTCTCGTCTCTTTGTTCAGGACAAATCTTTGCAGCACGAGTTCCTTTGGTCAGGTGTCCCCCCCTGCGCATTGAAAGCCCCGATCTCTCTCCAATTGTCTTTCCGGGAGCTCCCCGGGCTCTCCCTTTGCTCGACTTGTCTGTTTCGTTCGCTCGTCCTTGCGGTGAGTGATTTTCTTTTTTTTCTCCCCGCCCATTGACTTCCCTTTTCTTTACAGCCCAAGTGGCTTTCGCTTTAGGAGCGTTCCTTTTGTTTCCTTCACGGTTGCCAGAGGAGCTTTCCCCCTGCTTCCTTCCTTCCTTCTGCGGAGTTGCCCCTTTCTAGCGTGGGCCAAACCTTTTTCGCTGTTGACTCCTTTTTTTGATCTTTTGAAAGTGTCCTTCCCCTTCGGTCGCTCAGCACTCGATGTATTTTTTCAGAATATCTCTCTCCTCCGTTTTTGTTTCCGGTGATCTTTTCAGTACCCTCGAGTTTTTTGACAAGAGCTGTCCCTTTTCAAGGCAGATAGTTTTCTCATTCACAGATCCTGTGCTTGTTTGGCGACTTGTGCAAACCCGGTCTTCACTGACTTTCTTTTTGAAGACGTAGGCTTCCCGCGTACTGCCTTTCCTTCCCCCCTGGCGCAACTCTGGCGAATGCTTCCCCCTTTCGCTCTCATAACTGGTCGTTTTCCGGTCTTTTTCAATGGGCCCTCCCTCCCTCCGCCCCTAAGCCAATGACCGTAGAAAACAACTGGGCTTCTTTTTCCCTGCAGCCGATTTTCCGTAAATTCCTCCCTTGCTGTTCCCCGGGTAATGTCCCTGAGCAATTGACGATCCGATGGGAGTGGTTCGGTTTCCCCTTTCCCTATGATATTCGTTTCTTTTTCCCCCCCAACCTTGGTTTGGGAGTTATATGACCAAATAACTTCAACCCCGGGTTCGCGCCCTGGTTTCCTTTTTTTCGCAGTACTTTGCGCCCCACAGTGTCCTCCTTTTTTTTTGCGTTTTTTTTTTCCTCGCGAAGAATTGATTTTCTTAAACAAGGGATTTTACCGAATTGTCCTTTTCTAACCGTCTTTTTCGTCCCCCTTTGCCCACACCCCCCCCCCAGTTTTTCTCGAGGCGCCAAAAAGAATTTGTTCCCCCCCCATGCGACCCCCCTTTTCCCTCCCGTTTGGAAAAAACCCCCCTTTCGTAGAAGTTGTTTCCCCCCCCAACTATGGGAGAAAGACCTGTAATGTTATTCCAAGGCCTTGCTCTTTTCTTTTTATCTTGGCCAGGATGCGTGGGACCTTTTTCGTGTGAAAGTTCTGTTCCTGGCCTCGCGTGGACCCCCTGTACATGTCTCTTCGTTCCCCCCTTCTTGGCAGCTTGATGGTACAACCCCTTGGACTCGTTTAAATCTCCACGGCTACGGCGCCTTCCTTTTTTGTTTAGTACCCCATCTTTCTCGGTGGCGGATCTCTTTCTTTGGTTTTTCCCCGCTACTTGGGTGTTCCTGCTATTCAGAGGATTGCTGGTGCGTTTTCTCCTGCGCCCTCCTTTTCGCGTGCGGCTTTTTCCTTTTTTGCGCTTGTCCCTGTTTTTCCCTCCTCAAAGAAGGCCCACCATTCTTTCCTGGTCATCTTGCTTTTGACTCGCAAACTTCTTTTACCCCAGCAGGACGTTTCCTTTGGTTGATTTTGGTCCTTCCCCGTTTCGTTTCCATTCCCCCCACAGAAGATGTTCGAAGACTTCCCGCACAGCCCCCTTTTCCATTGTTTTTGCCTCCCGTTTAACCTCTGTATTGACCTCCCCGCAACGGGCCATGTTTTGCCGCGACGCTGGGCCCCTTTTTTGGCTTTCACTTTTGGCCTTGGACCCTGCAACAACTTTTCTTCCCCCCCCCCAACAACTGGCTAGCTGGCCCCTTTGTGAGCGTCGTCCTGACTCCTTTTCCCCCCACTTTTTTGCTCAAACCTCTGCTTTATTTGGACTACAATCTTCCTTTTCGATTTCGTCAATCCAAGACGAATCTCTCTATTTTTTCCTCGTTTTTGTTGTTCGGTCTCTCTTTTTCTTCAACGTTCCCAGCATTGAAGTTGAATATTGTATAGTTTTTCTTGCTGCCTTTCGAATTTTTCAGTTGAGTATGTATCTACTCCTTTTCCACACCCCACAAGTAGTCCTTTTTTTTGGAAGGCCCCCCCCCTTCTTCGACCCTGCCGGCGGTTTCCCTCTGGGCCCGCGCCCCCCTGGCCGGTTTCTTCAATCAAGACACTCTCCCCGGGGCTACCCGTTGACCCTTTGGCTTTCTTTCGGCCAATCGGTCATTTCTTTGGAGAGCCTTTTCGACACAGCGGTTCCGTTAGGAGCAGGTAAGTATTCTTCGTTTCTTTCTCAGTAATTTTCCTTCTGTGTGGTCCTTTTTTTTTCTGCTAACGGCCTCTGCAGAGTCTGGTGAGTCGGCCCCCCTTCTCTTTGATAGAGGGACCTCCCACTCTATCTATGAATTCTCCGGAGTCTTGCCTGGCCCTTGACCGAGCCGGTTCCCTTTCCGATCCTAGCCCCCACCCCGCCCTTTTTTCAGGGGCGCAGTAGCCCTCTCTTTGGTGTCTCTTTCCATCCCCCTTTTTTTTTCCAGTCGTTATTTTTCCTCTTCACCAACTTTTCCTTCCGGTCGATTGCCCCCCAACGGGCCAACCTCCCCCCCCCTTCCGGAAAGACTCCGCTCCGTGGCAGGCCCTCGGGAGAAACCCCTTCTTTCTCGGGGCCCCCCATTTTTTTTTACTTTCTTTCTTCCTGGAAGGATGAGCCTTCCGGGGCAGCTGTTCTAGTGGTTCTTCCTTTTTGTTTTAGGCGACCGTTTTCTAGAATGCCCCAAGCTTTTTTTCAGTTTTTATATAAGATTTTTTCTCCCTGTCTCGGGGCGCCTGTCGCCCTGTTCCCCAGGTCTTTTAGTTCAGGGAGTCCCCCCCCTCCCCTGGACCCTCCCTGAGAATTTATTCCCTTGTTCAGTTTATTCTCACTCACCCTCTCCCTATTTTTACGGAAGGGCTTTTCCATCCCCCGAGGATAGGTCACGTGAAATTCCTGCCTTTTTTCCCCTTGCCCGTAACCCCGGGTTTCTCCTTGGTAGATAGTCTCATTCGTGCGGCTGTGCGAACCCCTTTTTTTGAGTTCGGCTTTTTTTCCCTTCTACCCTCCTCTTGCAGGATAAAGCCCCTCCTCTCTTTTTTCGTGCTCGAAGTAGTGTCCCTCTTTTTTTCCCGCCCCCCTCTCTAGCCCTCTCCCCCCCCCTACCGTTATTCTTTTTTTTGTTTGCCCATGACTCAGAGCCCAAACACCGCCCTCCCCTCTTGAGTCCCCCCCCTCTTTTGCTGTCCAAGTCCCGGAGCGTTTCACTCGATCCCTTTGAATATTCTCCTTTTTTCTTTTTCTTCCTCCCTCCGTTTTTAGATCTCTTTCCCGTACTTTATTCCCTAGTGCTGAGGCGTTGTTCCTCCGCTCTGATGTGTACGTGGGCGCCCCCTGCCTTTCCCCAAAGCTTTTTTGTGTTCTTCGAATCATTGGCCCCTTTTCCAGGAAGACTCTTCCCAGGAAAGAGTAAGTGGTTCTGCTTTATTCTCTCTGGGGGTGTCTGTGACCTTTTGATTCCTTTTCTTAGAGGAGACATCCACTTGGTCGGGTAGGAGTCCCTTTCCTTCCTTCCCCCAGCCAGCCATTAAAAGGACAACAGACCCCCTCGGCAGAATTCGACGTTTTTCCCCCCTTGTACGTGCACTTTTTTCTTAATTCGTGCCCCCACCAAGACCCCTTGCCTCGAGTCGAACGATCTTTATTGAGTGGGCTCATTGCTGGCCTTGTCCCTCCCCAGGCGTGCTGGTGTCTGCCTCGTTTAGGAAAAGGAAGGGGATTTTGGACGGGACACAAGACTTTCGCAGAAGGGAATTTTCGGGATGACGCATGGCCCCCTTTCGAGTCGGGGCCTCCTGAACCTCTTTTTTTTTGTTGTTTTCGGGCTTTCTTGCGCCCCGTCCCTTTTCTTTTTCCCGTCCCCGTTCCACCGGACTTGTTCCCCATTTCACACGGCCTTGGTTCTTTTGGGTTAGTTTCTCCGAACCCAGTCCTCCACGCGTCCCCGTTGGCTTTTCGTGAACAGCCATCGTCCGTTAGGTCCCCACAGGCTTGAGGGGTGCCGAAAAGTCGTTTTCGCGACCTCTTCTTTGTCCGGTTTCTGCTTATTGTGCGCTTTCCCCCGTGGGTTGTGGTGCAGTGTTTTCCCCATCAGTTGCGCCGGTGTCGGGAAGAACACCCCCTCAACCACAATGTTTTCTGTCTTTCCCCTGGCCGTTCTTCCATGAAGTTGAGGGTACCCCTTTGAAACCAAAGCCCCCCCTTTCCCCAAAAGTTTGTTTTTTTTTTTAGTCGGCTCTTCCTATCGGAGGAGAAGTCTTCTGTCTGCTTGAGCCGCCGTCTCTTCCGTCTTTTACCCTTTTTACATTATCAGGTTGATTTTTTTCCCCCTTCTGCCTCCACTCCCGGATAGGAGTCTCTCCCCTCGCGATGTTCCTTCCAAGGCTCCCGTTTTTCCCAATTCCAGTGAAGCATTTTCTTTTTTTTTCCCGCGCGTTCCCAACCCTTTTTGCTCTGACGGCGTCCCTTCTTTATGGACCCTGTGCTCCTGCTGCCCCCCAAGAACTCCGCAAAGGTTTTCCCGCTATTTTCCTCCGCAGATCCCACTTTTTTTCCGCGTTAAGTCCCCTTTTGACCCATTTTTTTTCCCCCGGAAATTGGGTTTCTCTCCCTCACCCGCGGGGCCCCAAGCCTCGTTTCCGTCCCCCCCCCTGTCTTGGCCCCTTAAATCGTCAAAACCCCCTTTTTTTCTCTGTACGTTGTGAGCGGCGGTCTCATACAATTTTCTTTTTTCAATTTTTCCCTTTCCCCCGACTTTCTTTGGCGTGCCTCCCTCCATATTCAAGGTTTATATTTGATTTTTTTCGTGTCACCTTCTCCCCCTCTGATATCTCTCTTTCTTGTGTTCCTTGAGCTCGTCGTTTTCTTCTTCGGAATTCATTTTATTGTAGTCTTAACCTTTCTGTTAAGTGGGATGAATCCATCTTTCTCCATTGAGTATGTCTTTCCCCCCCCGTAGTTTCATTCTTTTTTTCCCTCATTGGAGAACCTTACGGGCTTCCCCCGCGTCGCCCCCATCCCTGGAAGTTGATTGTATAGCCCTCCTTCTTAACGTCGTTGTTTCGTTTCGTTGCGTAAATCGCAGCCGGCTCCCTCCCTTTGTACATGACGTTTTCCTCGTTCCCCTGACTGGCGCCCGTTTTTTTCCCCTCCATTGCTCTTTTTTTTTTATGCTTTTTTTTCTTGTTGTCGCTTCGGTCAGGACCCCCGCGCTTTTTTTTGGGTTTTTTCGCCGAGCCGGCGGTTCCGCCAACCAGGCGTCTTTTCACTATGTCCGCGCGTAAGCGGAAGGTGTTCGCCCGAGGGGGCCGGCCTTTTTTTCAGAATGTTTTTCCCCCCACAGCGCGCCCTTTTTTTTTTTTTTGCTTTGCTTTTTCTGCGTCATTCACGGACTTTTTTACGGAAGTAGAAATTTCGTTCCCCCCCCCCCCCCTCTGAGGGTTTCCCCAAACACGGGCACACCCCCTTTCCTCTTTCCCCGCGGCCCACCTTTTCAGTTCAGGGGTCGCTGTCCCCCCAGAAGTCGGGGCACCTTTTTTGCGACGATTGGCTTGCATCACTTTTTTTTTCCCCTTCAGGGCCGGCGTTCCCCAATGCCGGTTTTTTTCCTCCCTTAGGGTCTTCGCCCGTCGTTGGATTTCCAAGTCTTCTTTTATATATTAGGAGACCCTTCGGTCTTTTTTTCCAAAGAATCTTCCCTCCATCTCGCCCCCCCATGACCGAGCTTCCTTCACCATCACATATTGCATTCTCGAGAAGAAAGATGGTACAGGTTTCCAGAGTTTCCTTTCATAGATTTTTTTCACTCCGTGCAGATTTTCGCGCTTCCGTGAAGTAACGTCCCACTTGCTTTTCCCCTTGTACGGTTCCTCTTTCCTCCTTTTGCGCCGGCTTTTTTCCCTGGGACTTCCCCTTTTTTTTATTCCCCCCCCTCATTGAATGCGCAAAAGTGGTAGTTTTTTGAGAGGCGATCGAGTTTTCCTTCCCTTTTTGATCCTCGAGTATCCCCCTCTTCTCAACCTTGTCTCTGCGTTCTGCCGGGTTCTTCCCTATCTCCCCCAAGGAAAGAGGCTTTTCCTCTTTTTTTCCTTTGGTCCACGATCCTTTTCCGGTAACCGGTCTCATTTTTCTCCTCTCCCTTTGTGCCCTTCCTTTTTCCTCTTTTCCTTTCCTATTCCTTTCTTATAGGGAAGGTCCCTCCTCGAGTGATTGTGCTTGTGCCCCCTCAAACCAGTCCTTTCGTGTGCCCGCAAAGAACTTTCACCCCCCTTCCTTGGTGGGAGTCGCCAACCCTTCCAACGGTTTTTTTTCAAAATTTTATACAGGAGTTTTATTTTCAGGAACCTTAATGATTATCGGTTTGCGTTTCCAGTATGCCGCACTTTTCCCTATTCTTATTTAGCGGTCTCAAATTGGATTGCCCCAATTTTTTTCGTCGTTTTCTTCCCCGACGATTTCCCCTCCTCTTTTTTCAAGTTCGTTCAACCCATGAGGACGGCTCTTTTGTAAAGGTAAGGAGCAGGGTTTCCCTTTTTCCGGCCTGGAATTGTTTGCCATTTTTTCCGAGATCTCTTCTTCGCTGTCCCCCCTCCCCCCTTGCCTTCGTGAGGCGCTCTCTGCACGGAATTTTTTCCCAATACCGATCAGTTTTTTCTCCAGCGAGGTTCTCCTTTCGATTGTGTTGCCGGTCCTCATGCTTTCCAGAGGAGGGGTGGGAGAAAACAATGGGCCCTCCCCCTCACTTGGTCCTTCCCTATTCTTTTTTTTTTCCCCCCAGGACGAGCTCGCGGTCGTTGTTGCATGCCCCAAGAGAAGGCCCTTTTCGCTCCCTCCCCGGAGTGATGGGAGTGATTGTTCCACAGAAGAGGGACGTGGGCCTTCTTTTGCTTGGAGTTTTTTCTTGTTATTTACCCCACCACTGGGATTCTTCGGTAGAGGCTCTTTTAAGTGGGTTTGGGGGAAGTTTCTTTTCTTTGGCCTTTTTGGCCCGGACGTCGTAACGAGTACTTTCTTATGGTCCTGATTCTTCCAAAAGGGCCCCTTCGAATTCTTCTTAATCGGACCAAATTCTTATTCGCGGATTTTTCTTTAATTTGCACGGTCCGTTTCTTGCTCCTTCGACTTTAGGTTTCGAAGTCTTTGCAGATCTATAGCTTTCTCTTTTTTTCCATGGAAGACGCTCCCCCTTTTCCCCAATGTTTTCCCGACTCGCAAGTCCGGCTGAGTCAAACTCCCCCGCCGGCGACTATGGAACGCTTTTCTCTCCGCTGCGTCTTTTTCACGCTTGCCTTTTGCAGCCGCCTCCCCCGATTTTCGCGTTTTTTTGTATTGATAGAGACCTCCACGGTCCATTCCGTTGAGCTCTCTTGCCCTTTCTTTTTTCCTGTGCCCTCCTTTTTTACCCCCGCCAGTGGATGTGGCACAACCTCCCGAAAAAAAAAAAAACACCCTTCCTCCTTATTTTTTAAGCCGTCGGTTTTTTCTTCCCCCGCTGAGACTTCCTTTTAAGACACGAACCCTTCTTTTTTCTTAAGACTACCCTTTGTGTTCCCGACCCGTCCACAGCGGATCTCTCTATTTTTTTTCCCCTGTGTTGAGACTTTTAATTCTCCCCCTCGTTTCCCCTTTTTGAAATAGTTGTCGTTTCTTCCTTTTTCTCTAAGTGTGATTCTCAGCTTTTTATGGCTCTCCCTCCTTCTTCTTTCAGTTTTTTTTTTCGATTTTGAAGGAAAGCACTGGCTACTCCCCTTGCCCAAGCGGGTTTTCGGCTCCTTTCCTTGTTCTGCTTCCTACCACATCGTTACCCCTGAGGGCCTCTTGTGCGCAGGTTGTTTTTTCTTTAGGAGTAAATTCTTGGCTTTTTCTGTCGCAGCTTTTTTTCTTTTTCCCCTTTGTCCTCGTAGACTATTTTTACCTCCAGTATTTATAATACTTTTGAGCGTTTCCCGTTCCCCCCCCCCGCCGGAGACTCGTCCTGGGTGCCCCCTTTCGTCCGGGCTTTACCGCCAACCCTTTGATTATATGAATTATCCCTCCCTCCTTTTCTCGGCGCTGTCCTGTCCGGATCCGCGTCTACGTTAACACCAAGCGCGTTTTTAGGCGCCGTATTTCTTTTCGGTCCCCCACCTCGAGACAACAAGACTTTTTTTCTTTCCTTCCTTCCGCCAACCCCCCGAGGCTTTTTTCCCCCCAACCCCCGGACCCCTTCGCGGTGCAAGACCTTCCGTGGGCCCTTCTGAAGAGAAACAGGGCGTTCGCCTCCTTTTTTCCCCTTTCCTCGGCGTCTTCCGCAACCTCTTTCTTCCCTCTGCTGACTCCCACTGGCGTGGGGACGCTTTTCGCGACAGTCGTTCTAGAGGTACTTCCCATTTCCTTTTCACGGCTGTTTTTTTCCAATTGAGTGTGGCGCCCCAAAGCTCCGCAAATACGCTGTCCCCCTTCCCCCTGAGGATTTCTTGTTCAGCCCCCTCCCATTCAGAGATCCCGCTTTTTTTTTTTTTTTCCGATGGTCAGGCGGCATTTTTTTTTCTCAACTCAGCGGTTTTCAAATGCTCCTCTCCTCTTCGGCCTCTTTTTCAGTACCGTTTCCCCCCCCTGCTTCTTCCCCTGTCGCTTTTCGTCTTTTTTTAGTGAGAACCTTTTTTTTTAGTGGAGTAGGATCCTTCTCCATTGACTCCCCAGACAAGTGGATCTTCTTCGCGCCCTTCGCCCGAGGCGCTCTGCGTTTCTCCAGGAATTAAAGTACGCTTCCCTCCCCCATTCCGTCTTCTGTCCTTTTTCCCATTATTCTAGCGTTTTTTTTTTCCCAGGTTTGTCCTTGTCCGTACAAGACCCTTTGGCCGCTTGCTTTTTCGCTCAGAAACTCGATTCTCCGGCATAGCCCCCCGTTTTTGTCTGTCCTTCTGATTGATTAGATTTCTTTGAGGGAGGGGACCCCTTTCGGCCTTTAAGCCCTTCTTGGGGACGCACCTGCTTCCCGTTTGTTTCTTTTGTTTCTTTTTTTGCTTTTGTTCCTGAGCTTTTCCCCCATTTCGACCTCCGGAACTGGGACCTAGTGGCCGGCCCGAGGAAGTGAAGGCTCCTCGGTTTTGGTCCCCCCCCCCGTTTGACCCTTCGCTTCCCGCTCTTAGTTCCATACACTGGGATTTTATCGGCCTCGTCCCGTTCACTGGTGCGCTCTGGCCCCTCCTCTTCTTCGGAAAACGCCCCCTCTCCTTCTACGAGTCTTTCCCTATACCCTTCTTTGTTCTCTTTTTTTCAATGCCTCCTCCCCCCCAAAGGATTCCCTCACCTCTCATTTGACCGTCGGCATCTCTATTTTCTCGACTTCCCCTTTGCGTGGAGTCTCCTGATAACGGGCCTACCGGCCCTTTTTCCGCGCATGTCATGGTGCCGTCTGGTCCTTAGAACTCCGGCGCTTGGTTCGGGCTTTTTTTCCTGATTTGGCCAAGTTTTAACAGACCTGACCGCTTTCCTCCATTCGTCACCGAACTTTGGTTGTCTTCTCTGGCCTCGTACCAATTGGTTTCGGCCCACTTTAGGATGTTTTTTTTTTTTTCGCCGTGCTTTCTTTCCCTCCCCCTTCGTCCGTTGCCGTGCCCAAGTCTTCTGGCTGGTTTAGTCGAGACTTTTTTTTTTTTTCGTGTCGCTTTCCCCCCCGGCTTGTTCTTTTTGGTGGCACACGGGAACGTTTGGAACGACAAATTGGAGGGGGACGGTCTCCCCGCTTTTGTTGAGTCTTCTGTCCGCCCGTGTGGTGCGCCACCTGCTTTCCGGCGCCTTGAAGTTTTTTTTTCGTACTACCGGTCTTTGTGCGTTCTCCTTGCTTTTTTTTTCGTTCCTCCGCTTTTACGAGAGGCATCGTTTTTTTTTTCCTTTCGAGCACAGACCGGCTCCTCTCTTCTTTCAGCGGTTTGACCCTCCTCCCCCCCCTCCACCCCCCACAGTCCGTTTCCTGGAGCAAGTTACGTCCCCTTTTTGGAACCACCTTTTTTCTCTCTGACGTTTATGGTCCGTCTTTTGTCTCTGCAGCTTGACCCCCCTATGGCCTTTTTTTAAGAAGAAAAACCCCTACCCCCTCCGTTTACTGATTTCGCAACCAATTGCAAACGGTGCCAACTGAGCGTCCGCGGCCCCTTTCTTTCCCCGCTGCGTTGATCCCTTTCCTCCCCAGTGCTTCCTGTCCCCGAACACCACCCCCCCCCGCTTGGGGGGGGGCTAGCTAGTTTCTGACTCCCTGCTTTGAGAATACATTTCTCCCGTTGACGCCTTACCCCTTTTTCGTCTGAGGCTCCACCCGGAGAAGGCCTTTTTTTGGTGTTTCTTCTCTTTTTTTCGAAAAATTTTTTCTTTCCCCCCTGCATTCTTTTGTAGTCTTTTTTTTGCTGCATCGAAGTTCCTCTTTTTTTTTGCCCCGCCCGCCCCCCCACCACTTTTTTCGATTCGTGTTCCTTTCCCGGGAGTAAACCTTAAGGAAGGCTTCCCTTCTTTGCCGCGTCGTACCCTTTTTTCTGTCTCGAATCCCTACCTAACTTTGCTTTTTTTTTTTTTTTGCGGTTGGATTTTTTCTTCTTTCTGGTCCATCTGTTCCCTTTTTTTCTTTTTTTGAGCAGAGGGCGAGAAAAGCTTTTCCTTTCCCGTAGGAAGTCATTCTTTTTTTCTTTTCTTCGTTGCCCTCCCCCCCTTCCCCGTCCCATTATGATTCTCCTTCCGTTTTAGTAAATTGAGAAGATCAAGTTGCTCTGCCGATTGTGATTCTCACTCCCTTTCTGCTTCTTTAGATTTTCCTTTGCGGCGCTTCTTCAATGAAGAAGACTCTTCCCGGACTCCTCCCCCCCCCGACCCCCTTTCCCTTTTTTTCACCTTTTTTTTGCTTTGAAGTGGTCTTTTGTCTTCTTTTGCCTCCTTTTCCTCACTAGAGACAAACTTTCCGCTTCGGACCTTTTCGTCGGTCCACGTCGTTTTTTTTCACCGTCCCCCCCCCCCACCCCGGAAATGTCCGAGACAGGCCCCTCCTTTGGGGGAGTAGAGAAGTTCCCCCCCCTTCTTTTCGCCAGACTTTTTCCCGCCTCGCCTTTTTTTCCCCCGGTACCTTTCCCCGTTCCGGCGACTTTTTCGTGGGTCCTTCTTTTTTTTTGAAGAGAGGAGAGAAGGTATGTTCTCCCTAGTATCCCCGGATGTTCTTTCCTTTGCTGCGTTTTTGACGTTTTTTTGCTCCACCCCAAGGCTCCTGGCCCTCGTTCCTTCCGCACACATGACACCTTTCCCCTTTTTTTTTTTTTTGGTACTTGTTTCATCCCCCCCCCCTCCCCTTTCCATTGACTTCAAGTTTTTGAGTTGCAGGTCTTTTCTTCTCTCGGTACCTTTGCTTTTTTCCTTTTGAGATCGAGAAGGAAGCCCCCCTTTTTTCCCCTCCCGGATCGACCCTTTATTCATGGCTTTTGAGCTTTTTTCGTATCGCGCCATTGTTTTTTCCTCCCAGCCAATGTGTGGTTTCGCTAGAAGCTTTTCCTCGAAGTTTTCCTGGAGGCGCTGAATCCCCTTTTCTTATGTTCACACTTCGCGTCCTCTTTTTGAAACTCTCCCCCAACCGCCCCTTTTTGTTGGAATAGTTGGGCCCCCCCCCGATTTTTTGGTTCCCTTTCCCCCCCGTCCCGGGTCCACTCCCCCTTTTTTTTTTTCTTTGACGGCCTATCTCTCTTTTTTTGTTTTGTTGGTGCTTCTGATAGGGCCAGGTAGCTTTCGGAGTGCTTTTTTTTTCTGGCGCGTTTCCTTTCCCCCTGCAGATTTTCTTTGTGCCCTTTTTTCCCCAGAGTAACAAAGCTTTTTTTTTTTTTTTCTAGAATCCTTTTCCCCACCCGCAGACGTCCTCCTCTGCAGACCGTGTTACTTTTGAAGGCTTTATCTTCACTGTTCTCAGATAGAAGGATATAAGCGCTCCCCCTTTCCTCCTTAGTCAAAGTTTTCTTGACGTGGTTTTTTCCCCACCACTTTTTTTTTTTGGAAGTTAGGCCTCCTCCCAACCGTTTTCTGGATCCTCCTTTTGACTTTTTGATTCGGGCGTTTTTCACTGCTCTTCGAAGCTTCCGGCGTAGACATTTGGTTTTTTTCCCCCGGATCGATGAGTGTTTTCCTTTCTCTTTTCCGCCTGATTTTTTTCGTGGTCGTCCCCCACCTTTTTTCTTTTTTGTTTTCCACACAACCTCGCTCCCCCCATGGGCTTTCCCGTCCAGCCGAGTGGGTTTTGCCTTTATTTTGGGTGACTCGTTTTTTTTTTTTTTTTTTCGCCCCCAGTCGTGGGAGTCCCAACTTTTGCAGTGACCGACTTTTTTTTTTCCCCTCTATTCCTTTCCCACCTCTTTTTCGTGTCTTGTTCCTCTTGAAAAAATTTAGTGACGGGGCCCCCCCTTTGCTTAGAAGGGGTCGTTTTTGTCCCATGTAATCCCCTTGGTGCCTTCCCCCCTGAACCGTTTTCTTTTCTTCTGAGGATTTTGACTGGGTTTCTTGTTGGCCGTTTTGTTTTTCTTCACCTGTTTTTTGCAAGTCCTTCACGTTTTCCTTCAAGCCCCCTGACTGGAGACCCGCCCTTTTTCCGTGGGCTTGACCACACCCCGCGCCAACCTTCACGGCTACTGGCGGCCTTTTCGCGTTTTTTTTCTTCCTTTTTTGATTAGGCGGAGACGTCCCTCGTGCGCGTTCTTTTCTAAGGGGAACTTGTTCTTTCTCGTTTTTTCTTTCTTCCGAGAAACCGCCTCTCTATCTTAAGAGGGTTCCCCTTTTTCTCCTTTCTCCCCAAGAATCGTCAAGAAATCATTCCTTTACAGTTACCGAAGAAAAGAAGACGTTTTTTTCCCTCCGTTCCTTTGGAACTCTTGGGTCTCTGAACTCTTGCCACTTTACCTTGACCCCTTATGTCCTGTGATCCGCCCTCATGAGAAAAAGCCCCTCTCCACGTTTTTGTCTTCCCCGAGAAAGTTTTCAGTGAGGTCTCTTTTTTTTCCCTATGGGAAAGTGCTTTTTCCCTTTCCCCATTTTTTTCTTGCACCCCCTCTGCCTACTGTGTTCCCTTTTTTTCCGTTGAGATTTGACCATAACTTCGATTCTCCCCACGGAAATATTGAAGTTTTCCCCTTCCCCCCCTTTTCACTGCTTTTTTTCGGTCTTCGTCCCACGCCTCTTTTCCTTGGCCAGGCACTTCGGATCGGCCTCTTTTTCTCTTGCGAAGTTTCTGCGCATGACCTTTGTTTTCTGACCCGTGTCCAGTATCTTTTTTTTTTCGCAGTCTTGTTTAGTCTTTCCCGACGCTAACAATTTTTTTTCGATATTTTTTCCCCAGACGGGGAGTAAACCCCTTCAGGGTTCCATCTTCCTTTTTTTCAATGTGACCATGTTCTTGTCAATCCCCCCCATTTTACTTTTTTTTGACCGTTGATTAGAAGTTGTCTGTTTTTCTGTCAATATGGGATTATCCCCTCCTTTCCCAAGCTTTCCAGCGGGTTCCTTTGTTCCTTTTTTGAGTTGTCTCATTACTTTTCTTCCTGCTTTGATGAATGTGCGGTATTCCCTGTTCCTCCCAGGAAGAGAGATTTCCCCCGAGCCTTCCCGTTCCCTGCCCCCCAGATTATGATTTCTTAGGGCCCCGGAGGCTTGAAAAATGACTTCTCCTTCTTTCCGCCGATCCTTTTTTTCCAACCCCTTCCGGTCACTTTCTCCTTTTCGTGGACCATCTGATCCCCACTTGGATCCTCCATTTCTTTTTCTTCCCCCCTCTTTTTTTTCTGACTTGAAATGCACACCCTTCCCCCCCCCCGCCCGCCCTTTTTCCCTCCGCGACCCTTCCCAGGCCAGGTGTTGACCCCAGGCTTCGCCCAGAATGCCTTCGGGACTGTCCATCCCCTCTTTTCAAGAAATCTTCCCCAGGGCCGGCCTTTTTTTTTTTTTTTTCACTGCGTGGGTTTCGTCCTTCTTGTTCGTTCGTTGCCACCGTTGATTCGGTCCCTTTTTTTTTATACTATGGAGAAATTTTTTTTTTTTTTTCTGGGCTTTTTTTGCACCCCTCCGTCTTTTCTTTTTCCCCCCGCTTCACTCCCTTTTGGAAACTGTTTTTCAGCCCCTCCCCTTTTTTTCAGCACGGGCGCAAGCACCTTTTTTATTCGGCAGTTTTCCCCCCCCCTAATCAGCGCTCGGTCCCCTGCCCTTTTTTTTTCTTGCTGCCAGGTCGTCAAAGGGTTCTGTACTTCTTCAGTCTTTTCCATGGAGGAGACTTTTCTTCCCCTTTCTCTTTTGCGGCTCTTCGTCCAGATGCGATTCCCTGATGCCTGCTCCCCCTAAGTCGCCAGACGTTTCTAGGCGTCCTAATAATCTGTAAAGATGAATGAAATACTTTTTTTTCTTCCGTGTTGCTCCCCTTAGCGCCCCCCCCCCCCCCCCGTTTTTCCCCCCTCGTTTCGCGATTTCTGACAGGCCTCTTCCCAAGCACTCGACTTCTTGGCAT
>Ga0179593_1557064_pt1 | contig 15517 bp, 28 predicted proteins | sample CZODoug2_1_08_16_FD_185931 | JGI IMG/M metagenome (GOLD analysis project Ga0179593, IMG submission 185931) | Vadose zone soil fungal communities from Angelo Coast Range Reserve, California, USA - CZODoug2_1_08_16fungal (PacBio error correction) | ecosystem: Environmental > Terrestrial > Soil >... | reverse complement strand
CCTCCTTTTCCCCTTCAAAACGACATCTTAAAAAATGACGATTTCGGGCACCCCCCCACCTTTCTCTTCATTGGTGTTTTCTTCTCTTTTGCGTTTCGCTTTTTTGGGTCAGAAATTCAATTCTTTCCTTCCTCCCGGCAGGCATGGTTTTTTTTGATCCAGCCTTCCCCCCCTTTTGATCAGATTCCCCGTGTCTTTTTTTCGGGCTTCCCCTCTTCGAAGAATGTTCCCCTTCACAAGCGGCTTCCCCCCCTCGGAGGACCAGAGCTAACTCCACCCCCCTGGAGGAGCTACCCTTTCCCCTTTCCCCCTCCAATAGCCATATGAGGTTTTTCTTTCCGGAAACGACCTTGTCGACTCTATTCCCCCCCCCCCACAAACCGTCTTCTTGTTCTCCGTGGAAGTCATCTAAAAACGTTTCTCACCGGGGGCTTTTCAGGAGATTCCCCCCAGCAGGGCTTTGCTTTTTTCACTGCTTCCAATTTCTGCGATCCGAACCCCGACGTCCTTTTTTCCACACAGAATTTACTGTGTTTCCTTTTCTTCCCCAAAACGTTTTTACCCTGCCCCAATTTCTTTCCCCCCCGACAGGAAAGCCTGGTCTTTCTTTCCCCTTGGGCAAAACTCCCGGGAGGGTCCTTTTCCCCCCCCACTTCAGTTGCCACCCCTTTTTCCCTTTCAGAAAAAGCAGGGGTTTCTTTTGAAAGATTTCCTTCCTAGTTTGAACACGCGCCTCCCCCTCTTCATGAAGGTTTACTGTTTTCTCCCAGGGACCACCGGTTTTTTTTTTTTTTTACAAGCCCCCCCCCTCTGGCGCAACTCTGGTTTCGTTCCCTGGTACATGCTGTCTTCCCCCGCAGATTAGAAAAAAAGGCGCTCCCCCCTTCTTTTCTTCATTTTCCTTCCCCCCCCCCCCCCTTATCTCGATGACTTTCCCCCCCTCCCTTTTCCAGGCCCTGTGATTTTCCGTTCAATCCCCCCGCCCTCTCCCTATTGAGTCTTACCATAGGATATTTCTTTTTCCCGATTAAACAGTTTCGTCTCTCCCCGCTTGCAGTCCCCCCTTTTCTTTTTCCGGCGTTCCCTTTGACGATCCTCTTTCCCTGACAAATCATAATTTTACTTTTGGGGAAGGGGAGGGTCCTGCCCTCCTAATTACTTTCTTAGAATTACCTTTCCATAAGCATGCCTTTTCTGGAAACATCAAAAAGTACCCCAGACCCCTTTCTTCTTCACGGTCGTGGCTTTTTCCCCTTTCTCAGGAAACAACCTTTTATCAAGAGGAAGTGATACCTCCCTTTCACCTTTTTTTTTTTCTTTTGGAATAAAGGAGCGCCTTCCTTCCCTTCTGGGGAGGGAAGGGATGGAAAAACCCTGAGTTTCCCATTGTCTCTTTCACCCCCCCCCCCCGGACAAAGTACCGATTGTTCCCGTCACCTTTTCTTTTCTCCCTGGGTTCTTTGGTGTTTCATTTCTCTCTCAAAAACGGGCGCCTCGTCCTTTCCCCCACTTTCAGAAAACTCCACCCCCTTCCCCCCCTCTGTTGGTTTTTTTTTTTGGGGCCAATCCCCGAGGCCCCAGGAGGAAACCCCCCTTTTGTCCTCCCGAAATTGTAATTCCGACAGTTTTTCCTAATTACAAACCCTCGGTGTTCTTCTTTCCCCCCCCCCCAAATGGTCTGTCTTTTTTTTTCTTTCGGATGCTGTTCCCGTTAGCCAAATTTTTGGAACCACTTTCCCTTTCCCCCGAACATGATACCCGTGGTTTTTCTTGGTTCCCCCCCATCCCCCCCCCGCTGAAAACTCCCTTTCCTACGCGTACTTCAAGGGTATGGCCGTATTCCCCCACACCCAACCCCTTTTTGCGCTGAAGCTTGGCCTCTTTCCCCTTTCCCTGATAAGCATTTCTTTCAGGTTGGGAGTTTTCTTCTTCCCCTTTCCCCCCCGAGGGTACCTCCCCGTCTGAGGGCCTCTCCTTTTCAGCAGGATTACCCCCCGGATTTTTAGGCGCTTTTTTCTGAGGATCCTTCTCTCCATTAGATTTCTCAGTAACTCCCCGGAATCGTGTTTTCTCCCCCCCTTGCGGTTTCCCCCCCCCTCCCCGGGTTCTTCGGTTAATTATCCCCCCCATAATCTCTATCCCTTTTCCCCGGAGGCACCCTCTTTCTTTATTTGACAGTGTTTAAGAGGCTTTTCCCCACCCAACTTTTTGCAAAACCCAAAAATTTGGTGGTTCGTTGTTAGGTAGCTCTCCACCCCCCGCAGAAACCCTTCCTTTTCTTTCAAGGATGTCTTTTCCCAGCAACAAGTTTGTGCTGTAAGCTGGTTAGCGAATAACATGGGGGTCCTTTCCATGGTCTCCTTTTTCCTTTTTCCCCCCGGTGGTTTGCCGATGCCCCTCCCCCCGCAAAACCGGCCCCCTCATTTCGGTTTTTTGCTCCTTCTTCCCTTAACAGTGGAAATCCCCTTCAGGGCCTTTGAAAAGAAGGGAGCTTCCCCCCCGAGTGTCCTTTCTTTTTTTTTTCTTTCAACCCTTTTTCTTCTTGGGAGCCGGTAATTCTTTGCCCCGGGATGCCCCTCAACCCCGGGTCTAGGATGACCGTAATCGTCTTCGTTGTTAGACAGTCCTGATCCTTACTGAGCCCTTTTCCTGCCCTTTCTCTCCCTTTCCCTTGAGGCGGATATCGTTTTTCTTCCCCTCGAGGAAAAAGAGTTTGCCCCCAAAGTTTCATTTTCCTCCCCTCCTTTTTTGCCCCTACTTTTCACTGCCAAACGAGTTCTTTTCCCCCTTTGGGGGAAGGACCTCTTCATTTACGTCCCCCACTCCTTTTCCTTGACAAAATTTGGGCAGTCCTTTCATCGTTTGACTCGGTTCTTCCCCCACCGGAGTGATGATTTTCCTTGGTTTTCCTTGACATCATAAACAAACGGTTATTCCCCCTTTTTTTTCCCCCCCAATTTAATATTCCGTTTTTCCTCATCCAGAGGTTGTTGTTCTTCCCTTCCCGCTGTCAAGGATTTCGCCCTGGTCAGTATCCGTCCCCCCGGGGGTTTCCCGGGCCGCTCTCTACTCAAAACTCCTCCCCCTTTTTTTTTTCCTCAGAAAACTGGAGGACCTCTCCCTTGAATTTCAGGACTGTTCCCCCCCCCACACCGTCCGGTCCCCCTTAGTGTCTGCTTTCTTGTTGGTTTTTGAGGTATAAGATCTCCCCTTCGATTCCGTTTTGTCGTCGGGGTCTTCCCCTTTTTGAGGGATCTCTGGGAAACCTTCTTCATCCCTTTTCCCGCTTTTCGGGAGATTCCCCCCCCTCTCAAAGATATGAGACTCCAGCGTCAATTTTCATTCACTTTTCCTCCTTTCGAGGAGCCTTTTCCCCTATTGGGGACCCCTTGGAATCTTTTTACCCCCCGCCCCTTCCATTTGGAACGTGTCTTTTCCCTAAAAAAGACCCAGTTCGGATTGCCCACCCTTCCCCTTTTGAATCGAACTCCCCCCCATTCATAAAAAAACGCTTTTTTTCTCTCTCAGGGCCCCTAGTGTTGTTTGGGATTCTCGGGGGGCCCCTTTTTTTTCTCTTTCCCCAACATAGTGGCCTGCTCCCCCCCTCTTTTTTTACATTTTTTTTTTCCCCCCGAAACCACGTCTGGTTGAGTGTTTTGGTTGCGTTTCCTTTTTTTTTCCGCTGTGGCACATTCTTTTTCCCCTTGGGAGAGAAAACCCCCTTTCCAGCCAACCCCCCTCTTTTTTCCTTTCTCTTGTGCCGTTGTTGGTTGTCACAGGTGGAAGGGTTGTTCCTGCCTCCAACCCGCCACCTCTCCTTTTTTCCCTTTCAAAAACCGCTGTCCTTCCCCCCCCCGATTATTGAATTTTGATTATAGATCCCTTCCCCCCCCCCCCCCTCAAATTCCAGGATCCTTTTTTTTTCCTTTTTCGGCGGAATGGAAACCACCCTCTTTTTTCGCAGTGGTCTTTTCCCCCCTCCCCCCCCCGAATATCTTATCTTTCCCTTTTTTGTTGGGATGTCTTCTCCTGCCATAACTGGGGAGGAGCGATTTTTTTTCAATTCCTTCCATTGGGTCCCTTTTCCCCCCCCCCTTGGGATAAGGGAATTTTGAGGTTTTTCTTTCCCCTTTTCGATGAATATCAAATTTTTCTTTTTTTTTTTGCGGGGGGGGGGAGGTAGGTCCCCTCGTTTAACGATTTTTTTTCTTTCTTCCCGGGACCTCCCCTCCCCCTTCTCCCCGGAACACGGCCCCACTGGAGGAACCCCCCAACGGAATCTTTTTTTTTTTATGGGTCCTGGGGTCTATACCCCTCTTTCCTCTGGTCAATTACCGCCACCCCTTTTCTTTCCGTTGGGGCGGTTCTCCCCCCCCCCCTGGATTGGGTATAAGGCGGTTTTCTTGCCCGGGTCTTTTGTGGTTGGGTTTGTTTTTCTTTTTTTCCCGAGCGGCGCTTGTTTTTTTTTTGATGGAGCTTTTTCTTTTGTTGCCAGTATCGCCTTTTTTTTGTCCCACATCACACTGGGTCCCCCTTTTTTCCTTTGAGTTGTCCCCACGAACGCCCCCGGGTGGCCAAATGTCCGAGGCGACTTGTACATCGGGGTTATGGACACCTTTTCCCTTTTCCCTTTCAAAAACCCCCTTCCTTTCGGGAGGGAAATTAGGTTTTCTGCCACGAAGTTACCTTTCCTTTCCCCCTGCCGATTTCGCCCTCCATCCCCCCGCGCACAGCGGGAATCTCATTGAGATCCTAGGTTCTTCCCTTCCCCGGCAAACACCCTCCCCTTCCGTCCGTTATTTTGACAGTTTCCTTTTTTTTTTTTTCGGCAGATTGAACAAGTATCCTCCACTTCAGACCGAAACATTAATTTGTTTTTCGGGAGTTTTAGTATTTCGTGAGCGTTTTTCAATTAGGTCTTCCCTTTTTTTTTTTTGGTCTTTCCAAGCCTTCACAGCTCTTGAGTCAAATTTTTTATAAGCCCTTCTTTTTCTTGATAGGCCGCGCTCTAAGTTAAGGATCCTTTTTGGTTCCATTACCCCATCATTCCCCTGGTGGGAGTCTTGGAACCATTGACCCTCGGACCCCTCTCCCAACTGACGCTCTTTTTCAAGTCCCCTTTTCTTAGTTGGTCCCACGTTCTCACTGGGAGGTTCCTTTCCTGAAACCCTTTAAAAGTAGTCCATTTTTTTTCGGAGTTTCCCAAGAAACACTCCCCATCGTTGGAAATCTCTTTTGACCTTGTTCACTGCGATCGAATCCCCCCTTTTACGTGGCCTTTCCGGTTTGTTTTTTCCTTCCTCCTTAGTCTAAACCCTTCTTCTTTTCGTGGAGTAAGTGTCCCTTTCTCAAGTACCGCCCTTAGCCCCCGGAATCCCTCAAATAAGACGGCGTCCCCTCCCCCCCCAAAAATTTTCCAGAAAAAGCAGAGTAGCCCCCCCTTTCGGGCTGAGCGGGTTTGGATCGCCCCTGCGTCTTCTGACAAGGGATTTGATTTCCCCCCCCCCCCCCCCCTTTCTCTTTCTACCTCCGCTTTTTTTTTTGGACCCTCCCCACTAACCCATGTCCGTTTTGCTTTCCCCCGACACCCCTTTTTTGCATCGGGCCCCCTATTTCCTGGGCTTCCCCCTTAAACTCCCCCATGGGGAAAGGTTTTTGTTGAATTTTTTCCCCCCCCCTCTGTTTGAAATCCCACCCCCCCCTTTTTCTTGCGAGTCCATCCTTTTTTTGAGTAACGGGTTTTTCTCGCGACCCACCCCCTCCCCCCCCCATTCACTTTTTTGCCCCCAAAAGTGTTGTTTCCCCCTTTTTTTTTTGGGGAAAAGCACCCCCCCCCTCCCGGTCCCGCGGGAAAGGCCCATCCTCGATTAGGCTTCCTGGGGGAAAGTGTCCTCTGGGTTTAGGTTTTTTTCCCAAAGCCGGTTCTTTCCCTTCCCGGGGAGTGAAAGTTTCCCCACGGGCCGTCCCTCCCTCAGGGGAAGTAGCCCCGGGCTCTTTTCCTTGGGGGGGGGGAAAGGCATCTTTTTCGCTGCCCATTTACCCCTTCCCCCAGCCGGGGTCTTGGGGTCTATGCGCATTGCCTCCCCAAACCGCCGCCCCTGTTGGGGGCCCTTCCCTTTGTAGGCTCGCACGTTTTAAGCGCCACCAAGGTTTTTTTTTTTCCCGCCAGGGGACGGTGCTTCCCGCAAAACCCAAATTTCCACCCGTTTCCCACAAAAGTTCTCGAAACATCCCCCCGAATCGTCCCTTTGATTTTTGGTGCTTTGGTCCCGACCAGGCACTCAAGGATCCCCTTTCGAAGCGAATCAGCCCATCCAGCCTTTCCTCCCCCTAAGACTTTTTCTTCAGGAATCCCCCCTGCGATGGGGAAACGACCTTTCTGGGAGGGACCTCTTCTCCACTTTTTTTAGGCGCTTGCCCCCCAAAGTGGCTAAACCCCCTTTTGGGGAATTTGGCTGTTTCTGTCTTTCCCCCCCTTGTCCGGGTTTTCCCCTCCTGGTACTTTATCCCCCTTTTCCCTTGGAAAACCCCTCCTTCCCCATTGTCGAAGCTCCCCCCTTTTTTTCCCCCTTGGAACTCGTTAAAAACCTTTGCCCTGGAACTTGATTCCCTTTTTTAGAGGAAATTTGTCTACCGGTCCTTTCCCCAAAAAACTGCTTTCAGGGATTGGCCCCTTTCCGAGCACCTCCATCAGTTGGGAACTCCCTTTTTCTTTCCCCCGTAGTTACAATTTGCCTTTTCCTGCTGAAGGTTTTGTTGCCTTAGGCAGGTCGAATTACCGCCCCCCCTTTCGCCGGTAGGGTACGTTTTTTTTGTGGATTCAGCTGCTTCTGCGCGTTTCTCTTCCCCCTCTTTTATATGATTCTTTCTTCTTCCCCAAAGCTGAATCTTCCCCCCTTTGGGGGGAAACGCACTTTTCCTGCATTGGTCCGCCCATTCCCTTGGGGAGCCTCGCCCCTTCCTCCTTGACTTCAAGGACCTGATTCGCTTGCCCCCCTTTTTTCCCCCCCCTCCGGTTCTGGGTGTCTCCCCCCATTTTGCTTTTTTTTGAATGTGCGGTCGTATCCCCCACGTTCATCGAGAGGCTTTTTCTGCAACGGAACCCCCCCCCACGGTGGACTTAGGAAAAGAGGATGCTGGGAATTCTTCCTTCTTTTTTTCTCTTTCCCTTCCCTCAGCCCTTGGGAAGATTTTGAACACCCTTTTGGTCCGTTTTTCTTTTTTTTTTCTGCAGTTTTTTTTTTGCTAAGTACGGGAGGGATCTGGAGTTCTTTGAATTTTTTTTTCCCCTTTTCTGTAGAATCTTCTCTTCTGATTTTTTTTCTTTCCTTGGGTTGGAATTTTTTGGTTGTTTTCCTTGGTAACCGCCCGCCCCTTTCCCCGGTTTTTTTTCCAGAATTCCCCTGGCCTTGTTTTTTTCATTGTTCCTGGTCCCCTTGAAGGAACTTTTCGGACCTTGGTATCTCTCCTACAAAAACCTTCTTGATTGGACGATTAGGAGTTTTTCGACCTCTCCCGTGAGAATTTTCCTCAAGAGGATGTCAGTTTAAGGCTGACTATTGTCTTGGCAAGAGTTTTTTCTAGACAGTACTCCTCCCGGAAAAACCCCCACTCTGAAGGGCCTTTAAAGAGAAAAAATGATCTAAACAGGTCTTTGTTCGCGAGGAAGCCCCCCATCCAAAGCTTTAGAGGGGAGGTAAGGGGAACTTGGGGAGGCCTTCTTGTCCCCCCATTGATTTTAGACGAGGGAGCCGAGTCCCCGCCCTTCCCTTTTCCAGGGACATTTTAGAGCTTGGGGAAGCTGAACCTTTCTCAAGAAAGTAGTGCCATTTCTTTTTACTTTTTCACCCCCCTTTCGGGAGGGATGGTTCGGTGTCGGCAAACCTTCAATGGCTTCCCAGAGACCGCCAAGAACCCCCCCCCCCTCCGGAGTGATTTTTGTGAGAGAAAATTGATTGTTCACCTTCCCTTTCTTTTCATTCGTTTGTTTTTCTTCGGTTTCCTGATTTGGATAGTTCCTCTTTACATGTTGTCCCCTTCCCCTTTTTTTTTTCTCAGGACCCCCGACCCCGATGGCTTCCCTAAAATGGATGATCCCCGGGGCGGGCATGGGACTCTTTTTTCTGCCGACGGGCTTTCTTTTCCCTTTGTGCAGGGAATAGTCTATCTTTCGGGGGTGTTGTTTCTCCTAGAGGATCTTTTTCTAAGGACCCAACAGTCGGCACTGAAGGAAAAACGAAAGGTCAGAAATCGTCAAGATTTTTTTTTTCCCCCCCGTGAGATTCTGTGAGGAAGGGGATGGTTCCCGCCCCCCAGGGAGGGAACCTCTGGTTCTCTTTCCCCCTGGCAGATGGGGTCCTTCCCCCTGGTCCCCACCCCCCTCGGACCGAGCCCCCATCAACGAAAATCCCCCCTTTTTCAGGCGAAAACCCCCTCCGCGGGAATGGTCCTTTCCCCACAAAAAACACCCTTTTTGCTCGCTTTTTTTTTGTTGGCTTTTTGTCGTGGATTTTGTAAGAAACTTCATTCGGTGAACTCCCCCTTTTTCCTTTTCCCTCCCAGGCTCCCCTCCCAACTTTCTGGGGGGAGGATTTCCATCGTTAAAACCGGTCCCTCGGTTGATATATTCACCCCCCCTTCTTTCTCTTCGCGATGATTCCAAATGTTAACTTTTTCTTTTTTTTTTTTTTCTAGGCGTCATAGGAGCCTCCCCTGATGGGAGAGCTCAAAGGTTTCCCCTCCCTCTCCCCCCTCTGGGCTTGTACGTAAGAGGAAAGACCCCTCCCATTTTTCGCTTTCCACCTTTCTCCGGGGGTTGCCTTCCTTTTTTTTCCCCTAGGAAAACAACCTTTTTTTTCCCGAAGAAATTAGTCCTCTTCCGGGTCTAGTGAGGTGAAATTTTCTCCAAGCTTTCTTCCCCTTTGGGAAAAGCCCAGGGTCAGTTTTCCCCTTCCTCCCCCCCTTTTCGGCGCGCTCCGCGGCCCCAAAGTCTTTCTCCCTGAAAACGCCGCTCTTTGGCTTCCGTTGGTCAACCCGCCCCCCCTTTTTTCTTTTCTTCACAACAAAAGTCCGGAATCAGCAACCTCCTCGGAACGCCTTTTTTTTTTTTTTTCCGTTCGACGACTTTCTCCGTGTCAACAGGGGACGACCTGCTGATTTCCCTACTTGACCCCCCCTGTAAACCCTCAAGGCCGGCCCCAAGTTTTTAAGCCTCACTCTGTTTGGGACTTCTTCCCCCCTGCAAAATGATGTCTTTTTAAAGTACGCCCCATTTTTTTAGCCTTTCTCCGTTTATTTTCCCTTCCTCAACTCTCGATGTTTCCGGTTTATCTTCCCTTCCCGGTGGTCCCCCCCCCCCTAGGGATGGAAATTCTGAATGCAAGGCTGTACTCCCCTTTTTTTCCCATCAGAGGAAGAAAACCTTTTGCTTAAATGCGGCCCCTGGGTAGAGTTACTTTCCTATATCCTTCTGGGCAATTTTTCCTTCCCCCCTTGCGGAAATTTGACGGAGGTATTCTCAATGTCTACCTCCCAGCAGCGGGAATCCCCCCCCCCCCCCGGACATTTCCCCTTGGAAAGTACGTTGGGATTGCCTCCCCTTCTTACCAAAAAAGTCTTTTTTTTCGGGAATTTCTCCCCCAATGGAGTGGACCTTTATTTACCATTTCCTCCGTGGCCTCCCCCTTCGGATGGCACTTCTTTTCCAGAAGGTTTGGATCAAGGTCCCCCGCCACGAACGGATCCTTCCCCCCCCGGGTGCTCTTTTTTCCTGTTTTGTTCCTTTCTCTCAAAGGCCCAGTGGCCTCCTTCCCCTTTTCCTTCCCACCTCCACGGTTTTCTTTTTTTGGTGTAGACAATTTTTTCTTCACCACTTTTTTCGGCCGGGTTCCCTTTCCCCCCTGGGGTAAATTTCTGGAGGTTTTTGGGATTCTTCTGGATTTGGACCCTTAACGCTTTTCCTGATGGACCCTCTCTTCCCAAGGTGGATCAGTGATGGGTAGCCCAGCACCTGATACTCGTTTTTTTGGTAGATTCCAATTCCTCCCCTGCTTCCCTTTCTTGGTTGAAAAAAGATTAAAGCTTTGTTGCGCTTTTTTCTTTCAGGGAATGATCTCCCCCCAAGGACAACCCCTGTTTGAGGACCCATTCCTTCCCCTTCAAAAGCCTCCACCCCCCTTTGGGGAAAAATTGATAATTTGTCAAGCGTATTCCTTTGGGGAACCGTTTTTTCAAGGACTCTATTTGGACCCCGAATAACCCCGGTTCCCTTTGGGGGTTCTCGGTTTTGGAAAATCCCTCCCGGCCCCCGGTCATTCTCCCCCCCCGATAGGATGATTTCTTTAAACGATGAAGGTTCTTTTCCCTTTTTTTCCCCCCCCCCCCCCACCTTTGGACAACATTCGGGTTCTTTTTTAGGAAAGAGGAAAACCTTATCCCGGGATGTATCGTCATTTTTCCCCGTTTTTTTTTTTCTCTCGGGAGCTAATCCCTTTTTCTTGGAGTGACTTTCCTTGTAGAATCTCGCTGCTCCCTTTTTCTTGGGCCCTTTCCCCCCCCCAAGGCTTAGTACAGCCCAAACCTTGACCCTTTCTGTTTCTCTTTTTCTGGAATCGGATTTTTTCGACGGCCCGGAAATCCCAGTTTTCCTGTCCCTTCCTCTTTTCCGGATGCCCATTTTTTGTGAGGAGAACCCCCCCCTTCTGGGAGGGAAATGTTGCTTCTTTTTTCCGGCGACTATTTTTTGGTGGAAGGATTCAGAGAGCTGGCCCGTCCTTACGGACCGGTTTTTTCCCCGTTTTTCTTTTCCCGATGTCCGGAACGTCCGGCGAGATATTTCATCAGTCTTCATTTGACCTCACCCTCTTTGCCCCCCCTTTTCTTTTCCACATGACTGTCCTACCTCCCCTTTTTTGACCGGGGCTTTTCCTTTTCCCCACCGATAGTTTCCTTGTACCCCCACTGTGCCTCTTTTCCTTGGATCGTGGCCTTTTTCTTTTTTTTTTTCGGTCACCTGGTTTTCGCCAAAGGGGATGCTTCTTGGTCCTTTTTTCCTCCTCCGGGAACTATCCCCCTTCTCGGAGATCAATTTCCTCTTCACCATTTACGTCCCTCTTTGACTTTTTTCCCTTTTCCGTCCCCGGGTCTAGAGGAGGCATCCTTTTCCCCCCCCCCTTTATTGTTCGGTCATTGACCTTTCGCTGTTCAATTCTTTTTTGACTGTCCAACAGACTTCCTTGGATTCCTTTTCATGGGGCATTTTTTTTTTTTCCTCTTCTTAAATGATTTTTTGAGAGGTTCCCCCAGAAATAACTCGTCCCTTAATTGGCCCCCCCCAGAGGAGTCGTTCTTTATAAAAAAGAGTTCCCTCCGGGAGTGTAAACAACGGCTTTTCCCTCGTTTCCTGTGGGTCCTTTCTTTTCTTTTTCTGCCCTTGGGCCTTTTGGACCTCCCCGCCCATCCCCCATTGGCCGTTTCTTGGAAAAAAAGAGGGGTCCGTTCCCTTCGATACTTTTCTTTGGGACTTTGTAGAAGTGCTCCAATCCCCCTTCCTACAAAACCTCTTTTGCCCTTCCCTGCGCAAACTGGCCTTTCCCCCCCCCCAGACTGTATACCAAGTCCTTTTTTCAGGCCGGGCCCCACCTTCCGCGGGTCATTTCTTTTCCAAATAGTTTTCCCCTTCCTTATAGGACACCCCCCCCCCAGAACCACCAACCCCCCTCAGGTAGCTTTTTTGAACGGGCTTTAGGGGCGGCCCCCCGCTCTCCAACTCCCCGTCCCTTCTTTTTTTTTCAACCCTCGGGAAACCCTTTTCCGCGTGGATGAATTGTATTCGAAGATTCATTCCGCCCCCCCCATTTTCCCTCTTTTTTTAAAGAAGTTTTTCCGCAAAAAAATCGGTCTAGAGGATTTCCTCCCTTGATATCTCTCTCCCGTGGTTGTTGGTTCGAGGGCGGGCTTCTCTTTCTTCTCGATTTTGTGGTTTCCCTTTTCTGGCTGAACCTTCCATACGGGAAGGTTGCTTTTTTGGAGCTTTTTTTCGAAAGACCCCAGGTAACCATCCTCTTGGGGCCTTAGTCGGGTCCCTTCTTTTTGTTTTTGACCCTCTCTTCTTTTTTCGAGCGGGCCCTTCCCAGGGCCACCTTTTTTGTCCAAGGGAGACTGATTTTTCCCCTGAGGTGGGTGCTGGGGGGACCTGTTGTTTCTCTCTTTCTTCCATTGCAGCGGGTCCCCCCCCTGGCAACCTTTTGGGGGCGGTGCTCCCAACCTCCATACCGGTGCTTTGGTATCAGGCTTGTTCCGGGGCACCGGGCCGTTCCTCTCTCGGCTTTCGAAAAACTCTGGAATCTGTGTATTCTTTTTTGTTTGAGAGGGCTTCTGGGAAAAGTATCGGCCTGGGATTCCCTTTCTTTGTACCACAGGTTTTCAAAATGGGATTGGGTTAAACTAGGATCCAAATGGTTGCCCCCTTTTTCCCTCTTTAGCCTTCTTTGGAAAAAAACCTATTGAAAAATTGAAACCAAGGGTGTCCTTGTTTTCCCCCTTTCTTTTTCGAATCTTTTTAGCCTGAAAGGGAAGCTTTTGGGAATTTTTTCCCGAGATTTCCCCGGTAAAGAGTCCAGCACCTTCCTTCCCCCCACGCGCAATGATCTTCATGGATCTCCTGGGAGTTCTCACTGACCCCCCCCCCCAAAAACCCCCCCCCCAAAAAAAAAAAACCCCAACAAGCAAATTCCAGTCCGTCATTTTTCAACCTCCCCCCCCTCCCGATTGACCCCCCTTTTTTTCCTGGAAATCACATAATTGGGAGCTTTGCGTCTTTTTCCCTCTTTTTTTTTCCTTTTTCGGATACGTTCTCCTTCAGGGGCGGGCGTTTATCGCCCCGGTTTGCGGAATGACCCCCGCTCCGGAGGAGGAGGCGTTCCTTTTTTTCTCGGGGGGAGGACTTCCTCCGGTGGGCTTCCCTTTTTTGGCGCACGAGGCACTTCTGCTCTGAAACTTTGTTCCAGTCCCTCCTTCCCCTCGATGTTCCGAAGGTCTTTTTTTCCACCGGACCTTCGTTCTTATCATTGTGTGAGATCGGCCCCCTTTTCCTTTTTTGGAGCGAGGATTTTAGCTGCTTTTTATTTTCTTCAATCCAGGACCCCTTTGAGGTAGTCAGCTCTTCCGTCTCCTTTTTCCCTCCGTCTCTTTTTTTTCCCGACGGCTCTTCTTTTCCGAGGGCCGTTTTTCCCGAACATTTAAGCCGGCCCCCCCCTGACCATTTCCATCCCCTCCTAGGTACCCCTCGGGGATTTCTCTGGCCCTGCGTTCCTTTTCTTTCTTTTTCAAGGGGTTCCCTGGGGGACTTTTTCCGTCTCTACTTCCTGTCCCTTCATGGGCCTTTTGGTTTTTCCCCGCACCCCCCCCTTTTCTGGTCTTTTCCAGAACCGTTGTGTGCATCGGCCCCCCCCCCTTTTTTTTGCGATTCACCCCCCCCCCCAGGGGGATAGCGCTGAAAAGAAACAAACGGTGGGCATTCCGTTCCCCTCTTTTTTTTTTTTTTCTCTTCTGGAAAACCCCCCCATTTTGCCAAAAGTTTGTTAGCCTTTTCCGGGGCCTACCTTCCTTTCCGTTTTTTTTTTCCTTAAGGAAAACCCCCAGAGAGGCTGAAAGACGGGAAAGGTTTTTTTCTTCGGGACCCCCCCAGAAGGTTTCTGACCTTAAGGGGAGTTTTTTTTTTCATTCCCTGGGGAAAAGAGGCCATCTTCTCGAAACCTCCTTTTTCCCCGGCATTTCCGGGATTATCCTTTTGCCGGGGTCGGCTTTGGTTCCTCTTTTTCTTTTCCCCTTTGTCCGCAAAAACCTTCCTTTTTTCGGATCAAAGGCGTTCTTGCGCAAAAAAGCTTTTGTCACTCCATCGTCTCCTCCCCAAAAAATTTATCGAACCTCCCCCCGCCCCAATTCGAGTCTTTTCCTTTTTTTCCCCCCCTGCCCACGGGTCCCCCTTCTAAACTTTTTTTACACCCCTCATGCCTGGCATCCAAAGGGCTTCCTCTCCCCCTTGGTGGAGGCATTCCCCCCCTTTTTTCTGGACCCGAATTCCCTGGACCCTTCGTCTCCCCAACAAGGTGGTGAAGGCCCTTTGCTACAACAACTTTTTTTTCTGATGGACCAGTTAACGGGGTCGTTTTCTGTCCTTTTTTCCCATTAACACCTTTGTCGAGAAATCCGGTTCCCTTCGTAAATGGCGTGGGCTGCCTCGTGCGCTTTTCCTTTTCCCCCCCATTGCCGCCGTTTTCCAAAAGATGGTTTTCCCAACGGCTCGGACTCCATTCCGTTTTTTTTTTTCTTCCCCCCTTGAGTTGCCGTATCACTGTCCCCTCCCTTTGTGCCGTCGGCAGGTCCGACGTCCAGGCGCCCTTTTTTTTTTCTTTTTTTTTTTTTCCTTTCTGGGGTGGGATTCCCCTGCAGAAACTCAGTCTTTCCTTATTTTCTGCCCTTTTTTTTCTTTCCAAAGCTGATTTCGGGGGAAGCTTTTCCCCACTGAAAAATTGGCCTCATTGACGGGGGCGGTTCGTTCTAGCCCTTTTCCCTGAGGGGGGGGCAATCCACCTCCTATTTACGCTGCATCTGTCGATTTCGATTTTTCTCCTGAAGTTCGCACCCACTTCCTATTTCTTTCACGGGAAAGGAAACCCCCCCCTGAGCATTGTTATACTCTTTTTTGAAAGAAGCAATTGCTTACCTTTCGACACCCCCGCCTTTTCTTTCCCAAAAATTGCGGCTTTCTCGGTTGCTTAAGTTACCCAAGGGGGGCGGGTGTCTAGTCCCGGTCTTTTGACCCCCTTTCCTTCGAATCTTCTCTCTTCTTTTGATGATGAAACATTTGTTGTGAATGGAAGCTCCCGATGTTTGTTGTCCTCTTTTGTCCCAGAGGCGTTTCCCCCCCCCTCCAGGACCTTAGGGAGGCCTTTTGCGCGACAAGTCCTCTGGTTTTCTTTTGGAAACCCATGGCTCTCGGAATAAAATTGTCTCAGGTCAGCCTCTTTCTCATTCCCCCCCTTTTTTCTGGACTATGTTCCCCCCTTTTTTCTTTTTTTTCTCAGACTCCCCCAAAAAACCCGGATCTTTTGGTCCTCCCTCCTCTCTGTTCGTTCGCTGAACTCCCTAGTGGAGATTGGTCTGTCCTCGCAGATGAAAAGTGATTTTCTCGCTTGCTCCGATTCCCTCTTTTTTTTCCATTCTCCTCGCGCCCGCTTTTTCCGAGCCAAGTGGAACACTTTGATCCTCCCCCCTCAAAACCATTCCCTTCCCTTGAGGCAACCTCCCCCACCGAGAACGGCCCCTCCCTCAGGCAACCCACAAGGTCTCTTCTTTTTTTTTGCGCGCCATCGTACCCCCTTTGGGAACGACCGATGATTGGGCTCTTTTCATCTGTGCCTTTTTTCCCCGAACCGGATTCCTCTTTTTTTCCTGATAAACCTGGCTTTTGTCTGGAAGATTTCGGGCCCTCCTTATTTCTTATTGGGCTTTTTTA
>Ga0179593_1316122_pt1 | contig 15518 bp, 10 predicted proteins | sample CZODoug2_1_08_16_FD_185931 | JGI IMG/M metagenome (GOLD analysis project Ga0179593, IMG submission 185931) | Vadose zone soil fungal communities from Angelo Coast Range Reserve, California, USA - CZODoug2_1_08_16fungal (PacBio error correction) | ecosystem: Environmental > Terrestrial > Soil >... | reverse complement strand
GGGTTATCGGGCATAAATGTAGTCCCGACGCTTCAGCCTGGCTTTAGGATGCCCGATGACACTCTTTCGCGTGCGGCCCTGGGATTTGTTTTTTTTTTTTTTTTGGTTTTCCCCCCCCCCATTTCTTGTCCAGCGGTGTCTCCTCCGCTCCCTGTCCAGAAGGTGCATGGCCGGTCCCTAGCACAACCTCCACCCTTTCCATGACAGATCTGTCTTTCCTTCTCCACATACTTTTTTTGGCGAGTATTCAATTTAAACATGTCAGGCCTTTTCCCAAAACTATCATTTACCCCCCTTGCGTAACCTTATATCCTTTTCATCTCCCCCCACGGGGAAGGCAAACGCCCAAAAGTAGTTTTTTCCTCTTTAGATCAGTCTGACAGTCCACATGTTTCTCCGCATATCCTTACGGTTTCTGGTGATTAGTTGCCTTGGGTTCCGCCGCGTTCGTTTTTGACCCCCCTATAACCCTTGCTCTTTCCAAATCGACTGAAACCTCGTAAGGCTTAGTTGTCTGTGCAGCGTTACCGCCGATTTTGAAAAGGTACCCCAGTCCCTGTCCTAATCTGCATTTTTATCCTTATCCAGGATTCTTCCTCTTATTTTCCCCCATATGAAAGTTAGCTCCTTTTTGCCCTCGACACTGATGTTGTTGATTGATCTCTCCGTTGGACCTCCAGAGCCCTATGTGAAGAAGTGTGACTATTGGTTTGGTGCAACTTTCTTAACCAGGCTACCCCTTCTTACGAAGGCCAGTCACAACTGAAATAAACCTGTCTCTTCTTCCATTTTTCTCCCCATCCCTGAGAATCCCTCTCTTTTTTCCCATGGTCTAGGTGTCTGGATTCAGCGTGGAGGGGACCGGATTCCCTCCATCTTCTCGCTCCCCTTTTGCCCAGTTCTTTGCCGGACCTGTTGACTCCTTTTCCCGTCACCCCCCATGGATAAGTCCTTTGATTGGCTCGGTCTGACCCCTGAGCATTCTTGACTGTTTTTTTATGCCCCCCCATCCTTGTCACAACGCGACCTTTACCAGCGGCTGCCTTCCCTTGATACTCCATACCCCTTTCTTACCTTTTTTTGATAATTCTGTCTCCCCCCTGCGTCCCGAATCGGCCCCTCCGCCCAGCGGAGGTTTGATTTCCGTGTGTTTTGCCGCAAATTTTGCCCCCTACTAAAGCCCCTTGAGTCTTCTTTCGGGAGCCTACCAAACGGAAGGCTTAAGTAGTTTGTTCATCTTCCATTGCCGTGCATCGCTGTTTTTGTGTTTTGGGAACGTTCAGGACCTGAACCTTCACACCACTCTTTGGTGTCATCTCTCTCCTCCCCTCGCTTTTTGACAGCGGTTTTCCGGCTTGGTCGGCTGCCTATGATACGTGTGAAAAAGCCCCTCGTCGTGCCGCTGACGAGATCCCCAAATCTGTGGCCCTTTCCCCATCAGACGTGTCTGTGACCTCCCGACAACCGCCCGAGGGTAAGACCCAGATGCCCCTCCCTCCCTCCCCCCCTTATTCCTCTTCCCCCCCCCCCGATCAGGACCGACACAACGCTTTTGCAAAGGCGGTATTCCTTTCCTTTTTTGACCCCCCCTCTTGTTTCTAGGCACCGCTCCGAGTCGTGGATGAGTTAACGTTTTCAAAAAACGCCGCACGCTCTCGCTGCACGTCGTTGCCTCTTTCCCCTGCTCTCCCAAACCCGCTCTGGACATAAAAGCTATTTCTCGACCATCGAAACTGGTTTATCTCTCTTTTCCTCCTCCCCCTCCCCCTTTTTTTGTGCTTTGATGATCTACCCGCAGTTTGTCGATGGAAGTCGTGCATATATGATAATCATTTTTTCTTCAGTCTTTCAACCGACCAATCTCCGTTGCTGTTGTCTTTTCCCTGTTTATTCCCTCCTAGAGGAATCGATGGATTTTTTAGCACGGTCCCTACCGGGCAGGGACCGATTCTTTTTACTCGCTAGATCCCTGTCTCTTTGCGTTCGGTCAATCTCACTTTTCTTTTAACTCGAGCGCAAGCAGCACTTAGGCGCCCCAGTGACTCTTCCCGATTTTGAAGCAGTTCTTTTAACTGACTTTTAGATGAAGGGCGAAACGGAAAGTTGTACCCTCCCCCTACGACGGACTTCAACTTGACGGACTTGCGTACTCTTTTTAACCTAGGTTTTTGTGCGTTCCCAATTTTTGGTTAGACCCGAGTGACCTTGAACCGAACCCGGCGGCCGCTTGACGGTTCTCACTTCCCCCTGAACTTCCCTTTATTTTTTTGTGTAGGTTTCCGGCTCCGTGAGACGCCGCCTTTTTTCTTCGGTCTGTTTGGATTTTTTTCTTACATAAAAATAGATGGGGACGCCTTTGTTGTAGTTACGGTTACCCCATCCTCCATTCCACATAATTCCTAACCCCCTTCAGACTACGCGTGAATGGAGTGACTTCCTAAAGACACGCTTTTCTTCCCCTTTCTTTTGTTAACCTCATCAGTTCTTTGTCACTCCACTCGAATGTCTAAGTTTTGTCCTTCATGTTCCGACCTACCCCCCACCATAATTGGGGTGCAAATTTCTTGTTTGCATGCAAATGACTCCCATTCGTTCCCCGGAGTCCCTACATTTCCTAGCCTTTCTTCCCTGGCGAGACATTACCTGCCCACCGTGCTTCTCCTCCCCCACATCACGGTTTTAGTCCTCATGGTCCGTGTGTACGAGGTTTGGAACAAGTCGGCTATAGGGAGATGACCCAGGGGAAGCGATGGTTTTTTTCATCCTGGGTTTGTCCGTGTCGCATCTTGATTGTAGTTCCTGAGGTTAACAGTTTTGCCCAACCATTTCGTTCAATCCATTACCCCCCACTCATAATGTTGCCTAGTTGCGGGTCAACACGGGATTTGTACACCGCCACAACTACCCACTGTTCTCTCCACTTGACACCCTTAATCCAGTCTAGGGCTGCACACAACAAAAAGTGGTGGCATGCCTGTTAAACAGCCGCAACTTCCCCCTCCAGGACAGTCGCCCCGGACAGCTTTCCGCTGCGCGAAATGACCGCCTCCCCCTTAACCCGGCCTTTTTTTTTTGACTTCTTCCACCCGCGTAAATTTATCTTTACAACTCCCGCTTTTTATTACACCAAATTTTATATGCTTTCAAGGCTATGAGTTCCAATTTACGACGGAATAGTTATCGCCCGTGCCACGTCGTCTTTTCCCCCCGTTCTGTGCCATTCCCAGGCTGAATGGGAGTACGGGCCAGTCAGCAGTATCCTCCCCCCTTCCCCCTCGCTTTTTGAAATTTTTTTAAATCCTTTTTTACTATCCCAATAGCACGCACTGCCATCGCTGATATTAACGCAGAAAAGATGTCTTTTTTGTAGTTGGCTTGAGCCAAAGTTCTCAGGACCCTTCCCCCCTCGTCTGGGCCCTTCGCCACCACGCTGCCCCCATGTGCCCCCCCCAAACCCAAGGCCTTCTCCCATGCCATAACCCTCAGCTGGATCCATCAACCTCCTGTACTACTCCTTGATTGACATGCTTTCACCATATTTTCCCTCTTTTTGTTTGGATGTCCTGGGTGCTCCCGGTCGTCGAGTGCCCTCCATTTCCTTGCGCCCTGGCACTTAGAAACCCCGCTTTCCTTGCTACGGATAATTTCCGCTGGTTTCCCCAGTATTTTTCCCTGGCTCTCGCATTGCTTTTTACGGGTCCGGGCACTTTTTCCTCCCCTAACTAAAAACATGTGGCGGGGAGCCTATTTTTTTTCCCTTTTCCGGGGCGTTTTCTTCATTGATCCCTTCCTCAGTTCAACGCATGATCACTGCATGCCATTATCCCCGAATTCCCCCTCCTCCCTGGGGCCTTCCTCCCCCTGTAACGCGGACCAGCGCCAGCCTTTTTTATACGTGAATGTTATCTGCTCGGCTGGATTTGACGTTTCTTGGACCCCCCTTGGTTTCCGTCCTCTGCTTGAACATAACATTTCCTTTCCCCTCCTGACAACGATTTCTTCCAAGTGGTTCAATGCCAGCGAACTTCGTTTCCCCTTTTGTCCCCCCTGTCCAAACACCTCCATGCGCATATTCTCTGTAAATACCACCCCTCCCCCCCCTATGGCTCCCCCCTATTTTTCCCTTTCTCCTACCTCAATAGAGCTCATTTTTTCTTTGCTGACCTGATGTTGTTCTTTGACCTTTCCCGTTTTCCACTTCCCCTTTTATTCTTTTTTCTTTGATTGATAAGTTTGGGTGAAAGCTTGCTCAACCATACTGTCGCAATCCGCTCCCTTTCTCGCCAGCCCCCCCTCTTATAAAACATGACTCAAGCCGTAAAATGCGCCTTCACTGACCCTAGTCTGTTTTCTACCCTTGAGGGTATTTTTGTCGACTCGTTGCCTGGGACCGCGCAGTCCTCTTTTCCCTTCCACCCCTTTCTTGCCTCTACTTGAAGCAAGTGAACAGTCAATGGCTTTCACACGTCCTGGGATGGTCTGCGCCCCCCCCTTCGTCCCATCCCTGGGAAGTATTCCCCCTCTTGGTGTCTCCCACCTTTCCAATGATGAATCCCGGGCGGCAGTTGCCTTCATCCGCCATCCCTGTTCTTTCCCCTCGTGGTTACGACTGCGGTTCTTTTCTTACCGAGAACCTTCTTTTCCCAGTTCATTCTTGAGTTTGTTTCGGAAGGACGTTTAAACAAGGGAAACGAGGCCAAGACCCATGCGTCGTAATCGTTGGCCCCCCCCCTGCCGCCAGGAGTACACGTAAGCGAGTGCAAGAGGAACGTTGAATCGGCGGCCCCACTGTTACCTGTTTCCGGTCTTCCCCCTGTACCCACCATTTTTTTTCTAGGGCATCTCTCCGCCCTAGACGAGGAGCCAGTATGAGTTTTCGTGCTTGGAGCGCACCTGGCCCACTTTCTAATCCCCCTAGCTCCTTCACCTTCCCGTTCCTCTTCCCAAAGCGATATAGGCACGAACGCCGCGCGTATAACTTCCCCCCCAACTTATGGCCACTCTTCCGCCCGAGGATCGCCGCTAAGACAATGTGCCCCTTCGGTCTCTACACGTTGCCGCGGGTCTTTCCACGAGCAGCATCACCTGTAATTTTCCCCCTTTGATCAGGCAAAACTGCACCAGACGCACGCGATCTCGCACGTCGGCCTTTTCCCCCCCCCCCTGAGGGATGCTTCCGCGGAATGCGGATTCCAAAATCCCCACCAGGGTTCCGCGAGGGACCCACGTAGGTTTTTTGACACCCCGATCTAGATCCCCGCGGTCTCCCCTGGCTGTCTGTCGCCAGTTCGAATGAGATGATGGTGGGCCCTTATACCGTTTGGCCCGGAAGCGCGCCCAGACGTTTCAGAATTTTCCGGATGAGGGCTCTGCGGCCGAAATCAATATTTGATTCCATCCTATTCTGGAGGGCTTCTTATACGGTCACTTCGGTCGGTTGCTAAAGAATTTTTTCCTCTCGCACCCCCGTCAATTTCGTCTTTCTGTTCTTGCATCCCCTCTTTCTTTAATGTCTCCCTTTACAATGATATTGAGTGCACATAGCCCTTGTGGGATACGATGGCCGTCTTCACGATATTCTGACACCGGGTTCCTGTCTAATTTAAAGACCGTGCCCCACCTACGACAGATTTTTTTGGGCGTAGGCGTTTTGAGACAATATCGCGTTTCAACATTTTGCCTTTTGCCAGTGAAATTTCCCAGTTGGGAGGGTTCCGGCTTGCGACGCGTCAATCCTCATTGGTTTGGACGTTCGTTAGGCGACCGTCTCGGGAGGCTTTGTCATGCTTAACGGACTTTACTTCAAACACCAGAAGATGTCATTGGGTTTTTCTTTTCCCAATAGTTCGTGACACGGGGTACTCCTCTTTTAGAAGACCCTTTTCCACCAACCATTTTGAAAAGGCGAGGCGATCTCCTTTTCGTTACTTTGAAGCTTTTCATTTATTTGCTTCTACAAGTCGGCCGTATGCATTACCCCTCCCGACGTATTTTTAACCGCTGGACGACCCATCCAATGACGCTGACTCCCTTGACTGCTTTGCGGAACTGCCCCCCGGAGGACGGTACCAACCGGACATTTGTTTTTCGCTTTTCCTTTTGATGTCGTTCATGGTTCACCTGCCAACTCTGTCAATAAACCTCCACGGTGGTACGATGCAATCGGTTGTTAAGCCGTTTCTCCACTTTTCTGTACCCTACCCATTTCATTGGGGCGGGTACTCGTATTTCTCCCTTCTTAATTCTCATGTTCCCCCTCAACTCCTTCCCAAATCAACGGTAGCTGCGTTTCCAATTCTTCGTCCACAACAACTTCCCCCTTTCGTCCAGAGTCCCCTTTATATAGAATAAGTTCTTCCCAACCTATTACGATGGCTACACTGCCACTAACATCCCGGCCGCAGGTGTGAACTGTAGGAGCCGCCGCTTCCGCACCTGAATCTTCCTCGTCTTTTGGGACTTCCCCACGCGCTTTATTTTTCCAAACCCCTCTTATGACACCCAAACTTTTTCCACTCGTCCTTCAAACTGCTATGTTAGGAAACTTAAACGCCCCGGGCATCCGGTTTTTCGACTTTGCTTTCCCGACTTCAAGTGGCTGCCCATGCTCAGTTGGCTTACTGATGCACTCCTGCTTTTTTTCGCAGGCCCCGGAAGAGGGTTTTTCCCCCGCTGTGAGACCATTTTGTCAAGTTACTCATCAATAGCCAAAAGCCCCCAACTTTTTCGGGATCGAAACGCCACTGAATTGATTGTTGTTTCAGGTGTGAGACTTGTTCCTACAGCAGCCTCCCCTATCGCGGTCCATTGGAGTCTCATTAAACGAAACGCGGCCCACCCGAGTTAAAAAACCCAACACCCCCCCGCTAGACCGATCAATGCACAGTCCTGGACCACGCGGGTAGATTGCCATAACCCCACGTGTAAATTTGGCTACTGGGTCCCGCCGCTTAACATTTTTCCCCCTCACCCCTAGGTTCGTTGATGATTCTAGCAAATCATTCTTCAGTGTGCATCCTTATGATGCAGGCTACGAGGACAACGACTCGTGCTCTCTTGCTAGTTTTGGGGGAACTCCTTTTCCATTGTCTAGCGCGCATGGACGTGACGAGTGGCTTCTCCTTCTGGTTCGCGTTCCGACTTACCCTACGACAGCTTTTTTTTTTTTTCGGCCCACTTCTTGTCTATTTCCCTGACTCCATTTTCCCCCATTTTCTCGTTTCACCTCGATAAACCCCCCCAAAACCCCCCCCCACCGGTACCGGTATCCTGTCCTTCCCCCCCCCCCTTCTTTTCCAATATTGCAAATGGCGCAATCGTTCCTTTCCACGTTTTCCTGTGGCGATACGTGATGCCTTCTATTTTCCCATCTCAAGTGATTTAGGCGTTTCGCACAATTGGTCCTGCTAGTTTTACAGGGGAGCGCGTTCAACTCGTTTTTCGCCCCCATTTTTTAGCGTAAGTCGTAACCCTGTAGGGTTAGAGTTAATGCTCATGCCAAAGGTTCAACCCTTCCTGCCGCTTAGCCGTTTTTTTATTAAATTTTGGTGCACGTAGTTTTTGAACAAATTATTGCAATTTTATTGCGTACTTTTTCTTGGTATCTCCATGATTTTTGCGTGACTTCTCAGTTGTCCCCCATCACATGTACCCCACTGTTAAGGTGAATAATCCTTTCGTCCCACCCCTGGATTTCCCTCCGCACGGATTTTGCCGCACCTTTTTTCCCATGAACGTTAATAACTGGCTTCAACTTTGTCCCCCCGAGTCTGGCTACTCCCGCGTGTGTCCATGATTGTGCAGTGTGAAAATTCCACCGAAATGGAGCCGTCCTCTGCCCATTCCGGCCTCCGACACTTGAACCCAGTTCAGCCTTTACACACCACGTCAATTCATGGGGGTTATTGCCCGGTAGTTTAGCCTTAGGAGCCGGGAATCTTGCCATGAAGAGAATGAAAAGATTCTCGCTTTAGTTACACTTTCTCTGTGACCCCTGCAGACCCAAACGTCGTCTTTTGTTTTTCTAATGTCTATTGTTCAAGAACGAGAACGACCTCGCCCTCTCTTATTTTCTGGAAGGCGGGGCCCCTCCCCCGGCAAGAACCTGTAATGCCCCCTTACCGGGAGATATCTTAGACCAAGCCTCTTCAATTAAGTTCGTGTCCCGTTCAAGCGTAATCTTTTAACTCTGGCAGTTAAAGGCTGCTGCACCGTCCCCCCCCAGATACTTATGCGAGCTATCCCATCCCGCCGGGTCAAGCGGCTTTGTCCCCCTTTTAGTTGATGATTTAAACCGTCATGCACGCTCCTGCCCCCCCTCCCTGCCTCCGCTCTATCCACATCGTCCTATCGTGCCACCCTCCAGCATTTCGATAAATTTTATCGAGGGATGAACCCCCTCCGCTGATTCGCGTCGCTGTGAATCCCTCTCGTGCAACGGCCAGCCTCCCTACTTCCACCTAGCCACTTGATTTGGATTTCGGACCAATCCCCAAAGCAGCCAGCCCCTCCACTACCCGATGCGTGCACGTCGGGCGAACTTTTCAGGCCCCCACACCTAGATGAGCAACTAGCCCACCACTCGACCCCCAGCCTTGCCCTCTTCTCTTCCCCTCCCCCTTGTTGTTTAGCTGCGTCATGGGCGATGGTTTCCGAAGCAGCCTTGCCTTTTTTCTTCCCCAGATCCGGTTGGCTTTTCATGTGTTGTTGGAGAATCTCAGCGCATGGATTAATTTCCTGGATGTTGGATTACGTAACTCGACCTTTAGCATGATCCTTTACTTATTCTTAGAAATCGTAACTGTTTTCGCGTGCATCCAGACTGCGGACTCAAAGCAGATGAAGGATAGTCTGTTATCTTATGGCCCAATGCGTTGACGACAGGCTCTCGGCCTTCAGGTTCCCAAGATAGGACCCTATTCCGTGACAGTTCTGGACTCTTTTGACCCCCTCTCGTTTCTTTTTTTTACTATAAAGTCAAGACGCCAGAAGAACCGCTTTTTGTCACCTGATTGTGCCTATCCCCATCTACCAGTTTAGCGGGTGTTGGCGGTTTATCAGGGTTCATCAATGCATTGGGCCCCTTGCCCCCGTAACCGCACGCATCAGGATACGTGCGCGGCTACAAGAGTGATAACAACCGAAACCTCGTGAGATTTGTCTCCGGGTCCGCGCCCCGTTCCTCACAGACGTTTCCTCAACGGGTTCCTCCGGCCCCGCCTTGACACAGTTTTGCAAAACCACGTCCTTCCATACTACCCGCAAGGCTTTATGTTGGTTCCCTCTCCTTTGGTTTATTTACGATTACGACTCATTTAGAACAAATCGACTAATCTTTGCGTTCTTTTTCTGTACAGCCGCCTTTCCTTACTTCTCCGTCTCTGGTGCCCCTATACCTATCACAGCCTTTGGCTGCCCTCCCCTTTTTCTATACATAGAATTCATCCCCTATGAGTTGGCCACCCGGGCTGAGTAAGTAAACTTGAGCTCCTTACCGGCTTGTTGCTGGACAATCTTTTTAGGGCTCACCTTCTGGGCACGGAAAGCCACACAGGCTCATAAACCCTCACAGTTGTGCCTCACTTGTTCCCAGCTAGCATTTTTTTCTCTCCTTTCCGACTTTCTTTCAGTTTTCGTCCTTCTATTGCCTACCTCGTGTCCCCACCCCTTTCAGTGCCCCCCCAATTCCCCCCTTAACAAGTCCCTCATGGCTGCCGATTGTCTTTGTCCCCTTGAGGTTCTCCATCCCCGTCCAAGGGCGCGGCACAGTTTATTCCGTCCTAGCTTTCCTTGGAAACCACCCTTCAAGGTTCAAGTCTTCTGAACGGATCGGACACCTTCATTGTGGCCGTGTCACTTTTTGAATCGAGGTGCCTGGCATTTCAATGGCCGAACCTGTTGCTTTAGTTCGGTGTGAAGGCTTCCAATGGCCCTCTCTCTTTTTTCCTACCCCTCGTTCTTGCACCACCTCCAAGATCCCCCTCCCCAACGGCTGGAACTGACACACCTGCCTTCTCTCATGAAAGATGCGTCTCCGGAAGAATGCCCCTTTAAAGTTCGTACTGAGAGACTGTCTATTACCTTTATCATCATTTTAATCGCCACGATAACTTTACCCCCCCTTCCCCGGCTTTTTCGGAAGAACCGTGTGGCCGATAATTGCAATATCCCAAACAGAACCAGTGTGAAATTTCATGATCCCCGCAGACGCGTTTCGGGTCCTTTATTCGAGAACCCTATGATTCAAAACCAGATGGACATCAGGACCCCATTGGACCCCGCACTGATCGCCCCCCCCCCCCCGCAACACTTAGCTTCCTCAGACAGCCCTTTATAGCCCAATCCCTGTTTCCCACACCCTTCACACCGGGTAATTGCTGATTTCCCTTTGTAGTTCATCTTTTTGGGTTTGCTGCGAGATGGTACATTCCCCCTGTAGTCCCCCGCTTGACTAGGATGGCAGGATCCGCGTACAGTTCTCCGTTGATGCCGAGAAGGTGGGTTCGTTGGGCGTTCTAAGTCATGGCAGACTTGATCTTTTTTCACTGGTTCTCTGCCTTCCCTACACCCCCACTTGCACTGGGCTCTGGCGGTATCACTCCCCCGTGCGTTTTCAATTAGGCTTCACTTTGTACACCATGTTTTTTGGTTCAAAACCTCTCTGTTACCTGTCCTTTCCCCTGCATTCCATGATTCCTCACGCATGGGCATGCACTAAAAGATTCGGCAAGCCGCACCATTTCGTGGTGCGCGCTTCCTCCCCGTTCCCGTCCTGGCTTGCCTTCCCGTCCACATTGTTCCGACTGTCTTTTTGAACTCTTTTCCTAGTCACGCACATAATCTTTTTACACTGTGAGGGCGTCATTTAGCGCCATGCTCTTTTGACTTCCTGACCCTTTACCACACCCTTCCGTATTGCCGGTTTTCAAGGCGGAACTTATTTTCCCCACATTACCCCCTACTTTCCCTTTCGAGCTGACTTGTTTGGCTCGACTTGTCCTTTTTTTTTGCGTTTCTGACCTCCTTCAGTTGGAAGTTCACCTGCGTATCAGTCTTCCCTTGCATGCCTCACAGGTTTTGCCTTCCTTTACACTTGTTGCATTCCCTCTTTAGCGCACAGCTTGCCCATCCCAGCTATGACGTTTAGATCCCCATTTCCTGGTGACCCTCTCTACCTTTCTGTGTCTTTCTCACCTTTCCCGTGGTCCGTTTCCCTCTCTTGCAGCCCCCTTTATCCGCGCCTCCACGTCAGGCCTCCACTTGTGAAAGAAGGGAAGGCACACCCTCCCCCGGCGTTCAACATTACCTTAGGTTATTTATGTGGACGTTGTTGAATGAGCAAGACCTTGCAACCGAATCTTGGGACCACACCGCACTAGACATTTCCGCTGTTTGACCTTCCAGTTCTAAACCTTCATACCCCTTCCCTTCCGTTTGGTGAGTATTTTCCTGCTTGTAACCTACTCGCCTTCCCCCCCTCACCCCCAATTTCGAAAGTAGTTTGGAGGCGAATTAGCTTGGAAGACAGTTTCCCATGGCCCTTCCATCACCGGTTCACTGACCGTGGTTGTGTTGGTGCCGGGTCCACTCCTTCCTAATTTATTTTCTTGGAGTCCAAGGTCGAAGTAGTGGGACTTTTCACGTACTGCTTCACATGTTTCCCCCCACCCACTCTTCACTTACACGATTAGAAGCCTGGGCTGCCTTAGGGTGGCGTTCTGTGAGTGCGTGTGTACTGCTCCTAACGTTTTAAGCTTCCCTATAGTTTTTTTAAATTGCTCTCTCCCCATCGGCGGCTCCATCTGTGCCCCCCCAACTAGCCCCCCCGTCGCTTTCCTATACAGGTTCTTTTTCCCATCCCCCTTCTCTCGTACGCCGGTTTAGACCCGTCTCGGTCCACACAGTTCTTTCTCTCACCGTTTCTCCTCCCCTTTATACCTCCCACGGCTTTTCCGGCCGCATTCTTAGGCACCACACGCTTTTCCATCACTCATCTCGCTTCCGTTTCTTTCTCCGCACCCCTGCTTCCTTCCCCCCCCTGGATACTGCGCCTGATTGCATTTCAAAACCAGTTTTGATCTCTTCTTCGACGCCGTTTTTTGTTTGATATGCTGAGCCAAGTCTTGAGAGGCAGTATGAAATTTCTGTTTATGCATCATGTATACCATGTGGTTCCCCTTCGCTACGACAGGTGATGTATATTTCCACATTATGGGATGCTTGCGGAGGTTTGCCGTACGGACTCACGTCTTTGTATGAATCAGTCAACCCGACCCCTTTTGCAGGGATCTTTTTCTTTTCAATTTGGGCTCTCGGAAGAGGAGGAACGAGGTCAGGAACGTCGCTAAATAGGTTTGAGCTAATCTGCCGAGGGTCGGGCCCAGAAGGCGATCTACCAGAGTGGCCTGAGTCCCCTCCTTTGCTGCTGTTGACCTTTAAGCGCGGTGGTGCTTGGGTCATCCGACGATGGTGTCCAGTTTGGTGGGTCCTGCCTTTTCGGTAGCGTCTTTTTCCTGGCTTCTATCCTTTTACTTTTCTTACTTCTGCGTAAAGTTCTTATTCGTGGACCACGTCTGCAAGTCTCGATTTTTTGGATCTTTCTCACTGGGTGTCCACATTCTTTGACCCGGGAACCCTTTTGAACGATATTTCGGTGTTAAGAAGGAATCCCCTTTCCAGTCCCCTTCCCCCTCGTCGTGTCCTTTTTTTGTTCCAGATCGGTTTACGCAGTCTTTCCCCCCCGCCGTTCCCCCATTGGTTTCCCCTTCACCCGCCCAAGAATTTGAGTTCATGCCTAGTTCTCCTTTGGGAATATCAGGTCCTAATGCAACCTTTTTCCACGAGGGGGTCGTTCCGGTCATTGCCTGTTCCGGTCTCCGCTTGTGCCTTTCGCGGGGTGGGACATTCGCGGTTGTCCCCTGAGTTACCAGGCGTCTTTGTTTTTCCGTGGTTCGTCCTAAGTGAGACCCCGGCACTAGTAGCCCTCCTTTCTGTGCGCTCTACCCCGCTAAGCAGTGGCCCTTTGGCCCCCGGGCCTCCCACCCATTTCCGACCAGCCTCATCGTCCGTGTCGGTCCTGGAATGCCCTCATCTCAAAATTAAGGTCCCCCCCGGCCCCAACTTAGTTCGCCCCCTCCCTCCCTTTGTCGGCATATGGTTCCCGGTGTAAGTCTTCTTTCCCCCTCCCCAGTTCCTCTTGTCTTTAATTAGTTTCTTTCAGTTTTTTGGCCTTCCGCTTCTTCGCCTTTTTTCCTCCCGTATGTAACTTCGGCTTCGACACCCTTCCGCAACCCCCGCCCATTCTTTGCTCCCCTTTTTGCCTGCCCAATTTTGCGTTTCCTCAACCTAATTTCCACATCCCATCCTGGTATTTTTAACTTCCAATTCTTCTTTTCCACTTGAACTTAAACCAAGTTTGATTAACCTCCTTCCGACCCTTCTTCTCCTTGTTTTTACCTTTTTCCCTGATGGCCCGATGACGCTGGCGAAGGTGACGACCCGTTCGCCGGATGGGTATTTCATCGCTTGTACTAGTTTTTCTTGCTGTCAAACCCAGATTTCTCTAAACATTGCCCGCTCCCTACACAGGACTTCGGTCCATTGACCCTCTTTCCTCCCCCTTTTTATCGAAAAAGACGATTTTGAAGCTTTAGTTCCAGTGATCAACCTTCGTCGCTTTATTTGGTATTCTATCTTTTGAACTTGTATAAGTACGGGATCTCTTTTTCATCGACATTTTTTCCCCCTGTCGCCCCCTAAAACTACAACGTACAATGAGGGTCGTCCAACGCTGAGTGGGTTAGCGTTGTCTTCGTAGTACGTTTCAGAAGCCCATCTACGCGATTCTTGACCAGAATTTCACCCCCCACTCCTTCTTCTCAGTTAGCACGCTCCCTTTTTTCTTTTTCCATCCTCAGTTCCCTTTTAATCGGGGGTGATTACCCCCCCCGCATATCTATTTCTGTTGTTTGAGAGAGAGGGCAATCCTTTAAGTCCGAGTGAGGATTTGATTTCTCAGAGAAAGGTTCTGGTTCTGTTTCTTCTCATCCCTTGTGTATGGGCTTTTTTATTGGAAAGTCTCTCCAGGTGGAATTCTTTTGCGGCCCCATGGTTCCGCCCTGCCACCTCCCCCTCCATCTTTCCTTCTTTTAGCCTCCCCACTGTTCTTTTCTGTAATCAATTGACAATGTCTTACCCGCGGTCACCCCGCACCCGTCTTCTACGTACCCAATATGGGGCCGCACGACACTGATTCCAAGAGCGTTGTATGGGATCGGCTGCAGTCTGGTTCATCGCTGTCTCTTTTGAAATGGTTTACGCGGAGTCTTCCCCTCTAACCCCCTTTTGAGCGTTTAATCGCCCTTCCACCCACATCACCTCTTTAAGGTTAGTTTTTCTGGCGTCCTTTCTCCTGAGCCTCTGTATGACCCCTGTAAACAAAGTCCATCTCAATATGCCGATTCCTGGTCTCGCGGGCCTCTCCTTTCCTCCATTGGAATTAGGCGCTGCTGGTCCTCTTTGTTTTGTGTTCTCAGTTGTTCTTCAGCGCCGTATGTGGGACGTTTCATCCCGTTGGACATGGAATGTAAATATAATGAAGATACGGTTTTTTTTAGCAAGCCCCTATAAAGTCGATGTTTCCTTTGATACAGATCCTTTTCCTGTTGCGTACTTACCGAGTATTGCCCTTCCCCCCCTACACCGTTAGGTGTATGGTCGTCGAGGGGAAAACGAATTTGCAACTTTTTTTGATAATATTTAGTTCCGACTCCCTACTTAGTTATCTTTTTAAGGTCACCTTCCTGGCTTCAAACGCACCTTTGTGTGCTGGCGGTTCTGTTTTAAAATCAGGTCCTTTATGGCCCCGTCGCGGGAGACAACCCGTGCCTTTTTTGCACTAAAGCGGGCTGGATTCACTTCCTGAACCGCCATACCTTTCGTCGTTGGTGCTTCGGATTGTGCGGAACTCCCCTTCTCACCCTCAGATACTTTGATTTGAGGGGGCAAGTGAACGAATTCCATGAGTGACTGACTCTCCAGGAGCCCCCTTCTCCCCCCTCCCCAACCTAATTTTCTTACGACGTTCATCTTTCAAAGAGGCCCGGATAGGCGTTATCATTTCTTGACCCCCCCCTTGGCCGTCTATCCTATACGCCCCTTTCTGTACGCAAGGTCGGCGGTAGCGCTGACAACTTTTTTTTGAAACGAGGCCCGCTCACCTTTTGCATCCCTGCCATCGTAGAGCCCACACGGCGCTCTTCAAAGCAAAGGAGTTCTACCGTGACCGTTGATTGCTACAGCTCGCTCGGCTTCTCTCGATTTCCGACAATACTGTCAAAAGGCTTCTAGACCGTACTGCAACGCGGTCTGAAGACAATCGTAGCTTCCTTTCTGTTTTGATTCGGCTGCACCCGTCCATCCCAAGTCCTCCCCCTCTATTGCCGCTGACTTTAGTCCCTCGTCCGGACCGGGCGACTTTTCATCAATCTCTCCTTTTGTGACACGACCCACGCGTTGGC
>Ga0179593_1224690_pt1 | contig 15519 bp, 12 predicted proteins | sample CZODoug2_1_08_16_FD_185931 | JGI IMG/M metagenome (GOLD analysis project Ga0179593, IMG submission 185931) | Vadose zone soil fungal communities from Angelo Coast Range Reserve, California, USA - CZODoug2_1_08_16fungal (PacBio error correction) | ecosystem: Environmental > Terrestrial > Soil >... | reverse complement strand
TCTTTCCCCTCGACTTGGACTGCCGTCATAAACAAATCGTAGACACTTCTTGTTATACCAGTTTTTCGCGATCAACCTCTCTTGTCGCAGTCGAGAAGCCCCCTATGGCTCGAGTTTTCTGCCAAGACGATTCTAGCATAAATGAACCACGCCCCTCTGCTGTCCCCTCTCTCATCGGTTAGAAATTAGCAGGTTTCAGAAATTGTGCCTTTCTCTTGTCCTGTGCCAACACGCCTATGAGAATGATAGTTTCTCCTTACGTCTTTTTTTCCTTTAGTCCTCCCATCCCGGCGTCCCTTTTTCCGACCCCCAAGATGAGTCCATGTCACCCCCCGACCCCTCTCGCCAGTTTCCAGCCTGACGGAATTCCCTTAGTTCTCCGAGCTCATCCGAGGTGCATTTTTCTAAGCTCCTCTTCGGATAGAAGGTCGCCTCTCCTCCTCTGTCCTCCGAGGATGGTTTACGGACATATCTCATTGCAGGCCAAGAGTCGAGGCCGGCTTTCTCTTGTTGCAGAACTCGCACCCCTGTCCCCCCTCTAGCTTGCTAGCTCCACCCTTTGATTGAATAAGTCTTTTTCTCCACCATCGCCCCTCGGACCGCTTTCTTTACGAGGCGTCCCTCTCTTGTGATGCCCAATTCAATACTGATCCCCCTTGTAATCGCAGACGCGTCGAGAAATCTTTTTGAGCTGCGATAGCTCGAAGTATTCGGGCGTTCGATATTTAATCCCGGAGGTTTTGGTTTTACTTGCTGCGCAACTCGATTGGAAGGTGTCTTCAACCAGGACACTGGATTGCCCCAAAGACCTTGACCCCTCATGCATGATCTGTCTTGTTCCTCCTCTCTATAACCAGCTTAGACGTTGAAGCAAGAACCCACCGTACTTTCTTGTCACACTTTCCCCCGTCTGTTTTGTGAGACCCCATGTCTGTCTGACTCCCTTTAGATCTCAGCTAAGAATATCTCCCAGATTTCTTTCTGACGTCCATTTCTTGATGTCTGAATAAAAGAAGTCGTTCAAGACTTTCCTGCGCGCGACTCAGTCCTATCTTCCGTCCGTGCTTTAGGAATGAATTTTGACGCTCGTATTTCCGCGTCTTAGATCTCATTCGATTTGAGCCGCCAGCCGTGTTTCGGATGAACCTCCTGTCGAAGTCAAAAGAAATTTTTTCGCTCTTCCCGCTTGCTTCTTGGGACCCATGCGAAGTAGGTTGCTGTCGTTTACTTCAAGCACAGACAGAGGTTACCTCATTTCTGCCTGTCTCTGCAGTAGTGTTTCCCCGAATTCCGATATAAAAGGAGGAGCCTCTCTGCGCTCCTCTCCTGCCTAGCTCACGCACTGAGTTCTCAGCGTTCACGCCCGATGCCTACGCTCTGATCAGCTTACCTATCGGTTTATCTTTCTGCTCTTTTCAGATTTTCTAATTTTGTAGAAATATCACTTACTGTGTGTCTACCTCCTCCAAACTCCGCGCACAAGCAGGGCAAGACACCACGGTCTTGGAGCCGCCTTCGCCCTGAAGCAAGACTTCTTGTTTAATAGTGTTCATTTTTTGAAGCTTGCAATTTAGAGTGGGATTCGTACACCCCTCCAAGACCTTTAAGCGTTCTACCAGGGCAGGCTCTCCCTGCAGCCGCCAAGTGCAGCTCGCCTTGGAATAATGGACACGACGTTTCGATTTGGTGTTTTTTGAGCTTAGCGTCTTTTTTTCCCCGACCCGAGCTGAATGTTCTAATTCTTCGAATGCCATTCATTTCCACTTTAGCGGAATCTCCAATGTGAGGGTTTAAATGATCTTCGTATGTCAGGCCTAGGAAAGGTTCACCTCTCCTCACCAGAGGATTTTTTTTCAAGGACTAGGCGCCCCTTTCATCTATTCTCGGGCGTTGGCCGAAGACTGCCTGCTCAGCCTGAGCGTACCGCATGATCTTATTTTATTGGCTCACTCAGAGAGAAAGCGTTCTCCTGATAGAGTGGTCCCTGGACATCCCCTTTAAAATAATTCAATGTCATGATTCTATTGTACTCGAGCGAAGATTGCTTCCTATATAGATGGTCCGCTCTACTTCTCTGGGAGATAATTGGCGTCCCCACTACTTTAGTGCATCACTCCTCTCGTCTAGACTCTGGTCTCCCCTATCGGATGGAGCCTTGAGACCGGCGTCTGCCGTGCTTCATGAACTGTTCACCTCCCCGAAAGTCCCCCGAGGGAAAGAGAGAGTCGGCCCTCTTTTTTTAATAATAATGTGCGTTGAGAGAGCTATCAAGTACTTTGCAGAGATGTAGTTTTACCTTCTGGGAGTACTTAAGCTGCACGGAGCCGAATCTGCTCCGTCTCCAGAGATAGTTTCTCCTGTCCAGCCCCAGAGATTTGTCTTCTCCTTGACCTTCCCCCTTTTTTTGTTCCCGGGGATAGCCCTGATTCCGCCACGCGACCTTCCCAGCGGTCTTTACGATATTGCTTCCTAGGGCGAGGGCTACAGGAAAAGATCCCCCTTCTGCATGTGCAGTCTTTTTCAAACTTTGTAGGACGCAGGAAGATAGCGATCCAACTGTCCGTTGCCTGTGTCCATCTGTCTCAGTAGAAGGCTGAGTGTCTATTATCTTTCTATGTAGAGGAACGCCCACGAAACTAGCTTGATTTTGAACTTTCCAGGACCTTCTGAGGTAATATTTCCTGATTTTCTCTCTAGTATTTACCGCGTTCATTCTCATGTGAGGAGGGCTTCTGAATAATTTGCATTTAGAACCTTAAGAATAGTTCAGTCGGCCGTTCCATTTCTGAGCTCTAGACAGAATTTTTTGCGGCGTGTACATGCTTCCCTCCGGCGAGCTGTCTTGACTTGCTTCGTCGATCTTCCTTTCATTTTCTTTACTCTTTAATGAGAGCTGTGGGGAAGACCTTCGCTTGAATAGCCGCTACGATGCACAGGCTCCTGCCTTTCGGACTCGGCCGTTCAGGTTGCGCGGACACGGGTGTTTCTCCTTCTGTGGAGGCGTATGCCAGGTTGCAGTTTATGGCGCACTTTTTTAGCAGCACCTCAGTTCTTTCGCCTGCTTCTCGAGCAACACTTTTATGAAAGTTGGCTGAACTCCGCTGAATTGCGTGAGTGAGCTCCGTTCTTGCTCCTCGGAGAATGCGCCGGCGTCTCTTGCTGCGTCATCTCCAACACAAGCGTTTATTCTCACGAATTCAGTTTGAATAGTTGCACTTTCAGTGTCTCTCCTCTCCGCACAGTTCGGCGTCAACTGAGGTTCCCGCTGACCCTCTTTACGGCCCGATCAGCCCCCCTCTGCTGGTGATGAAGGACGACCCCCTATCCCTCTCCTCTTGCGCTCACGTTCTCCGGATGCTCGACTCAAGCTTTCCCTCCTACTCTTCCTGCCGTGGAAGAACTCGTTTTTTCGCTGTTCCGGCTGTTTAGGTTCAGGCAGACTCCGAAGTTTGATGGGATTTCCCCTCCTCACTACTTTTCTCAGGTGAATTTTTCTCCCGACCGTCTGCGGAGTCGGAGTCTTCGCTCACGCGGGCACCGACATGGCGAAAACTCAAATCCGTCAATCCACGGTTTGATGCTGAACGGGATCTGAGCTGGAATAAGGAACCGTCATGCAGTTCCCTTCTTTCAGAACCGCGTGGAAGTAAGAGGTGGCCCATCGAGTTTACCGAACTCCTCGTGATGTTTCTAGAGACACGCTTCCTCTTTGTTCCCTTAATTCTTCCAGATATCAACTTCTGTCGGCCGCGCGGGCGCGGCCGTGACCGTAGAATCTTTCACGGTTCTATCCCACCTAGTTTCAGATGCCTCTGACTTTGCTTCCTCTGTTTTGGAGACAATGAACGGCCTCTCCCTTATATCCTGAGTGTGGATCGGCCCAGCTTGCGAGGCATTTGACCTTTGTCCAAGTCCAGCGGAATGCCCCCTTCTTAAGAGATGGCGTCCTTCCTCTCTTCCCGCCAACTCTATTCTTTTTACGGCGCGAGGCGCAGGCTCTCATCGCGATGTCCAGTCTGTTAGTATAAGGTTTGAAATTGGCCTCGAGGACTGATGATGAAGAGATGTGCTTGACAAGTCTTTACCTTCCGAGCTTCGTCTGACATCTCAGAACTTGCGGGCGTACCAAGGGTGACGCGTATGGCCCCGAATGACCTTTTTTCCCCCCCAGCTGACCTAATTCTAAGTGCTTGCATAGAGTTCTCGACACTTTCATTCTTTCTTGACGGAGCGGCTCCTTTAGTTTCTAGACATCTTTCCTGGTGCGGCGGAGTGGGTCTTCTTCCAGCTAGAGAGGGGAAGTCAATGCGCTTTGTAGAGAGAGAGCGCTCTTCTTTGGCCGTCTGATCAACGTGGCTATCGTTGGTTGAAGAAGTTCTTCCATTTTCTGTAAATCTTCTCTTTCTATCCCCCTTTCCTCATTTTTGGGTCTCTTGAGATTTCTATATTGGCCTCCCTTCTCCCCCAAAGATTGAGTTGGCGGACGACTCGGCCCACGCCTGTATTTTTTTGTGTCCCTCGAAGGATCTGCTTCGGAACCTTTCGATCTCTCCCTCAAGCCCACGCCGTCCATGATCCACTCTATAGTCGGTCTCACTGAGCCTCCCAAGGGTATTTGAGCCCTCCTCATCTATGTCTTCAGATTACCTGCCTTTTTCCGGCTGTGTTGTCGCCCTCGCGGGCCATCCTTGTCAAACTGTATGCCGTCATGATTTCTATGATAGCACCGCCGACTCAGGTCCAGATGACTCTCCAGAGATTCCTTCCCGCTTACAAGTACGTACTGCCCTGTTAGGGACGATCAGCCCCTTGCCTCCTCTTCCCCTTAGGTTCTATGAGAGTCAATGCACTAGCGGAGACGACTCCGGATGGCTCCCTTAGATCACTTCTTTTTGTGCCCGTTCATACCCTCTTATGTTTTCCAGCGTCCACACTCGGCCCTTAAAGCGCAATTCTCCATATAACCTTTTCTTCCTTTGAAGCTTTTTAGTTGTTCTTTCAACCCCCCCCCTCTCCTCAGGGCGCTGTAGTAACATAGTCCTATGCGTTCTCTTCTCAAGCTTGCAATACGATCAACTTGTAAGTTTTACGTACAGCATTTTCTCTCTCAGCTTAGTTGAGAGTCTCCGACCTCCTCCCCCTCGTGTCTCGCCAAAATCACGTCTTCTTTCGTACGCAGGAAGATAGCCCCCTGACTGTTGAGCCCCTCCCTGTTTCTACATTTTGAAGACTTGCATGCTTCTTCCCTCTTTTCTCATCTGACAGGCGCTCCCCCTCTAGAGCCCCACCGTACTTCTTCTTTGAAACCCGCTTTGAAGGTGTTTTGCTCTGTCTTCACTGATCATTTCCTTTGAATCCTCACTCTTCTAAGAGTACCCCTTTTCCTTCGAGCTGCATACCCCAATAAAGACCAGTCGTAGTGACGGCACGTTCTGAAAATTTTAGGGCCGTCATTATTTTTTGTTTTCAATGCCCGTCCTCTCTCGAGAACGCTCGCCAGGTTCGATTCCTCGACCTAGAGCCTTCTGTTTTCATTCTCCGACTCTTTGTCCTCTTCATCCCCCTTCATTAGAGGTTCGCTCGCGTTGACATTTTTCTTATTTCCCTCGTGATTAGAAGCCGGTTTTTTGCTTGCTTCTCCCTGGCTTTCCCTAAGAGTTCTCTTGACCTTGACTTTCTTCACGGTTATTTGGTTCCGATTTACGCCTCCGCAGCTCGGATGGCCCCTATCCGAAGATTTGGCTACTCTACCTCCTGCAACGCACGCCCCTTCCTTCCTGTATGGTCCTTGTCCGAAGCCTTCGTCTTCTAGAGCTGGAAAGTCTTCTTGTTTGTGCTATTTGTTTTTTTTTTTTCGCATACCGCGCCTGTCCCTCAATTTTTTTAAATCGCGGTTTTCCCCACCCACGGTTTTTCTCTTTAAGGTAAGGCAGGTGCAATTGCGTCTTCCTTTTCTCGGTGAGTATTGCGTTAACCAGAGATCCCTCTGGCTCTAGTTCGCCCAGCCCGGCGTTGCTGCAGCTCCTTAGCGCGAGTCCTCATGGTCCGCGCTCCGCTGTTCTTGCGCGAGCGTCACTCCTTACCCCCCTTCTATCCTTAAGAGTTTAGATTCGACTCCATGCCGGCGACGGTCGTTTTTATTCATGTTCGGGGCATCTCTTCTTTCCGGTGCAGCCCCCCAACCCGGAAACAGAGAGCCTCCGCTGCTCGGCACAATTATTTGGTCCGCTGTTCTATAATAGGTTGTCGTTGCTTCGACGATTTATCTCAGAGAGAGTGCCTTCTTTCTTCCATGCCCTTTAGGGGACTAAAAGAGACTAGCTCCCACTTCGGGAGCGGCCGCGTAGACTTCCTCACACCGTTTCCCACACCCATGCAGTTCTCTATTGTCATTGTATCTTTCTCCTCCAGCTTCCTTTCCCTCTTCTTAATCGTGGTTCTTTTTATGAATTTCTCTGTCGATCATCGGCAACATACTTGTCGTGTTTATGCGATATCGTATCCTATTAAGCTTACGAGAGGTTTTGTGCCCGCGACCTGTGCTTTGTGGATGAAGGTAAATTCCCGGCGTCTTTTTCCCCCCTAGCCCTGTGAAGGTATCACTATATATTTCTTCATCATTTCCCCGTTTCTTTTTGTTTCATTTAATTTGAGATGGGTCGGAGAGTAGGGCGTCGTGTACCGGTCATCAGCCCCGGCTCTAAGAAGTTATAAATTACTTTTGATTCTCTCTCTTAGAGAGAGGCTTCCTAAGTGCCCTTGCCCCCCCCGGGTTGGGCGCCCTTCTTTTAGCCGCCGAGCCGTCAGCCCCGCGGCAAGCTTATTATTTCAGCCCGACTTGACTTCTACACCCGGACCATCTCATCCATCCGGGAAGCGTGGTTTTTCAAGTGGGCTGCCGAAGCCAGATCAGCCGATCAAAGCACTTTTGCCCTATACTGTACTTCCCGCCGAGGGAATTTCATCTGAGATGGATCTACCGGGAGCTTTCTTCTATCCACCTCCCACGAAATAAGTCGACCTGCTTAGATCCTTTGCGTCCGAGTCGTCTCTTGCAGTATTTAGAGTATGATTTTAGTCTCATTTTTCCCAAGACCATAGACCTCTTCCTAAGTTCGAAGCTTCTTCTACGTCATTTTACTTCCTACTGTTCAGGACATTTTCAATTATGATCTCGCGCCCTCCTCCTTTTCAGCTCGGCGTATAGTCGTTCGACTGGGTACGTTTTCTTATGGTTAGATCTTCCTTCTCGCTTCCGGCAGGTCGCAGGATTTTTGTGACCTCAACTCCGAGCATTGGTCAGCGCAGTACCCTTTGTTCTGCACTTGCTTGACTTCTTTAGTCTAATTGCCCTTTTTTGGTTTTTCCCCCTCTTGGTTGATCCCTTCTTTGTTGGCTGTTTTCTGGTTGTGGCAGTTTGATGTCGACCACGGAGATTCTCGCTCTTTCGCCGAACTTCGAGAAGTCGGACTTTCTCGTCTCCCTCTCCCCCTCATCGTGGTGATTCCCATGCATAGTTACTTCCTGTGCGTGCGAGCTCGGCGCGGCTCTAGGATCTCCAGACCTGCAGGTGTACCTTTTTTACTTACACAAAAGAGATTTTTTTTGCTCTTCTCCTTTCGCGCCTCTTTTTTCTGACGTCGTCTCCCGAGCCTCCCCGCTTTCTGGGTGCCCCCAAGGAGTGCCCTAATGACAGTTCGGTCGCTAGCCCACGTGCTTCTGACCGGCTCCCCCTATTCCGCGTTCACGCTGTTAGAATCTAACGGCCTATCTCGTCCGTAGCTGCTCAGCTGAGATTCAAGACTTCGTCACTCGCGTTCCTGAAGATGACTAACGTCTTCTCTTCCGCCCTGCAGATCCGCTACTTGGTGCCTATGCTTCCGGTCTCCATGTTTTACCTTCTTACCTTTTAGTATGGGGTCTGCCCCTTGCTCTTATTCAAGTCCTGTCCCCCGACATGGCGTTCCAACCACCCTGCACCTCGGATTCCGTACCTCACGGGGTTGGTTTTCTAAAGGTTACGTCCCCGTAGAGGGCCTTTAAGTAATGACTTTTCACTTCTATAGCAATTCTCTTTGGTGTTTTGAACCACCGTCTCGAGTTCCCTTTGAATCTACGTTCCCTGAAAGACCCTTTCTTGAGAATTATCATCAAGCCCGAGGCTTTATCTTAAGAAACCTGCTGATACCGCCGCTTTTTAGTCGTTTAGTGATCGTATGGCATCTTGACTCCATCGCTGTACGACTCGATGACGCGCCGAGAAGATTTTCTTCGAGTGTCCTCCACCCCGTCTGCAAGTCTCCTGAGGTGGCTCAGCTTTCCGCGTTATTTTGGATGGATTCTTCGGCACGAGCAAGGAAGTCTGCGAGTTATTTTGTGTTATGTAGACCTCAGCAATCCTCGTATTTATTCTCCTCTCGAGTTCGCAGGCGTTTCCGCGAGGGACGCGTAGTTCTTGAGACGTGCTCAGTTATGGAGTTCCCAGATTATTTACGAGCTTTCTTCCCCGCTGCCCCTTCGGTTAAGCCTACGGTAATGATAATAATTTTGGCTAACCGTTTCCTGATTCCCTCGCTTCGTCCACCAAGCGGTTTCCCCGAAGTCAGGTTGAGATCTTGCTCGACAATCTTTCTTCCATTTTCGGCAACTAGTTTTTCTCCTGGAGTAATCTTCGTGTATAGTGGGGATGGGAGGATCAGCTTTCCTTACTTGTTGTTGCTGGAAGCGATCTGGTGTGCGCGTTAGCTCCAACGTGTTCTTTATCTTTTTGGCTGCCCTTCCATCGGAAAGATCTTAACATTTCTCTATTATTTTCATCATCTAAGTGTTGTTGTTGATATCGCTGGTCAGAAGAGTTAGTCCTCCACCAAAAGGGCACGAAACGTTGTCTCTCAATTCCTCCGACTTGAGCGCCGTCGAGATATAATATCGTAGGATAGTCCCCCTGAGACCGTCACCTCACACCACGCATCTTCTCACGAATATGGTCGGAGACCAGAGGCTCTGTTTCTTGGCCTTCCTTGAGCACCTTAGAGAACCTTTGATAGTCCGGGAAGCGTGTGGACATAGATGCGATGTCAGCCCTGGAGTAACTTCGCTCCCTCCACTGTGCGCTTACTGCGAAGCTATCCTTCAGCTTGTCCTTCCTAAAGCTCGTATCTTGCCTAGCGACAGAGTTTGACAGGGTTATCAGCTCCAGCCCCCCTCTTCTCGTCTCTTTGGTCGACTAGCTCTTCGAGAGCTCCCATTCTTCGGTATCTTCTCCTCGGTCCGCAAGATGCAATCTTTCAGGCCGGATTTGCGTACTTCCCTCCTCTCATTTTTCGCTAACCTGCGCACTCATGTAGAAACATAGGCTATTATTTTCCTCCGTCGTGGTCTCCCCCATCGCAATCCATGCTGTTTTGCGCTTTCGTATCTCCTTGCTTTTCCTGTTAGCAAGCTTCCCTACCCCTCACATTCCAAAGGGCCGAGCACGCCGGATTAACTCTGAGTGTGGAGATGCCCTTGAGTTCGTAGCTATACCCTGATGCCGTTATCCCTAATAAAGATGCGTTATTACCTGCAGCCTCTATTCTCGGTGTTTCCCCAAGAAAAGGCTGGCTACCCCTCCTCTAACACCCTTCTGGCATTCTTTGCGAATTTTTCCACCTCTCGAACTTCGCCCAAGTAGAGCATGCCCCACCTTTAGGTAGGGTAAACGTCACGTTGATTTGCTATTTGGTGAAAAGACTGAGACGATTTCCTCTTCCTTCGTCCTCCGGGTAGACGGAATGAAAAATGGAGAAAGGGCCTATATTCTCTCCAGGAAGTCCTGTATATCTCAGGACCCTGCCCGTCTGATGTTTAGAGCGCGTCCTCACAGTTTTTCGGCGGATCTCGTCGAGCACTTCTGCAGTTCGATACTATTGCTATTTGACGTTCCGGTTCTCTTCCCACCAGCATCTTGGGAGATCGACCCTTGCCTTAGTTCCGCTTTGTGCACGCCCTTTGATTTCTTTCTACTTTAAGTTCTACATTTTTTTTTTTCTAAGGGATTTCTTTTTCTCGTCTCTCGTTGGTTTTGATTTAGTCCGCCGATCTCCACGGCTCTCGCCGGCGCGCCTAGCGGATCTTTTTCAATTACACTGATTAAGCAGCGTCAAGGATTCCTATCCTCTTCGGCAGGCTGCGGAAGTCGGAGATTTTTCTTCTTCATTGTACCTTGGTGAGCATAAACCTCCTCCTTTTCCCCCTTCCCCCGACTTGCACACCGCTGAGGGCCCACAAGGTCTTGCCGGACTAGTCTTCATGCCAGCAGCCGGTGCACTGGTCTCCCTATTTGATCTCTGAGGTCTTAGTAACCACCTTCTCCTGCAGAAGAAGTAAGAGAGCCCGTTTGCTTCGCTCTCCTCCCCTCCTATCCAGCATCGGCTTCCTTTCCGCATTCAAATGGAAGACTGCCCGCGTAGTCGCTAGAGCCTGAATGGCAGGCCGAGATGGCCTGAGGAGGAATCTGTCCCTAGGATTGCCGGCGCAGTCGCGCTGAGCTCGCTTTGTCCTTCCCCTCGGGGCGAAGGTCCCTCTTCCTCCTTCACGAGACGCCTTATTTTAGTCAAATGGGCAGCGTCCCGTATTGTCTTTTGAGTGGTTAAGAGGAGACATCTAGAGCTTTATGACCTTGTTTAGGGGAAGCTCTGGGATTAGCCGGTCTCATAGTCTCCATTCCTTGATCGGCCTCTTGTCCTGGAGTACCAACTTCCCACTACTTGCACATAATTGCTTGCTTTTCTTTAATCTTTCTGGCCGTGCGTGCCTCCTTTCTGATGGCAGCGGTAACGAGCTTGTTCTCTCCCCGGGCGTACCCAGACCTTAGGATTTCCTTCCGCGATCTTTCAGTCGAGCAGAGGATGCCTAGCGTGCTTCCTGCCGCCCATTCTCCTGCCTCGGGCTTGCTGCTTCTGAGAGAACCTTACCCCGCCCCCTTCATGCAACTAGATACGTTTACTCATCCTCACGTTTTTTTTTTTAGATCGATATAAGTCCTGAAGGTTTCTCGAGACTTTTTTTTAGTTTTCCTTTTTCGTATCAGGTCTTGCTCCAGAAGAGTGGGCCGGCTCCCTGCGCTAGCCTGTTTTCGTACGAGAGCGGCCCGTTCAATCCCCTTTGTCTTTTGGCCGCCGTGGATCCGAACAGACGTCATCTCTTGCCATAGGAGGATTTGGCACTTCCGATTTCGACGTCTAAAAAGGACAAGCATCTTCCGGTGCCTTCGTGGGGACTTGATTTAGAACGCAGTGATTATTTTCAAGCAGGTTGCTCTTGCCCGTGTACCCAGCACCTCTTTTTGCTTGCCGCAAGCCTTAATCAGCATCCGTATGTTCTCGTCCGAGGCCCACGCTCACTATTTGTAGAAGGAAATATCAGTGTGACTCTTCCCTTCTTTCTAGTGCTTTTTCGTGGTGCGAGCCGATTTGCACTCTTAAAGACATTTTTTAAGTGCTCTTGGTCCGCAGTTGAATTTACTCGACACTTAATCTGCAGACATGTCCTTGGAAATTATTTCCTCGCGCCCTCTCTTCTCCCCCAGCTCTTGGCTTGAACGGATGTAAGAGTCGAGGCTGATATCTTTCTCTCTCGGAGGACTTTCATTTTATGACTCCTTAGACTGTGCGTGTTTTTTTTACCTCCATCACGCGGATCCCTCAGTAAAGTTACGAGCCCTGATTACCTTTCTCCGTTTTTTCCTCCGGACTCCTTTTTTCCGTCACATCGCGGTTTGCGACCATGTTTTAGTCTTGTTTATGGTTTCCCCCAGGCGGCTTTTATCTCCAAGTCGATTCTAGACTTTTTATCCCTTTTCGTCCTCCTTCTGATCCCTTGCCGTAGGAATCTTTATTTTTTGCTCTGCTGGACACCTCCGGATGTACGGCGCTGTATTTAGCTCTTTTCGAGTTTGCGCGCAGGTCTTCTGACTTTGAGATATTTTTCCTCCCCCCACGCGCTCGTAGGTTCTTGCGCCAAATGTAGAATTCACTTTTTCTTCCCCTGCTTGCGTCGTCGACGGATTAGAAAAGATTAGTGGTCTAGCACAAGTTGCGTGGTCAATTGGCGTTTTTTCCTTTTTTGTGGATAAGGAGACCCCCGATTCCCCTCTCCCTTCTTTTCACTCTCTACTTCTCTCCTGAAGTTAAGAGTGCTGACGTAGCTGCCGCTGGCCGCAGCCTTTTCGTCCTTGACTCTCGACTTCTCTCCGGCTCACTTTCTCCTTCATCCCAATTAATCTTGAGGGCGCCCCAGATCTCTACTTTCTTTCCCCGTTGTAGTTATTACCCTCTCGTCTAGGGAGTCGGATTTTCTTCTATAACCGGCCACATCATTCTGGCAACGTCTTCAAGGGACGTTAACTACCTCCCCCTTTTTTTGCGCAGTGAGCATTGCTCTATTTTTACAATTTCCCAAGATTATCACTACGTTAGTCGTGAGAACATTTGGGATGGTGGAAAACCGTTCGAGGGTCTCCCTCCCTTACCTAACGCCCGGGATGTTATATATTCACACTCCGGAGCGCTAGGACCTCAAACTACTTCTTAACCAATTACTCTGACTTTTTCTTTGGAGAGGCTTTTTCGGACTCTTTCTTCTTCTCTTGCCTCACGAGGGCATTTTATCCTTCAGAGGCCGTATCATCTGAATTTTCGGTTTTTTTGGAGACCATTTATTAAATATTCTCTTTATTTTAGAACATGAGAGTTACGGATCGAGTTTTATGCACTCTCCCTTTTTGACCTCTCTCCCGTGGATTATAGCTCGCGATCCGGCCCCCTCCTCGAGTTTTTTCAGCGGTCGATTCGTTTGAAGGGACACTAGAAGAGTGATTATCTCTTTCCCTTCTCACACTTGCCTCTGACCTCTCTTGCTGCGACCCCTCGGTGTACGCGTGTTTCTTTCGCCCTGCATTCCCTTTTGATCAATGTGAACCTTTCTTCCTCTTCCACTCGTCCCTTTTGTTCCCCCACATAGGGGCGACCCCACCCCGAGGCCACGACTGAGATAAGTTTTTTATCGTTTTTACACTCTATTCCATGGGTGCGGCTCCTGCGCTTGTTTGCTCTACTCATTGACGGTGCATTTGTCTGCGTTTTATGGTCGGATCTCACACTTGCATGGCCTTTTTTGAACAGAGCGTTAGCTCTCGATACTAGCTCGTCGGGGTCTCGATTAGATCAAAGTTTTGGAACAGTACGGCTTGGGGTTGCTTGTACTTGGGGTCCCCCCCGCCGTCTTCATCTCTATTTCTTTAATCTCCCTCCGGTGTGTGGGAAGATATACCTACGCCTAGGACGATTTCCACCCCCAGAGTATCTCAATTTTTTTCGAATCTCTCCCAAAGTCGAGTCGTATCTGCCCTCTTCTGACCTATGTTTTAGTATGTGCCTCATCTACTGCGATGGATATCTCCTAAGCCAACAAAGAACCGCCTGGCGCCCGCTGAAGATTTCGAGAAACCTGATAAGGGAGCCCTTACATGAGCTTTGTTAGCCCCCTCAGATGCTGTCACAGCTAGTCCCCGTATGAAGTTGGTGTCTCTTCGCTTCTGTGTGAAAGACGGCTTTCCACTTGTAGCGACCTCCCTGATGAGAATTTAATCTGCGCGCCCCTCAGCTTCCCGCTCCTTAGATGCGCCTCTCCTCTTCTCCTCCGCGGTGGATAAGGGCTCGCCGCTCGCGTATCGTCGATTCTATCCTCTAGTTCAATTTCCGAGCACCTAGAATACGAGGATTTCGGTCTTTTTTGTGTAAGAAACGCGCTTGAACTTTGGAAGGCAGTTTTGAGCGTGACATTAATCCTCCGGCTTCTGAGTCCCGAAGATCACACTAGTCCCCCATCTCTCCTTTCCGTCTTTCTACCACCCTCTCCTCACCCTACGTTTGAGCGTCTCGCCGAGGTCTTTCCCAGTCGTTTAGCATATTCCCCATAGCAAACAATGGCCTATTCCCCCCCTCCCCCTCCGGCCGTCTTTTTTATTTCGACGAGGTAGCAAGAGCGCTCGGCGTTGATCCCCAGATAAGGGATGACTTGCAGTCTCTTCTTTCAGGGTTTTAACAGCACTTCTTCCCCTCCTTTGACTTGAAGCGTTACATTCCTTAATCGTTGCCCCTTGTCATCGCTCTCCCTTCCTCCCAGCTCAGTGCATTCTTTGCGTTTGCCAACACGTTCAAGTTGCGTTGTTTCCCTCTCCATTTCGGTGTCCCAGCCTTGAGTTCTAGTTCGAATCCTCGACTAGCTTGTATACGAAGACCCCGGAGCATATGCCCCGATGAGACCCTAATTATGACGGACTCCTCTCTCCTGTTAGAGCGTCTCTGCACCGGTAGGCCCCCCTTTGAAAGCTCTTTATCTACACGCTTTACTAGATGCTAGCGTCTTCTTTCTCATCTCGTGCTCTCATAGGTTCTCCTCTTCAAGACGTCGGGTCTCCCTAACCTGCTGGGCCCGCTTTTTCCCCTCGAAGCGGTTCCTTCTAGTAGACTCCGTAAACCTGGAGCTTTTCCTTCGATTTTTCACGACTCGTTGTTTTCCTATACTCTCTGATCCACCTACTTCCTCTTCCCCTTCCGTCAAGCGAAGCTTTCTCCTCCCCTTATGCCGGAGTTAAAGCAGCTTCGCTGTCCTAGCTGGACGTAGCAGCCGGTTTACTTAGCTGGTGTCGGATGAACTGGGGCGCCATTCACCCCTCTCATGGTAACCGCTCACCGCCGTTGAAAATTAGGGCCTCCAAAACTTTCTTTTGCCTCGTCCTGACGGAGCTGCTCGCGCCTTAAGTTTTTACTTCGGGACATGTAGTTTTCTTATTTCTTTTTGTTTTTTTCTTCTGTGCGGTTGTTAACACACCTTGATTGTCGTACCTTTAGCATTCTGTCCGCTGCTTCCTGGCAGAGAAGCAGCCGACGCGGACTCACTTTTCCCCCCTCCCCTTTCGCTGCCTTTTTCGTCGTGTTACTAGATCCCCTCATGGCCAGTTGACCGAGACTTGGAGGAAGTCGTACGTAAGGACTCCTGCGCAAGGCGTCCGCGCGTGTCACTGTCGTGCTGCTTCTTTCGAGAACGGCCTTCTGCCAGCTTTCCACACTCCTCAGCTTTTTTTCTTCCCGTTAAGGTCTCTTCATAGATGGGTCCCTTTTTCTCTTTGAATCGACGATGGAGCAATACATCGATGCATTGACCTTGCTTGACAGCCCTCGTTTTTCAGTAAACGGTCTTGAACGCGCCCTTTTTTCTCTTCTTTCGTGTTCTGCTTCCTCCAACCGTTTCCCCCTGCACCGGCAGTTGTTCCTTTTCCTTGTAGCTAGCGCCCCTGCTGCCTTTCACGCTCAATTCTCCGCGATTTCTTATGGCGCTGTTTTTCCAGGCAACCCCTCCGTGTCCCTTTCCGTGCCGTATCTTCGCCTCAGTTTGACGAGCGGCGTCGCCTTGAGAAAATAGGTCGAAGTTTCTATGAAGTCCTTCCTTCGCGCAGGCGACATCAGCCCGCTTCGG
>Ga0179593_1684204_pt1 | contig 15520 bp, 18 predicted proteins | sample CZODoug2_1_08_16_FD_185931 | JGI IMG/M metagenome (GOLD analysis project Ga0179593, IMG submission 185931) | Vadose zone soil fungal communities from Angelo Coast Range Reserve, California, USA - CZODoug2_1_08_16fungal (PacBio error correction) | ecosystem: Environmental > Terrestrial > Soil >... | reverse complement strand
TTCATCTAAAGTTGCTTCCCCCTTTTGATTGCTTTCACGTTGAAACGACGGTTTTTCCCATTGTGAAATATCCATTGGGCCTTCTTTCACCACAGTGGAGAGATAGCTGAACGAAAAGTGGCAAGAGTAACTTTTAGTCACCTCAGAAGACGCCCCCAAAGAGTTCAGGTACAGAATTTAAGCTCCGGATTAGCTTATTCAGCCCCCTGTGCCGATACGTGTTTAGAAGAGAACCTTAGAAGATATTTTCCTCCGCTATATTTTTTTCAGACGCGGGAAAGCCGCGAAAAATTTGAGTAAGTCTGCTCCCCTTGACAAGAAGTTGCTCAACCCTCAGGAGGGGTAGTGAAAATTGACCCCTTAGAAAATTGGCAGTCTTTCTTATCTAGGCGACTGAACCGCCCAAGAACGTTCCCCCCATATCCTTCCCATGTTAACGACTACTTCTGATTGTGTCTGGAAGAAGGTGAGATGGAATGCTTTCATTTTTTTAGTTTTTACCTCATAAATAACCATTGTCATGATTCATTCCAGTACAGGGATCAAGACAGATCACTGAATTAAGAGTGGGAACCAAAAATGCCCCTGACTTTTTTATTTCTTTTGGGTGAGGAGCAAATTCTTGGGAGAGGGTCTTTCCTGCAAATTCTTTTAACTACTCTCTTTTTGTTGTTGTTTGAGCCTCCCACAGCGATCCCCCCTGAAGGTTTTTCTTAACTGCCATCTCTCTGGGCCAGTTTTTATTTTGCTGAATATTTAGCATGGCTCACTCCGGGTCACCCTGCGATGGCATTGTTTTGAGGGAAGCCGCTTAGGGAGATGGTCTCAACTCGCCTCACGTTTTGTGAAAGCACATCATGATTCACGAGCGGTCCCTTAGTCTTTTTTTTCCTCCCGTACCCCCTTCTTTACCATTAGAATTCGTCTCACGAGAGACGGAACCGCGCACGTCCCAGAAATTAGTAACCCTAGCATTGCGCATCTTTGGGACAAACGATGAAGCACAGGAGGGAGCTTGAGTGTAGGCGTAGCCCATCTTAGACTTACCTAGAGTATGGGTTGGGCACCCACCTGAGTGAAACGCGCCTTTTTTCAGTCGACGCCTGACCCTTCCTCCCATAGCACCGGTCCCCCGGCGTTTTGCAATGATTTTCTTAATGAATCAATTACTCGCAGGCTTTCGTCCGCGCCCCCACCCATTTTTTTTTTACAGACGTTTTCCCTCTTCTTCCCCTACTGTCCGTGGGCCCACACCGTCATGATTCAACAGAGGAACTCTCCATTTTGGAAATGCCGGGATCGCGTTTCACCCGATTCAAGCCCCTGAGTAATGTCGCCCACCAACCGGAGATATATTCTTCCCCCCTCCCACTTTTGCGACAACCCACCCACCCATTTCACAAGGACGACCGTACAAGTCGTGGGCAGAAGGGCAAATGTGCCGGTCTCATTTCTCCGCATCTGTCCTATCGATTCTTCGCCGGGTTTTTCGCCGACAGTCAACCCACAGCTGTTCCTGGTCAGACAATGCCCCCCTTCAATTTTGAAGAGGCTGTTGATTCTGTTCCTGCGGCCCGGCTCATTCTAGAAAATGAAGCTTTTAACTTTCTCCAACTCTCTCCCTTGTCCCTCGCCCCGTCCGGGATTCCTAGTCTCCTTCTCCCAATGAAAGTAAATTTCCTGGCTTCCTTTCGTCGTCGCTTGTCACCCTAAGCCGTCGCTGCGACGGACTCGGTCAATTATTGGCTGATACAACCCCCGTCCCCCGCATGTTGGGTCCTTTACGTCAGATTGATCTTGGTCGCATCGCGGATGTTTTTTGCGGGCCATCTGGCAGGTTTTCCCCTTTCCTACCGCTTGCGGTGGGGTTTTCGGGGGCCCACGAGGGTACTTTTCCGTGTAAGGGGCGTTTCCACGACGACTTTTGGCGCCCCCCCGTCAGGGTACAAACGTCCCCGCGAAGGGAGACGATTCCCGACCACGCCATCGATCATTCTTCTCTGAAAACGCTGGTTTTTTCTTGCGACCCATCCCCCCGGTCGACTGGCGAAACCTTTCCCCCCCCCTTTTCTGTTCCTACGGTATTTTTTTTTGCACGTCGGAGATGAATAAGTATTACGGTCGGCCGCGTCTCTTTCCCCGTTCGGGTTTCCCCCTTTTCCAACTCAATTTTGTTTGCCGTCGGACTGGTGGTAAAGGTCTTGCTTTTTTTTCCGGTTTTGCCACTGAGCTCTTTCCCCCCCAACACGTCCCTCCGCCCCGAGCTTAATCTTCCGTCATCTATGTGTCCCTTGGACGTGTTTCGTTTTTTTCTGCACCGGCCCGCGACAGCAGCAGCGCGGCCTTCCCCCCCCTTTTTTGATCACCCTCTCCTGCGTTTTACCTTTTGGGTGATATAGGAGAGTAGTCTCAAGATGGAGAGGGCCGACCTTCCCTCCTTTTTCCAAAGGCCGAAAGCTGGTTCTCGAACTACCTGGCTGGTCCCCCCCCCACCAACGCGTTCGGAAGCTTTTCATTTGCACACCTTACGATCCTACAATTCTCCCAAACGTAAATCCTGTTTTTGTCTTTCTTTCGGCTACTTCTCTCCCCTTTTCTTGGAATCCTCTTGTGGTTGTTTTTTATTTAGACGGCCCTGCCGACAGTACCTGACCGCATGTTCGTGGGATTCTTTTTAGGATCAATTCGTTTGTCCCTCCCCCAAGTCGCTTTTTTTTTTTTTTTTTTTTACGAGTCCTTGTGTCCTGCTCAACTGGGACGTTTACTGAACGTATGGCGGCCATTTTGACTTTTCATTTTCGTTATCCGAGACCATCGATCCTCTTCGCTCGCCCCCCCCCCCATGGAAACGTCGGAGGTCCCATAGCGTTTTGTTTTCCCCCTGCCCGGTCTGGAAGGTTGGCCGTCTTTGTTTGCTTTTCCTTTGCTTGCAAGTCTCTAATACATTCATCTGTTCATCGACAACTTTCGGGTCATTGCGCTCTGGTTACCTCTTTCTTTGTCTATCTTCCCCCCCCCGTCACTCGAAACCCATGATTTTTCAGTATTTTTTCAAATAGAACATTGGTCTTGAATTTTCGACCCCTAAGCGCTTGACAGAGGGACGCTGACGGATAAATATAGATGGTATCGTCATTGATTTGCCCACAATTGGTGACTTCAAGCCGTAGCGGTCCTTTTTTCAGGTTCCTCGACCAAGTCTCGTGGACGTGTCCCAAATGACGAAATAAGATATTGCCTCATTCCATGAAGGAAAACCTATTTTTTCCACCTTCCAAAAGGTTTGGCCCTTCCGCACCAGCAGGGGAGGGCTCAGTCTGAGCTCTGGGGACCCTTTCACTCCCCCCCAGCGTCCGCCATCGTGTCGATGGGACCCCCCCCCCCCCTTGACCCTCTCCGCAAGCTTTTATATGGAGACTCGGCGTTTTCTTTGCACCGGAAACTTTCGTACCTTTCGCTACACCCCTGCTTCGATCTTAAGTTCTTGAACCAAAATGCGGCCCCCCCTTTCCTTTTTTGTGTCTAGCCGCACAGGGCGTAGTAGCAGATCCTGATTGAGCAAGTTTTCCCTTGACTCCCAGACTGAAGTCCAGACTTCGTCGCTTGACCGCTGTACGGCGGATTAACATGTCGGTCCTCCTTGGTCCCCCAACGTAGAGAATGTAGTTCTTCCGCTTCGCGGCCTTTTGGCCGGTTTCCTACCATTACCACGCTCTCCTCCCTTCCCGGTAGAACACCTACGCGTTTTTGGACGGTTTGTCCCTCAGATGCCAGAATCTTCTAGCCTCGGTGTCCTAAATACTCCCCGGTACCTTCTTGAAAAACCCAATTGATTCCCTTTAAATTCGACTAGGTTTGTTGCGTGTCCTCCCACCGCGTCTCTCCGACTTGCCCGTGGGGCGCAGGAAGGCACTCTTGCTTGGTGACGTGAAAGAGAGTTTTTGGGGGAGCAATAGAGACTCTCGGCCCACGGGAGAGGAGCTTCCAGGATTTGGCAGGGAAGAATGACGGTTGGGTGACCTTGAAATAGAAATCCTCCGGAACTCTGTCAACAACCAAATGGTTGTCCCGGAATAAATCGAGTCATTTTAATTAAGCAGTCCCCTCGGTCGGTGAGGTCGCTCGCCTACTTCGATCGACTTCTTTTTTTGGTCAATCGGTATCGTTTGTGCCTGTCCCAAGCCAGACCCTTTCCGTCGCTTCGATGGCACTATCCGAAACTTCCTCCCTTCCTTCCGGGATGTCTTCCAGCTAGTCGAACCTATTTATGCGTCATCGTTTCGCTCCCACTTTGCGATTATCTTCCGTCTCACCTCTCAGAGGCCGCACGACCCCCTTTCCACCACTGCCGATACCGCGCTTAAATGCATAATTTTCGTTCCTTGTTGTGACTTAGTTTTCCTTTTTTCGTCCATGGCTTTTTCTCAAAATTTTCCCCCCAGATTCTACCTAAATGCTGCCGCCATCTATTCGTTGTGACCCCACCTTGCAGAGATTATCCCCATTTTAGCGCGGCACGTGGGCGCGCTTCAAAATTTCTCTCTTTTCATTCTCTAGTGGGGGGGGTTTCGTCCTTTGTGGGAAAAGCGAGACCCCCGTTGAAGCTTTTTCATTCCATATAGTGGTCATTTGCCCCGAGTTGAAGTAAATGGGCATGGTTCATGTCGCCTCGATTTTGCCCTTTTGGAGGACTCAGGTACTTCTCCCCTTCCACCGTGAAATACGCCCGTTTTTTTTGACCTCTCATGCTCTTGCATTCGAGTAAACAGTCGCGCGGTCTGCCTTCTTTTCGGCATTCCTGTGACCCCGAGTCTCCTGAGAAATTTTGTCATCCTGAGTCCCCCTCCCCCATCCGGTGGCTGGCAATCCTGATTCCTCAAAGGGGGCCCGGATTCGGTCCGCCCTCTAGAGACGGCAGAGCTCTTGGTGCGACACCCGCGAACCGCTGTTCCCTCCTTCCGCTGTTTTCCTATTTTTTCATGAAAACCGATTCGTCTTCCCAAGCGGCGGTGCTTAAATCCTCGAACGGGCCTGCACCCACAGATTTTCCAACCTTGCGGGACCGCCCTGCCAGCAGGATAATTTTCAAGCCGACCCAGCCGTTGCAAATCCCTTTTCCAGTCTGCTGACCTTGCAAAGCCCGTTGGCTCGGGCACACCCACCGCTCCGTTACAAAAGCCCCAACTACTGATTTCTTTCGACCCCCAAAGGCTCATTATTCTTTCCTACTTTTTCCGACACCCCAACACCCTCAGTTCCACACATTTCCGAAGTAAACCCAGGAGTGGGGAAGCCAGTTGCCGGGCCTCCTGACCCGCTTTCCCGAACGTTATCGATTCATGCCCCTTCTGCTTTTTACCGTTCCCAAACAACCCTGTTCATTTTGTTCTACCAGGGGTCCAGTTATCTCTTTAGTGTTCGAAGTTAGGCAGTTTCTTTCTCATACTACATACCGAAGTTCTACTGCGACATTTCTCCCCTCGGCCCCCCCTCCCAATTTTCCCCCCTCTTGATCGTTTTTTTTCGTCAAGTCTCAGGTCGGTGAATTATTCCCCCCTCTTCAGGCCCTTCCGAAGACGTCGAGGTAGAAGACCATTTTCTGATGGGCTGTCCCAAACCCGCTGTCGGTACGAATGTGGGTTCCTTCCCAGCCTCTTTAAATGCGGTAGTAGAAACTTGAACCTCAGGGAACTTCTCAACCCCCCCACCACCCCCCACCCCCCCCCCCCCCCCCCCCCCCCCCCCCCCCCCCCCCCCCCCCCCCCCCCCCCCCCCCCCCCCCCCACCCCCCCCCCCCCCCCCCCCCCCCCCCCCCCCCCCCCCCCCCCCCCCCCCCCCCCCCCCCCCCCCCCCATTTTTTCCCTCTACATCTCACACTTTTGCGGGTCTGTTGGGGGCCCCCTCGCCATTTCATCGCGGCAGGAGGGTTGGTTTTGCCCCTCCTCCTCAGACTAGATGAGGGGAAACTCACCCGGTTCCATTACGCCCTAGCATGCCTGCACGTGGGTAAAGCCACTTTTTTCCCTTTTTTTTCCTTGATCCCCGCCTAGCTTTCTCCATTTCTTTTTCTGACAATGTCCCTTCGCACGGAGACGGCCGAGGACGCTCGGTTGCCCTCCACTGCCGCTTTAAGATCCTTATTATTCCCCCGGAAGGAGCGGTGTCCTCTCCCCCCCCTCTTCGACCCCTTTTCCGCTTTCCCAGTCACCCCCATGGTCGCTTGCATAGATTCTCACATCTTTTATTACGTGAGGACCTTGCATTTTCCCCCCCACACTCCAAAAAAACCCCCCCCGTTTTTTCCAACTATATTCGCACCAGAGACAACTTGCCGTCCCTTTTTTTCCTATTCTTGGGCGGTGTATTAGCGGCGATTGTTGCGTCACTTCAGCTCCTTGCACATACCCGCCTTTTTTCTTATAAGAGAGTATCCCCCTGTGTTTGTCGATCGAGCTTCTTCTCGTCCCGATTCCCTCTGCACGAACCTTTCACAAGATTCCCCCAAAGGAGACATCGTTTTTTTAGGTCTTCCCCTTATTAAAGGATTGCGCCCTCCCCCTTTTTTGTTTCATGCTGCTTTCGTTGCCCCCCCGGATGATACAAGGGGATCCCCCCCTCTGTTGGTGTTAATGCGAGGACCCCACCTCCTCCGTTGTTGTGTTTTTCTGGCCGGAAGCAGAAGTCCCACCCCCCCTTTTCTGGGTTGAAGTTTAGCTAAGTACTTGCACCCAAGAAGAAGGTCGTCACCTTTGTTTCTGAGAACCCTCTCTGAGAACTAGTGACAGACCGCCGTTCCCTTTTGCACCCTTTTTAAGTCTCTTGCATCAGAGACCCCCAGTTTTTTGCCCCCCCAGATTCTACGTCTTCAGGTATTCCAACCAGCGACAAAGGTCTGTGAGCAAGACAGGGGCGAAGACGCAGTGCTCGACCTGTGGAGACGTCATTGAGGATTCGGCGGGGAAGACCAAGAGTTTCACACCAAGCACGGGCCCATGACTGGGCTCCCCCAAACCTTCTCCCTCATCTTGCGATTTTTGTGACTTCAAGTTCCCCACACGAACCCTTTAACCCCCCCCTCTCTTTTCCTCCCCTGTGCCAAGACGCGAACCTTGTTCGTTTTGGGGTCGGACCTTGGCAAGACGATTGACGTTTTAAGATGAAGTAAGCTTCTTAGCGATCGTCAAGGGATTTGAACTCAAACAACCCTAAAATCATTTCGGGCGATGGCCACTTCTCTTAAGTGTAATTGTTGTAGGCCAATTGACCCCATGCCCCCCGATCCGATTTAAAGGGCGGGAGATTTTTCAGTCCTCCGGTCCCCCCCTTCTGTGACTTAAGAACCACCTGAAAAACCGCCGGTGCTTGCTCCCCTCTTATGGAGATTAGTTAAACGTGTTTGCTCATTTTCGAGCCGCCCTGGGAGAGGCCCCCCCCACCCCCCATACCGCAAGTTTTTGTAGATGAGAAGCGGGCCAGACGTGTCTTGTTGCCAATCATTCCTTTCAGCCTTCCCACCAAGATGAATCAAATCTCATTGGAAACACCTGCTCCCTTTCTTTGGTTTGTGCGCCCCCTCTACCTTTCCAGGAGTTTGAAAGAGTCTTTCGATTCAGTTTGGACTGGACTTCCCTCTTCCATTTCCCCTTTTCCGTGCCCGCTCCGTATTGACAAGATGATTCATTACCTCTTTGGTAGCTCCTTGTGGCTCTTTCATGCTTCTTTCGTTCTTTGAGACTCCTTCCTCTCTCGGTCACTGCTTCTCCAGAAACTCCGTCCCCTTCCCCCCATTACCGCTGTTGAATGGAACTTTAGTAGCCTTGCATCCCCGGCCGTCCTTCCGATGCTATGCGGGTTTTTCCCCACCTTCTCCGGGCCCGGTTCTTCTGGCCCCCACTCCTTTCTTACTCTGCCCTTTTGCTTTTTCATCTGTTGTTTGTCGCCCTGAACTAGGTTCTCCTCCTCTGTGTGGGCGACCGTTCTCTTCGGTTTCTTCCTTCTGGGTGTTTTGCCGCTATCCTTTTCGGTCTCAGATCTGCCGTTGCATTTCACTTTCCTTTCGGTGTTCCTCCCATGACCCCTCGCCGGCTCTCCATTGTCTGATCGATTTTTTTTGTCACATCCCGTGTGAGTAATTGATCATACCCGAAGAATCACCTATTTTTTGCGTCGAATCGCTTTCATGTTTCCTTTTACTCGCGCTTCCTTTAGCCTGAAATTCCAAGACGATCTGATTTTTCGCATTCCCTAAGTACAGCGCGGTTTGCCCTTTTCGCCGCTTTTTCACGTGAGAACAGACACTTTTTTTCTTGCGGGCCTAGCCACTTTCGTCTGCCCTAGCTTCATGCAGTCCACCGGATACCCCCCCCTTCCGAGACTTTCCTTCCTTCCCTGCCTTCATGATCTTTCCTCCGGTGCGTCTTTGTTCCCCGTTTTCCATCAAATTGCTTTCCGACACATGCCGCCGTCCTGTACCTCATTTCCCGACAAACATGCAACGTTTGAATTGCGCAACATTCTCCTGATTGGGGCGAGTCCTGACTTCTCTCTATTTTTTTCCCCTCACCCTCCAATCCTTGTGTTGGGATCTCTATTTTTCTTGTTCCAAATTGCGCCCCAACGGCCAATTGCCAATTCCTTTTTTCTTTTTTTTTCCCCTCTGAATTCATTCTATGGCCCCGGCCTTTTTACGCCCTGCAGCTGGAATGTTGATTTTTTCTATTCCCTCCTCGTCCCCCCAGTGTTTTCCCAACCCCTTTTATTTAATCCTAATGAGCATTTGAAAGTAGAGGGTTTTCCAAGGCGATCTGGGGGAGCCTCAGTTGCGTCCCTCTCCCTATCCTATTGAATTTAGACGAGAAAAGGGGCACAAGATTAGAAGCTAAACCTGAATATTTTTATTTCCGTTGGTCAAGCTTAAGGGAACTTTCTTAAATTTGGTTCTTCTTGCTTCATCCTCTTTTCATCCGAAATCGCTTTTGTCCCGCTGCGAACTCTTGGCCCTTTCTGAACCCCATGCTTGACGTTTGATCTTGTCAAATTCGATTCTTCTGTCCTCTCGAAATTCGGCGGTCTTTTCCACTTCTTCCATTACTCGCACGATGACCACTCCTTCCCTTTTGCATCTCCCTTCGCTTCTCTGTATTACTGGCAATTTCCCCAAACATCCTTTCCTCAATCAATGGCAAGCCCTTTGGCCTTCCTGGACTCGCGGTTCCACACGATACGTTAAAGCCACACTCTTCTTTGTCCCCCACCGGTTCGATACTTCGACTTCCTGTTTGCTACCCCCACACACACTCCTTTCCCTTCCCCAAAAGGAGGAATCAATCGGGGCAAGAGGCACCTTCCTAGTCTCCTGTCTCGCCATGTTAGATACGATTCTGCCGGCTATTTTCGCCGACGTTCCAACAACCGCTTCTGTGTTTTTTCTCCTTCCAAGTTGATTTCAATCGTTCGTCAGGAAGTAGTCACCGCATTCCCGAGCCTGAAGTTCTAAGGTGCGCCTCCAGACGCTTTTTTTTTTTTTTGTTTTTTTTCAATTCCTTCCCAACCGTCTGGGCTAAGGTCTCCTTTGATCCCCCTTGACTTCCAGGTCCATGGCTAATTCTGTATTCGCTTTAAGCATTTTTGGTCTCGACTCCCTTAAATTCTATGGAGTTCCCCCCCCCCCAGATGAATTCTTTCCGCCGGTGGTTTTTTCAAGAAGCATCCTCGGTTTCTTTTCCATACTCGTTTGATTTGTCTAGTTGCAATTTGTCCTCGCTCCCCCCCTATCATTGATTTTTTAAGGGGGAGTTGGGCCTCTCCTTTCGTTTGACCGCTGACGGGTATTTCAACTCGTTCTAACTTCCTTGTGGTGTGGGCCCACTGAACAGGTCTCGCCGGCAAGTTCCTTCTTGCGAGTTTTTCCCACCCCAGCCCAAAGCATTGGGCCTATTTGATTAGGCCCCTCTTCTCTTTTTGCATTCAATTTTGCCGAAAATTACCCGGGCTCTCTAAGGGCAATTCGCGCCGCTGTTATTTGATTTTTGAGGTAGTTTGTCCTCGTTCCGGACATCTCCCCCTCTTTGACTCCCCCCCTTTCTGTACATGCACCCCAGCTCTTCACAATTTGGTTCCCCCCCTTCCTCTCGTCTTGCCGTCCTCTCAGCTTCCATTTTTCTTTTGAGGATGGGTGCTTGAGAGATTACCAATCCCCGATTTCTTCCCCCGAGCGCACTTTCCTGCCCTCGTCTTCTTCCTTGGGCTTTTTTTTCGCTCTTGAGGGCTCAGCCAGCCTCGCATTCCTTCGCCCGTGTTTTTCTACAACGCGATTTTTCTCCCCCTTTTTTGTGTTTCTCTTCCTTCTCTAGGATCGGAATCTGATAGGATGAACTCCTCTTTTATCCCCTTGTGCCGCCATTCGAACGCGTCAAGGCTTTTACACTGCCACACGGTCCCTTTCTTCGGACCTGCTGATACATTATTTGCCAACCCCGCCTTTCCCCAGTGCCTCCAACGGAACTCGCTTTTGCCTGGCGCGGCATCAGTCCCTCTTTTCTTTCCGCGTTGTGTTGAGATCTCTCTCCCGGTTTCACCGCCGCCTCGTTTGTTCCTTTGACCATTTTCTTTGGAAGTCGTGAACTTCGCAGCCCTCGCCGGTTGCAGTTTCCTCGTTTCTCAGGAACGATTCTCTTCACCCTGGGCATTGTTCTTTTCCTGAGTCCCCCTACGATCTAACACAAACCAGGAAACCGTTTCTGATTCCCCATTTTAAAACTTTTACCTTTGAGGAGGGGGCCGGTGCTTTGCGTGTGAGGACGAAGGATTGCGCCCCCCCCAAGTACCCCCCGTCCCCCTCACATCCAAACTTGTTCTATGTTCGAATAAGAGCCTAGTTTCTTTGATGCTTCCAAGTGCCCACCCCCCTCCATCAAAACCTGATTCCGTTCCCCGCAATACGCACGCAAATTTTTGGTTCAACCTTTTTTCACCTCTGGTTGAATAGGGACGGGAGGCAGTTTCCATAAGTAAGACTTTCATCTCACTTTCATTTCCAAAGTAGTATCACTCATCTTCCGGAGATGTAATCCTCCTACTTGCCTTTAGTCAAAATCGAAGACCAAAGGGAGACCCACGAACTAAAAATTCAACTATTTTCTTTTTAGAACGGTGGACTCCCAGGGCGATGCGGTTCCGTCTTTGCACCCTTGTTTTCGCTCAAAAACGAGTCTTCGTCTTTTTCCTGTCTCAACCCCTTCCCAGTCAGCGAGTCAGAATCGTTAGTTTGGACCCTCACCCACTGAACTTCCCAGATTTGGTTCTATGTATAATCGTCCCCCGCCTTAGAGGTCCTACGAACCCTTGCACGTCTCGCGACCCCCCCCCCCTTCTCTTTTCCCACAGGCGTCAATCCGGTGTTGTTGGTAGACGCCAAATGCTTCGTCACCTCGACGGTCTTCCTCGAGCCCTTTTCGCTTTCTCACTGCATGCCAGCGACATGAACCCCAACCCTGGCCCTACGGGACGCCTTACCGAGACGGCGGATGCCTGCTTTTCCCGTCGGAGGGACCGCGTAGGGCTTGCCCCTTCCTATTGTAACCGTTTCCTATTTTGAATCTGCCGTAGGCTGTGAGTCGGGGTTTCATTTTCCTGCCGTTGGTTCCCCCGCACCTGACCTTGTTGGTTTTGAAAGGTCCTGGTCCCGCCGCCGTCTCAATCGTACGGAGTTGATTTTTTTTCCATCAAACTGTCTTCTTCTCCACAAATTCCTTCGATCCTTACTTTTACTCTGATGTTGTTGGTTGCGCCCATGCAAGTCCCCTTCCCGTGCGTGGAATTCCCGCCTGGGCTAAAAGGACCGTCTGTTCTTTTTTTCCCGTTTGTTTTGTGATCCCGACCTTTTGCCCCTTTTTCACTGGAGGGAATTTTTTTTCGATTTTCAAAAGGCGGCCAGTGGGCCAGAAAATCAGTCCCCCTGCAAGTAGTCACCAGTAAATTGTTCCCTTTCCCTGGCCGTTGTGAGTACTGAGCATTAACGCCCCCTCCCCGGATTCACCTTGCCGTGGTCCCTTTTCTTTTTTCTATCCTTGTTCAGCTTCCCCGACTGCGATCAATCGTCGAGGTTTCCTTCCTTTTTCCCCCCTTCAAACTCCTCCCTCCTTGCACGCGCTGCCTCGTGCTTCGTCCTAACAGACCTCCCTTTGCGTCGTCTGGAGCTTTTTGCGCCGTATCTGAAAGGATAATGGTTGTTTTTCACCTTTGTCCTTATCCACTTTCGCTCCTCTATGCTTCGCCTTTTTAATTGCAGAAAAACTTCCCGCGCCGATTTTCCCCCCTTAAATGACTTCCCCATCCTTCCTCTCTGTGCGATGGTTACTCCTTAGGAACCCTGCTCAGTTCCCCTTACATGCCAGAGAAGGTGCTACCTACCATTTTCCGACCCATGATAATTCCTTTTACCCAAACATCCCCCTCTCGTTGCCCAATTTAGCGACTTTTTTCAAAGTATTTGTGGGCGCGCTTTTCCCCACAAATTCTCTTTCTTTTCCTATCCCTAAGTCTTTTGTTGAGCCTACCATTTTCTTTGCTCGGCCCTCCGCCCTTGCCTCCCCCTCTAAAATTCCCCCATATCTCGGGTCCAGTTTACTGGATTCATTGAGAATGTCGGCGGAATTTAGTTTCTTGTCCCCCGGATGTTACCCCCCCTTTTAGGAAACTCCCAGACGGGCTGTCGACCTTTGTGTTTCCACCCCAGGAGCCTAGGAAATTATCCCTAGGACCTGGAATAGCCGGTCCAGTTTCTTTTGTGTCTTTTCTGTGTAGCATCTTCTCCCCTTCCCCTGAAGACCCCATCCCCCCCCAAGATATCCCAGACTTTGCGCCACACACCCGGGTATCGAAGTTACCCCCCCGGCAAGCCAAATGGTTCGCGGCTGTCGTCGTAGTATCGATCTTTCCGCTAAGTTTCTTCCCTTGGGGACGACTTGCCTAACCTTAATTCCCCTTCCGATCCAGATAGAAATTCTGTTTTCCTCCCCCCCCCCTTTCCCCTTCATTCTCGCGGCCAATGGATTTGACCAAGCGGATGGCTTCATATAAGTAATTTTCTTTTTCCTCTTCTGCCAAATCGACCGGGTGACACCAATGTTTGGTGACTGCGGGCAGTCGGTGGATAGGATTAGGCAAGGAGCAAAAAAGTAATGGTACTTCCCCCTCCCCTACTGTTTCTCCCTTGGTCACATCCTCACTTTGACTCCACCACAACCCCCATTCCTCTCCACTTCTCCCCTGATCCTTTAAAAGACACACCTCAACATCACCGAGTCTTCCCTCCCCTCATTCCAAAAACGTGTCTTATCTCTTCCTTCTGTCCAACACCAGACTCGGTAACCACGGCTACCCACCAAACCTGAACCAGCGCCCCCCGGAATTAAAGTTAACCCAACGGGAATCTGCGGGCCTCCTTTTTTCCCCCACTTCAGGCCACCTCGCCCCAGCACCATCTTTTCCGCCATTAGGCAATGCCTTAGATTCTGCCAGTACGTTATTTCTTTTTCGACGTCCCCAAAACCCTCCGTTCCGGTCTTGGCACCCCCCTCGTAACGATCTTCTGTCAGCAGTTAGGACGGCCGCCCTCCCTCTTTCCCTCCGCCAATGAAAACCCCTAAGTTCTCCATTTTTGTGCCTAATGCTCCTTTGTTTTCAACTCAGCCTGCCCATTCATCCGGGGATCGGACAGAGCACAATTAGGGCCTCCCTCTGGGTGCGCGAGTAACCCCGGCACCTTGAAGCCGTGCGTCTGTGTCCCTCGAAGTCACTGTCTATTTACACCAAACCCGTGATTTCTTTTGGGCAAGAACGATTTCTCTCGGGTCTCAGCTTTGGTCGATTTTCATAGATTGGAGTGAAGGTTTATCTTGACCAACCATGCAGAAACAGACTCTTACCCCCCCTTTTGGCGCTGGGGTACTGGGTGTATTTACACAGTTTGCGGACCCCCCCCCTAATTTGTAATGTGCGTTTCCGGCAAGTATCTTAATAGTGGTGATTCCCCTCAGGTTGACCCAGTGAGCAGTCCTTCCGATGTCCAAGGTAACGTCAACGACCCCGAAGGCTAAGTTTTAATTACCCAAGTTTAAACGCTTTCTCCATTCTCCCCGTACATGTCACGTTCGGCCGGCACCCGTGCCGACGCGTGATGTTCCTACTTTAGAAGTAAAGGTCGTTTGACCGATCGAATATGAAAAGTTGACTCGTTCCCCGACATTTTAAATACCACCCCCCTCCCAGCCAATGTGTTCCTACCCCTTTTCAACGTTTCTGCCTTCGAATCAACTACGCTCGATGCGGTGTGTTGAAAATGCAGTTCCCAACAAACCACACGCCTTATCGCACCGTCCGCCCGGCAGAAAGGTTCACGATTTCTGCACTGGGGTTAGTTTCTCGCTTGTAGGCAGCAGGACCGCCTCTTTCTAACCTTATGGAAAATCCATTTTTCCATATAGATCTCAATCCCTTCTTTTGGTTCCTCTTGAGCCCTGGCAAGATGTCTCGGATGCATTCGCCCTGCCCTCATCGTTCTTTCGAAAGTTCATTCTCCCATGGATTGAGAACAGAACGTGAACTCTCCTTTCAGCATGCGCTTTATTTCCCCCACTCTTACTTCCACAGCCTCCCCACGGACCCTTCTGAGGTGGATTGAGAATTTTAATGAGACTATATAATCCCCCCCTCGTCATCCCCTTATGACCTTTTTTTATCCTCTTCAGGTATCCCCGTCAGACACACCCGTAAACCCCTGACCCCCATCGGTTGGATGATTTTCATTTACCCAGTCCAGTTTTTCAGAAAACTCTTTTTCCGAAGCTTCCATAATACGGTAAGTCTCTTGGAAGTGAAAAGCATGGTCCCCCCTGACTTTCCTGATGGGACTTTGTGCATATTCAGTGAGGGATCAGCCCCCACCTTGCGACCCAGCCCATTTAGAAACCCCACCCCCCCCCCCTTTTACCCCCCCCCGGTTGGACCTTCCCAGTGCGGGATACTAAATAAGCTTCATGAAGGTCCGCTATTTGGGCTTACCGGGGGCCCTTCCTAAACATCTCTCCAGAATAACGACATTAATTCAGACCCCCCCCATACTGCTCTCTTTCTCCCCCCGAAGATCTGAGTCCCCCATCCAATTTTCCCCCCGCCTGAAAAGCGGTTCCCAGCCCCGGCAACACGTCACCCCTCTCAATTTGCGGAACCATTCCTTCTTGGGTACTGGTTCTCCGGCCGTTATCCTGTTTTTTTTTTTTTCCTTGAGATCTTTTTCATTTTTTTTTTTTTTTTTTTTTTTCTTTTTTCGAGGACATCCTGGTGCATAAAGGCGACCCCCCGTTCTCTTCTCTTCGCTTCTCAGTTGACATATCCCTGTTTCAATTGGCTTGCAAAGGACTCCATTAAATTGGGTGTTGGCCCTCTTTCTTTTTTTGGAGGGCATTGACCGAAATCCCGCGAAGGCGAATTCCCTTTTCGTCCCCCCCCGAGTTCCTTA
>Ga0179593_1496961_pt1 | contig 15522 bp, 16 predicted proteins | sample CZODoug2_1_08_16_FD_185931 | JGI IMG/M metagenome (GOLD analysis project Ga0179593, IMG submission 185931) | Vadose zone soil fungal communities from Angelo Coast Range Reserve, California, USA - CZODoug2_1_08_16fungal (PacBio error correction) | ecosystem: Environmental > Terrestrial > Soil >... | reverse complement strand
CGGCTCCTCAGCGGAGGACCAACGTAGATCTTCTTGAGCGCCTGCCGTTTGTTGCTGGGTTCGTGCACTCTCTTACCCTTCTCGATGATGAGCTCTGATTCAATGCCCCACGTTTCCTTAACTGTCTCCCGGTCATAGCCTTCCACCGCGGCGACCGGGGCTTCTTTTGCGTTCGCCCCCCTTTCCATGCAAAGCTTTGTGCCCCTCTTGCAATCCTTTTTTGTTGCGTGGCTCGCTTTTCGGGAAGATTCAAGTCTCCTTTTCCCGTCGTCTCCCGCCTGGATCTGACTGCTCTTCCCGATTATCGTTTTCGGAGCGCCAGTACATTCCCCTTTTCTGCGTGGCGGGCCTGACCACATATCCTTTCCCACTTTGTTGGCGCCCCCCGGCGTCCAGATGCGCGCGCGCCCCTGGTTGTCACCAGTTAACGCTCCCCCTGAGAGATCATCGCACCCGCACCGGCCCCGTCTGGTTCCCTTTCTCACTCTGCGGTGACCTTGCCGTTGGCCAGACATTTAGGAACCAGGACCCCTCTAGAGAGTGCGTTAAGCCTCTGCTCGTCGCGCTCCACGTGAGCGCCTCTCTGTTGCTCCCGGCCAACAATCTTACGCGTCATCGAAGGACCCCTGGCGTAGGCTTTGCTGGCTGCCCCTCCTTTCCCAAAGAGGTAAGTTCCGACCCGCGATGTTGGAAAAGCTGCTCCCCCGTCCGGTCTCCTTCATAGAGTACCTTCATTTGCACTAGAGCTCGCCCTGAGGTTTTTACTCAAACAAAAAACTGTCTATGTATGAATTTCAGACGCTGCGCGGGGGCGTCAGGTTTCTTGCTTCCCCCGGCGTCGCCGTGCAATTGATTCGACCCCGCCCCCCCCACCCCACACCATGATGATTAGTACAGCGATCTTCATTAATGCCGGCCATAGCAACAGCCAGACCCTCTCACCCCCTTTTTTGATAGTTTTTCCATTTAACCGACACAGGAACAATTTTTGCCATGACCGAGAAGTTTGGAGGTTGCTCACCCGATGGTGGAGCCGAGAGCAGATCTACATAGAGGAGGTGATCTCCTTCGGGTGATTGCGATCGTCCGACAGGAATTTGCAGAACTAGCCCGAGTCACTTCTCCAAAGCCCCTAAGCCCCTTCGTGCCCTCCGTCCTCGCGGCCGTTGGACCCCCTTTATCCGGGAGGATCCTACTTTTTTCGACGTAAAGGTACCCACCCGTATTCCCAGTACCTGCCTGAAGGACGCCGGGGTATTTTCAGAATTACTTCTGCGGCTCGAATTACTAAAAGTTTGTTCAACCACTGGAATCATTTATCTCTCCACGTCGTTCCCTCCACCTTCGTCAAGGTAGCTCACGTCCGGTCCCAAAAAACGTGTTTTCTGACTTTTTTTAATCCGAGAGCGACTTCGGTTTCCCTGTCCCTTTTTGCACGCCTTTTTATTAGGTCTAGGTTTTTCTCGAAGAATGATAGCGGTCCTTTTCCGGCGCTGTCGAAAGCTGGCTGTTTGATTTGGAGTCGCTCGGATGGGGGCGCGGCCTTCGTCTCCCCCCCTTTTGCGGGTGATGTGTACTACGAACGAGGTTCGCCCAAAGTCCTCCTTCTGGGGGTTTGGGGGGGACAACCCATTATATCCGCTTTTTTTCAAGTCCTAAACCCCCGCGTGGGTCATGGAACGGTCCAGAGGAGGTCCGCTTTTTCTTTCTCCTTTTAAAGGCTGCGAGGACGGCAACTTGGATAATTTTTTTAGGCATGCCGTGAACTTGGACTGTTCTTGCCCCCCCGCTGCGCGGCTTCTTCCTCAACAACGCGGACGACTTCCAATTCCTCCTTTTGTACGACGGCCCGTCATGCTGCGTTGACGTGAGGCGAGTGGGCGTTCTTCTCTTGCTGCCCGCGATTACTTGCCGATTTTCGATACTATCTGCGTATGCTTTCTTCTAGGTATGCGTCACGGGCAGCTGCGGCGGTCGATCGTCTGCATTTCCCCTCCCCCGTTTCTTTTTTTGCCCTTTGTCAGGTGGGGAAGCCACTCCCCGATGGTCGCTTGTGCTCTGATCTCTCTGTCTGTGGATTCGTATCGATTCCGCCAACGCATAGAGCATGCGGCACTCGGCTCGATCCTTCCCTAGCTTTTTTTGCCTCAATCAGCGGATGTAATCTCTCGGCTCTCAGCCCCCTCTCCTGTTGCTTTCCTCTTTTCTACGGCGGAGATGACATTTCCTCGTGACAATGCTTCCTTACAGGGCATCGAGCCGTTTCGCCAGAGACGATTTTCTTGGCGCTTTTTTTTTGTTGGACGTCCTCCTCCCCCTCCCTGAGAGACGTCCCTTAGCACCCGCGGGCCTTAGGCCCCTCTTGTCCAAACAAGTTCCTGGACTTTCCTCGGCAGACTTTGCTTGGCGCTGTTCCTAGACGAAGACGAGAGCCCGGCCCCGGGCAGCTGACGTTGTGACCCCTTTTTTACGCGCTCCTCTATGAAGAACTTTTCACGGCGGAATCGCGTTTTTCTCACCTTTTACATATCCTCCCCCCTCTCGCCTCAACCCCCCCCGGCCGTTTTAGCCCCCACGCAAGGGCATGCGACGTCGGGTCGCGTGGGCCGCCGTCAGCTTAGCTTTTTCTTCCACACTCCCCAATGCACGGAAGAAGTAGCCTCCATGATTCCCCGCCATGTTCCCTCGCCTTTCTCGCTGGGGCATCCCCTCGTCGCCGCGGTCCCGCACTCCCGGTGGTTGAGGAACTGGAACAGCGCGGCTGAGAGAAGTCATCTTCCTGTCCTTTTTTTCAGTCTGCCCGCATCCGCCAAGACCTAGCTACCCAGGGGACGCCCCCCCCCCCCCCCCCCCCCCCCCCCCCCCCCCCCCCCCCCCAACCCCCCCCCCCCCCCCCCGCCCAACCCCCCCCCCACCCCCCCGACGCCTCCAAAAAAAGTTCAGCGCGCCATGCAGCGCGGTTTTGGCTGAGGCCAGCCCCCCTTTAGCAGCTGCCCAATCCCCCAAACGTCCACCGAAGATATGCGGAACCGTGCGCTTCCGAATTTCGCTCCCTAGGTCCCTTCCCCCCTAACTTTTTTTTGATCGCCCCCCTTACGAAGTGTAGGAAAGAATTTTTGCAAGCGGTCTTGAGGCTTTCCATGTACCACGGGGACGTTCCTTTCTTTTTCCGCAGTTTCGTGGAGGTCTGTTCCTCTACGGACGGCCTTTTTATGCAGGTACATGACTGCAAGACACGGCTTCTAATTCTACCCTTCAGTGATTTTTTCCCTATGATTCAGCCGGCGTCAACTGGAAGCAAGGCGGGGGCGGACACTCGCCGACGACCTAAGTTCCGTCAGATCGCGAGCTGCTCACTCCCCTTTTTTTTGGCCAGCCCGGATCGTCTTGAAGTGACTTCCCCGGATGCGCCAAACCTCGTTCTTTTCCCCGACCTTTCTCTCAGAGGGCACTTGTCTGGACTGAGGTCGGGGCTTTCCGCCACGATCAATTGTTTTTTGATGTCCGGTGGATATGGCCATCCTTCTCGTAGGAGAATTCCTTTTTTTTGAGAGGCTTTTAATAGATGGAAACGACGACAGTTCGCAAATCCTCCTTCAGCCGCCTAGGAAATTCATGAAAAGTGACCATCTTTTGCTGTGCGTTTCGTAAAACCCTCTGCTGAGAGGCTCCCTTTCTTCGAATCCCTCTGGCCCAATGAACAGGGAGCCCAACGTTCTCAAGAAAGCCCCTGCGCGCGCCGCCCAGGAAAGAGTGAGTTCTCAGACAGAAGCGCCCTCCCTTGAATCCCTTTCTATGTGGAAGAGTTTTTGTGCCGGTGGAGTCCTCCGTCACAGCGCCTTTCACTCTCTCTAAGATCATCCTATGCAAGAGACCACTCCGTTTGCCGTGTTGCACGACTCCTGGGCAAAACATCCAACACCCCCACCACACAAACCCCCCACACAACGACCTTCCTCAGGCATGCCTAGGGTGTAACCGACTTAGACTGCGTTCTTAAGCCCCCTCAGGGACATCCCCTTATTTTTTTTTTCACCAAGAGAGCGAATCGTAGAATCGCCAACCGCGGCGTTGCCCCCATCACCTGCGGACTTTCCCCTCTTCCAAGAAAAGGCGTCCTCCTTACCTGGCCTCAAGCTTACTTGAGATGTTTGACTCCTTTTACGAGGTCCATTAGAGAGAAAGTCGCAGAGTTTGAATTCGATCTTTTCCTAATACCTCGTTCAACCCCAACGAGGCGATTCGAGCTCCCTTTGACCAGCTGCGCTTTCCAGACTTTCCCCCGGACAAGATCTCTAGGTGCGCGGCCGCTATGTTCCTTTGTTTCCAGTGCTTTTTTTTGGATCTCTCCTCATATCTCTGCTTTTCTGAGGCTAGGTGCCGCACACCATCAGACCCACCTCGGCGCCTCTCAGATTTCTTCTTGCAGATGATTGCAACCCCCTTTTCCTTCCTCCTTTTTTTTTTTTGAGTTATTCCCCTTGCAATTTTTGATCCTCAGGGCTGCTGGTCTATGACCTTTGTTTGTTTGTGCCGGTCTCCAAATGTCTTCTTAGCCTGACGCTAGAGGATGAGAGCGCTCCCTTTTCCCCCTGCCTATCACTGGGGACACAAGTCCAGACCCCTTTTCCCCCTCGCTAGCTGCCTTTGTCGTGTGCTCGCGTGAGGCCGGACATGAACATCTGTTGTGCAGATCCAACCTCCCTTTTCTTACCGTGTCCCTCTCCGTAGTAGGGAAGCTTCACCCTCACGCATAACCGCGTCTCCTCCCAGACTTCCCGTTTCACCCAAATAGCCCCCCTTGTCCGATAAGACGATAGATGAGGCGCGGCCAGCGACAAGAGCCATTTGGCGTTTTCGTTTTCCCCTTACAATGATACTGGGCTCCCCAAGACAGCTTCTTATGCGTAAGATACTCGCGGGGTCTTTTTCCCTTTTGCTCAGGGCTGAAGCAACAGGAGGAGGACAGAAACACGAAAAAGGGCTCCCTTCTGACAACTTCTCCCCTTGGTGACCTTTCCTGTTTTCCCAGAAAACCTCGGTCCCAACCCGGCCATGTCTGCTCATTGGTATCGGGACGCTTGTTCCTTGCTCCTGGTAGCGCCTGCCTGAGATGTTGCGTTCATCACCTCCCAGCTAAGATCGAATCAACGGGATTATCATTTTCCTCTTCTCTCTGTGTTCTGCGAAATAGAACCCTTTCCGGATTTTCCCCGATTTTTGACCTAGAGGAGAATTTTCAGAAGTTCTCCGGAATCGAGCTCCTCCTCCTTTTTGGGGTCCTTTCCCCTCCATCCAGATGGTCGTGCACCTACTCGCGCTGAGGCTGAAGGGTTGTACTTAGGCGTGCCTCCGTTGAGCGTATGTTGAAATCGATCACCCTTTTAACCAACCCCTGCGATTAGACTACCGGATCAGTCGCCCCCTCCCCCACCTTTCCAGAACCTGAGCCAACAGGCCGGTTTCCAGGAGTCCCGCGTCCCGAAAGGAGCCCCCTGGCGCGCTTTCGTTTTCCCTCACCAGTCCGGTTGGAGCAAGCCTTCGCAGCACTTTTCCCCTGTTGATTCTTGGGATTTAGAGACTCTTTTTGTTGCGCGACGAGCTGCAAGAGCGGCTCCCCCGGCCGTCCTTTTTCTTCTTCGTCCTGACTGCCGAAATCTGCCCCCAGTAGCGGCCGATTCTTAGAGAGATTTGCGATGTTCAATTTTCTCACGCATGGGAGGCTGTATACGTTTCCTAACTTCTTTTCAGTTTACCCTTCCCCTAAGGCATCCGGGCGTTTGCCTCCAACTTCCCCCCCCCTTCCTCCTTAATCGCCTGTCCCCACCTTTAAAAGCCCATGGATCCCAGACCCGCTGCCCCCCTTCTTCCCTTACACATTCGTCATGTCCCCCTTCCTTATTTTCACCAACCTGATGATGACAGACTCGGGAGGAACTTCGTTTTCGCGCTTGATATCTACGCTTTGGTTTTCCGCAGGTTTTTTTTTTTTTCGAACGTCCCGGAAGGAGATGCAGGGCTCACTGCTGGGTGGGCGCGGTTTACCTTCCTGGCTGTTCCTTTCTGAACCCTTTCGAGATCGGTTTTTGACACTTTGTGGTCCTTCCTCAGGCACTTTTAAGTCCCCCCTTTTCTTGTTTCGCGGTGACCGAGTTCTACTTCTGTTTTCCTTTCAGCTCTTTCTTCCTGCTACATGGATTTCCGGATAATCCGGCCTGGCCTTTCATGGCTGTGGCGCGTTTCTTGCCTCCGAAGAGTTAACACCTAGTGGATGCGCACCGCCCTGGGATACACTAATGGCCCTTGCTTTTTACGATCGTGAGGTCTCTTCTTGGGAGATTGATTTTTCTTTCCTTTCGATTAGCCTCTCCAAGTAAGCATCTCTATGCCTTTTTTCATCCTGAGATCTCGTCACGAGCTGATTTGCTAAGGGCAGCTGCTTCCCGATCCCCCGATTCGCACCTTCTCCTCCCAGGTCTGCGCGGATCCTTCCACGTGGTTGTAACCTAAGAAAGGCTGTTCAGTGAACGCGGCGTGACCGTTTTTTCAGATGGATTATGAGCAACCCTGCGAATGATGTACGGCCTCGCCCCGCTGCATCTTTTTTCCCCTGGTTAGGAGTTCTTTCCCTCGCGCGCCGTTTGCCAGCGCGAGGATGTAATTCTCTTTGCTCAATTATCTTTCTCTTTTTCTCTCTTCTGAGCAGGACCTTCCCACTTCTCCTCCGAGCTTAAGACACAGGCGAGCTCTGGCACTCTCTTTTTGCAGATCGCTTTCCGGTGAGCGGTCCTCGTTTCTGGGGCTGAATCACCCGTTGAGCGAGGAGCTATGCACTCTGTAGTTCCTTCTTCTGTCCACCCCACCTTGAAGGTCCTTCGCGGCCGACCTTTTCGCCTTGCTACGTTCTTTTCGATGAAAGTGAAGCCCCCCTTTGCGCCCCGATCGCAGATCTGATTCCAGCGGCACGGCTTCCTGGCTTCCGACCCCCCCCCCCCCCCCCCCCAATTTTGTCAGTCCCTTCCCAATTCTTTTCGTTTAGACAACGCAGCTGGACCTCGTGGGAATTTCATCCGTCGAGTGTGGCGATTCTACTCCCTTGAACCCCCCCTCTCCCCAAAGACCTCACGTTTTTCAGGCCGATGGCCCCCTTTCCGCCAGCGCTCAGCCCCTTGAGTGCGAATGGGGAAGACCCGACCGTTTTTTCATGAACCAAATACTAACTGGAACAGTTTTTCCTTCCCGTTCGAGTCTTTCCTCCTCTTTTTAAGTATTGTACCAGCATCCGCTCGAGAACCCCCACAACAGCTCTTTCCAGAACCTCCTCGTTGCAAACCGTTTTTCACAGCGTTTAGAGGGACCGTCTCCCCCTTTCCTCCCCTTGCCCCCAGACTCCAAAAAAGAAACAAGATATGCGGCACCTTCGCCTTCCCCCCCCTTGCTCTACTCTTCGGTACAGTTCCCACGTTGGTTGTCACTTGGCGTGATCTCCGACGAAGGTGTAGGTCTAGTTTGTAGTCTCCTCAGTTAAAGGTTTGTAACAAGGTCTTTCTCCTTTTTGTGCAGATAGCGGCTCCGTCAGTAAGGTAAAGGGTGACCGGTAAGGCGTTCCAGTATCCTTTCCATTCGTGCGACATTTAATCTGAGACGCATCCGTCTCAACTCCTTCGCTCTACCGTCGGGGCTCTGGGCGCGCCGACTTCCGAGAGGACTGCCGATCTAGACCTGAGCACTACCAGTGCCCTCCAAGCGTATCGAATTCAGTGCATGATCGCTTCCCCCCCCCCCAATTTTCTTGTGAAACCCGCAACAGTCTCTATTAATGGGAGGGGTTGAATTGCCTGTCTGTTTCCGGTCCGCCCCCCCCTTACCCCAGAGTGTGGCTCTGGGTTCTGGATGCGGTTTCCCGCTCCCCAGTTCGGCGAAGAGCAGGGGGTGGCGTTGTTTCCCTACCTTCCCCCCCTGAGCGCTTCATAACAGCCGATCACCCCCCGCGCAGTGTCTGAAACTCTTCGTCACCAAGAGAATGAGAGGCGCTATGGCATCTTTTTTCCGTCTCCCCCGGCGCACAAGTAGTCCTTTTTTAGTCAACCTCTCGTCTCTCCGAACTACCGCTTTTCGTCTCTTCGAAAGGAGAATACGCACAGTGGCTATGACGCTTAGTTCTGACCTCTCCAGGTCTTCGACCTTGAAGTGACGAGCCCCTAGGCCTTTTCCCCCACGGAGCATATGGCACGTTGCCCCTAGCTTCAAAGGAAACTTTTAACATCCCCCCAATGAATCGTGGTCAACCCTGGATTCTGTTCGTTGTGCTCTCCAGTCCCTCGCACTGGGTGTTCCCCCTTCCTCGGCGCATAGCGCGCGGTTGTCTCCTTCTCATGTGCAATTTTGCACGTCCACCGCAAGGCGACTTTTTATTCTTTTGAGATTTACTTTTTCCGCTTTGAAAAGTGCACGAGCCAGGCGATCCTTCGTGGTCTCCTATGACAACCTTCAAACCCCACCGGAGGGTTTCTCTTCGCTCGGCCATTCCTGGTTCAGTTCTTCTCACGCTCGCCCCCGAAATTTCTCTCGGAGTGAGCTCCCTATTGCCTTGTGTCCCGTGCTTTTTTATCTGGCTCATAAGAGCTATCAGATAAGTTTTTTCCTGCACCAATCAACACGGCAGGCCCAGACTTCCTTTTCTGCCGCTGGTGATATCCCTATGCGCAATCCCCTCTCTTTTTTTGTTGTCGAGGGTCTTTCGCTTTGATACCTCAGAGGCTTGCAACGTCGATCTTTGAGTCCCTTCTGAGGTTTTTGCCGGGCAAAATGAGCTCCAGACGCCGTTCTGAGAGAGATAAACTGCAAACAAAGATGCCTCCCAAAACTCTTCTTTCCAAGTAGAACCGCCTCCGAGATGAAAGGCGTTATTTTTCGAGGCCCCTTAGGTGCACGTTAGCTCTTGGTTTTTGACGTGGCCGTAGGGGGAAGTTCAACTCTTGACCTCTTCTCTTACTTTGCTCGCGAATGCATCTTGCAATCGATAAAATGAGCTCCCTCGCTGTCCTCCAGAGATTTTCCCCTCGCGTGGAGGGACATCCTTCTCCAACTCACCTGACCCCTTGGGGAATAACGCAAGACGGGGGATGCTTGCCTTGATTCTTTCTTTCTGGTGTCAGACCCAGGCTCCTTTTTGCCCTTCTCGTTTTTCATCCAAAGACCTTCGGTGTTACCCCGGAGCATTGCATTTTACTTTTTTCCCTCAAGCTCGGAGCCAAACGGCCGTTCCTGTGTAAGTCCTCGATGATCCTTGTCAATGTGAGAGACTTGCCCTTGCGCTGCGAATCCATTTTTCATTCTACGGTGAAGAACTGAGTACAGACACTTTTAGCGGTTCTCTTCTGGCTTTCCCCCGAGGTTTAATCTTCCCCCTGGCTTTTTGAAATGAGCGGCGACGTTTTCTCGTATTCCCCCTTCGCTCGAGCATGAGCCCCGTTTTTTTTCCTAGCCCAGCCCCCGGTCGTTTTGTAATGAATTCCGCGCTGCATTCCGGTTCTCTTCTACTATTTTTCGCGTGACATCGATTCCTCCGCCCCCCCCCTGCTCCCCTCTCGACGCTTATAAGCCGTTACGCGGACATAGCCACCCCCGCATCGAACACCCTTACTTTTGATCGTGTCCGGCACGCCACCATCGACTCAATGCCGCCGAGCGGTTGCCATAAAACGTCCCTGGTTGGCCAGACGAGCCTGCCCCTCATCTGTGGCAGAGATATGTTATTGCGCGCGAGCAGTGTTTTCCTGGCCCCGCCTCGGTCTCGGCTAGGTACATTCCCTGACCCCGCTCCACCCTCCAAAGTTCCTGCCCACTTGGTTCCCTCTGCGGCGGCTGAGATGAAAGGCTCCAATGTGCGTCGCTTTTTCCCCGTACCGGAGTCTGCACCCCCGGTAACGGAAGCCTTCCCCCTTGGTCTTTTTGTTCCAGCATGCCCCTTTTACTTCGGTAAGTCACCTTACTTGCCAGTGGACCCCCCTGTTTTTCCCCCATATCTTTTACCCAGATGCACTTTTACTACCTTATTTCCCGATCTCCGGGCCAAAACACCGTGATGAGGAAAGCCTCTTTCCGCTTCCCGAGGAACCTGTGAAGCAGATATTCCCCGGTGTCAGGTTGCTTTTCTTGAGTGATTCCCTGTGTGAGTTGGAAATCCGCACTTATTTTTAGAATTTAGACCAGGGCGCGCTAGGTGGTGTTCTCTCCATGTACAATTTCTTTATTCTCTTATGTGAGGATTAATGAGTTCTGCAGATTTTGACCCCCCCTCCTGTGACCCATTATATAAGTTCAAGAATGTTCTACTCAACCCCAAGTCTGTTCCCCCCTTTTGAGACCTGTCAAATCTTTTCTTCCTTGCCATGAACCAGGCGGATAGTCGTGTTCATCCTGGATTCTTCCCTGCGCATTTCTTTGCTGCTGTTTCCGGCAATATGTTTCTCCCCTTTGGCCAAGAGGAAAAATGGAACCAACGTCGAAATGGCCATGGTCTCTTATGGTGATGAGTGGGAGCTTTCCTGTGATCCCCCTCCTATTTCCTCCTTGAACGAGGGTAGCTAAGATTGAGATGCTCCATCCTTTTTGTTCTCAAGCCCCCTTCTGCGGTGCGCTAGTATGACAATTTTCCGAACTTCAGGCTGTCTCCCCTTCACGGTTGTGTCGCCTACTGAATTTGGCGCCGATTGGGTTGCTTACGAAGCGCCGGGATCCTTATCTCCCCCCCCCCTCTCCCCTGCTGTCGGAGACGCTCCAAAGAAATAGAAGCTTCCTTGAACTCTTTGCCCCCCCAATAAGAGAGAACTTTTATGCCAGGCGATCCGGATGTCATAGAAGAAGCCTCCTATTTAATAATTCATATGTTTTTGAGAGAATGATCGCGTTTACCTCCCCTCTGTCTTCTGCATCCAAGGAGATAGAGTTCCTGGGCCTTAAGATTCTAGTTCGGAAGATGCCGATGTGAGTCTTCGAACGACGCAGGCGATGTTACGAAGAATAAACTCCTCTTAGTTTCTTCCCAATTTGCTACAAGACTGTCTGGGTACCACACCTTCCTGACCTCCCCTTTTCGGTTCTCTGCGAACTTCCCCTGTCAGGAGCCCGCGTCTCTGAAGTGAATCATCCTTAACTTTTTTTTTTCCCGATCTATCGCCCAAATACGCAAAGAGGTAATCGAGGGTAAGATCTCACCCCCGTCTCACTCGCATAAATCCAAGTACCGCCGTCGTACAAAAGTCAAGGGCCATGGGCGAAGTGCCAGGCGTCCGCGGGGCCTCTTTTTTTTTCGAAAAAGTCGCACACACCTTCGTAAGACCCATTCTCAAGAAAGTTTTTTTAATCATGCTTCCTGTAGTCTACTGAGGGCAAGAAACCTACGAGGTAAAAGTAATGACCCCTTTGCTTTTTCCCTCGCATTCCTAGAGCCTGTCAAAGGACGGCCTTTCTCTGTAGCGCGCTCCAGTAGTCCCACTATTCCCGAGATAACAGCAGTCCGCGCTTCGGCGTCCCTGGCACTTGCTCCCGGAAATATCCCTCCACCGCGCGTTCGAGTCCAACCCCACCGAGAGAAGTTTAAACCCCTCCCAAAACTCCAACGAAGATAGGCGGCCCGTGAGCGGGACCCTAAGTCGCTCCCGTTCAGCATCCAGTTTGCGGAAAGTTTTTGTTTTCGACATCTTCATTTGTAGGTCCGACAGGGCAGAGTCTTGTCATTTTCAGTCCGGGGGGTACCAGGTCGTCTTCATGCCCTATTAGCGGAGGGAACACTTCTAGGTGGCCGGTAATGTACCTGTTTCAGAAAGGTACTTCAATCTCGCCGAAACTTTTTTTTTCTTCGGGAAGAGCCCTGCCCCCCCCCCCCCCCCCCCCCCCCCCCCCCCCCCCCCCCCCCCCCCCCCCCCCCCCCCCCCCCCCCCCCCCCCCCCCCCCCCCCCCCCCCCCCCCCCCCCCCCCCCCCCCCCCCCCCCCCCCCCCCCCCCCCCCCCCCCCCCCCCCCCCCCCCCCCCCCCCCCCCCCCCCCCCCCCCCCCCCCCCCCCCCACCCGAGCGCCAACCTCCCTCCGGAGGTTCCCGCTGGCGGCCCGTCCGAGCCGACCTGATTCCGACCTTTCGCTAGCTAAAACTAGCAGACCGAGAGATAGAAGGAATTCCTTCTTTTTTGCCGCCCCATTTCTTTTTTCTTGAAAAAAGCACCGTCGCGCGTTGGCTTTTTCACTTTTTGCCTCCAGCAAAGTCCCCTTTGAATGGTGTTTAGTCCACGACCAACAGATTCTTATTTTTTTGGGATTTCCAGGTGGACTTTATGGCACGGGTGCCTCTGGAACATTCCTCCTCCCCGCGGGTGTTTGCTCTCTGATTCTTTCTAACTCAGATGTCACGTCAGTTTTTTTTTCGTCCCCTACTTAAATCCACGACCACCCTGCCCCCTTGGCCAAACTCATGACAGTTTTTTTTCCCTCTGGTGGCTTCTTTTAAAACATCGGAATGCTTCTAGCTCCTTTTTCCTTCGACAGAGGAACACAGAATGTCGGCGAAAACTCTAGTCCTCTCGGAGCTCCTGACCATTAAAGATGGCTTTCTTTCCTTTCGTATCAGTCTCACTCTTGCCGATAAGTCCTTCCTTCTATGACCTCTTCGCTGGTTTTAGATGCCAGCTGAAGGAAAGGAGCACAGTGACGATGAGACCTTACTGCTCCCCTAGATTCTCAAGTCTGGACTCCTTGTTTGTTTGCCGACTCCGATTCGGGAAAACAGTGCCCTAGTAAACGCCCTAAAAGGTTTTTCCCCCGAAGGACTAATGTGAGTTGATGATTCGCCTTGAGGGGCGCGGCCGGATCCTTACCCTGTCGCGCGCGCATCTTCGCAAGAGCCACCCCGTCCCTTGACCCCATGAGTTCTGGGACCGCTGCCCCACGCGCAAGGCTCTTCTGAGAGTCCCCCCCCTCTATCTTTGCAGGTTAGAAAGGGAATTTCTTTTGAGCCAGGGGCGCTCTCTTTCGCCCCTCCGAAGCGACCCCCCCCGTCCCACCACAACGTGCTTTTTTTATAGCGTCGGCCACCCGTCGGGGAATGTCCTTTGCCAACTCCTTTCCACCACCCCCCTGTCTTCTCGACTCCTCCTTTCCTGGACGTCTATGAATTGGAAACCATGTTTAGGCGTGGGGTCAGGCTTCCTGATTCCTCGAGCTGATTTTCCCTTCAGTTCCCTTGCACACCATAACCCAATTAAGGAGATCCCCCTTCTTCCTTCTTATCGCCCCTATGAGAATCTCTTTTTTTAATAACTATTGTTTATAGAGCTCTCATTGATGATACCCTCAGGCGGTCCTTTAGATATGGTCCCTGCCGTGGTCTGAGTTTTGTCCCCCTTCACCCTGTCTTCTCCTAAGCACTGATGAGACTCTTATCACACGGCCCAACGCCGCTTCCCCTTTTCCAGGAATATGCCTGCGAAACCGATCTACCGATGCCAGGCTTTGTTTCCCTGGAGTGCGAACATTGCAAAAATCTGGTGTGCCCCGATTGACGGATCCCCCCTCCTTGGGTTTGTCCGAGTAGTCTTCAGTTCAATACCTCCCAAGAACGCTCGCGGGATCGACGAATGCATAGTCCTCAGACAAAGTTCCTCTCCAGATGTTTCTTTTTCCAGAGAAATTTTTTGGGAGCATGGGACAATTGAAAATGATCCGCCCTTTCTGAGGTCCCCCCCTCTCGTCTAGAGATCCGAAACCCTTTCCTCGGGTTACCGGAGACCTCTTCTCCGCTTCAAGTTTAAACAAAAGACCCCCCATTAAACGAGGTCATTGAATGATCTTCCCCCAATTGTCCGTCCAGCAACAGGAGTAGACCCTGCCAGGTCTATCCGTGGTCCCTTCGGAAGGGTTCAAGTCCTTCTTGAAATTGCTTTTCTTGCCTATCGCAAACCTGAAAATATAGTTCCCCAATCCTGTCTAGGAGGAAGCCCCGGTCTATGAGGATGAGTCCCTCAAATACCGGCCTGTTTCGGAGCGAGAGTTGTAATGCTCGTTTTTTTTCGCAGGTATAGTGTCCCAGTAGATTCCCTAGCTCTTATCCTTTTTTAAGACCATCCCCCAGCATCTTTCTTTTTACTTTTTGAATCTTCCCCCCCCCCTCGCTTTTGAAGGGGGCGTCGGATTTAGGCTGCTTCTAGCGCTCTCTTCAAAAGATTTTCCCCCACCTCCCCCTCCCCAAACCTTTTTCCGAAGAATTGATAAGGAATTGAACCCCGCCACTGCCACCCAGAAAAGATCCCCAAAGGTGTTTTTATCGTGCTCCCCCCGGAACCATCCCCCCACCCTAGTCCCCCGAACAAGCCCCCATGAGAGACTTTATGATCCCCTTTGGTCCCTCCTCCCGAGCAGACACCCCCCATTCTATAGGATTTCGAGATTCAGATTTTGCAGCTTCTGCTCCCCCTTTTTCGCTTTCAGGAGAGGTAGTAGTTCTTGCCGCCCTCTTTTAGTTAGTCCTTAGGAGTGTCCTCTCGGCATTTCGCAGTCTTGAAAGGCTCAATCGGGAGGCAAGTGTCCCTCCCCGGTCTTTCCCTTAAGTAAATTCCCCCTCCTTCATGCGGGTCTGCCCGCCTCTCAAACACAATCCCTCCCCTCCCTCGTTTGTAAAAACCTGCAAGGACTAATGATCCCCCCCCCTCTTTACTACACCTGTCATGGCGTTCCCCTCCCCCCCGTGGCCCCCAAAAAAGTGATGTGACCCTTGGAGCTCCCCTTTCGCCTTTTTCCCCCGTTCCCTATATGTAGTTTCTTTTGGGATTCTTTGCTGTTCTCTCTCATATCTCTTTTCCGATGGACTTTAGACTTTTTATCGGCTGGTTTTTCCTTTTCGTCCCCTCTGTCTTTTGATGATGGGGAAAGGGGAGTGACCGAGGAGAGAGGTCGCCGCCCCCTTTTCTCAGTCCCTCCCTGTTAACTTCTTTCAACCCAAGGCACCTTTTTGGGTTTTTTTTTTGGGGGGGGGTCATGACTTTTTTCCGCAGTCTCCTCTTCCGTTTTCTCAGGATTTTTTTTATGCTGATGAGCTTGCTTGGTAAGCGGGGACCCTCTTCTGTTGAAGCTTTTGTGGGAGATGTTGGTCCTCGAGCGGCTTCTTCTTCCCACGAGGCCTTTGAATTAAATTACATCTTGTTTTCTCCCATGATTTACATTAGGAGAGGTCGGGTTCTGAGGGTTATTAATGTTCTGCTGAATCTTTTCTGAGTCTTTGCGATCGCAGGAATTCTTTTTTTCCCTTTTGAACTACGGCTTGCTCTAGTATGACGTTCTAGAAAAAAGTCTTCGCCCTCTCGTCCTCTTCTCCGGTTCGCCTAAGAAAGGATTGTAGTGTTGAACCCCCCCCCCCCCCCCAAAAAGAGGAGTCATTTTTTTACCCCCATGTCATTTCTCGAATTCTCTCCCCTCTTCCTCCCGGATCTTTTGGTAACTAGCGCTCCCCGTGTAGAAGAAGAGCTTGCCCTCTA
>Ga0179593_1265831_pt1 | contig 15522 bp, 11 predicted proteins | sample CZODoug2_1_08_16_FD_185931 | JGI IMG/M metagenome (GOLD analysis project Ga0179593, IMG submission 185931) | Vadose zone soil fungal communities from Angelo Coast Range Reserve, California, USA - CZODoug2_1_08_16fungal (PacBio error correction) | ecosystem: Environmental > Terrestrial > Soil >... | reverse complement strand
TTGTTAAGCCCACCATCTGCGGTGAGTCTCCCCCCGGTCGCCAGCCAGCCTGCATTTCTTTTTTATGCCTTGCATCCCTGTGTGGAGTGTGTTCCTCCCCAGAGCCCCCCCGCAGGTGCCCCCAGACATCGCCATGACTCCACGCGTGTAAACACTACTGTTCTTGCTTGGTTCTGCTCGTCACTTCATTTTTTCTCGGTTCGGACCCCTTATTGTCCCGTTAGAGTCATATTTGTACGAGTTCGCGTATCACTAGAGGCCAGGCAGGAATCAGCCTTCGTTTCTACTGCATCGCCACTTCCTGGCCGCTTGGTTCCTTTTCGTCCCCTGCCTCTCGTTCTCCTTCTGTGCTGTGTTTCATAGACAGATCCGTATTTTAGTTCCCATTTACAGCTTGCCGGGGTCATGCTTTTCCTGATTTCTAGGTTCCGGGCCCGGCCCCGTCTCTGCTTGTCTGTCCTTCATTCTACTATTTGGAGCGATTTTGCACCCCTTTCATCGATAGTAGCCCTTTTGCTCGAGTGACCTACCCTCCCAAAGTCAAATATGTTGCTGGCCTTTTATCTTGGCCCCCCCCAGGCGCCTTAACTTGTTCTATGGTTCCTTTTCTCGAATAGACCTGGGGGGCCGACCTACCCTATTCAAACATTGTTCCTCCTACGTGCCATCGCCTGAGTCGCCCCCAGAGCACCCCCCCGCCCGTCGGGGTGCGTTCTACTGCTTATTCACAATGGTCTGACCAATGTGTGGAAACTCAGGTCCTTCGGTTATAGTCTTTATTGCGTTCGGCTCGAGTTTATTTGTGGGAGCATCCTTTTTTTGGTCCGAGGTGCTTGCACAAGAGCAGTGTGTAAGGCCTTTGCCTTACGCGCGTTTTGTTAAGCCGCACCCCCACGCCCTGTCCCCATCTGCTGATATATTATATGTCGGTCTTTTTCCCCCTCAGGGCCTTTGTGTTGTTTTGAGTTATTCCTTCTTATCTTCACCTCCCGCCGTGTTGGGTTCCCTTCTCTCTACAACCCCTCAGTTTAATTTTAACGAGTCCTGTATGACCCCGGCTTTTTTGTTCGTTCTTCCCCCTCAACAGACCATCACCCCCACGTACCGTCCAACCCCACTCCTAAGTTGATGCTCAGTTGACAAGTGCGGTCCTCCCTCCGTGATTTCCACATGGTCTTACTACTTTTCGTCCTCTGTATAGCCACCGTTGGGTGTGTTGGTCACCGCAACTCTCCGCTACCACTTAAGCCTTGAATTTTTTAACGTCTCGCCCCCGGCCCGTACACAGACTTTTGTTTCCTGTGATTTTTTTCCAACTGTACCCTAGAAGTGTCCTTTCTTGTTCCGCATCCTCAATCGTGTGTCTTTACCCCTGGTTTTTGCGGGCCTCTCTACGCGACAGTTCCATTCATTCTCGTGATTCCACATGTAGCGAATTCAGCCTCTGTACATGTCTCCTGTCACCGTACATAGACGTCTCTCGTCGTCGATCCGACCCAGTGACTTTTATTATTCACTACAGTCCACCGACGCCGCCTCAGAACCCGACCTTCGCTTTGACAGACCCCCCCGCCTCTCGTATACCGGACAAGATTTCTCACAAGAACAAATGCCCGCCATGCGTCCCCCATCATTTCAGTTTTTTCGTCTTTGACCCCCGTACTTCCCCCAACCGATCTCTACTCTTTTAAGTTTTTGCTCTCACGTAAACTTCTAGTCATTGGACTCGTTGTTATGTCTTATGTAAGACCACAATAGCCAAGTACTTTCCCCTCTGGCACCGTTTCTTTCGTCCGATACCCTGCTTTTCTGGACTCGGACTCGCCTTTTTTTTTTCTCTGTATCCCTAGTCAACAGTACCCCCTCCTCCCACCGTCCTGAGCTATCGGCAAAACCATACACGACCCGCCTTGCCCCACCTACCTTCCCCGCCCCCGTTTGGGGTTCGTGTAAACACTCACCGGGATCTTTCGGCATTTCCGTCCCATTGATACCGGCCACTTTTCGGCCCTCCCTACTTTGTTTACTATTGTTTTGCGTTTTCCGCCCCCATACATTCCATTCACTGGATAGCTCCTCACTCTTCATAGCACCCCCCATTCATCATTTCTCTTCTTCCTACCTTTGTTTTCCCACCACTACACCTTTTGTGTTTAAAGACCTTGACTCCGTTACACGAGCTGGATTACCCTGCGTCCCCCTTCTCTCCGGCCACGTCGATCGGTAGACGATTTCTCCCTACAAAACAAAACAATTTAATGTCGCCTAGTTTTCCCCGAGGAAATTCTCGTGACACATACATTTTTTTTTATTAGAAATGCCAACCCCCTCTCCGGCCATGTCCCAGGCAGTCCTAGTCAGTGTTGGTTATACCTGAGGTACGCCACTGAAAGTCGGGTTCCGATGCCTTTACAATAGAGGACGCTTCTGTAGCCGTACTTTCTTCGACACGAGTCAGGGTCGTTATATTCTCTCCCTCCACCTTGCTCCCCAATTTCGTTCTATACGAGTCGCATCCCCCTGCCCCCTTTCCTTTTTTTGGTCCTAGAACCAGGCTCTTGTTGATCCCCCCTTGTAGCTCTGGCGTAACATTAAATTGCCATCCTCTTGTGTCTCAGTACCTCCGCAGGTTGCACCTTCCGGTGGGCCGTCAGAATTTTCGACCCATACGCTTCCTTTTTTTCTTGAGAGGTGAGCATTCGTATGAACTTCAACCATGCCCAGTACTTACGGCCCCAAATCGGCTTTTTTTTAATTTCACTAGTGGTAGACAAGCTTGAAGGGAGGATTTAACGTTGGGCGGCTGGTTGAGATTTTAATGATGTGATCGTAGCCCTCTCCATTGTCCTCCCGTTTCTCGGAAAACACGTGTCCTTAGTTTTTTTTCTTGCACGGGGTTCAACAATCTTTTGAATCTCCTCTGGGTTTTCGCGATTTTTACCATCTGATGGAGGCGCCACGAATCCGGGGTCGACGCTTCTATACGTCGCTCTTTCCCCCCCTCTCTCATCATAGGAGCGCGACTCTTATGAATCGCGATTTATCATACAGTGCGCCTGGCCTTGCACTCTTACCCTCCCATCCCCCCTTGTGACAGAGTCCTCTCCAAAAGCTCCGAATAGAGACTTCTTTTTTACCCTCCCCGTTTTTTGTTCTTCTGATGTTCCTGCATCCTTTTGGCGGTTTGCGGTGTATATCATGATTAGTTGTTTATCCGGCGCATTGCCCTGATCTTGTTCGAGATACCTTTCTTTTGCGTTCCCCTTTCCGGTATTGTTACCTTTCAATGACCGCTCTTGGGACGTTAATCCACATCTATTATCCGAGCTTTCTCCCCTTCTATCGTACTTTCTGATTCTCGCGGACCCACTTACTATGCTCTGACCCAGCTTATTTCGTTTTTTTGGGCTCCCTGTGCTTGATTAAAAGCCCACATCGATTGCTTACGGCCTTTTTCTTCCTCTCTTTTATCTTCTTCTGCCCCCCTCCCTCCCCCCCGGTTTGTTTCTACTCCAAGACCGTTTTTGTCGAGTGTTTGTTTCTATTTGCAGCACCAGTCCTTTGACTTATGCCCTTTCCGATTCTCACGCCCCCCTGCTCCCCTGAACTCTAGACTCCTACCGATTCTTTACTTCCCATGGCATTTTGGTGGCCTTGGCACACGGAGTTTTTTCACCCGCCTTCCAATCGTTCACACGTCTTTATTTTTGTTATTTTGTGTTTTCTTTATTTGCCTCTCTTTCTATCCCCCCATCACAACGTCCCCTAGGTCCTCTCTGACAGGACTTCCTTTTCTAAGTGCCCTTCCCTACTGTTTTGGACCAAGTAAGCCGCGTTCTTCCGCCACCACCCATGGCCGTGAATTTAGCGCCCGTTGTGATTCTTGAACCGGGCTGTCCGTAAACTGGTTAAGCGACACATGACTGCTTTTGCTCTTTCGTGTACCACCGCTCGGCCATGCTTATTGTTGGACATGCAAGCCTCCCCTGAATGGGACGCAGAGCCCCAATCTCTCCCTGCCTGGCCAATTCCATTAGTTTTTCCGTCTATTGTGGAATCTTTATACAAGCTCTCTTGCCTGCTCCCTGCTGTCCCAAGTGTCACTTGCGTTTCTTTTTTTCGATTTGCCTTTCGCCGACAGATTTTTCCATTAACATCTTTTCCCGTACCCTTCTTCAATGTTTTGCCCCTTCCACATCATCAGTCGGGCTGATTGTGAGTTTTTTTTCCTCTTGCGTTTTTTGTTTTTTGTTGACCAGACCCCTCTTGCTTTCCGCCACAGGAATGGCAGGGACTTCCACGTCCTCCTCACTTAGCTATGGGTGGCGGCGTGTATATGACGGTTTTCTGGTTCAAGGTGTACTTTCTGTTGTGCCCCGAACCCAACAACCGCCCTTGCCCGGCAGCCATTAGGACGGGGATGTGTCCTGCTCCGAGTGGGACGGCTGCGTTATCTGTGATTAACTGAGCCTCGTGTGCCAAACCGATTTTCTGTCGTCGACTGTTCTACTCCATGTCGTTGCTTCACCTACCATCGCAATACCTGTGAGTCCGTTCTTTAGTATTTTCTGCCAGTGCTCCCGCGCACGGCCTGCTCGCTCCGCCTTCTCACTCGTTTGTCTCTCAGAGATTGCGTACCCCTCCGGAGGGGCCGTCCCTTATTTATTCACTGCGCTCAAGTGACGACACGTCTATTAATTACAGGTCACAGTAGTCTGGGGAGGCTCATCTTGGGGTACTCTGTCGATCGTCATAGTACCACATGCGCTCCTCTTTGGTTACTTTCACGGATCACGAGAGCACTACTTAGCGCTCCTTTCAGGTTTATCGTTCGGCAGCCCTCCTTTACACCTTTTGTCCCCGCTTCCTATCCCGTGCAACCCCCCAGTTGATGGCTAGCTGTGGGTCATTTTTTCACTCTCAAACCGGTGACCCGACTAATCCCGTCCCGTCCTCCCTTGTCTGGCTTTATCAGTGCCACCCCCGCTAGCCGTCCATTCTCGCTCGCCCAGTACTTTAATATGTGGATTTTAATTGAATCCCTTCCGTCGGCGCATTTTTAGTTCAGCATCTCTGTGGGTCCCGTCGAGTTGCGTTTAGCATATCCTTTTACCCCCCGTTCTTCCATGTCCCCGGTTAGTAGCTGCTTTGGTAGCCAATTCCCCGAACTTCCCGATCGAAGTAATTCTCTATTCTTTTTCATCCATACTTTTGGTTTGAGAGTTTTTATTTGCACTCCTGCGTGGTTAGTTCTTCGCATGCCATTCCTTACCAAGGATTCCCCAAACGTTTCCGGTGGCTAGGTCTTTTTACCACCGTTCCCCACGCCTACCCCCCCCGCAAATCCCCCAAGCGAGGTTATCCGAAGGAAAGTTTTCCTTGAATACTCGTTTACCCTCCGGTTCCCTTGTCGATAAGGGGACTTAAGGGTTAGTCCTGCCAGACCACCCTGCTGTTTTGGTCGTGGTTCTTTCGTCCGGCAATCACCCACTCTTGTTTATGTTGCGTATGCTCAATTCGGCCAGGTGTGTCCCCCCGTAGCATGTGTTACCGTTCCCCGCGGCGCGTTTCTTGGTTTCATCTAGCACCCTTTCTCTCCACAAACACGACCCTTGGCCGCCGGCCGTCTTTCACTGCCTGACGGCGCCCGCCTTGGTGTTGCACCATGCGTACCTTTTGTTGCCGCTCTTGCGCTGTATATTTATGTCCGATTCTTCTTTCATTCACCCCCTTCCCTTGCTCTTCGGGTAATCCCCACCAGTGCCGGATGTAACCCTGCTGGAAGGCCAGCCGCTTTACGTTCTGTTTCTAATAGTCCCTCCATTGAATGCAACTGTAGTCCCCAGCCACTTGAGGTTGTCCTTGTGTGACGACCCCTTTGGGCCACTCCCCTGATGTGTCCTAGACTTCAGCCCGCCCTTAGATCGCAACTCACTGATAGATTTCCCTCGTCATTCCGCGCCGCATCCAACTTTCCCAGTAATTTCGCAGTCCCCTTTCTTTCCCCTTTTCTTTTCCTCGCCGGTCTGGTCCCCGTATTTCCCTCCCGCCCTAGTCCTACGAGCGTGCTGTTCATTTCTACTACCCCTCTCGACCTAACGAGCGCATATACAGTTCGCACCCCACGCCGTTTAATCACACCATTACTTTTCTTCTTGTCCGCTTTCTTCCAGTCGCCCCATTGGTGTTCCCACCCTCCCACTTCTACTCCTGCCCCCGTTTTTTTCCCCCGGCCAACCGTACCACACCGACTCTTTCGGTTGAGATTCCCCATGCCTCTCTGTTTTCCTTCTGTTTTTTTGTTCCGCGTAACTCGCCCACGGCTCCGATTCTCCCTTCTTTCGTCCCCCTTCCCGCAGTCTTTGAACTGTCTCCGGGGTTACGAACTGCACTTTGCCCATTCCCTATCTTTTCCAGCCTTTCGGCCGTACTCATCGCCAACAAGTCGTGCCCTTGTACGTGCCTATTCTACCCCCCACATCCACAACTTGCCTTTAGGTTTTTCTTCCCTAATCCGCCCTTTGTTCTATAGGATTAACTCCGCTGCGTAGATTGTAGGGTTTTCACATCTTCTTTGGGCCGACTGGCGATGTTTTTAGTCGCGTCGCACTTCCAGTTGTCATTTTTTCGGATAACCCCTGACGCTACATGCCTTGTGCGAGATATCAAGTCGGCCCCAGTTGCATGTGTACCTACCTCTCCGCGTCGTCGTCTTCCCACCCCTGCTACACTACACCCCTTCGACCCTTTTCCATCTTCCAACCAAGTTTTGTGGCACCCGCAAGCACTTTTGTTCTTAGTGTGTTTGATCGGGCTGTAACCCTCGTTCCCATTATTTGTGCCTCTGTGCTTCCCCCTTCCCTTTCCTCCTCGCTCAGACCCCCGCTTGACTTGCTTTCTTTTTCTATGTTTCACGCCCTTCTTGAGTTTACAGATGACCCCAGGGCAGGGGGGCCGGGTGAGCGGTTATCAGGCTCGGTTGCTTTTTTCCCGATGTCTCTGTGGGAACTCGAGGATTTGGTGAGTTCAGGTATCTTTTTAATGGCAGCTTGTGGGTGCGGTTCACTGTGTACGCCCGTGGACATTCGGGACTGACTTCGTACCGCCTAAATATTGGGCCTTGAGTGGAGTTCTTCACCCCGTTTGACGTGGTTGTTTGTTTATAAACCTGCGGGTCTCCCGCTACACCAACGATTACGGCTCGAGGACTGGTTTCCTAGTTTGCAATGACTCAACCTGCGCTTACCACATTTTAGTATGTGTCCATACGGTTTATACTTTGCGTCTTGGCTAGTTCTTCCCTCCCGTACGGCTTTCCCAAAGACGCCCGCAGGTATATTGGTCTCTCCCCGGTCTTCTTTTTCCTGGAAACGGGTGACGGCTTCCATCCCACCTTTCCTCCCTAACTAGATATATTATAATCTACCACTCTTTTTTGTTTTGTTGTAGAGAATCTCCGCCGGCTTTTCCGTGTTTTTGAGTTTTCGCCGTCCCTAGTATGCTTTCGCGAGCAGGTGACGTTGATGATACATTCCCTTTTTGTGTTTCCTCGCCTCTTATTTTAGATTGACGACCTCTGTGGGGTGCTTCAAACCGTCGCAGGACGTAGTGACCTCCCCTTCCCCCGACTACTGTTTGTCCCCCCTCGGTAGTAATTTCTTTTACCTGGAGAAGTGCCCCCAGAGGGTCTCACGGGTTAGCCTCACAGACCGGTTCGTGGTTGTGTTGCATGACCACCCCGTGACAGTCCTGCATAAGCCCCCGCACTGAAGCACCCACTGCTCGTATATTATTCTCGATCCTTCGAGAGTTCTGGGTCCCGATTCATAATCGGTTATTTCAGCGATCCCGATCTGACACGCGACCTTAGGCCCGTCTTATTGAATACACGCTGGGCGATCCCTGCTACCCCGGCTTAGGTTTGACGGCCTCGCTTCATTGAAGGGTACAGTCCCCCTAACTGGTCCGCCGCCACTATTCTCAGGACTAATTGGTGAGGTTTCTGTTCCTGCACACCTTTTTCCATCTGCTACGTATTTTTACGAAGCTTTCCCTCTTGCTTGCGTCTCGCCCGGTGCCACCCCACCCGACCCCACTCTCAGCGTCCGCGTACCCCTCTGCGCTTCTTTGGTTACCCTGTGAACGATTTCCTGCTCCCCAAACAGACCTCCCATTCCATACCACGCGGGTTCTTCGAGAGTAATTTTGTCCACCCGCATCCTGTAAACCTGTTTTTCGGTGTATTAGACGACGGTCAACGGCGCATTTGTTTTTTGTTGTTGTATAATCCCGCCCCCTAGTGTTCCCATCCGCCACGTCTCCTACACGGATTGCTTCTTACGTTCACTCCATCCTCTGTCCCCGCATTCTTCATTCGACTGCCCCTGATTTCATTCCCTTGACGTTCGCCCTCCCTAAACCGACTGAGTGGAGTTTTTTTCTGTGAGGTTGGTCGACTCTGTGTCCAGTTGTCATTCTGCTTTGTATATTGTCGTTTCGTTTTACTCACTTCCTGTGTTTTCCGTTTGACGTGGGGCCATGGTTGGGGCCTCCCGTCTTCCAATGGTACTGCTTTTGTAATTGATTTGATGCGGACTTATTGGTCACCCCGTGTGTGTTACTCCTCTTCTGCCTAGTCGGGGACATTTTCGCGTCCGATGCGCAACTTAGTCAGTAGTTTGGGGCTGTTCTCCTATCGTATACACTGCCCTTCCCTGCCGCACCGTATCATTGCGTCGTGACGCTATCCTGCCACTTCTTCGGAATTGTTATCGCAGATCCCGCGATTTGCATTCCGAGTCACCCAACTACACCTCTCGTTTGCTTTTGAGTGAGAAGCTTCGGCGGGCTTCCTGTCATTCTCTGCAGGACAGTTAGCCCATTGCTTGCTCATTTCTTTGATTAGTGACAGCGGTCTCTGGCTAGGCTTCTCTGTGTAAGTATCCTCTCGCCTTTGTGCTGAGCCCTATCCAGCTCCATCTTGCAACCTTTTCCAACTCTTCCTTTTGTTTCGTTAGATCATTTTCCAATTTTTTCTTTCAGCGTGACGATCCACCCAAGTTACCTTCACAACCAAGCTGGTGGCTTCCTCGGAAACACCGGTTTGTATACCCCCCCCCCCCCTCCATAAGGAGTTAATGAACGTATGTCAACGTCGGCTGTCGACTCTCCTCTTCGGGCTAGATCAAGGGCCCTGGCCGTTTCTTTTATGTTTTGGTTTTAGTTCTTTTGAGTGTTTCATTTACCTTGGCGTGTCAGGTTTTTTGTTTTTCTTTGTACCCCCGCCTGCTGTGATTCGTCCCTGTACGGGTTTTTCTGCCCAGTTAAGACGCAAATGAAAGCGAAAGCTTGCAGCCCCGTCAAGTTGCACGTACTACCCAACCACTAGACGCCTTCGACATCCGGCATCCAAAGTCCCCTCTGGGTACAGTGACCAGCCTGGCTGCGAAATGGCCTTTGTGCGCAATACTGTGGGACCGTACTCAAGCAATGCAGGAGAGTTGCTGGTCACTGGGATCTCGGGACTGAACTGGGCGTGGGAACTATTGGGGGCGGCTGCTTGTTGACCCCCCCCGGTCGTCTGTCTATGCAGTATTTTCTTTCAGAGGTGGCAGTTATGCCAACCTGAGCGCCCCCGACATGCGGTGCACAACTGGGGTCCTCTCTCATGAATCCTCTTTCCTTACTCCCGTCTTTGGTAGTACTCGGTTTGTATCTGTCCAGATAGACTTATGTTCTATTGTTCTCATCTTCTCACCCACCCTGTTTCGCTTTCCCTTCTTGTACCCCCCCCTTTTCACTATTAAGCCCCTCGAACCTCGGTTGGTTTCTGCTTTTTATTTCGTTTATCGCGCTTCAGCCCCCCTCATCTGCAACGCACCTTTGCACCCCTCCTCGGCCCACCTTCATTACCTCCCTCCTCTTTTTGGGATGGTTTTGCCAGCCGTTCTCACGCGTTCATTTTGCCAGCCCTCTGGTCGCCCCTTTTGCTTTGGCTGTTTTTCCTTTTTGCTTGGGTGCCCCTGTCCTCTTCAGCCTTGACCGCCCTTGTAGGTTCATTTCTCCGATTTTGCTGATGGTCATCCTTTTCTTTTCTTCTTTGGTATCTGCTTAGTTCTCTCGGCAACTCCCTGGGTTTTCGCCTCGCTCTCTCTCTTTTCTCCCTACCCCCTGGTGCCCCTCCTTTTTCTGGTCCTGTTTTGCAGGTATGATGGTCCACAGATTTCTCGATCTGGTGCTTGACAAATTCAAACATGCAGCCTTTCTGTTTTGTCCCAGTCTGGAACCAGTCTCGCCACGGACGGGAATCCTCATATCCCCGTCGACCTTACTCACCATACGTACAACCAATGACCAGGTCCCTGCATGTCTCGAACTCATAGCTATTTCCCCATCGCACCTTTACCACCGTGACCTTGGTTTCTGGCAGTTCCACACCACCCCGAACTAGCAATACACCGAAGAAGACTGCTGTCCGTCGTGTAACGAAAAAACGCGTTCGTTTGTCAACACCCCCGCACTCCAAGCCCAACCTACTACAGTCACGGAATGTAAGTTGACTGAAGGCACGACCCCGCTTGGGAATCCACCATCCATCAGTAACTTTGCTTAACATCTGAAACTACGCTCTTATAAGATCTTCACAGGTGTGTAATTCATCATTTCAGTTATTTTCGTTTCCGACACTTTGCCCCAGGGCCTCCTACTCTTCCAATTTCCGTCCCGGATACAACTAGCCTTAGACTCCCCTTTTTCTTGTGCCGTTTGTCTTGTTCAGAACGGCGCCCCAGACCTTTTTGATGTTCCCACTTTCCCCCATTCTATGTCAACACACATTTTATTTCCGCGTGCTTCACAGTTCCCACCCGCCCCTTTGATCGTTTGTGTCAAATTTATCCCCCCCTGTTGTCTCCGGCCCCTCACGTATGACCCAATCCGCCCGCCCCGTCTCACCTGTCAGTCACCTAGACCCCTATGCGAGTTTTCCGCAGCTGCAGTGAGAGTTTCCGCCGTTTTTTTTTCCCGTCCCCATTTGTCTCTCTAGCCCCCCTCTACTTCTTCTTTCTACGACTCCTCTTTCTATACCCCCAAGTCAGGGTGCTGAGACTCGTCGCTGTCCATCAGGTATTAAATTCGGCCCTCTCTCTCCGTATCTTCCCCTGTTATACTTCTCCCTTGGCTATGAGTCTCCGCCCATTTGATGCAGGTACGCCCCTTTTCTCTTTCGTTTTTTGAGTTTTCCTACGGCAGTCTCCTTTTGATGCTCTCTTTTTTCGAAGTCAAAACCACAATCTTGACTTTTTTACCTCGCTCTACTGCTGTGTTTCCTCTCCACCTTCGGTGACGCCGGCAACCAAGTGGGACCACCCTTTTCCAGCAGGAAGATCCGATCCCTCCATTTTTCCGGTCTTGTACTCCAAGGAACTTTTCCTGGGTAATACGCTCCAGACCTGCCCTCCTTTTCCCGTCCAGGGTGTGACCTCGTGCATGAATCTCGCAACTCGACAGCTGCGCCCCCAAGTGTACGTGGCTGTTTAGTTGGCGATTTTCTACGCCCCCCGACGTTCTTTCTTCTCCAGTGTCATCAGTGCTCCCCACATACGAATTTTGCGCTGGTTGCCGTTTCCCTCCCACTGAGTATGTTGGCTGCTTCTCAGGGATGTCGCCTAAGCACCCAGCCCTGACATTTTTCTCGTCACATGTGTCACCCGATTCATACGGGTTTTTTGCCATACGTTATGGCCTCCCCATAGCTTTGACACCTGACTCTGGTGAATTGGTTTTGTGTCTAGCGCTAGGTTTTTTTATTCCGGGGATGTTTACTGCGTGCCCCACTCCTTCCCTTCGGCTTCAAAATTTCGTATGTCTCGTTACTTGCGCGAAGCTGTGCTTAGTGTCTGTCCCCTCATCTGTTTCTTCCCCGTTTGGACTTTGGACCTTTCCCCGGTTTGCCACGGAATTCATTTGCGGTCTACTTTCAACTACTGACCCTTCTCGTGTGTCATGGTAGGGCCATTGGGTCGTGTTAGTTTTATATGCTGACGTTCTACCACAGATCAGCATTGCATAGAAGGGGGCCCGTCCTCGCGGTTGGTTTTCTGACCTGTCATAAGTTTTTGCCCTTCCTTCATTGCAGATAGCTTCTTGACTGTTGCTATCCCCTCCCGAAGCTCACTTACTCTCGATTTTTTTTCCTTTATTTCGGGACCCGTTCCGAGCATCGAGTGCTCCTTGACGCACACCGGACTGTCCCTGGATCGCGACCCTTTTTCTCACTCTTCAAGGAGGAATCAGATACAAGTCCGTCACACCCCGCCTCTCCCTTGATTTCTTCTTTGTAGGTATCACCCTTCGTTTGTTGGCCTGCCGCCGACTCCTCTTCGTTTCAGCGGTTCTCTTTGGTCCTAACTCTCTGAGTCGATCTTTTGCCCCCTTTGAGTTGCCGGATGATCAGTCTCATTGATGCGAGTTCAGGGTTCTTCGCAGATGATTCTTAGCTACCGATAGGGGAGTCGTATCCCCCTCTACACCGTCCGCTACCTTCCACCGACTTTTTTCTGTGCTGTGCACTGATTTTTTTCTGTCCTATCCGTCAGCGTTGTGGGTCCCTTCGATAGATCCCCTTTCATTAGTTTCGGCTTCCATGAAGGGTCGATTTTTGTCACCTTATCCCCTTCATCCCGTTCCCTACTAAATTATGTAAAGCCACAATACATCCCCTAGGGCGATACATCAAAGAGGTGCAGGTATCTAGGACTTCCTTGTTTGGGTGAATCTTTTGATCTCCCAGAGCTCTAACGGATTCAATCTAATAACCCCCGTCTTCTCCAAGTTTTTCTGGCGCCCCTTTTCGCTCCAGACCACCCCCGCAAAGTCCACTTGTAACCTTTTGATGGAGTTTCATTCCAGGCATTAGCGCTCCTCATGGATGATTTGCTCGTGGAACAGCGTTTTCCCACTCTTCGGCACTTTTGCCCGACTCCTCCGTTACGCACAATGCGTTGGGTGAGGGTTCCTCTGTTTTCTTGGACATTTCGCCCCTTTCCGGTTATTTTTCATGCACATGTTGGTACGTGTCGATCCCAAGTTTTTCTCGTGTGAGTTCGCAAAGATCGTGGCACACCTACCATTCTTACCCCTTCAGCACTGTCCTCTCGCGTTTTTCTTATTTGCTCACCCTCCATCGTTCACGTCGATTCGAAGTACCGAGCGGCTTTGCATTTGAATGGAGGGTTGACTACCTAATTTGTCATCGCACTAAGTTTGTGCTACCATACTGACAATCCCCCCCCTGCTTAGTTGCTGCATGACCAGGTTTTTTTTTTCACATACTCTCGTTGCACCTACGTCGTGCCCGCTTTCTGCTGGCGCTTGTGCCCCTTTACTGTCGTCCTCCCGAGGTCACCTTGCTGTTTGTGTCGAGAAGTTGTCAACTGCGGGGAGTTTCGACGATCCTTTCAGCTCCTTCTTTAGCCCTGACGCTTGGCACATCTTTTCGTAACTTGTTGCTGCGATGTTTCGCGCTGCCATGTTGGCCACCTCCCGCGGCTTGCCCGTTGGTCCAGACCTTCCTCTGCTTCGCCCCCTCGTCACCTTATTCTAATGGCCCTCTTCTTCACCTCGTTTGGTCCCGGATTTTTTCCTGTCCGGCTTGATGGCCTGGAACTCATTTGATGTTTGGTGTTCCTTTACAGACCCACTATCCACCTGGGGTACACTTTTTTCCAGGATTTGCGAGTTTTACTCCGCTGGCCGGGTATCTGCGACTTAATTTTTGCTTCCCGGCAGGTGAATTTCCGATCCGGAAAACACGTTTCCTCGGAAGCTTCTTTCCCATTCGTTGATCCGCTTTCTGTGTTCTTTGGTTCGTTCTTTGTACCTGGTATCGAGTCAGCCCCTGTTTATTTTGTCTTATGATAATCTTGTTTCCTATTTTTCGGCCTGTGCCTGATACCGTTTCATGTTGTATTCTGTAAACGATTTTGGCTCGACACGTTCCTTCTTACACACGTCTTCTTGCGTTACGCATACGTGTACCTGGTTCGGTGATAGCCCTTTCCGGTATCCCCCGATTTCCTGATTCCGGTGATTACGCTATGAAGCGCCGCTCTGTTTGTCGAATGTCTTCTCCACGTTGTAACTGCTATTCTTGTCCAGCCTAGTGGTTTTCTTCGTTGCATTCCTTATGTTTTTTTTCTCTGTTGGCTCAGGCGTGGGCCGTTTCTTGTTCCAGGGTCGTCAGTCACGGCACTGCTGATTCAGGCTGATGAGAGATTGTTTCCGTTTGTAGAGGCCGTGACACTCCTCCCCCTTTTGTTTCTCCTGTTCCCTTTTTCTTTTTTGCGGTCATAGCTGCTGTTCTTTCCATTTCAGTCCCACGCTGTCCCCCCCGGTTCCAGGTTTGTTTTTTCTTTTCGTCGTCTTTGTTTTTTTCCGTAGGCCACCTGTGCCTTGTTACACCATTGCGGTGAACCGCCTACCCAGGCTCCGGTACCCTTGCCGCAGGTGCTATACTGTTGCCGCGATGTTGGTCATCCTCGCTCTTTTTTACCAACGGGTAGTATGTATTTACTCCCCCCTTTAAGAGTCGCTCCGTGTGCCTTGGAATTCCCGGTGAAACTAGGTGATTTTTCCTTGTCTTGGACGCGCCTGTATGGCTCTCTGGTGTTGCGGGTGGTTGATTGCTATAGTCTTGGGCCATTCTTCTGTCTTTCCATTTGACCTCAATACGACGCCCACTGGTGTTGCACATCTTCCCCTGTTGCTTCTTGTTCTTGATATGATTTTTGGCTTCAGCCCCCCTCCAACCCCAATGCAATGCCAGCTTGAGACTTTGTATTTTTACTCCCTCAGTTTTTTGTGTCACGTTGTTGTTTTACTTCTCGCTTTAGCAGGCATTGCTGTGTTTTTCTTCCGCACACCGTTTCCCATTCTTAGCAGCCATGCATTAAACCCGGATTTCCACTCTTTTGTTGCTCCTTTTTTTCTCTTGATTTGTTACAACAAAGAAAGCCAAGACCCTCTTCCTCTCTTGCAGTGAAGTTCTCACATCTTTCAAGTTGCAGGATTCCTCTTCTCTGCCCCCCGTCCTCCTTTTTACATTTCTCCCATGGCGTGTCGTCATTGTTGATCCCGTTGAAGAGTATGTTAACTTCGCAGTACTCTTCCCAGTTCCTTCTTCTCTGTTTCCCTTTTGGACTGATTTCGTTCTCCCAATAACGACCGTTGTTTCATTTTACGTCGCTTTTTCTCCATTTCGCTGGGTACAGCGTTCTGGACCTGGTTTCCGTTGTTATGTCCCCCCACTTCGTATCGCGAATTTTACTATTTTCCTTTTTGGTTTTGTGAGTTCTTACCCCCCGGGTATGATTTGTATAACGTTGCCTGGGCATTCCCTTTTGCAAAGCCTGGACTTTGTTTTGTCCTTGGCACCCTATGTGGAACGTTTTCTCTTGCAATTCAATGACTTTTGATCTCAGTCCTCCCCCCCCTTTCACACAAACTGAGGTCCTTCCAGATAAC
>Ga0179593_1298322_pt1 | contig 15523 bp, 7 predicted proteins | sample CZODoug2_1_08_16_FD_185931 | JGI IMG/M metagenome (GOLD analysis project Ga0179593, IMG submission 185931) | Vadose zone soil fungal communities from Angelo Coast Range Reserve, California, USA - CZODoug2_1_08_16fungal (PacBio error correction) | ecosystem: Environmental > Terrestrial > Soil >... | reverse complement strand
TCTTTGTCTTTTCTTTTTTCTTTGCACTTACTGGGCAACTCCCTCCCCCTTCTTCTGTTATCGTTTACCAAGGACGGATTTGACCTTCCTTCCAGGCTTTCGTAGATCGACTTTTCCTCCCCCCTCTCTCATCTTCCCGTTTTTTTTTAACGTGACCTTCCCCCGCCTGATCCTTCGGGCTTCCCGGTTTTTTAAATTCCCCTCGCCGGTGCTGCCTCCCTCGTTCGACCTGTTGACCGGTCTCCCTTCTAAAACCATCCACTTTTTTGAAGCGCCCATTCTACTCCCAGAGTTCCAGCGCCCTTTTCCTAGATGGATTCAGGTTCGATCGATGCAGGACTGGTTTTCGAAGGAGTTCCCTTTTTCCCTTTTTACCGTCTCCGTATTTCTTTCCCTTGTTCGTCGGTGTGATCCTCCGCCACCCCTTTCGATTTTCGCCAGCGATACCCCATTGACACTAAAAGGTTCACATGCGTTCAGATCGGTCAGCTTTTTCCCCGCTCGCTCATGGTTAGATCCTTGACTTTGCGTTCGTCCATGCTCGCCCGCCCCCAGTCTGGATTCAAGGCTCCTTTACCGACCTGCCCCTCGTTTTTGTAGAAGGCTCCCAGCGCCGCGAGCCGCTTTACGTCCCAGGTCGGTTGCGTTATCGTTTCAGGCCGGCCTGATTATTAGTCTCAGATTTTTTCTGCATTGGCCCCCCCCCGATCCCTGTTCTCCATCGCTTCTTTTAGACTGCCCTGCCTGTGTAACCGTGTCAGCTTTGATTCGTTCTTGAATTCTGGCCGACCTTGGACCTGGTCCCCGTTTAGCCTCGCGCGTCCCGCGGTTTGGTCTCCCTCGCCCCCATGCTTTAATCGCTCTCGTTTCCTTTTCCCATATTTTTTTTTTTTCACGTCCTCCGTTGTACGCAGAGTCCCCTCTCCTCCACTCTCAGGTCTCCCCACTCAGCTCAACTTTAGTATCATGTCTCCCCGCCCTCTTAGTGGTTGGCCCTTGGAAATCATTAGTACCTCTCTCTTTTTTCCTCCTCCTCCGTTCTTTGGTCTTTCTCTTCTTTCCGTTTTCCCCTTCCCTTTTTACAAACCCTCGCGCTGGTAGGGGCTCCTTCTTCTAGTTGCTTCTTACGCTTCTCCTGGTCTAATCCGTTTGACCGGCGCAGTTTTTTCTTTCTCGGCACCTTGATATAGATCCTTTTTCTCTTCTGACGGGTCCCTCCGGTTGAACCTCCCTCTGGTCCCTGCTTTTTACTTGTTCCGATTTCTGTCGTGCAGCTGCTCTTACGATTTGCCCCCCCTCTTCCCGCTGTCAGCCGCAGGGGAAGAATTTTCTTTTCTCAACCTTCCTGCCCCAGGTGTTCAAGACTTCCCCCCCTGTCGCTGTCGTGTCAGTTGCTACCCGGCACCGTTTCCGCAAAGTGACCTTCCGTAAAGCTGACGATGTCGTGGCTCCGGACTGCGGAAGAGCACACCCCCCCCCCTGCAGTCGGCGTCCACGTGTCGCTTTCCTACATGTTTTCTGGCTAGTTCATGTGCTGCCGACTTCCTGGCCTTTTACATTGACTGCTCCAATTATTGAGTTTATCTGCCCCGATCCTGTCCCTAATGCCCCTTGTGGAACGTGGAGCAGGGAAAATTGTCTCTTAGAGGGAGAAACCCGTTTTCTCACACCTTTTTTGCGTCTTTGCTTCAGAAGCCACAGTACCCTTCTGACGTGAAGCCGCCGTTTCCGTGGCGCCTTCGGCCTCTAAAACCTGTCCATGACTGATCTCATTTCCTCGTCCTTAGCGGACCTTTCGTGTCAACTTTTGTGAGGCCTTTTATTCACGGGTGTCTTGAGGCTCCCGCTTTTTCCCCGTGTCCCTCCGTCTGCGCCCGTCGCCCCTCGTCAGGTCCCGGTGACGCGTTTTTTCTTTCAGCCACCCTGATATACCCTTTTTCATCTCGCTAGACGACTTTTTTTTTGCAGGGTGCCTCTCAACTCGTGCTTGATTCTCCGTCCCGCGGTTTTGACAGTTCTGCCTTCTGCGGCCGGCAGTGCTTTTTTTGACATTTTCGTGTCTTGCTTGCTCGACTTAGGCTATTTCCGTCTTCCTTCCTTCAGCTGCGCGCCCACTTTTCGCTCCCTTTCGTCTTTTCCGCGATTCCAGCTTCGAGTACGCCTCTCTGCATTACCGGACCCCCTCTCCTCTGTTGCAAGAGCCCACCCGTCCGCACTCGGCCTTGTTTATTGCATTGTTGAAGCCTCTTTCCAAGTTTTCAAGGGAAACCAGATTCTATAGTGGTGTTACGCTCCTCTTTTTCTTTTTACACTTGATTCATGTGTCTTTACGTTCTCCTTTGCGCTGGACCTCCCGTCTCGTTCCCACTCGGACCTCGCCTTCAGCTGGGCGTATTCTGTTTTCACGGACAGCGGTTCGCAGATTCGTCTGGTTTCTCAAATGCTAAGGTTTTTTTGACTGTTCCTCTCAACTGGCCTAAGATTTTGAAGACTGCTTGTCTTTTTCCCCCCCCCTCTTGGACGGATCTTCTTAACTTGCAACGTTTTCTTTTTGTCTGAATATATGTCGCGTTTTCTGCTTTTTTTGCCTTGATTAAATCATGGCCATTCCTGTAATCCCCTGGCCTTTTCATGAAGTTTCTTTCGTGTTTTCCGGCGTCCCCTCGATCTTAGACTAAGGACAGTCGTTTTTTGCTGGTCGTGCGACCCGATTTTTGTTTGAGTTTTGATTCGAATCCTCCCCGGGTGCCGTCCCTCTCATTTAAACCTTAGCTCGCAAGGAGACTTACCCCTATGTCTCCCGTTTGACGCTCGGATTTGCTCCTTCATAAGATTATTTTTTTCAGATCTACTAGGCGGTTTTTCAAGGTTTTTTGAATCCTTCCCTTCATTTTCACAGCTGCTTTTCGTCTCTTGTCTTTCAGGAAGAAATCAGTTCTCCTTCCACCGTCAATTGCCTCCCTGTCGAAGTTCCGTTTGTTTCCGGCTCCCCTCTGACGTTATTGTAGTCGTCAGCTGCCCCCGGTTTCTTCCTCAACTTCACCCGTTTAGGACCGAGACCTCTTTGGTGCATCTGCCCAGAACCGGCCTTGACACTCCAATTTTTCCCCCTTTATATCGTCCGCGCATTTCCAGGCCGTGTTTGTTGCCTCCTCCGCTTCTTTTTTACGTAGGAGTTAGCTGATCTTTCCTTCAGGTCAGCGCTGTACCCCCTTTTTGGTTCTTCTTTGGACATCCTCCAGAGGAGTAGCTTGGAATTTCCCCTCGCGATCGACTCGGCATGACTGGATTTTCCGGAACTCGTCCGTCACCGTGGCATATGGAAGCGAGTCCTTGGACCGGATATCCCTCCCTTCAGGACAAGCGCGGTCGTGGACTAGGTTCTGGATTTGCTCTTTTCCGTCTTTCCCGATTTTTTTTGTCCTCTGGACTTTCTTTTGTCTCGACCACTGCAGAGTTTCCTTCTCATGAACCGCTCGCAGCCACCACTGGATACACCTGTGTTCCATCTCCTACACCAGTAGATCTAGTTTTGGTAGTTTTTAGCGCTCTATGCACCTTATACGCCCGACGACGCCACCCTTTCCTATTCGCTTGAACAGAAGACCTCACCCTTTCGCTTTGCTTCGGATTGCTCCTCTCCTCACTTTCCAGGGCATCTAACCCCCTGTGACCCTTTCTTGGAGTTTCCCCTTTCTCGATGACTATCCCCCCCCGGTTTGTTGAACTGTCCGAGACTTTCCTTTCCTCAAGGTCTCGGGTGACGGACGCCGCTCTGGTGATCGCGCGTCCCCTTTTTCGGATCTATAGATTTTCGAACTCTTCTCCAGGTTTTCTTTTCGCCCCTCTCCAAGGCTCCCGACGAGTTCCCATTTCTTTCTCCTCACCGGACTTCCGCTGTTCGCCCCAACGCCATTCTTTTATGATAGTGGCCCGAGACACCTTTCCTCCCCCCCGTGAATCTTTTGTGAATCCCGTTTTTTTTCTCGTGAGATTCCTTTGGTGTTCCTCCCGTTGGTTATGCTTTATCGCGTCAATTTCCCTTGATTGTGGTTGTCATCTTTGACTTAAGGTCACCTTTTTTTTTTTCCTTCTCCTCACTCGTTTCCTCTATCTTTACTGCTCGACGCACCTGGTCTGTCCCGTGACCGCAGTCCATCTTACGCTTCCCTGAACCACCCCGTCCCACGAGTTACGCCGGATTGACAAGCATCAGATACAAATCCACGCTGCGTTTGTCCCTTCGATTTCCAAATGTTGTCCCTGCCACTTTCTGACCTGTGCCACTGGCGGAGTCGGCGCTGTGGACTTTTCCCCTCTAGGGGGTTTTATATTTTCTTTCTGCCTTGATGGGATTGCCAACGAACGTTTCCCCGTTCTGTGCTTAAGAGCCGCTTTCTTCATTTTTGTCAGGCTTTTTTCCCACTCCCCGTATATGGCTGGTAGGCTTTTAACTTCCCGTTCTCCCCTTCCCGATTTTCACAGTTGTCATGCCCACTTAGGCTGGTGTTTATTTGCCACCCCGCTTGTTCGCGCGTTTTTTCTAATCAACCCCCAATACACTGTTCTCTTCCTGCGCGACTGCGAGCTACTACGTCGCGCGTCGATTGGTCTGCTTCTTCTCCCTTGCACGGCAGTTTGACAGACGGCTGTTGCGGCTTAATTTTTTTGTCGGTTTTTTTTTTACACGCGATTCTTTTCCTCCCGTTGTTGTTTTTCTGAGATTATGCCCTGTTCCTTCAAACGCAACACACACCAGGTGCCCTCCCCGTCTCGCTCTCCTCCCTTTCACTAGGAGGACAGGACGAGTGCCTCCTCTTCTTTTCTTACTCGTCTGTATTTTTGATAACCTGGATCTTGTAGTAGCGCGTCTCGCTTTTTTGTCCCTCTGTTCATGCTCCTTTTACCGTCATCGGGAAGTCTACGATTTTGTCAAGTTGCAGGTTCCCATCCATACCGTTTTTCGTCGTAATTCACTCAGGCTAGGTCCCCGCCCCTCCGTCTTTTTCGTTTTGTTCAGTTGTCCTGTCGTTCCTCCCCTCCCCTTCGACATATGGGCAGGCAGATTAGCTACGATTAAATCGAGGGCCGTTCTGAGGCCTTCTTTCTCCTCACGTCCCCGGTTCAAGTGCGCCCCCTGACACCCTCGGACTAACTTCGCATTTATTGCTTTTTCCTCTACGAGAATGTATGCGTGTATCCTACCGCAGTATTTTAGGTCTTTTCTTGCTCTCTTTCCAGTCCCCCTTTTTTTTTCCCCCAGCCCTTTTTTCCTTATAATACCTATCTTCTGAGCTTCCGGGTAATTCCGATCCCTCTTTCTCTCCCCGACATCACCACTCCCAGAACTATCCAGCCCCCGCTTTCCTCTCCTGCCCTGGTTTATATTCCTCTTCTTTCTTTTTGAAGTTTGTTTCGCTCCCCTACGATTCGCAGAATGGCGGCTGCCTCTTTCTTTCTTTCTCTTTGTGGTTGGCACTTGTCAACTATTCTTATGCCTTGTCGACTCTTACACCCTTTTTCGAAGATTTATATGACAACCGAAGCGCTCCCTACTTGGTTCCTCTACTGCCCGAGCACATGACGTGCGTCCTTCCCCTGGGAGACTTGATCACTGGCCCCTTTCGTTGAAACTGCAGCTCGTTTCACTGGTCTGGCTATGTCGAGTCCTAATGTTCCTAGCCAAGCCCTGGTTCTTGATTCGCCTTGCCGTTCTTGCTAGAATTCTTTCAGAATCCGCCCGAGCCCGGTTCCTTTTTTTCAGAGTTACAGCTCGATCGAAAAGCTTCTTTAGTTATCTCGCGGGATTCGAGCTGCCATGCCCGATTTTTCCTTTTGTCTATTCCATTAGTTTGAGTAAGGGTTTTCTGTCTCACTCCTCTTTGAATTTCTTTTTTTGCACAGTCGGCAAAAGGTGGAGAGACTTTTCTTAACTGACTTCTCTTCACCTCTCGCTAACAGTGATAACTCTGAGTTTCTTCCCAGCAACTCTTAAAGCTCTTTCGCCTTCATTTATGATCTAAGGCACAGCCTTGGTAAGTCCTGCCCGGTGCCTACCTCCCTTTCATTCATCCAGTTTCATGAGAGCCTGACTGTTTATACCTCTCTTTTTACTTTAATTTTTCTGGGAGAGGATGGCACGAGTCCTTTCAGTTTCTCCGGAAATCACAGCTAGTAACCTTAGCCCTTTATGTCCCTCCATGCGTTGCTTCACCCGTGCGGAAGGCCCATTTCGCGGGGGTTGTGGTTTCTCCGTAGACATTCAAGACATTTGGTCGTTTTTCAGCTTGGTTCATCCCTGAACCAGTCTTCCGGTATTTGAAGTCCCTGTTTTCTCCTATTTTTTAACTACTCTTTCCTGTCATCTGCACCCCAACCACTCTCTTAGATTTTCTTACCACCCAGACAGAGATTCGTACCTTCTTGCCATACTTTGGACATGCAAGGTGTCGCTTCCATTGCGTGGCGCTGGTTCGGAACGGCCCCCGCTTTCGTTCTGAAAATTTTTAGTTGTGCTTATTCCCTCTGTACTTCACCTTCTCGTTCTTTAGACAGTTTCCGGTCCGATTTAGGAGGCGGACCCTGCCGTGGTTCTCCCCAGTGAGCGCCACTAGTATTTTTTTTTTTAGAGCTCTGTCCAGGAGCTTTTTCACCCCTCTGAGTTGTTCAATCCTCACTGAGGGGTTTCACATCCCTCCCACTCGACTTCAAGAAGTTTGCCCTCCTGTCTTTTCTAATATATGTTCCTCATCTTCCCCCCCGTCCCTTGCATGATGCCAGGTTTGATTCAAATGCTGTTGCAATAGCTCTACACACGTTATGAGATCCACGGCACTCTTTCCCTTTCGCCCACATTTTTCAGAACACTCTTACAAGTCACTTTTGACCTCCCTCTTTCCGTATGGATGTACCCCCATTTTGATCTGCATTGGTCGTCGCATTGGAGGTTTCTAGGAAACGTTTTCCTCCCTCTTTTGCGAACTTTCGCCCGTACCTTCCCATTCTCCCCGCTGCTAACGCTGCCTTTACCTCGATTATCCTTTTCTCTTTCCCTAAATTCTGCCGCCCACCTCCCATTTGCAAAAAAGAGGAGCTGCCCCACTCCCCTCTTTTCTTTTTGTGGTGATTCGGCTTAAACCTCCCCCCATCATTCCTAGTGAGGACTGTTTGAGTTTAGCTAGTCAGGTTTCCTCTTGAGTTCATTCTCTCTCTGGACCGCATTGCAGCGCTGGACCCGCCAAGTGGACGCATCCATCTTCTTTCAGCTTTTAAGCAGTTGAAGTAGCCTTCCTTCGCCAGGGCCCTCCTTCCCTCTCTCGCACCGATGCTTAGATTTCATTAACGGTGTTCACTCCTCGCGTCTTTTTTTCTCTCGTACCCTTAGCCGTTGATCTTCCCAGGTCCGGATTTCCCTTTCTATCCGATATTCTACAGACTGTCGTCGTTTGCCTCTTCTTTCCACCTTATAATTGCGGGGTTTCTGTTTCAATCCGCGCCTCCCCGAGGTGATTTTTCCCTTCTTGCTCCCCCTCACAGCCCCGGTTAAGCCCAGCGATCCGTTTTGTTAACTGCAGTTTTATTCGCTTGTTGATTCCTTTGACTTCTTACTGTTTCGAAGCCGGTGCTTCCCAATTTTTTTGACCCCCTTTCTTCCCCGTTCCCCTTTCAGTACGGGTCCCCGGCCGTGTTTATCCGTCCAGCCGCAAACTCCAGGGAGTCAGCGCGACCCCCGGAACCTTTTCCAGGACTACCTGTATGAGCTCCTTTTCCCCTCATTCGTAAACAGTCTTTTCTCTCTCTTCCCTTGGCCGCGCCCCGGCATCGGATCCTCCGCAGTTTCCAATTTTCCTCTAATTAAGTTCAGCCTCTAGGTGTGATTGCGTTCGCCTGCCCAGCTTCCTATCGACCGGCGCCGTTCTTTTGCTTAGTTGTGAATGCTGCCGTATTCCCTGCGTCATATGTGATCCTTTTTCCTGTGGTGAGCTCCGTTTTTCTCCAGGCATTAGGCGTAACGCACTCCATGCTTTCAAGAGCATCTGGTCATTACGTCTCTAAAGATGTCCAGTGCCACCGTTTTTCCCTGCAAAACTCCAGTCTTGTGCCACTTTGGGTCCGTCAGATAGACCCTCGTCAGTCATAGAGAGTTGTAGAACTCCCCTTTCTTCCCCGGATTTTCAAGGGTCCTCTCTCACCGATTTCTAAAAATTGCTCGTTTGCATTCATCTCAACCTGGCCTACATGCAAATACAAAGAGGGGTTGGACACTTTTTTGAAAGCCCCGCGTTGTGTTTTCATTATTTTAATCCTCCGTTGTGTTGTTGCTACCGATTTCCTCTCCCACCCGTTTGACCCCCTTTAATTTCCACACACCTGATGAGGCCTTTTGTGACTGTTAATGTAAGTGAGATTTTCGACCTGTTAGGATTTGTTCCTTTCTGTTAGAGCACGGCCAGGATTCCTGTGCGACAATTTGAGATTTGAGAGCGACCCAGCGCGACTATCTACTGTAGCTTACTGCCCAGGACGTTATAAAGAGTGGCATTTCGCTAGCGCCTTTCTTTGGTCCAGAGGTCGATGTTCTTCTTTTCTATAAGATGCGGAAAATTTTTCCAGCCGAAGTTTATATCATAAGTCTCTGGCTGCCCCAAGTCTGGCCCAGTTTCGGTTCCACATTTTTTCAGGCACAAGAGTACTGTTTTGACCTGTCCTCAGGCCCCCTGCCGCCCCAACGACCTGCTTACCTGTTTTCTCCTCTTCCCCCCGTTTTTTTGCGCTGACGAAAACGCCGCCCGCTCACACCTAAATTCGGCGAGTCCCACGTGTGTCTTTCTTTACATTTTTTTTTTTTTTTAGTTTCTGGTCTGCTTTTCTGAGCCTTGTGCAAGGGTGCCCCCGTTTCAAGGATATTCAACCCTTTCGTTTTTGGCAAGCTGACTCCCTATGAAAAGGTTTTGACTTTGAATTGACCATGTTTCCGCCTATCGTTTCTTCATCCCCCTTTCTCAGAAATTTTTTTTGAGCTTTTCCCCCTAACTTCCCTCGCGGACGGCACCCCCTTCAAGGTGCATGGAATACCCTTCTTCGTGTTCAACGTTCATTTCCAGAGTGAATCAGCCGGAATTGATGTCAATCTATTAGATATTTTCCCGTGGCTTAGTTTTCACATAGTTTTCCCGTCGGACTCCTTTTGAGTACAGACTGTCCCTTGATAACACAAGATCCCCTCCCTGTAAGGTTTCAGGTGGACCCTTTTTTTCTCTTTCACCACACCCCTTAACGATTTGATTTTCTCGCTTTTTCGTCCCTAAGGATCCGAATCCTCTCCGCCTTTCTGAACATATGAAAGATGCCTTTTTCCTTCGACTCGGACTTCTGTTGCCACCCGTTTAAGTGTTCCTTATTTTTTCTTACTCTTGAGTCTACTTGTCGCGTGCAGGCAGAGTCGAAGGCTCTATTAGGAAGGTAAAGTCTGCGGGTTGAATTTAAATGTTTCTTTCCTTTTTACGGTACGACGATAGGTCCAGCTTCTGAGTTAACATTTTCCTTTGCACTGTCTCCGGCTTCCAGAGATTACGAGTACACCGACCCGCCCCATAAAGCACTCTTGACCTGCCGCTGACTCTTTTGACCTCCGATTACTCTTTTCGGGCAACAGCTCTCTATCTGTCGTTTTCATCGTTTTTTTTTGGCCACCCCACTATCACTGTCTTTTATATTTCGCCGTTTATTCCTTATTCTTCCCCCTTCCCTTAGGGTAAAGTCCCGTCGGTAGTTAATGATAGACTGAACGACAAACCCGTTTCGCATCTGAGGGCTTCTTTTGAACAAACACTGCTACTTCCTTGCCCCTCCTGGATAAACTGGACATCTCTTAATTCGCGCGTTAGGACACCTCCTTGTGGATAAGTTTTATTCAGGGTAAGTTCGTTGTTTCTTAACGCTGTAGAAGTTTGATTTCCCCCCTCTACGGTTTTTCTTCTTTTCAACGCTGGAATATTCCCCTATCAGAAGTTTTTGTCGGGTCAGTGACCCACATCGCTCGAACGCCGCGGCACAGTCAGTTCTCATTGTTCTGTTGCTTCTAACCCCCGAAGGCTGAGGCGAAGTATACTCGCTGTTTTTCTGCTGGACATTGCTTTTCACTAAAGATCTTTGGCGCTCACGTTCCCTCAGCCCATGAATGGAGGTCACCTCCCTCTTTCCTCTGACAGCTTGCTCTGACACTCCCCGGAGCCGTTCTGACCGCAGCTACCTGATTGCGCTGAGTGGTCTCCTTCTTGTCAGGAACCCCACTAGATTTAGTGCGCGAAAAAGTTTCCCCATGACTGGCTGTTCTGAAGTGTTACCCCCGCTGATGGTGTGGCAGATATCCTCGTTCCCCCACAGGGTCCCACCTTCGAGCGCTGGTTCGGGACAGCATTGCCCGTGGCTGCTTGAAGGTCTTTCCTTGTGCATTCCTTCACCATGATGCTTTCCCCCGCACTCGGTCAATCTTCTCTGCGTGTCAAGAGCCCATCAGGCCCCCTCGCGTGTGCAGCCGCGATTCTTTAACCGCAATGTGACTCTCCGTGGTACGGTTTGATTTGAATGAATTCCCCTCCCCAACTTGGTTGCCTTACCCCACGTAGAAACTACGGTTGTGCTCCACGTCACGTTCGTCCTATCGGCCCAAGGCCGATGCACTGGGAAGATCCACGGGCGTTCGGCAACTTGTCGTAGTTTGATCCCTTCGGCCCGTTCCATGATAATTTTACTTGCCGCGAGGCTGAAAGAGTTTGTTCTGTCCGCCCCGCTTCCCCCCCCTTTGGCAGAGCTGAAGGCTCTATTTTTTGGAGATGACTTTATATGTTTCGTCCTCCCACTTTTGTCCGAGTGAACTGCATAATTTTCCCTCGGCGGCCTAAGCCAACCACTCCCTTCCAACTTTACTATCGACAACCGGCGGGCCTCTCAGGCCGGAGGTATCTCGAATGCGCGTGATCTCGAAAGACTAGAATTATTCTCTGAGCTGGCACTCGTAATTTTTCCCAAGTTCGGTCGCTGGTCTTTTTTGCGCTTTTGTATACTTCCAAGGTCAAGCTCCAGGTCCCACCTTAGGGGTGGCCCTTCTCTATCGCTCGCCGTTCGTTATCCTTCAGTTCCGCAGTGAGAAGTGTTTAGTCGTCTTGTTCCGGCCGCCTCTCGTCCGTTTATTTCGTCTGCAGTCCCGTTTGCGCGTTTCGCTCGATTTAAGAATTTAGCAAGGGTTCGTTCGACTGAATGCTACTTCCTCTTCAAGTGGCCACCGACTTCCGATGATCGCCCATTCAGCTTTTTTCCTCTATGCCACCTGAGACCGCATTGCAAATCGTTTGGTGGTGCTACCCGTCGAATCAAAGCCCTTCCTTACTTTGCTGTAATGTTTTCGCGAACCAATCGACGGTCCGTAACTTTCATGGCCAGCTTTTCTTCTCAGAAATCCGATGTCTAGTATTCTTATTGTCTTAGCCCACGTCCACGGGTCTTTTCTTTTTGCTTTAAAGACCCCCCCTCTCCGCCTCCACCCGATCCCCCCTAGGAAAAGGAATTCTGCTATCTATGTTCCAACTCCAAGCTGAGGTTTGGGAGGTTACAATTGTAGCGCCCCCAATTCAGCTATGCTGCGTCTCTATGATCGACTGATCGGAGCGCTGCTGATCGTTGCTTGAGTCTTATTCCTTATTGGTTCCCCTGTACCGCGCAGCTTTTTTTTTCGACTGCTGTAAGATGTGAGTTCTGCCGTTCTTTTCCACTCCACCTTGATTTTTGCCTTAAAAGCCCCTCGCTTCGTTTGCCCCCCCCTTTTATGACCGTCTTACCACTGAGCTTTGTGGACCCGTTTTCTTCTCTTCGGCGCTTAGAAACCCCCTGATCCCCCCCCTTTTCTCGTTGAGAGTCCGAGTCCCACACGAAGCTTCGCACGATCTTTTACGATTTTTTCGCTTGAACGTTCGTATGCTACTTTCTGCTTCTGAAGGGGGTGTATGGATGCATCTCTTTTTTTTCTGTTGTTGTTTTTTGTATGACTGAAGGGAGTACCACCCCGACCCCCCCCCTTAATTGCCGCACCTCTGCCGTTTTTTCCAGTGAAGAGCGGCAGCAGATCGTGCGCGCTTGATCTCCCCGTTGAAAATTTTCTTTTCTCGATCCGTCGCCTTGCATGTCTCGGGGTTACACCCGCGAAGGTTAAGGACCGTCTGCCTTTTTTTTTACCTCGGTGACTTTCAATAGAGTCCCAGATACGGTTTTCGCTGATTTCAGGAATGAGGCCGGGCATCTTCTCGCGCACGGTTCCCTTGTCCCCCCTCTTCTTCTACATAAGGATCACACTTTTTGCCTCCCACAGACTTCCTTCCGGTGATCCTCTTAGCGCTTTTTTCCTTCAAGGTCTGCGCGCGTTGCGACAAACTTTCCCGCCGACCCGCTTTTCGTTGAATCTAGGAAGCTGATGCGCGGTCTTTTTCTTTGTGGTTATGTTTTTTTTTATCTTGAGTCTTTTACCTTGGCCGGTCCACATGAAATTTTGAAGTATTCTTAAAAGATCTTCGAGCGTTCTTTTTTTAGACCTGGGACAGGTTTTCTCCCTCCCGCTTTTTTTTTCGCCTATCACAGTACAGAACTAGGAAGTACGCTTTCTCTCGTTTCGACCCACCCAAGGGAACCATCCCGGTCTGCTTTTGTTTCGCCCCGATCTCCTCCCCCTCCGTGCTTGGCGGAAGATCATTTCCTTCCTTTTTTGCTTATCATAAATTTGAAATCGCCGTTCTCCTTCTTTTTCGCCCTGCGAAACCTTTTGCGAAGAGGTGAGGATCGAGCGTATCCTACGCTGTGTGAGAAGGCCTGCGACCACTCCCGAGCAGGTTACAATTGTCGTGCCATCCCCCCCCCCACCTGACTTCACTGGCCTTTTCCCCGTTAAACGGCCCTTCAAGTGTCGTTATCGTAGATCCCCTCGACTTGCGAAAGTTTTAGAAACGAGGTCCCAGTTCTCTTGCCCTGTTCTTTCTTTCATCGATAAAGACAGGCTGTCCAGTTACTCGTTCAGTTTCGGAGTCGCAGAGTCCAGTTCGCGTAAGGTCATTGTTTTTTTTCTATCCTGGCTCCTCCCCTTGCCCAGATTCCGCGTCCTTTCTGCCCGTCAGGGTTTGTCGCCAGGCCGTTTTAGCTCCCCCTTTGGTTGAGGAATTTCTGGTCAGACCCTCCGTGTGCCCCACTGTTCGGTACCCGTTTTGAGCGTAATAGGACCCACATCTCGTTGCCGCTCTCGATCCTTTTGTGAACTCTCTCCCGCTTTTCTCGTGCTCCTTACGTTATGTTAATTTTTCAGCATCCTGCAGATGCCATGTTTCTTTTTCGGAAAGAATTCCCCGAGTTTTTTATTCTTTGCTTCCCCTTACGTACGGTTCCAGCCGTTTGTCCAGGCTGTGTCGCTGTTTCAGGGCTCTTCGTCCTTCCCCATCTTAAAGTCTGACGAAAAAATGTTTTTCTTTTTCGGCGGCTGAAGATTTTTTCTCTCCATTGGACTCTACCCCGGCTCAGAAAGCAGGTGCAAGAAGGTCCGATCCCCCCAGCAATCCTTTTTTCAGTTCCCTTGTGAGTGCTTCTCCGCTCTATTTTTCATCGGCACCATTGGTTTTCCCCGGTACTATACCCGAGGCACTAGACCAGTATTCCTGGGAAACGTGCCCCGTTTCGTGAAGAAATTTAGTGTATCGGTGCACAGCTCGTCAAATCGGTCTTTTTATTGATATGCTTCCTCCCCCGATTTTCGTGCATTTCTCTAGAATAGTCAGATCGGCTTGTCCCACCTCCCATGCCGTGGTTTTCATCCTTTTTCCCCTCCTGGGCTCGTGAAGATAGCGCCTGATGCGTGCGAACCACCGCGGACGAGATGTCCTAAATTCCGTTTGTTTCTCCCTCCCCTCACCCACACTCTCATTTCCAGAAGGTTCGTCGGCTCCCCCCTCTGATGGCGCCTTGCCGACTTGAAAAAGGACTTTTTTGCCGTTTGATTTCCTCTTCCGTTCTTCTTCCTGACAGACGGGTATCGGCTTTTTCCAACCCCCTGCGCCGATTCTTTTTTCAACCCGGACGTCTTTTTCCCTTGAAGAAAACGGCTCCCTCTCGGGCACCGCGGCGATTCTGTCCCGTTGGATTTTCTGCTTTCTCCTCCTGTCGAGGTTCGGGAGGACCCGCCCCAGACCGTGCTAAACAGGTTCTGTCGTTTTAGCCGACTCTCAGCCGCTTCCCTGCTCTTTTCCCAGATGGTCAGTTGCGGACCTCTATCGCTGCGAGGATCGAACATTGTTTCTCGTACCCCTAAAACTCTTCTCGCCCAGACCATTTTCCCCCCCCTTGGTTGACTTTACTAACCTTCCAACTTCCATCCCTCACGTTGCCCGCTTTCTTGTTAGGGGAGGCGTCGTGCGATTTGAGCGTGTCTCCCGGCGAAATGGAAGAGATTCTTTTCCCATCTCCGGCTTTCCCTGTTCGCCCCCTGTCTCTCTGCTCCAGCTTCCTTTTGACCCGAAGGCCCTATAGCCGGTTTAGAGCCTCCCGAATCGGCGCCTCACGATGGGATTTTCCATAGCTTCCTTAACAGTTGAACCCCGATTTCTTCCGCTTTTCCCTAGTCGTGGACATTGGCCACGGAGTTTCTTCTATCCCTTAGTTCTCCATTTTCTCTCCTTAGCCTGTTTTTGTCAAGCCGTACAGCGCCAAAGCGAACTGTGGGGAGCGGTGTGCCGAGAGCATCACTGCGGTCTTTACCGCTTCCCTTCTTGGTCCTTCCTCACCCAGCCCCGGGACTCAGAGAGAATACCCCTTCCAGTTTTTCCTCCGCTTGGATCATTCGCCTTTCAGCCGGAGGTTTAGCCAATTCTCCAGGCACCCTTCTTAAGTCAGAGTAACCGCCGGTCTTCCCCTCTTGATCCTGACGCGCAAAAGTTCTTTCATGTTCTAGAGACTAGGAAACATGATACTTTCCCCGTTTCCACTCTCGTCCTTCTCGGTATTGTCACGAAATAGCATACCTCTCAGTCCCTGTTTTACTGGACTCAGCGTGGATACTGCAGCCAACTGCTGACATCACGTTCATCACTAGTTTTCCTTTCTCCGGGCTACCTCATAGCGAGAAGACGCCGGTTAACTTTAGGGTGGTTCGGCATGGAAGTGTCCCAGTCCCTGCTGATTAGGCTGTTGTCTTCGTCTCTGGAAGATCCGGTTCTCATGCTGCTGCGTTGACTTCCAGGAAGGATGGCCCCCTCTGATTTTCATCATAGGAGCGCTTCCTTCACCTCGTGACCTTGCCCTTACAGATTCGAGTTAGTGCACCGCGTCCTTGCCCTCGCCCCCTGAAACTTTTTAGCTGACATACTCGCCCCTTCCTCTTCATCGGCGTCTTGTGAACCGATCAGAACCACCGTTGCCCTCCGACGTGTTTTTCGATCAAATCCCTACCTTTCTCCGACTCTTCGTTTTGCCCCAGGGACGACCCGGTTGTAAA
>Ga0179593_1618813_pt1 | contig 15525 bp, 19 predicted proteins | sample CZODoug2_1_08_16_FD_185931 | JGI IMG/M metagenome (GOLD analysis project Ga0179593, IMG submission 185931) | Vadose zone soil fungal communities from Angelo Coast Range Reserve, California, USA - CZODoug2_1_08_16fungal (PacBio error correction) | ecosystem: Environmental > Terrestrial > Soil >... | reverse complement strand
TATAGAGGGTACGACGATGTCTCTCGTCGAACCGGGCCCAGTACGTTTCCAAAAACCCACCTGACATTTTTCCCCCTTGCTGTCTGGAGGCTGTTTCCTCCTTGAGAGAAGGTTTTTACCTCCTCTAAGGAGCGAATTACCCTTTTCTCCCTTGATTACATGCCTTTGTTAGGTGAGAGATGTGCTCGTCCCTTTTTTTCTCCCACGCCTTGAGGATCCCCTTCCCCAGTTTTTTTTTTGACACTTTGTCAGATACTCCCAACTTTTCTCCCCCCTGAAGAAAGCCCCGTGGCACTCCCCCTAGTCATTTTTTCCAGGTGTTTACCCCCACCACCCCATCTTTTTTTTTCTGGCGTTCCGCTGCGCCGTCCGTTGATCAGCGTTACCCATCCTTTCCCCCCACCTTCCCATTCAACCTTGTGCCTTTCTTTTTCCTCCCGGTTGTTCGCTTAACGAGAGTTGGTATCCTTTTTTTTGTCCTCCTTTTTTCGCCCGACCCCTATTGGACGTTTTCCCTTTTTCGAAGTCCCGGAAGGGACTCCCCCTACATGCGCCTCCGTCTTCCCACGAACGCGGATCTTTTCCCTTCCAATCTCACTTTTTGAGGCAGTCATCCCCCAATTCTTTTTTTTCCTTTGTTCCGGACTTTTTTCGGCTCAAGGTTGCTTGGTCCTTGTTTCCCCCGGCTCCATTTTTCCCCGGCTCTGTCTTTCCTCCCTGGATAGACTGTTTCTCCCCAGTTAGAAATGGCGTGCCATCACCCCCTTTTTATTTTCCTTTGAGAGAGGCCCATTGTGTAGTTTTACACCTTTTTTCCCTCCCGGCGTTGGGGACCACCAGAGTTTCCCGGGAATGCCTTCTTTTTAAACGACTTTTTCTAGGACATCTTGTTCTTTCTTTCCCCTGCTGGGTATTTTTTTTCGGACCGAGCGGGCCCCGGTTGCTTGGGGAAGTAAAAGACTTTTTCGCCATTTCGCAACTCGATCCATGTCTTTTTTTTTTTTTCCTTCCAACCGAGTTTGAAAGTCTTCTCCTCCCAGTGGCAGGAGCCCGTATGGGTAGCTTACTTTCATTTTTTTTTTCCCCCCCCCTTTGTCCCCGTTCTTTCTCGCCCCGGGAACCTTTGATAACTTTCCGTCCATTCTTCCTTATAGCGGGGTCGTGTTTAAACTTTTTCCCCCCCCCCTGTCTGCTTATGCGTGAGAACCCCCGCGTTTTTCCCTTCGGGCGGTTTCTTCCACACACGGATGCCATAGCTAAGTGAAGGGTTTACGACGCTTTCTCTCCTTTTTTTTTCCCCTAGCTAGTCCTTTTTCTTTTCTCGTTGGTTTTTCGTCTAGGTCCCCCGCTGGGAAGTATTTTTTTAAAGCGCTCCGGCCCCCCCTCCTTTTTTCCTCTTTTTTCCGCCAGGCTGGTTTTTTTGTTTTTGTACTCTGGGGAGATTTCTTTTTTTTTTTCCCCCCCCCTCTTCTTATGGAGCGCAGCACCTTGATTTTTTTCCTTTTCCCCCTTTGGCTCTTCATCTTCCGATCTTTTTTTCATTCGGCCTTGTGTGCTTCGTCTGAGTCCTTTCCCCTTTTTTTACGTCTGTGATTAGCTTTCTTTTGTTCTTCCTTCTACGACCCCACGGGGGAGCCAGTCTTTTTTTTTTTTTTTTTCTGCAATTAGAAGGGGGATTATTACCCCCCAAATTTTTTCCTGTTTCTCAGGGGTCTCCCTCCCTCTGTTTTTTCTTTTTTTCTCTTTCCCTCGCCGGAAGTTTTGTTCTTAATATCGGGTGGTGGATGCTGTCCCCCCCCCCCACGTTATTCTCAAGGGGTTGATCCCCTCTCCCTTCTGGCCCCCCCCATTTTGTCCACTTTTCCCTTTTCCTCGTCTGAAAAATGGCCTCCGGTTGGAGTTTTTTTTTGTTCTCCCTTTTTTTCCCCCACCGGGAACCCCTTTTTAAACAAGTCGATTCACTTCTCCCTTTTTGACTCTCGCGGGAGAACATGTTTTACGCGTGGTTAGGTTGTCTTTTTTTTCCTCTTTAGTCCACCCACCATCCAAAAGTCTGAGGATTTCTTTTTTTTGAGGACGCAACACGGATTGTCGCCCTTCGTTTATTTTTTCCCGCTGGTATAAGAGGTTGGTTGACTCCGTCGGTTCCCCCGGTGCACCTCCACCGTCTGATTTCCGTGGCCATCGGAAACCCGTCACCCCTCTTGGTCGGTTGTTTGACGCTTTCTCCCTTTCTGAAAGACGGCTCCCTTTTTTCCCCCCTTCTTTGACGCGGCTCTGTTTCTGGGCCGGTCAGTCGATTTTTTCTCCTTGACGACAAGCCCGAATGCCGTTTTTTTTTTTTTCCCCCGCGGGGGGCGGGTCTCCCGACCTTCGATCTTGAAAGAAGGATTTTCCCCTGTGACTGGGGGGGTGATTTTCCCCCCTTTTTTTGCTTGCCATTGAGCGCGGTGTCCCCCCAGTAACCAGACCTTTCCCCAGATCCCTTGAGATGATAGGCCTCCCCTCCCGAATATGGGAGCTTGTTTCCTTCCCCACGAAAGCACCTTTTGAATGGAGGCGGTTTCTTGTGAACATAATTCGTTCGAGAACCGGGCGCCAGCTTTTTTTTTTTTTCTTAGACTTTGCGCCAGGTCTTTTTTTTTGTGTTTCGTTTGGCCGAGTGTTGCTTGATGCTCTGTTTTTTTTTTGAAATGTTGAACCTGTCTTTTTTTAACACGCCCACCCGCCCCCTGGTTTTTCTTTGTTGATGATCCGTTTTTTTTTGCCGGTTTTCTCGCGCACGATAGGTTGATTCCCCCCCCCCCCTTGTTGGATTGAGGTCTTTTTTTTTTTTCTCAACTTTCGCCCATTTTACGGGGCTGCAAATGTTTTTCCCTTTTTTCCCTATTGTCCAAATGGTAAGTGCCTGTCCTCCCCCCTCGATGGTGCAGGTTTCCCTTAGAGAGAAGGTGCGTATGGTCCCTTCCTGCGATCTCAAAGTTCGGCTCTCCTTTCTGGGCATGTTTTGTCCCTTTTCCGCCCAGGCTGGATTTTTTTTCTTTCTCTACCGATGAATTTTTCTTCTGAGGGCCGGTTGGATTCCCCTTATCATTTTAACCCCTTTTTTTTTTTTTCTTGATTCCCCCACGTTCAGGCTTCCTAAGTCTCTCTTCACCCCCTCTATCGCCTCGCCCCCCCCCCGCGCCGGCAGCCATTCAACCTTTCAACGATCGTACAGACCGGTACCCGTTTTTTCAGTCTTCGCTTTGGTTTCCCTTTACGACTGTGGTTGCATTTGTGGTTTTTTTTCCCCCTTTCCCCCCCAGGTGGCCAAGTTGCTGGTCCCCCCCCACACAGGAGATGTGGAAAGCGGTTTTTTGAAGTTTTGTTGTTCCTCCCCCCGCGCACGAGCCTTTTTTCCCAGTGTTAGTCCACTACCCCCTTTTTTTCGCTGGCAATTTTGCTTCCAGTCCCAACCTGTTTTTTCTTTCCAAGCGCCCAACGCACACATCTTTCCCTTGTTGGGCTTTCCTTCCCCCCCCTGTCCCCAAGGTAGCCAGTTTTCCTTTTTTCCTTCCCCCCCGTCAAAAACAGCCCGCACCCCCTTCTTGTTTCCCCGACAACGGCGTTGAACGCTATCTGGAGGGTAATACTCCCCTTTTTCTTGCGACCCCTTTTTTCCCTGCAGTCGGCGTGTGGCAACCCTTCCCCCCCCCCCCCCCAGTCATAGTAGGGGGAAGTTTTCCCCCCCCGCGCGTCGTCGTTCCTGCGTTCCGTTTTATGGCGGAGGTACAAGCACTTTCTCTGAGGATATTGTGCATTTTCTCGGGCGTGACCCCCTGCGCCTTTTCTCCTTCTTTTTTCCCGTCGCGCTCCACGTTCGGGCACCCCCGTTTCGCTCCCCAGGAGGTTTGTTTTTGGTTTCCCCATTGCCTACACATCCTTGGAGAATGATCCGCCCTTTTTCGGCTGGAACGTTCCTTCCGGCGCGGGATCCTGTTCTGACTTGGGGGACGGAGGGTTTTCACCCTCTTTTTTTTTCTGGGGACTTACTTGCTTTTTTTTCTCAGAGGGAGTAAGTTCCGTTTTCCGTCTTTTTTCTTCCTTTCTCCACAAGGCATCTCTACCCCCCGGCGTGCCGCTTCATTTCATTGTAAAGGAGGCTTGTCCCCCCCCATCTCTCCCCCCCCCTCAGCACATTTCGTTCGGGTCTTTTTGTTAGAGTTGTTTTTCCTTTTTTCTTCCCCAGAAGAAAAGAACCCTGACCTGGAACTGTACTACCTCCTCGGACCGACAGGACCTGATCAATTAGTGGGTTCCTCCTTCTTTTTCTTTTCTGCAGTGGAAGAGACCCCCGGCGAACGTCTTTCCAACCCCTCTTTGCTGGTGATTTTTGTCATGGTGATAAGTGTTTGTTTACAGCCTGGATCTGCTCTTTCAAGGGAACGTCCCGTCTTTTTTTCCCTATGCGAAGAACACCCCACCCCCCAGCAACTTTTCCCACTCGAGTATTGGCCGATTAGGAGCTTTTGGGATTTAGAACGCTTCCCTCTTGCGAGAAATTCCGTTCACCGCACCAGGTGGTTTTTTCCCCCGTGGGCAGGCCAGTCCAGTTTCCCCCCTCTCAAGGCCGTTTTTTTTGAGGAAACTTTATTCCCGCCTTTCTTTTTTTCCCGTTAGATCAGTTTTTTCTTTAGTGTCGTGCTTATCCTCCCCGTCTCCAAAGTACACGGAGCTCCCTTCCCCCCCTCCCCAGAGACGGCCCTGACCCACAGACTTAAGAGTACTTTCCCCACTGTGGCACGATCAGGTTCCGCCCACGGCAAAACTTCTGTCGTTCATTTCCTCCCCCTCAGTATCCCCCCTTTTTGAGTCGGTTGATTCCTCCCTTTTCCTTGGTTTTTTGAGCGATTCCCTTGTCCCCAGAGAACACGGCCCCCCTTTTCCCCCCCGACAACGGCACCCCCCGAGACTCAACCTTTTGCCGAGCAAGCGTACCTCCATTTTTGTTTTTATTGCTCGTCGTAGGGACTCTTTCCCCCCCCCTTAGGGGCGACCCTTATAGTATCCCCCCCCCCTTTGTTGGGTTCCCCACGTCCCCTTTTTTAGGGGCTCGCGCAGCCATATTCCAAGGTTTTCTGTTAAATGGCCCCGTGATAAGCCATTTTTCCCCCGGCTTGGGCTTTCGCTTCGGAGAACCTTTTTTTCCGGGCCTTTCCCCATTCCCCACGCGTTTCTTCCCTTTTTCCTTCTCTTGTGTCTGCGTATTTTCGTTTGTTTTGTTGCTCTCCCCCTCTTTCTGGGCAGCGCGTTGCTTGGGACAAGAAGATTAGTTTCCACCCCCTTCGTTTTTTGGTGGCCTTCGCCGTTTGTTCCTTCCCGCTTGAGACGGGTTTGGTTTTTACCCGATTTTTTGATTAAAAGCTAAGACCGAATTTTTTTTTCCCCCCCCCCAATCCCGCGCCAGGTTTATTCCGACACCCTTTTTTTTTTTTTCACCATCTTGCAACCTTTCGTCTGGGGGAAGGCTTTTGGTCGTGCTGAACGGCGGACACGGGCCTGGGTGATTTTTGGGGGGCTTTTCGCCCCCCGCTACAAATGGATTGGCTTGTTTTCCCCCCTGACATCACCCCCAGTTTCCCATGGCTGCACGTGGGGTTCCCTTTCCTCCCCACGGGGTTGGGAACGATTGCTGTTCCCCTCCCCAGAGTTTCGTTTTTTTTGTCCCTTGATGATGTTACGTGCGTCTCTTTTTTCCTTTTCTTTCACAAAGTATCCTTCGATACGGCAGGAGCTTCCCCCACCTTTTCTACTACGCTCCCAATGGAAAAGGGTCCGAATTTTTTCCCAAGTGAGCTTGGTCTCCCCCTGGCGGTTTTCCCCAGTTTTTTTGTTTTTTTTGAGATTTCCCGTGTCTTTTGATAGATTATTCAGTTGGGAAAGGGGTTCTTTTTTTTTTTTGACGTTAGTCCGCTTGTCCCCCCCCCTCCCCCTTTTTTGACTTGAAGGATATCCCCCGCGAGTCCTCTTTGTGCACGGTGATTGCCGGTTTTTGACTTTCAGGTGTCAAGTGTTTCCTCCCCTTTTTTGAGTCCCCCGTGCTAGTTTCAGTAGCCCTTGACAATAGTGGGGAGTTTTCCTTCAGGTTTGACTCAGAGGTTTGACCGGCTCCCGCGAGGGCTTTTTCTTCGAGTTTCGCGTTCTCCCTTAGGCCCACGGCCGTTTTTCCTCCCTCCGTTCCCCCCCCTGCGAAAGCTCCTCAGGGTTGGGGGGGGGTTGCCCACTGTTAGCTCAGGCAGAGTAACGAAGTTCTCCCCCTTCCTCGACTTTTATCTCACCCCCTTCTCCTTGGCGTTTGACTGAGACTTCTTTCCCCCCTTGGAGGATCATTTGCACCGGGGAGTCAGTTTGATGATAACTCTCAACTTTGGTGTGCCCACAACTTTGCATCCGTTTGAACCCGTTCTTTGATGGCCTTTTGATATGCCTTATAGTAGCCAGTGTCGTTACCCCCATTTTCTCCCCCCCCCTACCCGGGAGCGCCCCGCCCCTAAAGAAACTTTAAACCTTTCGGCGCTGAGTGCAGTACATCACCCAGCAGTCCGCGTTCCCCTTAATGCAGCCGATCCTTCCCTTCGATCACCCTGCCCCCCTTCTTTTTGAATTTCCCCCAATATTTTCCGCCTCAATCCCCCCCCAAGTTTCAGAGCCCCGTTTGATACTTTTCCTCTTTTTTTCCCCTCCGTGAGCAGGGGCGGGCCTGCTAAGGGCCCAGTTCTCCTCTTCCCTTGTTCGATAAGTTTTTTCCCCCGTCACTGGGCCCCGTCCCCAGGTGTACGACAGTCCGACGGTGTTTTTTTCTCCTCTGCGCTGGACCTTTGTTCTGCGTGGAAGTCAGGCTCCTTGGCTCCCCCTTTCCTCGCCGTAGCTGGGCTTTTTTTCCACGGTGTGGCCCCCACTGTTCTCCCTTTCCGACCCCACGGTACACTTTTGCCTCACACCTTACCCCCCTCCTTGGCAGGAAAAACATATACCCGAGGTTTTTTCTTCAGGGATCCCCGTTCCCCTGTTGTGCATTCATGTTTTTTTTTTTCTTTTTTCAGGGTTTTTCTGGCTCACGTTTCCGGCGCTTCGCGGCCTTTGGTTTACCTTACGATCTGCCGGCTCTGAAGAGACCCAGACCGTTTTTTTTTTCCCCCCGGTGCGCAGCGACCGGGTGTCCTGGCTTTGGTTTTTGTACCAGAAAAAACCAAACCACATTTTTCTTCTGGCTCTTTTTTTTTTTTACCTGCTTTTTTGGACAATTCCTTTCCTCCTTCTTTTGGAGGGAAGTTCACCAACTTTTTTCCAATTGTAGCGGGTCCCCTTCCTCCAAACTGATCGTAGGACCCTGAATTTTCTTCCCCCCCTGTCCCGATGCCCCCTCGCGATTGGCATTTTTAAAAAGTTTGCTTTTTTTTCCTTTTTTTTCCTACTTGCGCTACAGTGTTTTTTTTTTCCGCCGGCCGACCGGTTGTGTCCACCCCATTTTTGCAGAGACGTACCCTTTCAAAGCGGCGTTTTTTTTCTTGTGTTTTTAGCGTTTTGTCCCCCTTTCCCCCCTCCCAGTTAGATCTCTTCCGAGGCAAGCTTTCCCCAGTTTTTTCCCTTTTTTTTAATTAATCGTTGTGGACATCCCTCCTGTTCGTATGGAGTTGCTTTTCGACCAACCCGGGCATTCCACTTCTTTTTGCCCAGTTTTTCAAAATTCTTTTCTTTTTGCAATTTTTTCCCCTTTCATTTTTACGAACCGCCTTCCGCCGGTTTCCCCACTCTGGCAGGCCGCGGTTTCTTTTCTGAGAGGGTGTTTTGGAGTTTTTCGGTTCCCCTTTATTTTGGTTAGCAGTGGCCTCGTCCTTTCTCGTGCCGGTTTCTTTTTTTCGTTGTAAATCGGTCCTTGCCGGACGTCCCCCCCTTTAGTTTTTTGTTCGGGCCCGTTTTCTTAATGTTTCCGACAGGTGTACATCTCCTTTTTTTTTTAGCTGTTGGGGACCCTCTCCCTTTTTTCCCCCCCCGAAGTTTTTCTTTGGGCTGACTTCCTTTGGTGTTCGAGCCCCCTTCTAACGTTTCCCGTCTGCTACCCCGAATACACGGAGCGTAGGTTGGTCCCTCTTTTCCTTTTTTTTTTGCACTCGAAACTTTTTGCCGGCTTAAAACCCCCCCCCACCCGGTTTTTGAAGGTTGCTCTTTTCGCTCATCTGTTTCGCGTGTTGGTCGGGGGACCCGCCGTTTTTTTTTTTGTCTCTCTCTTTTTCACGCTGGTGTTTGGTTCCAAACAGGCCTTGTTTCCTTCTTTCCTTCCCATCGATGGGCCCCCCAACCATTCCTTTTTTTCCCCCCCCACTGATACCAGCCGCCCCCCCTGTCGAAGCTTTTTCTCCGTTTGGCCCACCCTCCTCCGGGCCCCCCCAGCCGAAGAAATCCTTTTTCGTTTCCCTTTTTTTTCACATGGGTAACCGTGGGTTCGAGTAGTTGGTAGGTGGTGATTTTTTTTCCCTTTCCAAACGAGATCAAAAGCAGTTCCCCGACGGGGCGAAAGGTCTTTTTTTCCCTCCCCCCCGGCGTTTTTGTCTCCCAACGTGGGTTTGCTAAGGAGCGTTTCTTTCGGGCCCGTTTCTTTGGACGACCGCTCTTTTTTCCAGGCTGACGCCCCCCCCCGCCTTTCTGTCTTTTCGATTTTCGGCCAACCAGAAACAGGGTTTTTTTTCTTGTGGTCCTTCTCCCTAGAGAGTTTGATCGGCCCCTCGGATAATACGTTTTCTCTACGCTTTTTCTGTGCGGGTCCCTTGATCTGATGTTTGTCGGCCTGCTCCAGTTCTTTCTTGTCCTCTCTGCCCCCGGCAAGCATTGCCCCCGTTTTTTTCCTTTTGTTGGTCCGTCTCTTGCTGATCTGACTCAATAGGCACTTTCCGCTTGGACGCCGGAAGTTCGTTTCCTTTTTTGTCCCTTCCCCCCCCTTGGCTCACCTTAGAAATCTACCTTTTTGCGCGGACGCCGCCTGAATGACCTGGAGTTGGTGACCTCCTCCCCTTCTTTTTTTGCTTTTTCTTCCCCTTCTTTAAGTAGACACAACCCTTTTACGCGTTGGGTGTGGCATGTACCCCTTTTTTTGACACCCCAGTTTTTCGTTTTGTTGGCGAACTTTTTCTTTTTCGATTTTTTTTTGGCTTCCCCATTTCTGTTTTTCCCGCCAACGTCACATTTTTTTTTTTTTTCTTTCCTGCTGTTGATTCCCCCTTTTCGTGGGGAGATGCCTCCTTTTACAGGATTTGGAGGGTTCTCCCCCCGGGCTTGGCCTTCCACCTCCCCTGGTGCTTTTTTCTCCCCCTTTTTTTTACCGCCGCTTTGGTCTTCACTTTTTTTTTTTTCGGGGCAACTTTGGGCCACTGTGGTCGGTCCCTTTTTTCCACCCCCCTCTCTTCTGTCGGGGGGTCCAGAGCTCCTTTTTTTTTTTACCTTTCTTTTTCCTGCAGTTTTTGCTCGCGTTGTTTTTTTTGCTTGCACCGGCTTCTCGGTCGAGTTTCGCGGTCTTGCTGATCGCGGAGAGTTTTTTTTTTCTCCGTTCAACTCTCTTCCTTTTCATTTGGTTGTTGTTAGGATCATTTCCTTTTGCCTGCTGCGATCAGCTTTTCTATCGAGGCCAGCGCCTTTCCCCCCTTCGGCAGCTGTGAAGATAGACGCATTGTCCTTTTTTTTCCCTTGAGGCTTTCGCGGGCCTTTTCTCTTTGGTGGGGCTCGCCCACCCACCACTCTTCTTTTCCCCAGGTGCAAAGTTAGAAGAACCCTTTTAGCAGCCAGCCAATTTTTTTTTGCCGGCCTGTAAGTTTTTTAGAAAGAGAACGGACCTTTTTTTTCTTGAGGCCACTCCCAGATCCAGTCGTTCCCTTTGAAAAGATCAACCGTTGCCCCCCCCTTTTTACCTAAACCAGGCGACCCACCGCCCCCCCCCCCAAAAGATGGGAAGTGTTTTTTTTTATTAATCCCCTGTTTCACGTCGCAAGACCCCCTTCCGACAATAGGCCAACCTTCAGACCACGCTGTTGCACCAGTCCTTAACCCCCCAAAGATAGGCGGTCCCCGTCTGGTCAAACCGCCTGCCGTCTTCCTTTCCAGGCCACCCCCAGTAGGTTAAGGGTCCCCCTGTAGAAGAAGTCACTTCTTGTATGAGTTGGGTGACCCTTTCTCGGTTGTTAATCGGCTATCCCCTTTCCCCTTATCGACAGCAGTATTTAGTTCCCTTTCCTTCCTTTCCTTTCACTTAGAAAGCAAGAACGCGGTCGCCCTGTTTTTGTTTCGGCCTCGCGTCCCCCACTTGGTGGACGGAGTTGTTTTGTTCTCCCGGCGCTGACCGGCCCGCGCTCTCGCTTGTCCCCTTTCTTCAATCCGTTGGGAGTGCGTTCCCCAACTTTTTTTTGGTTTTCTCAGACTGGCCCCCTTTTTCTCTCAGATTTCCCTCCCCCCTCCGTCGTCACTTATTAGTGTCCCCGGCGCTCTCTGGTTCGACCCCCCAGTTAGCAGAGTGGTCTTCCCCGTCACATCGGCCTCCCATTTTTTTTTGCGGGTTTCTTCGCCTTTGGAGACGGACCCCCCCCCCTTTTCCCGACCCCCCACCGTTCCATTCTGCGACACATTCCCCCTACTTCTTTCCCTGCACGGTGATGCCTTCTCCTGGCTTTAGGTCGTGTTCTTTCCTGGTGGGTGGCCTTTTGCGCGCCTCCCCTTCTTTTTTGTCTGGAGTCGGTGGATTCTTTTCATCGTGCTTTGGTGTCCACACATTTTATTTTCAGTCCGTACAGTCCCCTTTTTTCCCTTTTCAGAGCCCCCTCCCCCCACCCCCCCCAGCATGCTTTTATCCTTTTCCTTTGTCTTCTGGCGAGGTTCGACCGACCCCAGGTATCCCGCTGCCCCTCTGAATCGTGCCCTCTTTGCCGCCAACTTTTTTTTTTCCTCCGCCGGGGCCGTCGAATTTTGGTCTATTCCCAGTCAGAGTTTGGCGCCCCCCCGCCGTTTCATTCTTGGTGCTCGATCTTTCTTTTTTTTTTTTTTTTCACGATCGCGTGTTTTTCCCCCTTCCGTCAGTCCCCCAAGGAGCTTTTCTCCCTTTCCCAAGGCCGTCATCCCCCCCCCCTCCCCGATCTGTCCCCCCTCTCACGTTCGAACAACGCTTTTTTTCCCGGCCCTCCCCCTTCTCCCGTTTTTTTTGACTGGGAACATCCACTGCCGTTTGTTCTTTTTGATCGCATTCGGATCCCGCCGTCCCCCCTCTTGAAAGGCACAGCCACCGCCCCCCCCTTTCCATACCTTCCCGGGTTTTTTTTTTCCAGGAGTTAATCTGATGATCCTTTCCCCTTTTGGCAGACACGTGCCCTGGGTTTAGGACGTATTTTTTTCCTTTTGTTAAAGGACGACCTTTTTTTTTTTTTTTTCGTTGTTTTTTGTCGCCCTCCGGTCTTTCCGTAACACCCCCTCTATCCCCGCGTATTTCTTTCGTTTTCTGCGTCTAGACGAAACCGTTCAAGTCCGGCATTCCCCATCACCGGTCTTGCTTTTCCCTGTCTCGGCGGCCTTCCGACAAGCGGTGCTCCCGCTGGAAGAGTAGTCTGCCTCCCTTTTACGCCCTTCCCCCTCGCGTTTTGGGTGGGGCCCCCTCCTCCCCCGGAAGTAATCCATCGTTGACTCACTTTGACCTCCCCAGTCGGTTTTGCTTCAAGTAACCCCGTCCCATTTTTTAAGCGTCCCCCCCCCCTTGCTTTCCCCACGTTGACCATCCTCGACCAATCCCCTTCTCGCTGCAACTTTTTTTTTTTTTTGGTTTCTTTCGTGGTTTCGCTTACTTTCTTTCCACGTCCCCATTTTTGACAAGCGGGGGTCCCCCCCTCCGGTTATTCAGCACTTTTTTCCAAAGCACTCCAAACCCCCCCTCCCTCCCAATACAGGACCTTGCTTCCGGGGCTCAAAACACCCCCCCTTCTTTTTACCCCCCTCTTTGGCCCTCCTCTGAGTTTTTTGGTTTCTTTCCCTTTTCCCTCTTTGAATGTTCACTTGGCGTCTTGGTTTTCACGTGTTACCATTTTTCCGGCGGGGCGGCGGGCGTCTAAACCAAGTCCTCTTTCCCCCCCCTCCTCTTAGACGAACCCTTCTGATTCTTTGCCTGGTTGTCCTTTTCTTTTATGTTAAAGATGCACATTGGTTTTCCTTTCCCTTCCCGGGCCGGAGGCGCCAATGTGGACCGCCTCTTCTAGAGGACCCGGTTTTCTTTTGGTTTCTCTTCTGAGGTGTTACCCCTAGTTTGTTTTTTTTTCCCCAGTGGACAGTGTCAGTTGGGATCTGCTTTTTCCTGCATTCGCGCCCCCCCTTTCGGATTCCTCCTTGTCACTCTTGCCCCGCAGTTGGCCGCTCCTTCCCGGGCGAAGGATGTCCTCCCCTTTAACCAGGGACGGAGTACTCGCCCCTTCCTATCCAGTTGTCCCAGTCGTGTAGAGGGGGGTTTTGCCTTTGGACAGAAGTGTAGTTCTAATACCCCCCCCCCGGGGGCCCTAGATTTCTCTCGTAATATTTTCCTTTCTTTTTTCGTTTTTTTGCGAGCAGATTCTCTTTTCTTCCAAGGTTTTGCTGTCTAAGTGATGATACAGGGATCCGTAGTAAAGTGGACAACAAAGCACTTGATTATTTTCGGGCTTTTGTTTTTTTCTCCTGGTGCCCTGCTTCCTCAGTCCTTTTAGAGGATTGTCAGGTAGTGCGTTGCTGTGAGTTCTCACCCCCTTCTTCTGGGTACGCAAGTTGCTTTTTAACCTTCTCCTCCTCATTTTGATTACCTCTCCCCCCAGGCCCTTGGGTAGCTTCCCAACATATCTTGGCAGAGCCTCCGGACCCGACTTAAGTCCTTCCCGGTTCCCCCAATAGGACCTTCATTACCCCTTCCCCCTCTTCCCGCAGGGGCACGCCCCCTCGTACTCCTTCGTGAGTCCCGTTTCGTTTAAAATTAGATTCTTTTCGGACCTTGCCGCCGAATTCGTTTCCAGCTTGACCCAGTATCCCCCTTTCCCCCACGCCCCGCCCCCTGCCCAGGTCTTTTTTTCGTCATCCGTTTCCGCGCCTTTCCCCCCCTTTCCTTTCAGCGGGGAAGTCTCCCCGTTTGCGTTCCTCTCCCCGCGGTCCTTTCCCATGCAGTCCTTGGCCCCCCGTGAGCCCCTTGAAGCTCCCCGTTCCCACAGCCCCTGCCCTCCCACCCCTGTTCCCAAGCGTGAGATTGAGTCCCCCATCCCAACCTTTTTCCCACTCCCCCCCGGGGATCCAAGTGTGGTCGTTATTTGGCTGAGTCCACTTTCTTCTCAATCGCGGCTCTTGATAGGCACCGCTTTTCGTTGTTCGCTTAGTTCCTCTCCCTCCTATTTCGTGAAGGTTGATTTTCCTGTCTGAGTTTTTTGTACAAAACCTGTCTTTGGGGGGAAACCCCTGAACTTTACGCTCCTTTGAACCCCCCGACCTTTCGGTTCTTGTCCCATCTCTTTTCCACGATTTTCCTCGTGTAAAGGCGACCAGAGCGTCCCCTTCCTTTATATGGACCCCTAACTTGTGACTCCCTCACGCGATCCCTCCCCCCGGAACCCGCCTTGGTCCACTCGTCATTCTCTTCTTACCAGTCTCCTTTTGGATGTGTAGCTTTTCCCTCTTTCCAATCCGTTGTAGATTTTTTTTTTTCTTCTCCCGTGACCCCCAATTGCCTGTAAAGTGTTGTTTCGCGGGTTTGTACCCTGGACATTTTACCTCTTTTTGCGTGTCTGCACCCCTTGCCTACAAGTCCTCTGCCCTTCTCACTTCATGATTAGGCTTCTCTGTTTGGTCTTAAGCCTCCCATCCTTCCCATGGGTGTCCCCCAGGTCTGGGTTTTTTTTCTTTTTCTTCAATTTTTCTGTTTTCCTTCCTTGTCTTTCTTGAAGGCACTAGCTTCCGCCGACCCTTTTCATTTAGTGTCTTCCTTTTTTCGAAGTAAACCTTTTGACGTGGCTCCCCCCTGTTAGGAAGGGCTAGCAAACTTTTTTTTTCTTTTCCCTGGCTTTGGGTGAGGAACTTTTTTCTCGGACCTAGTTGCCTGTTAAGGTTTTTGGACTGAAAAGAATTTTCTCCCCGCTCTCTACTACCTATTCACTTTCCTTTTTCTTCTGGTCGGTCCCCCCTCTTCTTTCTACGGGCCTCTGGAGTACCCACCGGTGGGCGGAATTTTGGTCTTTTGGAATCTGTTCCCCTCGTGGGTCTTCCCACTAGAAGCCATCTGCTACCTTTGATGGGTCCAACAGGGGACTTTTTCTGTGGATAGTCGGTGCCACCCCTAATTCGGGTAAGTTTTACCGTCCAGGAAGCTTTGGCAACAGTGTTTCTCCCTAATCATCAGGAATTTATACCTCGTGGGCGTTGCCCCACTTTTCCAACCCCCACCGTTCTTACCCCGGTCCCCTCTTTTTGACTGTCTAGAAGTAGTTTCTTCCGCGGGATTTTTTTCCCCCAGCAGGGTATTTTTTTTTTAGTTGTCTCTTTTCAGGCCAAACAGTATCACCCTCTTCCCCCCGAATGTGGATTCCTATAGTCTCTCGTAACGTCTTCATTCGACCTGAAGTTCTCGGCGAATTGGTTCTCCCTTCCTTGTGCTACAGATTTTTTATCTGACTGCCCTCGACTCTTGAATCTTTCTTGGCCCCCCTCCAAAAGGGGTCTTGTTACTCTCCTTCCCCCCGCGCGGACCGCTTTGCCTCCTTCTCAGACCGGATGCACTTTTCAGCTCTTGCTCTCCTGCTCCCCCCGGGATTTTTGCCTTAAGGATCCACTTCCTTTTTAACCCTCTTTTCTTTTGTCCGAACTTACTCCGCCCCGTCTGAAAACGCCCCCGTCCTTTCCCGGATCTACGGTAGGAAGGCGTTTTTTTTGGTCTTCCGAGTTTCCGGACCCCCTTGTTCACCCTTCCTCCTCAAAGGACTTTTTTCCCATTCAGCGATCATTACCCCTACTCGTGGTACGATTTCACCCTTCCGGACATAATTGACCCCTTTGCTCGGTCTTTTTTTTTCTGTCCAAACCCCGATCTCTGTGGATCGTCGGACTGTGGTGGGACCCAGCTTTCCTTGCTTTGAGAGTTGCTCGATGGTGCTTGGCTTTCCTTTGGTCTGTAACCCAACTTACATCGTTTTGACTTCCTATGTTTGATGATCATTTCCTTTTCTGATGATCCCCCCCCCTTTTCGTTTTCGGTCGTCCCCGTGTCTTGGATTGCGGAGGCTGCACTCCTTCCCCTTTGCGCTAGTATAAAAAGGTGCCGGCCTCCTTTCTTTCCTCTTCACTAACTTGTCCACCTGGGGTCCATGCTTTTTTTCCCCCCACCCACCCCCTCTTGGGCACTAGAGAGTCTCTTTCTTTACCGGCTGATTGAAGGATGGCTCCTAGGTGCCCCCCCCCCTTCCCCCTGCTTCTTTGTCGACGGAGCTATCTGAAGTCTTCGTTTTTTGTCGGTTG
>Ga0179593_1562666_pt1 | contig 15525 bp, 23 predicted proteins | sample CZODoug2_1_08_16_FD_185931 | JGI IMG/M metagenome (GOLD analysis project Ga0179593, IMG submission 185931) | Vadose zone soil fungal communities from Angelo Coast Range Reserve, California, USA - CZODoug2_1_08_16fungal (PacBio error correction) | ecosystem: Environmental > Terrestrial > Soil >... | reverse complement strand
CCCCAATCAGGACTCGTTTTAGTAAGAATAGATGGCCGCTACTACGGTCTTTGGACTCTCATAGGGCCTCCCGCACCCTCTTTCCGATACGATAAACGAATGGACATTACTTTTTCTTTATTGTTCTCTTTTGTATCCGAGATTCGGACCTCCATATCTTTTTCTCCCCTTCCCGTTCATGAGACCCCCCCCTTCCTCCCGAAGTTCCACATATCCAGGTACCAGATTCGTCAGGGCCGTCCAAGTGTCTCCTTCCTTGTCTCTGTGCCAGAACGATTGCGAATGTCAGAGCCTACGCAGTCATTCCACCGCTTCGTTGGTTGAAACTAGCTCCTTTCCATGCCGACTCTGCTACTCAAGGTCTGCGCTTAAGTTCCCCCAAAAAGAGAAACCCCGGATTCAAGTTTGCTGACCCCTTACTTCGTGTGCTCTTCTTGCTTCCTTGGCGGCGCTCGTTTCCCTTCTGATCGAGAAACTATGTGATGGCTGTTTTCTCCCCGCTTGGTTGCGTTCCTTCCGCTTCATGCGAACGAAGTGCGCCCGGCTAAGTTTTCTCTCACCCTGTCATCGGAACGTTTATTCTGTATTTTTCCGCCCCCCCCCCCCCCTCAGGCTTTAAGTCCCACCAACCTCCGTTTTCCCCATTGTTCCCTCCCCCCGGAATTTGTTTCCTGCGGCGTAGGTCGAGCGATAAGCTCCCCCCTGACAGTCCTTTTACCTGCGAAGCTTCAGATGCATTTACACTTTTCCTTTATGACTATGCTGGTGAGTTCGTAGAACGATCTTTCCCTGAGGCAAGATGCTCGCAACCCTTTTGCGCATCTCCCGCGGGGTGTCCCCTTCTTCCGTTGACTTTCAACGAGATACCCTTTTCTTTTGCGCGTTTCAGCTTCCCGTAGGATCCGGCTAATCCGCAGAAGAATCCCCCATGGGCCTTCCCTTTGGAATATGCTTTTGCCCCCTAAAATAACTCGTGATTCTTGATGTCCCGGCAATTCCTACCTCTTTTCAACGCTTGAGACTTTCCTTGATTCCCCAAGGATGATCTCAGCCCCGGCCTTGTTGAACCGATGTTTGACCCACGCGGATGTCAACTCGTCCCCTTTCTTAAGCGTTTTCAGATTAGCTGCGCGGTGCCGCTGTGGTCAGGGACTTTTTTCTCTTCCTATGGGACTCACTCTTTACAGTCGAATACTTCCTATTTTTCTTGTGGGCAGACGGTTTCACGCTATTCTTAAAGCTTTCCAGGTTTCCTCTGACGGGTGTGCCCCCCGGCAAGTTCCGTTGTACAATCCGCTTTCCCCCTTGAATAACACTTCCCCGAGCGTGACGGTCCGTTTTTTTCCCCTTCATACGTCGTCTTCCCCACCACAGGGCTTTGGACGGTGATCTTTAAATCCAAGAACCCCCCTTTTCAGAATTCCACCAAGGAAGCTTATCCTTTTGGACCTTGCCCCCCGCCAAAGGAGTGATAAATCCCTTTTCGGGATGTTGCGGCTCCGGTAAACACTCCGCTCTTACCGGCGCTCACCACCCAACACACATGCCCTTTTTCCCTTATGAATGGTGCTTGCCTTCCCTTCACTCCCCTCTGTTCCCTATTGGCTCTTACGTCTTCCCCAACTGTTCTTTTTTCTTGCAGCGCAATCGTTCGCTCATCTGCTCGTTCGCTTTCCCCTTCAGAAGAAGTTATTGGTCTGGTCGCCACTACAGCACCCCCTCTTCTGCCGCTCCTTTGTTTCCCAACTTCCCGCAGTCCCCCTGAGGCCCGGAGTAGCTGATTGATCTGCCCATGAGTACCTTGCCATGAGGATGACTCAGGCCCCAGCGGACCAGCGATTTGAGTTCCTTTTTCCCATGTGGATCATCTCTCTTTCGTCTAAGCTGGTTTTGTGAGATCATGCTTCTCCTTGTCCTTCCCCTCGTCACAAAGCTTTCCTGCTGGTTCCTTTCCCAAGGGCCTTGCCAGATAAAGATGAGTCCCCGGGCGGCCTTTTCGTTGCTTTTTTTATCCTTCACCTGTTTGGGCAGGCTTGTTTGATTGTTTTCGCGACCAACCTTTCTCCCATCCTTTCCTTGTCACTCTTGACCGAGCAGATGCGCCGCGACTCGGCCCTTCAGCAAATGGACCCCGACGAGCCCCCTTCCGGAGCAGTCCGCGTTCCCGCGTTGATCGTTGGCAAGCCCCGCGACTCCCGATTCTTGACGCTTTCTTCGTTCGACGGTAACTCCATCCTTAAATTCAGTTTCCCGTGGAGGCAACGTGCAAAAAAATATGGCTTCTTTTTCTGGTTTTCTTTTACGTTCTTTCCGCTTCTTTTGTTCTGTCACGAGTTCCTTCTCCCCGGAGCGGTTGAGGTTTGCTGGCCGATTCCGATTTCATTTGGGGCTTGAAACACCTCTTCTTTCTGCTTGTATGTTCCCCTCTCCTCGTCACCTCTATCCGCGGTCTCCCGTATCCTTTCCACGCCCCTTTCACCCTCGGGAATATTTTTCCATCCTTTTAAGAGATTCGGCTCAACCTTATCCCGTTTTTTTGCAATCCCTGGCTTCGTCCTCTCTTTAAAGAAGGTAGTTCTTCTGAACAGTCGGCTGCGCCTTTTAACTCCTCTTTAAGCGGAACAGCGTCTCCGCGGTTCATCGCCACTCTAAGTTCACACGGGCTTCATCCACCCTGCCTTGGCATTGCTTCCCTTTACCCAATTAATTTGCGAAGGTCGCCTCCCTCTTTTTGGATTTAATTTCGGCCCTCACTTTCGCCATCCTTCCAGAAGGTTCTTTTTTTTTGGCTTCTCAGGCCAGCCTCCGCGGACAGAACTTTTCCGCCTTTTGTCTCCCTTTCGGCCCCCCCCCTCATTTTTTATTAGATTCATCGTTGCGCGGCTCGACAATTGCAGCGACAGTCCCTCATCTCTTTATTATAGTGCATAAGGGATCATTCGGACTCTCATCTTCATCTCCCCCCCACGACGGATTTTAAAAGCCCCTCTATCAGGTCGCTCTAAAAGGACTTTAGAAGTATTTTTTTCTCTGACGTTTCCGTAAGATAATTAGATGCCTCCCCTTGTACGGAAAAGGCCTCTCTCACCAGCCGCCCCTCGCCCCCCTCGTCCTTCCACACTTCCTGTGTCTCATTGGCCCCGGCCCCCTCCCTCCCCTCCCCCACACGACATCCCCCTACTACCCTTGCCTCGTATTCTCGCTTCCCACTCTTCCTCCCAGTCCCTCCGAATCTTCCCAATCCCTTCAACCCCCATCCTCTTCTCCTTACCTCCCCATCTCCCCTAATCACTGTCACACCTACCATTCCCCTCCCACCACCCCCACCCCCTCCCTCACGGACACTACTCCCTATTCCAATAGGTTATGAGGACCCCACGCCCTCTTCTTAGGTCTCCGGCCTAGTCTGGGATCTTTGAACTAGTTCGAATGGAACTCGTACCTGACAAATCTAAGCTCACCCAGCGCTGAGTCATCAATCGTGGCTTCCCGATAGAAGAATTTTCCCCTGGATCATGCTAAGAGGTTTTACAGGTCTACCCCTCACCTGAGGTCAAAGACCTCTAATTTTTCGGCTTGGCCGTCGGACTTTCCAGCGCAGCCTGAGTCAAGACAACGGCAGGCAAGGCTCTTTCCCCCTGAGATTCCACCCTATCTGTTGGCTTTTCCCTTGCGTGTCGTCTCACAGTCCATTTGCCCGTGTGACCCTTTTACACCAATTCTTGACTTTGCGCCCGTACTGGCCCTAAGAATCCTTTGCTAGCGTTTACCTTTTCCTTTTAGCCGAGGTTTGTCTTGCCAGTGATTTTCCCCAGTCCTCATGGAGCACCTGTCGATTTCCCCCTCAGGCCCGGCACAACCCCGTTACCCCGTTTACACGTAATTTTTGAGGTATAAGCTGGGCCGGACGGTTTTTTGGGTTTGCTTTGGTGCCTTTTTGCGGGTGGGGGGGGCGGTGGTTTGGTTGGGACTTTAGCCTTTGTACCCAATTACCCCTTCCAGATTCTTTAAAGAGTCGGTCTATCTCCATGAGACCATCTTTTGTCCCCTCAAAGTTAGAGCTTTTTTTGATACCATCCCTCAATCCTACTTCGAGAGTAAAACCCCAGCCCGATTGTCCCACTTGTCGGAACAAGACTATATGGTCTCTCCTCCGACTCCCCTACTGAGGCCTTCTCATATGTCTTCTGGAACCAATAACCCCCCCCCCTAGTCTCCTCCCCCCAAAGGAATTGCCCCCAAGGTCGCCCCCTGTTCTCATTTTTATCCCTGAACTCCCCCCCCGGGCGATACGTTTACTTGTACTCATCGCTGATTATTTTGGCACCTTCCAGTTCAGCTTCACCCCACGCTCGCCGTCACCCTATTATCCACAACGATTCGTCAGTTTGCCAGACACGAAACGTGATCCCTCCGTTTCTGGTCGTACACCCCCACCAGCATTCTGTCAGACTTAGTCTCTCCTGAAATTCCCATCCAATCTCTTTTGGAATAGGACTTAATAGAATTCTCAATGCATCCCCATTTGTCACATTTTCTTCAGGGACCTTGTTTAACTTCTACATTCCCCTTTCCCTTTTCCCAGGTCGTCCGCTTTTTGCTTTACATATTCTTTTGTGTCTCCTTCCTCCTACCTATGGTACCCGGCCTCCATTTTATCGCGAGCAGATCATGCGGGACTTTTTTTTAGCGCTGGTGGAGAAGCAGTAGTTTTGTTTTCAGTCCTCGGTACCCTTATGCTCCTTCCTCCATCTGATCCCCTTCTTCTGATGGATGAGTTCTGTTGGTCATTCTCTTTTGTGCCGCCGAAAGATTTTTCATTTTCCCACGACCAACAAATCCGTTCTCGCTCCGCTGCGAGGTCGAGAAGTTACTGAATCCTCGACGTTTCCCCTAGTGAGAGAGACTGACTCTTGTGTTCTAGGCAATGTTTCCCCATTTTTCTGCTCCCTACTCGTGTTCCGCGCGTATTCTTTACCCCATCGTGCCTTTCCCAAAGAAAATGTGTTGTTTTCTATCTCTCCCTCGGGGTTCTTAGACTCGACCCATGTCCTCCAGTTGTGGTTTTTTTTTAGCGACTAGCTGGCCCGTCGTTCCTTCGTAAGGCTGTAATACAGAATCCACCTTTTCCACTTCCAAGTAATGTTGCATGGCCGTTTCCCCCCCCCCTACTCGTCACAAGAAGCCCTCCTTGACCCAATCCTGGGAACGATGACTGGAACCCTTTCCCAGGTTGGCCCCTTTTCTGATAGTCTGATTCGAAACCCCCCCCTGACCTTTAGTCTGTGTGATTCTTCCCCCCCTTTAGGGTTCATGTAGACTCGTAGTTGATGCTCATTCCTAGCCTGAGTACCCTCCTCCTACCGTCGTTTACTCGAGGGGACTCTAAACAATCCCCTTGATTAGAGATGGGCATTTTTTCCCCTCTCTCATTTCCAAGGTTTCCAGGTTGAGGTCAGAGCCCCTATTGGGTGCCTGTTAAGGTCAGCTGGTCATACCGCTGGATAAGCCACCAGTCTCCTAGACTCCCCCCCCTTTGTAGTCCTCGACTAGACAAGCCCCACTACGCGGACCCGCCGTGTTTCTTTCAGCGTAAAAGGCTCCCCTGCCAAAGAAGCCCACCTGTCCCCCCCTTGCCCATGCCCACACCCAAGCCTCATCCTTCCCTCCACCCGGTAAACCCTGCAACCCCAAACCGAATCCGCCCCCCTCTCCGCGTCGAGTTTGACCCCCCGGATGCTTCAGGACTCCCCCTGCTCTTTCAGTCTACCTAACCCTCCTCTATCCAGCCCGCGCTCTCCATTTCACCCACCCCAGCCTCTCCACTTTTACCAGCCCAGCCATGAAGATCCAGATCCCCCCCTCTCCCTCCGCCTCATCCCTCCATCACTCTGCCACTCTGTGCTCCCTACCTCCCCTACCCCAGCATCTCCACGCCTACTCCAAGACTCTCATTCTGACCCCCCATTTTCGTTCTCTACCACCATTTTCTTCTTCCCGTTCCCCCTTCCCACCCTCTACATCCCCCCTTTTCCCATTCCCCCCCAATCTCTTCTCCTCCCTCCGCCCAATTTCCCCTACCCCCTTTCCCCTCGCATTCTCCCTCCCCCCCGCTACCCCTCACCCCCCCACTTACTCCCTTCCACGTCATCTCACTCCTCCCAATTTTCTCTCACCGTCCTCCCCTACCTACTCATCCACCCCTTCTCCCTCCCCCCCCTATCTCTCCCCCACTCCCCCCACATCCTCGCTTCCCACCTCCACCCTCCCCCCCCTGCGTCACCACCTAACATCCCCCTTTTCACCTCTCTCACTAAGTCAGCCGTCCCTTCGCACTATCACTCCCTGCAACCTATTCATCACGCCGCATCCCCTCCACATACCGAATAAGCACCAATAGGCTTTGTTTCTCTTTTTATGCCCATCTCACACTTGTGGATTTCCACTGCCGGTCGCCCCACCCAGCCTCAAAGGGAATTTTCCCTATCATTCTCATCCAGAATATGCCACACCCCCGCTCTCCACTCCGGGATCCCCCCACTGAAAAACCCCCGCTTTTAGGTACTGCTGTCACTTCCCGTTGTCCTCTACTGTTCAAGAGTCTTAACCCTCTCTCCCCGTCAGCTCGCCCCCCATATTCTCCCTTCCCCACTCCCCATTGCCCCTCGACCCCCCTCTCTATTTGCTCCCTCCCCCCCTCCCTTCTCTTTTTCCCTCCGCGTTCTCTCCTTGCCTTTTCCTTTTTTCCCCCCCCCCCCCCTCTCCTGTCGCCTCCCTCTATTTCCCTACACGCCCTCCCTTTCACCCTTCTGCTCTATCTCGTCTCCCTCCTCCTCCCCCCCCCGCCCGCGGTGTCCCTCATCCCCCCCCCTCCTTTCCTCTTCGCGTCTCTATCCCATTGTCCACTTAGCATCTTCGCCCTCTTCCACTCCTTCGTCCTACCTCCCCTCCCCCCTCTTCCCCCCCCACGTTCCCCGCCACCCTCTCCTTTTGGTTGCTCCCCCCCCGCCTTCGCCTTCGCTATACCTGCCTTCCCCCCTCTCTCCCTCCCCTACCCCCATCCCTGTTACCTGCGACCCCTCCCTTAGTCCCCCCCCCCAATCCTTTCGATTCTCTACCTTCCCCTATACCTCTCCCATACCACCTTCCCATCTCCCAGCTTTGCCTCCATCTGCCTCCCGTCTTTCCCTTTGCCCCGCTCACCTCCCCCCCCTCCCACCCTTCTACTCCCCCCCCCCACCACCGCTCCCATTTCACCTCCCTTCCTCCCACCTCCTCCCTCCTCCCCCACTCTCCCCTTTCCCCCTCCCCATTTCCCTAACCCGTCACCTTCGGGGCTTATTTCCGCTTCTGCATGTCTTCCCCCCTCACCCACTCTCAGTCCCCTCGCAGCACCCCCCTATCTCCGTCCGTAGCCTGCACCCCTCTATTCTCTCCGCGCCCCCATTCCTTCCACCTTTAGCTTCCACTCACTACCCTAACGCCCCTCTCCCTACTGCCCCCTCTTATCCCTTCCACTCTCCCTCCCCTCTCTATCCCCCTCCCCCCCCCACCATCTACTCCCGCTAGCACCCTCCTTTTCTTCCCTTTCACACCCTCCCCCTCCTGTTCCCCCACCCCCTCTCACCCCCCCTCTCCTGACGGTTCGCCCCTTCCTCCGTTGCTACACCTTCCTGCTCAGATACCCCTAGATAAAGTTACCCCCTACCCATCCGCCCCCTGCCCTCCCCCCCCTTCCCGCCCCCCTCCTGCACCCCCTCTCCCATCTTACCACCTTTCCCATCTAGTTAACGTCTTACCTCCGGCTCCCCCCACGTGCATCCCTTCTTCACTCCTCCCTCCCCACTTCCCCGTTTCCCTGGCGACCCGTTAAAGTCATACCTAATTATCCAGATCATAAACGTTCCCTCCATAGAACTCGAGTCGTAACCCGTATCACCTAGGGTACTGAACGGCCCCCCTTTCCCTCGAGAACGTCGTCCCCCGACACAGCGAGTCCCTTCAGGACGTGCCTCCGCCCCTCCGCCCGTCTGCCCTTAACGCCACACCTACGTGTGTTCCCTCTTGACGCTGCGAAGACTTCGCCAGAGCGTGTTTCGAACCTTTAGCTAAAGATCCCTTTTGTCCACCTGGCCACGCGGGGCGAACCCTTTAGCTTATAGTAGGTGGACTTGCAAGAGCTTGTAGACCCTACTAATTTCCCCAAGAGATCCTCGCCCCTGGTGTCGTAGTTTTCCCGGTAACGCGACCCCCTACACTCTGGGACCCTGTCAACCTTAAACGCCTTCTTAGACCGGATTTCCCTCTTTTGATCTGCAAACCTGATCAGCAGTTCTGGGTCCTCAGTCCCTTAGATGGTTTTCCGATCCGGAACTCGTAGACATTTTGGAGGGCAACTCTAGATTTCCCCCTTCCCACTTTTGTTTTTGATTTTTCGGCTCACCAGTGGAGCTTTCCTCTTTCGTTCCACCCATCTTTTGTCATGTGTCAGTCTCCTGCGTTCTATCATGCCTTTTTGCGTGCTTCCCAACTGCCTGACATACTAATTTTGCGGAGAAGTTAGCGTCTGATGGACGCGGTCGGAAGCCCCGCTGCCAGTTTAGAGTCGGCACACTGAGGATCCCTTGAGGGTTTTGGCTTATAGCCCACTGAGCACCCTCGCTATGCCCAACTCTTTCCCTTGACGCCTATGCAGCTGCTACGCGAGAATTTGATTTGCCCTTTCAAATCGCACTTTTCCTGTGCGACGAATGTTTTTTTGAGTAACAGCCCTCAGTCTATCTTGACAGTTTTGGCCAGTGGAATCCCGGGAAGAAGTCCACGCGAACATTTTAGTGTTTTTAGAAGTTACGACAGCATGACAAAGTGGAACTTTGCTCTCCCCGAGGCAATAAGTTCCCAAATTTCTTCTCGTTCTAACTTTTTCGTGGTCGGAAACCGATCGCCCCCGCTCCCCGAGACATATCCCCCGCAGGAGGAGAACCCCGGTCCTCTTAGATCGATGGTCATCTTTTGTCCGGGTTTAAACTCACGTCCAAGAGAGGTCATGCCCTCCTCCACCCTTCTACATTCGTGCTCTCTCCCCCCCGTAATTTGAGGGTTCTTCCCGCTCCACCCCCGGTTCCTCCCTTACCCATTCCCTCCCCCTCCCCTCCCCACCGTCTAGTATCCCCTGTCCCGGCACCTCCCTTCCCTCCCCCTCCCCCCCCCTCATTGCCACCTCCCGGCCCCAGCCATCCGTCTGCCACTCGCGTTCGCCTCTGCTCTCTGCCCTTCCTCCCCACCACTCGATACCTATTGTACCCCCTCGTCGCATCCCCCCTCTCCCCGCTCTCAACCCGCGACCGCGGCCCCACCTCTCTGACCACGGCACCCCCCCCTTTTGTGGCGAGTGGCCCCCTCTGGCCCAACTACGAATTCTCTATTCGACTCCTGATGTCCCGAGCATTAGCCCAGACACCGTTATGCCAATCATGGCCCAATGAGAGGCCGGAGTGGGAGGACGCGTATGATTTATATGAGTGGATCCCCAGACTTCTCCACAACGACAGGAGGCACCCACGTCACGAGGTAAGACCAACACGGTACCATAAGGGTGAAGTAACCCAGGAGAGTCCGAAACCCACCACGCCATAGGAACTAAGAGAAGAAAGGTCCCTCGGAGTTCGTTCGTTCTTCGTAGATTTTCCCTTTCCGAGGAGAGCATACCCGACGAAACCGCCCACCCGTTGAAGGTTCCGACACATTTGTCTGCACCAGGTCCCTTATGCCGTCGCATTTTTTTTTAACCGCCCCCCTTATTACATACGAGAACGTTGACGCGTTGACTGCATTCCTCAGAAGTCCACGTTTCTTTCCCCTTTCCGGATCATCCTTCAACGCTCTTCACTGATTCCAGTCGTTCCCAATTATTGCGGCGTTCCTCTGATTGGTGACGCTTTCTTGGCAGCCGGCTCCCCCCATTCAAGGACCTCTCCTTACGCTCGTCAGCTTTCTGCGGACTCCTTTTCCTTCGGCGCTCACGTTCCCCCCTCCCCCTCCCAACATTTCATATTGTGTATCTCGCTTCATACTATGTCGCCGCATTAAGCACCTCTGCTCTTTCGCGTTTTTTTTTTCACGTACGAGTGGGCATAATCGTGCCCCCTTCTCCGCGCGCCGCGTTCTCCAGGCTTACTCTCTTCTCAATGACTACGTCCCTCCTAGGAAAAGGTTTTCGCTTTCCGACTGGTAATCTTGGGAGATTTCTTGGAGGGTCATCTTAAGATAAACCCGCACCCCCCCCCCCCCCCCCCCACGACCATACGGCGCGTTAGCCGTGCCAGGTACGTGAGTCCTAGAATTGGGAGGTGGAACTTCAGACCCTCTTCGAGCGCCAGTCCCCCCCCAAGCCGCAGACCCTAAATTCCTAACTGTTTCTAAGTCCAGTGGAGCCATTCGAGAGCTGTATGAACGAGTTGTCTCCTAGCTTGTCCTTTCCCTCATCTTTCATGTCTTTCCTCCCCCCGCCTGCCGTAATACTCGTGTGCTTTCCCCTTAGTGGTAGGTCCTGTGATGCAGCTGGTCTTGATCCGATACCCGAAAGTCTCAAGCACCCTCCTCACTGGGCAATGGGATTCTTCAGCGCCCCTATTACGGCTGACACCGCGTCATAGCCAACTTTCCCAGTCCGTCGGCGTCCTCCTCATTCTGTTTTTTTCCTTCGGCGGACTAATTTCCATTCGCCCCGTGCACATCCTCGGAATACCCCCTGACTTCTCTGGTCAACAATTTTGGTCCACGAATCCTGCTGAGGCCTTATCTTTTTTACTACTCGGAGCCCTTTGTTGCGCGCGGAACGGCACATGTGCTTTTCCCAGCCACGAGGCAGTTTTCCCTTCCGACCAATCTTTCCACTTCCTGTCTTAAAATTTTACCTAACATGTCAGTCATTTTGGGCGTTGATCCTTTTCTCGGTTCCTTTAGGACTTCTATCTCAAGTACGTATTTCTTCGCATGACCCATTAGGAGTTGCTATCTAACGCTCTTTTGGTATCTCTCTTTTCCCTATTTTGTTATTTAGACGGACCCCCCCCCCCATTCGAGTTCGCCAGTGTATTTTACCGCCTCGAATTCTCATTCGTACATCCCCCCCTCGGATTGAAATCTAGTACTACTGAAAAATCAGCCACCAATATCCTTTACAGTCCGCACCCCAGCAGGGACTAACGTTTTAGAATTTTATGCGAATGACGTCTTTTTTTCCTAGGCCTTTGACTTTCCATAAACTTGCTGGAGACCTTCGCAGAGCCCCCCGAGAGGGTCGAAGTAGCACCAGACGGTACCCGATTGCAAGTCCCAGAATCACCTCCGTTCGCCTTTTTTTTCTTTAGGTTTTTTACCATTCCGATGCGATGTGACTCTGTCTCATCCCTCCAACTCGATCTTTTTTTAAATCGCGAAGTGGATAGCCTCTACCCCACTAACGCACATGGAGTTCTGGGACCCATCTTTTTTCCCATTGCCAGCGACCAAGGTACGGTCACTTTCCCTTCCTTCCCTTTTCTATCCCTATCTGAATTCTCCCTTCTGCCCAGGCATCAATTCCTTCGTCTGAGATAATCTGCTCGGAGCCCTTTGAAGATTGCCCCGAACCGAAACGTAGGACCTCTTGCCCTTAAGATCTGACTCTTCCCTCTCCCCCGCTCCAACTTGTAGTTTTGGACACGAGTGAGGTTTTTTTTGAACTCTTTGAGTGTTGCTCCTCCTTTAGTGTACGTGGTCCCACGCACCCATTAGCTTCCCTTTAATTTGCTTGGTCTCCTTTTCTCTGCAGCCTGAAGAGAACTACTTCCCTCCGTGTGATTTTTTAGCGCGGACCAAGGCCATTTAACCCCTTTGCCGGCTGTCGCCCCCTTAGGTCGCGTGCTTTTTCTCCTCCAGGATCACCCTGATGCCCCCTTTTTTCCCAGCAAATGTGCGGGCGACTCCTCGCACGGGGGCTCGGTCTTTTCCTCCTTCCTCTTTGAAGAGAAGATACTCTTTTTCGCCCTTTAGTAGTCACAGCGGCCCTTGGTCTTCGCTCCCGGCTTTTTTTGCCCCAGACAAAGTTCTTCTCCTGTGGACAGGATTGCGCCCTTTCCGAACCTCCCCCAGCATCTGCACTCGGCATCCTTTCTCCCCCCAATTGAATTGGGTCCCGATGCTTCCATCCCCCCCCCGTTGAAGATTTCAGCGTTTCTTTTGCCGGCACGTCCCTTTGAACTCGCTGTTGTCTTCCTTTCAATCCTTTTATCGTCCTTAACCCGGGTCTTTCTTCGTAGCTTCCGGCTGCCGGAGCAGGCAATGGAAGACCCGCTTTCTAGATGATTGGACGGCTCTTCTAACGAACCTTCTCCCCTGCTGTCGATTGTCAGTACGGTTTCCTTCTTAAAAGGATTGCCATTTTCTGTCGCGACGGTTGCCCCCTGGCCTTCCGGGGAAAGCCGGATACGCTTGTCCGCCCCCCGCTCTTCTGATTTTTAAAGAGTTCCTTTTTTTCAATACCTCAGCCCTCCCTCCCCCCCGTTCACGCCCCCAACAGGGCTTTGACTCTCTGTGCCCACCTTTTTTGCCTGTCCCGCTCTTTTTTGAACCTTCGCACCCCCCATTGACTGAATCTCGCATACGCTTACGCCCTTTTGTTCTCGCTGAGTATACTAACTATTTGTTATTCCCCGTAGTGCTCTCCACTTGTCCCCCCAACTTACCTGTCAGGTGGTTTCTTCCCGCTCTCAAGCCACGAGGAAATCATCGGGACCTCTCTTTTTGAACTTTCCCCCTCTTTTATCCCCCTTTTCTAGGCTTGCCAGCCAATTTTTATTTTGGTTCCAACGTTTCCTCGCGGCGCACTTTCCTTTCCGCGTAGTATTTTCTTCAGCTTCTTCGTTATATACTTGGGCCAGTTCGCTAATTCCCTCCACTCTCTGCCCCGCACAAAAGGCTCTCACTTTCCCCCCAGACACATTTCCGCCCCTCCTCCACCGACTCCCCATTTTTGCGTCTTTCAACAGTACACCACGATACCGGACTGCTCACACTTTTTGCACGTCAGGATGTACCGATTTCTGATTTCCTTTTCTTTCTCTCTCTTTCCCCTCTTGTTGTTGTGTGATCCCCCACTTCACTCCCCTGACAAATCGCTGCTTGCTTGGCCGGATCATTCCCCTATGCTTTTCTTTCCCTAGATCAGTCCGCGACTCGATTGCGGCACGTTGAGTCGTGTCTTTCTTTGTTACCGTTTTTTTGATTGTCTTCTCGGCTCGGGTTTTTTCGCTGACCCATGGTCTCACTACTCTGCCCCCCCCCCAACGACTCTTTTCAAACCAGCAGTGCCCGCTCTGCACTCTACTTTTTCCCCATCGCCACCTTGCTGGTCCCTCCACGACTTCCCAACCTCTCTCTCCCTGGTGTGAAAGTGTCCGCAGACCATGCAGCAGGTCCCTTTAGTGCGCTCGTTTGTCTTTTTCCGGCCTCCCCCGTCCCCTGCCCTTAATTTGTTCATTTGCAGACACGCCGCATCCGAAAAAAACGTATTCTCCCTCCGGCTGTGGGTTGTCGCTCCCGGTTTTCAATAGTATCCCCCTTTTGTCTGTGCCTTCTGCCTGATGCAGTCTATCGGGCCGTAGGTCCCTCAAGCGACCGATATTCCCTCCTGTGGGGGGACCAAGCTTATATGTCACTCGTCCCCCCTCCGACTCGCGTCACTAAATCAGTTGCGCGTTAAATCGGGTCTTACCTTCTGATAACTACAGTGACCCGTCGCCCTTCTTCCCATTCTTTTTTTAATAAAACCTCTCCCCTCATTCGAGTGACCCTCGGACGATCTTCTTTGCAGTATTCGTCCGTTCGCTTCGTACACTCTCGACTTTCCCAAACCCTTGCTTCCCCTGCTGACTCTATGCATCGGCATGCGACTTCTCCTCCGAAGAAGCTGACTACTTTTTTTTTTTGGACCCTCACCAGATTTGCCCAATCAACGTCCACAAGTCTTTTGTCATTGCTTTCTACCCTATGGGCACGACTGAGAATGGGTATAAGTTCATAGTTACCAAATTCCTTGCCCCCCGTCCTCGATTTATCTGCTTTTTATTAGAGGCCTAAGCCGGCTGCCCCCCCCCCGCCCTTTCCTTTATGGGGTACTTTGCTTATGCTTACTCCTTGTTCCCGAAGTTAGAGAGACTCCTGCATAGACGACAACCCCCCCCTGTTTATCTCGCTTCCTTTACGGGCGCGCTCGAAACGCTGCCCCCCTTTCCGTCGGCCCCTAAAGTTGAGTCTTTCGTTCCCTTTTTTGATTTCAGGTTCTGACGCGCGTCACTCTGACCGGAGCCCCTTTTTCCTCCTTTTCCATGTCGCGGGTGCATCTTGTCCACGGATGAATTTTTAGCTACCCCCCTGTTTGGTGAGCTCTTTGTAAGTCTGTAGAATACCGCACGCCTTTAGGGGGCAGACTACACAGGACGAAGCCACTTAGACCTGGGGAAAGTCTCCCGTGATTTGTTGTCGTGACGCGCCGGGGTTTTAAACCCAAATGGAGTGTGAACTTGGAGAACCCGAGGTTGAGGGCAAAAAAGATCTATCATAACCCCTGAAATTCCACAGCCGTGTACCCTATCCACACTGTTGGATATTTTCTCAGGTTTTAGCCCTAATTGTTCGAACGCACATGAGAGACTTGTCCGCATTCGATTGGAAATGGCCGGATGAAATCAGAAGAGGGGATGTCCCCCTGTCACATACCCCCACCTGACCCTGGATTTTGAGTAGGACACACTTGTCCCCCTCATACCAAGAAGGTTGATGATCTTTTTCCGTTCTGAGACGGAAATGTCGAATCTTTGCAGTCAAAGGGATAGCAGGCCGTCTTGTTCGATCTATATCGATAAAGGTACAGCCACAGGAGCATCTCGTGAGAGTCAAGCAACAACCGTTCACTAATTGTTATCCTGCATTTTTCCTTCCCGTAAGCGCACCCTTCATACCGAGTGCCACTTCCTTTGAGGCCCTTGAAAGGCTACACATCCTAGCCTTCACGAATCCTTTGTTTTGTGAAGTCGGGCCTCCGGCATAAGTACGATGCGCTTTCCTTAACCCCCCCCCCCCCCCCTCCCCCCCTCCCCCACACACACAACCACTTTAACTCAGCCCCCCACAGCAGTTCGTGCATTGCAAGCGCCAACAACCTTGTCCTCTTTAGAATTACCGTAATTATAGTTAAGATCTCCCACAGCGAAGGATACTGGTTATTCAGTAGTCCCCTCGGGTTAATAACGGATGGGTTCCAGACACTTCGATTCGGATTCCAAGCTTACGGGCACTTCCCCCAGTAAACAAGAGTGTCGTAACACTCACCAAGAATCGCCTTCATATTTTTTTTCCGTGTTTCGACGCGGTAAACAGTACGGCGCTTGAGTCATCAAGTCCATTGGGACAGGAGCGCGGGGGACTTCGGGGCCTGCTGATCAGCATTCTTACACCCTGATCTTGGTAGAGTTTAGTAAGGGC
>Ga0179593_1481355_pt1 | contig 15525 bp, 24 predicted proteins | sample CZODoug2_1_08_16_FD_185931 | JGI IMG/M metagenome (GOLD analysis project Ga0179593, IMG submission 185931) | Vadose zone soil fungal communities from Angelo Coast Range Reserve, California, USA - CZODoug2_1_08_16fungal (PacBio error correction) | ecosystem: Environmental > Terrestrial > Soil >... | reverse complement strand
CTACTATTGCCTAAAGCTTTGCCGTTGGCCGGCCACCGCTCTATTGACGTCCCCCTCAACCCTGAGTTGTTCCATTTTCACCATTGGAATGCGCGAACTAGTTACTCCCCCCCCCTCATGATGGAACTCCCCTTTCCCCCAACAGATCTCCAACTGTGATCCCCTTTTCTTGAGAATGTTTAGTTCGGCCACGTCGTCTTTTGTGAGATCCCCCTTCTCTCCGTTTTTAGGGGTCGTCCTCCCTCCCACTAACTTCCTCCGCTACACCTTACTTTCTTTAAACTCAAGGGGAGATACCTTATGCTGACGGCAGATAGTCTTGTCGCAGACCCTGTTTTCCCCCGACCTGTGCTTCGTTTTCCTTATTTCAGGGTCCCCCCTTTCTTTGTAATTTCATCCCGCTTCCCCTTTTTGTTTGACACGCTTTTCGTTTTTCGACTCTTTTGAGTAAATAATTTTTTTCCTCTGATTAGATCAGATCGACTCTTATGACTTTCTGATTCCACCGCTTTCTCCTTTCCAGCAAGGTTTATCCTTTTTCCCTCGTAACACTCCTCTCCCGCCGTTTTCTTCCACTCCTCTTTATTTTCTGTATGAATCACGTTTGTCTCCCTTTTGGATTGTCCGCGAAAGAAATATGCTTCTTTTCTCTCCATCATCGTGCTCCGCGTCCTCTAGTATGTTCGTTCCTTCCCTTTTTTTGGTCCTCTTTCCAGGCCTTTCTGGGTAAAGAGACTTCTGGAACTCGAGTTTTCCCCCCAGGATCGTGTTTCCATCCTCCGCTGATTTAACAAGGCTGTCCCTTGCTGCTCTGTTTTCTCCCCCGTTACGCTGAGCAATTTAAAGGCATTAGTCGTTTTTTGAGAGATCTCATCCCCCCTGCTCGTCTTACTCCCCTTTCTACCCCCCCCCCCTTGTCGATGCCGTCAAACATCTCGTGTTATACTTTTAGCCTCGCTAGAAGTCGTTCCCCTCTGAATTAAACTATCTTTTTTTTTTTTTCCTCTTTCTCCCCCCAGGGCAAAAAAGAAGCCCCACTCCCCGACACGGGGAGATTGTAAACGGAAAGGAAATGGTGTTTTTTTTTTCTTGTTTGATTTTTTTTGGGGTTTTTATTTGTTTGGTTTGTTTGGGAGGGTTGAGGTGTTGTTTTGGGGGTTGTCTTTTTTTGGTGTATCTTTTTGTGTAGTGGTTTTGATATGGGGGGTGTTGGTGGTTTTTCTTTTTTGGGTTATTATTGGTGAGTTGAGTGTTCTTGTTGGGGTGTTGTTTGGGGTTTGTTTGTGTTGGACTTTTTGGTGTTGGAGCAGGATTTCAGCATTCCAAATATAACTCTTACCTTTTTCTTCCTGCGTCACCCCATCAAGTCCTAGCTCTCAGGCAAACACTCACTAGTTCAAAGCTTGCGTTCCCTTAACACTAGCGATAAGGTAGACCATTTTTATTCTTTCGCTGCTGGCTTGCTCCTGCTCATTTTATTCTGCTTCTTCGGGCATTCTCCCTTTTTTTTCTTACTCATTAGGTGATGAATGTATGCAACTTTCATGTTTTAGTTGATTTGATGGTACGTTCCCGCTCCCCGAAATCCCTTTTCGGGAAAGGTTCTTTTAAATCCTTTGCTTCTCTAACTGCCTGAAATGTAGCATTTCCCCCCGATGATCTTCCCCTTTTCAGCTGCTAACACGTTTTTCCCCGTAGTTCCTGCTTGGCCCCCGAAATTGCCAAAGCCGTTTTCAGGTCCCTTTTGTCCCCATATGTAAGAAGAGTCCATTATACCCCCCCCTGTAGTTTGCTTCTTTTTTCCTTCCACGCCTTGAAACCCCTTCGGTTCTATCTTCTACATCCCCCTCCTGACTACATTGCTGACTTCTTAACAGATACATGATCTCGCCTCTGAAGATCATGGTGGAAGACATTTCCCCTCCATTTCCCCGTTTAGCGCCCGGCCTTCCAATAGAAGAAGAAAGGAATCTTTTTTCCCCTTTTTTACGCTTTGCCCCTCCATTCACGTCAAAATAAAATTTCCCCTTCTTTCTTCCCGTCAAACGGCTGCCGCAAAAAATTAGCCCCCACCGGTTGTCCCCCCCCCAGTTTTATACCGACACCCTCTGCTGCGTCTGTAAAGGATGAGTCTCCCCTTTTTTTCAAATACTCCGGGCTCCTGCCGCAAGAGCCCACCTTTTCCAGAAGCGCGACGAACTTCCTTCTTTCTACATTTATTTTCTTTAAATAGACTTCTTTGAGGTTGGCCTCTTCCTGCCACCTTTTGTTTTTCTTTTCATCTCTTTCATTGTATAGAGTTTTTTACAAGGAGTGGACCGGAAAGTGAATTTTCTCTTCATGGCCATCTTCTGGACATCAATCTCTCTACAGTTTCGTTGCTTAACAACCATTCCCTATCTGAGCCTGTTCCTGCAGGGTTGATCTCGACCCTCCAACTTCTTATCTGACATTGATAAGCCTCCAATCACTTTTTGCTCCCCATACTCAGACCCTCGACCGATTAGAGAAGGTCCCATTTCTACCCCTCCTAATCGAGGCGGAAATTCCCTCCACACTCACGGATTGTCTTTTTTTTTTACGTCCCCCTTACTCGAGCGGCACAAACGTTCTTACCTACCCTTTCTAGTCTCGCTTATTGGTCCTCGAGCCTCGCCAGACGGCTCCGTCGCCGCACCTTTCACCCCCCTGACTTCCTTCGAGTGTTTTATAGACCTTATGATCGCTCCAGCAGATGGTTCTCTACCTCCCTTTCTTCTCTTAGATCAGGATACAACTGTCTCCCCCCCCCCTCTCCTTAAGTTTCCGATTTTTTGGGAACATTTTTTCATCCGTAGAGCCTATCATGTTACATTTTCTGAGACTTTTCTCCGACGATCCCCAGCTTTCCCCGAGACGCGAGGATGTGAGATAATTCACCCCCCCTCCTATTTTTCCCCAAGCTAAGGAACTTTTTTCGGACCGCAACCGCAATCCTTGTCTAGAATCGTCTACTCTCCATCACGTAGTCCGTTTCCCGGCGACATTTTTTTGGTTCTTCTTGATTTCGCCTTTTTTCCCACCAGGATGCGAACTGAGATGCCCCCGCTTACTTACGCGTTCCTTTGCGATGGCAAGTCCCGCCACTTAGATTTCCCTGCCCCAACACACCTAACGGTGCGCGCGTGACTGGCCGACCCTCTTTTCTCCACCAGAACACCATTGGGAATCGTTGAACCTCCTTCCCCAACCCCTCATTGAACAATGAAATTCCTCCCAACCTTTCATTGCTCCCCCCTCTCCTCTTGAATTGCAGAAACGGAACCTCTTCTTTCGTTTCCATAACCTCTTCCCCCCCCTTGTACTTTTTTTCAGCTTCTGCCCCATTGACATTCTTTTGCATTTCAGAGCATTAGTCAAACCACTTGGGTATCCCATACTTAATGATTTCCTGCTTTTAGGTGATTTCCCTTCCCTTTGCTGGAGGATAGTTTTTCTCGTTTTAATGACTAGATTAAGGCTTTCTTCGGTTACTGCGTTCAAAACATAGCGTACCCCTTCTTTCTCGGCTCCCCTCTTTTCCCCCCAAGTATTTCGAGCAGTAGTTCGTATCAGCTGTTACTTTCTTTCTCCCCCCCCCCAGGATACCGTAAGGCGATCACCTTGAGCGTACGCCTTTTTGCCTTTTCCCTTCTGGATGTTCCTCTTTGCCCTCTTTCCTCCAGGCCCCCAAAGGATTCGGCCTAGCACAACGGGGCAAGTGCTTTTTGACCCCGCACCGTCCGCTGCGCGGTTGTGCACCACCCCCTCTTTTTTGGGCAAGACTGCAGAAACAGGGTCCTCCCTGTTCCCCTTTTTTATCTCAGCGGTGACAGTGAAAGTTTCCTTCTTGGTCTCCCCAAACAATCATTTAGTAATTGTTTCCTTCTCAATGGCCTTCTGTTTTCCCCGGCAATTTTCCCCATCCCTGCCCACTTACGGGCTTACTTTCACGAAGGCCCTTGCCTAAGAGGACGGCGACAACTCCCCTCCGACCCTCCTGAACAACCCCATTCTTTTTCCCATTCGCCGCAGAGAAATAGTGCCCCCTTTTACGCTCGGAAAGTTTTTTTCCTTGAGGTTCCCAGAGAAGACTCACAGCAAAGACTCTGATAGGGTTTTGTCCTATTCCCCTTCTTGAGTGTGCCTCCGTAGTGGAAATTTCCGCTCAGTAGATTCTTTTTTTCAGCCCCCCAAACCTAAGTAAGCAGATTGTCCCATTCTCAAAAATTGGACCACCCTTTGCCCTCTTTCCTGGCCGGGTAAACTTTTCCCCAGTTTGGCTCGGGATGGTTTGGCGTCGTTTTTGTACCCTCCATCCACGCCTCTTTTTCCTCACCACAATGGCTTACCCAAGTTCCGTTCGTCGACTCGGCTTTTATTTGTCGCCCTTCCCAAGACCGGAGCTTTACATCAAAGTTGTTTTCAGTCTCAAGTCCCTCCTTTAGAATGCGTTTCTTCTCCACCCTACTTATTCACTTTCCCTCTTTTAAGATTCGTTTATTAAAAAAACAACTGCCCTTCCCCCGTCGACTTCCCTTTCCCCCTTCGGGATGTCCACACTTAGCGTTTGTCCTTCTTCGTTCTCCTTATCCCGTACCCCAGAATTCCTTTGACAAACTCCCTTTCAACTTTTTTAACTTTTGACCGTTCCATCTTATTCAAGTCCTCGTAGAGGATTCTCCGGTCACCGGATGATCTTCTTCCACGTCCTTTTCTTTTCGCGAACCACTCTTTCCTCTCCCACGCCAATCGACCCCTGCTCAGTCCCATCTTCCCGCTTGTCCCCGTCCTCTTTCCCCATCGAACACGCTTTGAGCGTTCCCCTGGATCGCCCGCGTTGGAAGAACGTGAAAGGAGTTCTCCTCCTTCCTAGATCTTTTTTTTTTTTAAGTTATGCACTCAAAGAACGGACCCCCCCCCCCGCCCCTCCGCATGCCTTCTCCTTCTCGATTAAATTACCAATTTACCCCCTGAATCTCACGAAGAGACTTTGCTTTTTCCCCGGCGGCTGACCGAATCGGAGGCTTTCCACCAAGACTACTGTATAGACAGTCCTTTAACCAGCGCAAGAAAATTTATTTTTCTTGGCCTTCGGCAAGTGTGTGTGTTTCTTCCGACACCTCCCCCGCTTCTGCCTTTCTCATAAAATAGCTCTTTCTCATAATTTTCCCATTTTCTTCCGCGGTTCCTGGAGCCTATGTTTTTTCTTCAATTATGTTGTTCGTTTTTGGAACTTGGCATCTCTCCTCCATTCCACTTTTCCCCGAATGTTTCCCAAACATCTCCTTGTCTCTTTTGGGAGCCTTTCAGTGTCTGGCATTCCCTCTTAATTCCTTCTCCTTCTTTTCCTCCCTCCGTTGTTGTTTATCTATCTTCTTCTCCATTTGGCTTGCCTTGAGCCGTTTCTCCCCCCTCCCCCTTCTCATCCCCGATGTTGTAATTGCCCTGGGAATGCGCGAATCCTGCCCTCTAACCCCCCCTCAAGGAACTCATTTCCCGTCCACCCCCCCCAACAGTCGTCCAATTTGAAGACCATTTTCTCTCGCATTTCATTTCTTGTCCTTGATGTAGCATTTCTCTCATCTCTTTTTTTCTTACTAATCCCCCAAATACCTCGCCGCCTCGCCCCCAGTATTTGAGCCGTTTTACATCCCTATTTGGCGATATTATGCTTGTGTACTTCTTTTCTCTATGTCCCTCCGGTGTCCGCCTCTCCTTCTTCTGCTGAAGGAGGTTTTTCAGGGCCTAATTGTTCATAGAAAGAACGGCAACTCCCTTCACCCCCTTGCCTTCAAGTGTCCTCCCTTTCTTTGAGTTCCCATAACTTCTCGCGATTATGATCAGACCTGACTTCCCTTAACTATCGCTTCGAACGTCCCCTTTTTTTCCGCTCAAGCGTTTCTCTTTAAGTCTTCCTTACACTGTGTTTTCCCTCGTTTTTTTCTTTTTTTAGCAACCTCCTTCTATTGCTTTCTTGATCTGTTCTTTTTCGCCTTGGGGAGAGACCCGCTTTCCCCCCTTTCTACCTCAGTTCCTCCCTCCTCTACCTATCGTATGTCTTCTTCTCAAGTTTTTTCCCGGTTTTTTCACCGATGATTTATGGAAACGTCTTGAGACTTACTCGTTTTTAATAAGCTTCAGTTTTTACCTTTGGGCCGATTTGTAGGTTGTACCAAAGTATAGGAAACTCTGTTTTCCAGTAATCGTAGGTTTTTCTTTTTAGTAAATAGCGTTTTAGTCTCATTCCTTCTCACCTTGTACGATTACCAGCTCGGCTTTTATTGTTCTGCTGCATTTTCGACCCAGCTCTTAGACGAACAGCTTCAACCTCCCGAGAATTCTTTTTGAGGGCCCAAACCTCCTTCCCGCCCCTCCAACCCCCTGGTATGATACATGAAAGGGACGACCGTCACTTTGCTCTTTTGAGTCCATTTCCCCCAAATCTACTTCTTTCTTCGTTTTGGAAACAGACTCTTCGCCTTGCCCTGCACCTACCCATGTGCCCTCCTGCGTCCCGCCATCCTAGATCATTCGATACCTTTTATCTTTCTTTTTGTCCCCTTTCCTTAAACTTCAGCTCAGCCCCTCTTGTTTCTTGTTTCCTTCTTTTCTTCTTCATAATGCTTTTCTTTGCTGGAATCAGGCCTTCCTTTTTTGGATGTTTATTTCCCCTTTTCTTTCCACACATAATGAACATTCCCCGGGCCACTTTCGCCCTTTACTACCACTTATTTTCTTTTCGCGCATTCCTAAATTTAGCTTTTCCTTACGCTTATCTCCACCTTTTTACCCGGAATATTGTTTTCTTCCCAATGATTCTTCGTTTCACTGTGAACCCCGCTCCTATGTGCCGGGTTCGTACCTTTGACCCGCCTTCATGCGAAGTTGATGATTACATAATGAAAGCCTTTGCCTGACTTGACCCTCTCCCTTCCCCGGCCGTTACCTTCAGCCGTCTCCTTTCTATTAAGGATTCGCTGAATTCATCCAAACCAGGGGGCTCGACTCATTCCCTTTCTCCCCTCTAGACTTTTTTCCCGATTCTTTCTTTTGCTTTTATAACAAGAAATCCCCTTCCCCCAAACCCTCCCCTCTTCTCTTCGGTCACTCCACATTATTTCCTCCCCCCTATACCACCCCCTACTTCCCCTGCGTCGTAAAGGGATGTACCACCCCTTTTTTGCCCTGAAGTTCCGCTGCTCCTACAATTTTGCCATTACAAATGTTTCGACGCTCCTCCGCTTAAAATTTCCCCTTCCCTCTTTCTTTTTTTCTTAATTCTCCATCTTCTTGTTGGAATCGATGATGTTAGCCCAAAATTGTGTGATTGCTCCTTCCTTTCCATCGTTTTTTGTAACCTTCTTTTACGTTCCGTTTAATTTTCGCTGGCATTTTTAAGCTTCCCCTCCGGCAGAAGAAAGCTTTGGCCCCAGTACCCAATCTCGATTTCTTTACTTTCTCACGTTGAGTTTCCTGACCGTTTTTTCGAATGGCCTTCATTGCTCATTTCTCTCCCTAAATCATTCTCCCCCCGATTCGCGGGGACCGTCAACTCTCCCGGATCCTCTTTTTAACTCGAGAGGACCTTCTCACCCGACCGGATTTCAGTTTTGAGTAAATTCCCCTTTGAAACCAGACGTTTTAATTGATCGACCCTCGTCTAGTGCTGGTGATAGCTTCCTCGACCCGGATAATTCGGTCCAATTTGAACTACCTTTAATGCTTGATTCTCGAACTTCAGACGGAAATCCAAGATTTTATTCCCCCTCCCTCCTCCTCCCCCTTTGTTTCAGAATCCCCCCCTCTGTGGTTTCCGATCATGAAGGTAGGTACCACATCACGCGTCCCTGTCCTCAGTTTTTTTTTCCCCCCCATGGGCTTCCTGAGACGGAGCGATTCTCTTTTTTTACCCCCTTCAGAGACTCGTCCACTGTTGGATTTTTTCCGAGTGTCTGCAGAGTCCCTACTTTTTCTGACTCAACTCCCCTCCGGTTAATTTTTCATCCTGCTATTGTTACGATTCTCCTTTTATTTCCCCCGTCCGCTTTTTTTCTTTCTTGCCTCTTTAAACGGGCAAATCATGGCCATCGTATCATTAGCCTTTCAAAGGCTGTTCTCTCTTTCTGGACCCAGTGCCATCATCGGATGTTGTGCTACCCCTCGCGTAGATTTGTCGCCATTCCGTGACCTCCAAATTTCAATTCACCGTTGAATCTGTCCCCCTCTTTTCCCAAACCAAATCGCTTCCCCCAATTTTTTTCTTTCTCCCACTGTTTTACATCATCCTCTCCCCCCCGCGAAGACAGTGCTGACTCCTCCCCTTACCTGCATTTTTTTGCTTTTTCCCCATCACAGCTTCAAATTTAAGTTAGTCCTTCGGCAAACATGTTCTCCCATCGTATTTTGTCAAAACAATTGTCTCCAAGCACTTTTCCTTCTTGGGCACGTTTTTGTCGAGTGGCCTGTCCCCTGTTCTTTGCGATGATTCTACCTGTTTTTGCTTCTTGAAAGAGTCCTTCCGTTTTCTTTTGTCAGGTTGGGTAGGATTTCCAACCTAATTTAGTGTCTTTTCCCCGGCGTTCGCGGCCTGCATTTTAAGAAGGCGTCCTTCTTTTAACTCCGTTTATGTTGATTTCGTATCTTACAACCCCCAATGGATTTCCTACTGAGAGTCCTTCAACTGTCTTTCCTCCTCAAGATTCTTCTCTTTTTCACTTGACCTCCGATTAGAAATTAACCTGATTCCCTTTTTTTATGAATAATAACCACTTCCCCTGGGCAAGTTCGCGGAGTCCCCCCTTGTCCCTAACTCCCTTAGAATTGTTTTTGTTCCACCTTCCCCGAGAGTCCTCATATTTTTAGACAAAGGGTATGAGTCCACCTTTCCCCGATCATTTCTTGAAAGTCCCTCCTCTACACTTTCATGATTATGAATCCTTTGCCCCACCCCTTTTACTCGGCTGGTTGAAAGTACTGCCTCGTTGATAGTAGACGGCCCATCCCCACCTCCCTAACACAGGGCTCCATGAACCCCTCCCCCTCCTGATTGAAGTCCTGCTCCTTTCCCCCTCCCAAACACTTTGTCCCATGGCTGCTGACAACTTCGCGCAAGTTCGCCCCGCCCTTAAAGAATCCACCGGTTCACATTGATTCGAACTGACCTGGCTGTCCCCCTTTGTTGTCCCCTCTCCCCCTTTAGTTTCAAATGCGCGCGGATGATTCTTCTGTTCTCCCACCAGGATGCACCTGCCCCTCACTTCTCTTTTTCAGGCTTGCTCCCCTTTAAAGGTCGTGCCCGGGCCGTTTCCCCCCCCAAATAATCAGATTTTTTCTTGGCCTTTTTCCTTGTTTTTGTTTCCTCATGTCTTACGCAGAGGAAGCACTTTTTCCGGTCCCCCGTTCTTTGACTTTTTTTCCCACCGCGCTTTCTTTCCACACCGTCCATCCACCGTAGCTTTTTTCCCATCGCAAAGTTTGTTGCTCTTCTCTTTTTCAGACGATGATTTCGTCGATTTCTTCTTTCCCCCACCCCCCGACTTTTTTCTTCCCTTGACCTTCTTTCCTCTTTTTACGGAAAACCTAACAAATCGGACGTCCCCCTGTTCCTCCTTACTTTCCTGGGCGTGCGGCTTTCAACACGTCCCAGCTCCCTCCTCAATTATCGTTACAGACGGCTTTGTCCCCTTGAACGAACGTTCTTGACCGCCTTTCACCTCTAAGAATGCGTCGAGGACCTTCTCCATTCAACTATTGTTTTCTCAGAACCCCTTTTTTGTCAGTCCACCTTCCTCCCCCCTTCAGCTAAAGAACGCAACGTGTTTCAGAAACCAGTCCTTCGATTTCACCTTTTGTAATCTCTGACCCCCTACGCGATTTTGCCTTCGTAGGTTGTTTTGCAATAGAGATGCAGGTCCTGAGGTCCTCTCCCAGCGACTGATATAATCTCCTAGAATTCTGGGACCCCCCTCCTCGTGCGCCTCCCTCCTTCAAGCGTTGCCTGTTGTCACAAGATGGAGCCCTTCCCCCTCCCTCTTTCCGCCGAAAGAAAGCTTTTTTTTTTTGCCCCCCCACATGTCTGATTCATCGCGACCTCTCGTTTCTTCCCCTATCCACTCTTCTCTCACTGCGAAAGTAACGGTCTCGGCTGATGGGCTTTCCAGGCCCCGAAATCTCTTCTTTGCTCGCCATTGATCTCCCTCAAATACGGTTCTTAAGTTTCCTTTTCTCTCTCAGGTACCTTGGAGCGACTGTTTTTTTTTTAAGATGTTCGTCTGATGTTGGACCTTCCCCTCTGCAGCTTCGTTTTCCCCATCAAACTTGTAAAAACCTCGCCTTTGACTCTGGTATGGAGGCCATTCGTCGCGCATTTCCTGTTGAAAACCCCGATTCTTCCCATCTTCTTCCTCCCATAAGTTTTTTTTTTTTTTCGTCTAGATTTTGACCCTTAGTGTCTTTCCTCACGATAGGAGATGTCCCTCCCGACCCCTGAGCCCTTCTCTTGTAGTGCGGAAATTTCGCTCAGAGGCAGCGACAACCCACTTATGAAGACCCATCTTTCTTCACCCCCTCGCCCCTTTTCTCCAATTCGTGAGAGAGAATTAACTAGTTTTTTTCGTATTTGATGTATTTTTTTGCATGAGTCGGTTACTACCCCCCCCCCCAATTCACCTAAGCTCACCAACTTAACCCAAATTGCTTCCCTTCTGCGATCTTCTCTTTCCAGCCGATATGTCGCGCATGCCAGATAAAGGTTGTTGAGACTTACCGCTAATTTATTTTAGCTACCTGTAGGCTGTTCCCTTTCACCTTTTTTTAATTTTCCGATCCCTCCTTGCCCCCCTTTGAACGCTCGTTAGTGCGAACTTCTTTTTTTCCCCTAACCTACCCCCTTATTAGTTCTTATCGCCCTTTTAATCCACTTCGAAGTTTGACGCAGCCTCCTTCCCTGGTCAGCGCCCCCTTTTACTTTATTGGAACTCGGACTTACCACTGTTCCCCCCTTCTGTTTTTGCCCCATCCTTTCGCTGCGTTCTTGTACTGTTGTTGCTGACCGCGAAAGCCTACTTTTCTTTTCTTCCCACGTTGCCTTCTCAGTGCTCCTCCTTCCTTACTTTCCGTATGGCTGTCCTCCCTTTTTTCCGCAGTTTTCAAGTAACGCCTTTTTTACCCTCGAGCAAATGCTATTTTTTTCAATTCCTCGCTTTTACAGTTCCCACCCCTTTTTTTTCTTTTCTTTCCCTCCATTGGGTCACCACACCCTGAACGATTGAGAACTTCACCCGGAATTCCTTAGGTTTTTATTACTTCTCCCCGACAGCATTCTTCATTCCGCTCCTAGAAACCCTTGTCTTTTCCCCCACATATCCCTGCCTTTCCTACGCTCAGACTTCAGTCTGTGAGCCAGAGATCCACTTAATTATCATAATCCTTTTCCTCTTCCAACACCTCCAAAACCCTCCCCCTTTTGATACCTTCCGGGAACGGTACATGCCTGATTTGCTTAATGTACCCACCCCTTCGGCTCCTTTTTCTCTGCTTTTTTTCGGAAAATTTTTAACGCTCCTTATCCAAATACCTAATTTTCGTGACGAATGAGTTTGCATAGGAAACTTCCATAGCCTCCCTTTTTCGCCCTTGATTCTTCTCCTCTCCTTCTTAAAATTTAGAGACTACCTCAGCCCCTACGTAGCTTGTATTTTTCGCCTTCTTCCTAAGATTTAGGTTTGACTCTTAATTGGTCAGTCCGGGATTTGATGGAAGTTTCTCGACATAGACCCCTATACGTTCAATCGCCTCTCCTATGATTTTTTAGCTGAGTTAAGTCCTGACGTCTGAATTCACAGCGTCTTTCCCATGTCCCTGCTCCCCTGTTCTTCCATCTTGGACGATTTTCCTTATGAGCAGTCGTTTTCTAACCCGCCCGCCGCGTTCCCCCCGTCGAAGTTCCTTAATTTCATCCTGTAAAGACTGCCTTAGCCTTTTCCCCTCTTCCCACCCCCCTTCTGGTGAATTGCGTTCACGTCCTTTATCGTCGCTTTGAAAGATATGTAGTTCCCGTCATCCACCCGCTTGATCGCTCGCGCTTCATTTTTCCCTTGGGATTCCCGCATTTTTTCGACGTTTCCTACAACCACCCTGAATAACTTCCTTCCTCGGTCAAAGCAGAAGACATTTCTTAGAAGCCACTTAGCTTTCCACGTAACACAATCGCGACCCTTGCGTCTCTTTTCATACCTTTTTGCCCATCCGTCCTCTCTATCCTTCAAGAATGTCAGAAGCTCCGCTGAATGGGAATAGTGACTTTACCCCCCTATCCCAGGTTCCTTTCTTCAATTTTTTTTTTTTTTTTTTTTCCCGTCCCCTTTTCCTTCGCTTGTTTCGATCTTTTCCCTCAAAATTCTTTCCTTCCACTTCCCTGCACGGGGGGGCCCCTATTCACGGTGACTTTTCGAATGTCCCCTTCCCTCGGCATTGTTTTCCCCACGAGCACTCCGTTCGTTTTGTCTATCCCCCCATCTCGATGGCGATGGCCTTTCTCTTTTATTTCGCTTTCCTTGCCATTGACGCGGCCCTTGCCATTCTATCCTTTTGATCGGAATTTTTCCTCCTCAACAGAGTACGGTAAACTTTGCCTCAAACTCCGCTTCCCCTCAGACGGCTTTATCGTTGACCAGAACAATTAATAGTCCGGAACACCCTCGTGTCTCTTCCCATTCCTCTCTTTTCTTCTATGATTTTTCTGAGACCTCCGTCCTCCCAGTACAGACACAACTTAACCCCTCTTTCCCCTAACGAGTTCTTTTCTCCCTTTTCCTCATGATAGCTAATTTTCCTCATTGGTGGTCAATTTGTCCTCTCTCCCGTTGTTGGGGAGCCAACCTATGCTTCCTTTCCCTGAAGGTCATTCTAACCTACCTCCTTTCCGGAACCCCCTTCATTATCTTTTCCTTGGCTTCTATAGCCGGAGGCGATTCCGATTCCCCCCTGTCTCCTCTCTGTGGCTAAAGCCCCCGATGCCCCGCTCGCGTGCATTTGTCGTTAAGCACAATCTTTCTTTTTCGCACTGTGCCCCCTGATTTATTCGCTTTCTGTCGTCCTTTGAAAATTGTCTGGTTCGTTCTATTCTTCTCAAAAGGTGAGGACCATTTTCCCCTTTAGTTTTTATCTTAGCCTGCCCTCCTTTCCTCTTCCCCCATGGGCCAGTCCTCCCTCTATTGGTTCTTCCTTCCCCACGTAACTGGCGCGAGCGGCCTTTCCGATTCCGTCTTTCCTTTATAAAACCTTCCCCGTGACCTCTTTTCCCCCGAACGGGACCACCCCACCGATACCCATGACTCCTCACAAAAGGTTTAGGTACATTCCTTATCCCTTAAGACTGAAGACATGCCCCGAAACTGACTCCTTCCGGGCGCTTTTTTTCTCACCCCCTCTTTAACCTTTCTCCGAGGCTCTGAAACATTTTCTTTTTTTGAAGTTTCTAGCCTAGTATTCTTTTCCACCAAATTTTTATGCCCAGAATTTTTAAGTCCCCCTTTTCCCCGTTGTGTTTTTTTACATCGTGGTTTCGCTCTTTTTTTCTTCGCCGACCTTTCCTCCGGCCTTCTTAAGTTAGGTTCGGCGGTCCACACAGGAATAGCGTCTATGACCAGGCGTTTGCATCATCCTAAGTCGATTCTCTCCCCCCAGCCTTTTTCTTCTTGAAGTCCCCTTTCCCCCCAAGGATTTCAGTATCACTTGCTCGCTTACTCCCTTTCAGAAGGCGACTGCGTGGTGTTACCCTTCCCGCTCTATTTACCTTCTTCAAGTCGTTATGCCCGACAAGCACCCTTTGGCCAAGGCCTCCCTGCTTCCTTTAACAGCACCGGCGCATTCGTGTTGTCATCGTTTCCCTTCCTTTCTGTACGCATTTTGGAAGTACCCCCTGTCTTCGTCAAATTTCTCTCCTTTGTTTCCCTTCAAAAATCTACAGGGTTAGGTTGAGAAGAAGCTTGACTCCCCCAAATCCTTACTTCTTGCGTGGCAAGTCTCTCCTGACACCCTTTCTTTTTTTTGGTGCCATCCACATTCAACATACGGGGAAGTACTTGCCTCAAGCACGCCCCGATTCCGATATCGTCTCAGACTCCCCTCCACCCCTTCCTTTAAAATGTTTTTTTTTTTACGCATTTTTGCTCCTAAACTTATTTTTTCTCCCAAGGCCGCCAGCCCCCGAAGACAGCAAGCTTTAATTCTCCGAGTGCTTGGTTCTTCGTCCCTCGGCCTGTGCCCTTTTCCCCCTGAGTAGTGACCTTTCGATCCGTCCTCGGCTTTCTTTTCCCCCTCCAACGACGATAAAGAGAAGTAGACTCAGTCGCAAATCATGGCTTCACCTTTACTTCGTCCCCCGTTTCGGTTGTTTCCCCCCACTCATCCCGCCCTTTTTTGGCTTTTTTCCCTTTTGGCACAGCCACGCGATTATTTCTCCAACTTGGGAAATTTTCTTCCTCCCTTTCGAACAGTTTGTTCGGCTCACCACTCCCTCCCCCCACCGCCCCCCTTCTCTTACCCAACGCCTTTTTTCTCTATTATTCGAAGGACGAAGTGTTCGTCGATTTCTTCTCCCCCCACACCTTATGATGCCGTTCCAGTGCTCTTTTTCGCTTCGTTCCCGAAACCTCCACCTCTTCTGTCAAGTAAATCCTGTTTCCCCTTTCCAGCTTTCTCTCAACCCTTACATTTTTTGCTCTCCTTTCCCTGACACATTCCTTTACCCATTCCTTGCTTAAAGCGTCCCATTTCTGAACGACCCCGAACTCCCTTCCCTCATCGTCTGATCCTAATCCCTTATCTCTCTCCTCGAACTTTTCTTTCGCGTTCCCTTTCCCCTACCAATCTCCGCCGCAATCGCACGTCTTCGCACACAAGTCGTAGATCAAAAGTTTCTCCTCTTTGCAAATAGGACAGTTTCCCGCGTTTGGTCTTGTCGACCGCGGTTCAAGAAAGCGATAGTGACCCTTTACGGAGGGCTCTTTCCTATTGATCTCCTAGAGTCACGAAAATCCAAAGAATTTCGGCCCTAAGCGACGCCGAGTTTCATTTGCCCCTTTTCAGATGAACCCCGTGGCTTTAGCCATGCCTCTCCTTCCTTCATCCCTTCAAGAAGGCTCTTCTTTTAGCCCCCCCCCCCCCCTTTTAACCGCGAATATGGCTTTGGTAAAAATCTATCTGAAAATACCCCATTTTAACCCGGTTTCCACACTTGTTTCTTCAGGCGTGCCTTTTTCTTTTGAGTCCTCCCCCGAAGAGAGCATTTCTCTCATCACCCACTAATCGTGGCAGAAACCAGAATTCTTCCCTTTCCCCGAAGGGTTTCCCCGGCGGCGACTTTTCCTGAAATTCGCTCTTTGGCTAATTCTTCTTCCCGTCTCGCGTCCCTCCCATGAATGTTCACCTATATACGGGTCGCCTGACGGGCCCTCTCCGCGAAGTGCAGGGGTACCCCGGGCCCCCCTCCATGACCCCCTT
>Ga0179593_1263362_pt1 | contig 15527 bp, 17 predicted proteins | sample CZODoug2_1_08_16_FD_185931 | JGI IMG/M metagenome (GOLD analysis project Ga0179593, IMG submission 185931) | Vadose zone soil fungal communities from Angelo Coast Range Reserve, California, USA - CZODoug2_1_08_16fungal (PacBio error correction) | ecosystem: Environmental > Terrestrial > Soil >... | reverse complement strand
CTATGCCGCTCTGCACTTTCTGAACACACCCCTATCCAATTGACATCGCAAACTAAATTCCCCTCGCTCTTTGACCCCCTTGTCATCTCCCGTCCTCCGCTGGCCTGTCAGCGGGGCAGCCGTCCCTTCGATGTTGATGGCCGTGCCCATTCGAATTCGCCGATTGCCTGATATAAGCCAAATGGATAGTTTTTTTTTTACCCCCCGTCCCTCATCTGTAATGCTTTCGACTCGCTGTGGCCAGAAATTAACCATACTATGCCCCCCACCACTGATCCCCCTAGTTTAGTGATTTCTGGTTTTCTCACCCATCGGCGACATGTTTTGTGGACAGGAACTATTTTTTCACCGCTTTTCGTAGATCCTGAACTATCGTATGCGAGAGGGGTTTATCCTGATTGAGCAATGGTTGACTGTTATTACGAGTCCGAAGGAAAATCTCAAGTTTTGTTTTTTCCCTTTCCTTTCAGTTTTTTCGTAATTCGTCATCGCCGGTAGTTATCGCCGAGGCGTGCTAGTCTGAAGTGCCAAGACCAGAGGAGTTTTAATCAGCCGTGGCGTGCGTGATTTTTTTCCACGTTGCTCTCTTTTCTTTTCTGGCTTCTCTCCGAGGGCATGCCCTATTCGGATGAAGGTTTGGGGTTTTTTTTGGCTCTTTATCCCTTTTTTTTGCCGAACTTTGACAGCCAGCGCGCCACCTTTCTGTAGCCGGGTTAGTGAGGTCTTTGGGGACAGTCGCCCTTAGGGTTGAGTTTCCTTGTCCCCGCTGCCTGAACCTTCCGCTTCTTTCTTTTTTCTTCTTCATTGTAGAAATCAACGCCCGGACTTTTTTTTTTCCGTCCCGTCTTCTTTTCATCCGATCCTTTCTTGACGTTTGGTCCGAGTCTTCGTTTCAGTTTCCCCCCAATGTATATCTTCCGCCTCTTGATGAGTTCTGTGCCCCCCGACGCGAGTCCCTCGGCTCCTCTTTGCAGGTTTCCCTTGTTTTTTTAATTTTCTTTATTTCTCTAGTTCACATGATATTTTCCAGCCATCGGACGGGGTCTGTAGGACGTATCGTGTCTTTTTGCCCTTCCTTTGGTCGAGCTCTCCCCGTGCACCATTCCTTCCCCCGACATCCCCTGTGGATTGTAAATCGGATGTCTCGCGCCTCTTCCCCTTACAAGGTCATACATCCAGCCCGGGGCCGCAATCACGACTTCTGTCACGATTGTCTTAATTACGCTTCCCTGTTCCCGACCGTTCCTCTTTCAACCCACATCAGTCTGTCACTATCCGGGCTTTTACCTCACACTAGACCCGAACGATCCCCATTCCCTCCTTGACTAGAAGAAAGTTTCAACCGTGCTCGTTCTCCGAAAACGATCTTGTTTTTTTGGCGTGCTGCCTGGGTTCCCGCTGCTGTTTGATCGCTTTGGAATTTTTCAGGCCCCCCCCTTTCAGAGGCGGCGGCGGGAGTTTTGCTTCGGCAAGTTTTTTCAGAGAACGCTTTTGGAATGAAACTGGTCTTTCCCGCTGCCCCCTTTCCTAGGATGTCTTGGATTTCTTCACACTCCCTCACTCGAAGTAAACTCTCCTCATACCTGAAGGCCCACAAAAATTCCGCTGTCTTTTAACAATTAATCTTTACCCCCCCTTTGTTGTGCTCATTTCTGTTCTTGGCCCTCCCCCGGCCCCGTCCCGAAACTATAGCATTTGCGCATGCCGGCGATGCCGACCCCTTTTCCGTTCTTCACTATTCCCCCCTTTTTTTACGACCTTGTGATCTGGTTTTTGGTATCGTCTCGGTTCCTTCGTGCACCCTTTCTGCCGTTGCCAGAAGAAATTCCCTTGCACCCGAAGAGACGCGTCTTTTTTGTAGCCCCCCCCGTGGTCCTTTTTTGGGCGTGAAAGGAGAGAGTATCCTGTCTACTGACCCCCCATATGCTATTTTGAGCTGGACTTCTTTTTCCTTTCCTTGATGGGCGTGCTCCCTTCTTCCGATTCACCCGCCCAGATGTTTCGTTTTGGCGCTATTGAGCTTTTTTTCCTACTTGCCCCCCGTTTTGTTAAAAACGAGCGTGGACGCTAAGATATAACAGGTTTTTCCAATTTTCTTTCTTGCTTCTGATTGTCGATTGCCCAGATCTGACTCGGGCACTCACGGATTTTTTTTCGGACCCTCGCCCCCTCTTTCCCATGAACTCCTGCGTTCTGCCGCAAGGTTTAAGCGCTACTTTTTGATGATTTCCCTTTAGCATCCAACTGACATTTTTTTTCCTGATGTTTTTTTCTTCTCCGTTCATCTTTTTTGATTACCGAGGACGAGACTGTGAATCCTCTACCTCCCTTCCTTCCGTTGTTGTGTTGATATCTCTCTCTCGTCCTCGGTCCTCACAAATCCTGCTTCTTCAGCGGAACCCTTTTCTTCCCCTTATTTTTGAGTGACTGAACTAGCTAACGACACATCGACCTGGATATCAGTTCTCTTCGTGACGATTGTGGAGAGGTATTCCCGAAAAGCTTTTTATTGCATCTATCAATTGATCTTGGCCTAGACATCCCGAGGCCTCCGGCACTTTTTTCTGCATCATTTCCATTGAGGATCTTTTCGCGTCCTAAGCCTTCCGTTTGGGACCACACCCTTGATCGACCCTACCCTTTTGCCCCCTCTAGACCCGGATATCCGTACCCTTTTTTTTTGCGTTTTTTACAGCTGACTATCAGGTCCCAGCCCCTCATTGTCCCTCGGAAAAAGTTGCTTCACAAGAATAGCTTTTAAGGGTATGATCCCCCGCTTAGGCCCGGGCAGCAGACAAGTTTGACCTCCATTTGGCGCCCAGTTCCTTGCTTAAGATGCGAGGGTTTTCTTTTGCCCTTTCTAAACATGGTCCTCACTCCGGCTCCGCCGCCGATCCCCAAAGAAACACTCCTTACCACTTGAGCAGGACCAATAGTGACCCTACTCTAGAGGCCCCAATCTTCTCTCCGGGGTGCGAGTCCTTGGGTATTTTCCGGTGCGGGAGGTCCCGATAAGTTAGACTCCCTTTTGTCTTTTCTTCCCCTCCGAGCTGGTTTTTGCCTTTTGGTTTCCTCTTCTTATATTCTTTCTTTTCCCCTCGTCCTATCCAGTCGGGACACTCCCTTTAACTCCCGACCTTCAGTCAAAAGGAGTTTCGCTCTTGCCGCCTCCCCTCCCGGCGCAGCCTCCTGCCCACTGTAACTCTTTTTTTTTTCACCTTCCCCCGCAGATCCCCAGCATCTTTTTCTTGATCCTGCACCCGCCACCAGAGAGGTACGTTTTCTTCTTTTTTCCCGGTCCCCTCCCCTTTTATTCTTAGTTCTTCTCTTGTAGTCGGCTGAAAGCTTTTTTGGTCGTGGGGTTTTCTCGGGAAAGCCCCCGGCTTCGGTGAACTTGACCTTGCTGAGGTTGTTTTCCCCTTTTGAAACCTTCGTGACGTCGGCAACTGGGCGATTGACGTCGTTAGTCAACCATCGGACCCAAGGCCCTAGGAGTTTAGGTTTACCCTTTTTTTTTAGGCTGTCACCCCTTTTGGCATCGGCTGACGTTCTTTAATCTTCTTCCACCCTCCCCAGTTTGCGAGAATTCTTGCCCCCCCCTCAAATTGTCGTTTTTTTCTCTCCGTCCTGTGGCATCTGTTCTATCCTCATCCCTCTTTTTAGGGGGACGACGAGTTCAAGCATCCTCTTTTCCGAACCAAAATGTAACTGCTTCCGCTTTTTTCCTTTCTCCCTGCCGGTTAACGCGATTTACGGACACAGATCCCGATACATCGCGTCCTCATATCCGAATTGGGGTACCGGTAACTTTCCCGTCATCGTCCAACCCCTCCCTGGAGTTGATCGGCATGCCAAACAGTGAGGCTTTTTTGACGTAACCCCAGGGCTTCGGTGAATGGTTTCCCTCCTTTTGCTGAGCTATCCACCCACGACGATGGCCTGTGTCGCTGGGAAAGGCAAACTCCCCCCTGAAGCGTGTCCCCCCCAACCTTTGAAGACCTTTATTTCCGGGTTCGAATTTGGCCACTCTCCCTCACTCCTCTGCCACCATTTTCTCCTCTCCCGCACCACACAAAATGAAAGACGAACGTTCCCTGCCCTATAGATGCTTCTTTGAGCATAGAGTAGAAGTGCGAGCCTCCTCTCTTCCGTATAGATCTGTTCCCTATTGTCTGTTGTGCCCACTGTGCAGCCGAGGCCCCGCCTCGGCGATCTAATTCTCTTATCAATTATAAACCGGGGCTCGCTTTCCACCCCCTGATGATGTACTTCCGGCGTTTGAGCAGAGTTTCCCATCCCCTGCTTGCGATTACCCCCGATCGCAGCCGATATAGCTTCTTTTCCGCTCCAGCGTTTCATCCCCCTGATCGGACGTTCCCCCCCCTCCCTGCGCATGGCTCCTCCCCACGCCCTTTCCTCTTGAGAGGTAGAAGTTGCACTGGTCCATCGTTGATGAATTGTTTTTCTGCCCTTTTTTTTTCCCTCAGTGCAACTAGGCGTTTTTTGTACCTGCCCTGGTTTCAAGCCTTTCACATCCTTCTTCCTTAGCGTCAAGTAGTGCCAATACTCCAGAGGCCCCCTTCTTCCGTTCCTGCTTTGGGCTCCCGGGATCAGGTTGGTCTCGACTTATCTGGCTCTGTTGCAGTCAACTTTTTGAAGTAGTGAGCTAATATATAATTTACTCCCTTCGTTTTTTTTTTTTGTAGACTGTCGATTCCCTCCTGCCTCCACCTATTGACTGGCCCCATCATCGCAACAGATCCTCCCCCCCGGGACCCCCATCAGGTACCCGTGAAGTGCCTCTGTTATTCATGGTCCTCCTGATGTTTTCTCTGGACATTTCGAATTCGCTGATTGCCGCTCCCGAAAATTGCAGTTTTGTACCTCAGTCCCGCCTTTTCTTTCTGACTTGTGTGAAAGAGGCGAGCATAAATGCTGACACCCTTTCGACGGGTCGTTTTCTCCTACCTGCGGCTGCTGTTCCGTCCGCTGGGAATCAACAAGCTTTGATTCGTTCAGACCTCCTATCCGGCTTGCTGAGGGTTAAGTTAAGTTAGGCTTTTCTTATTTTCTTCTCGCGAACGCCTTACCCCCCCCCCATCTCCCGCCGGGTTTTGGATGCTCCGTCCCGGTTTATAATTTTGTATCGCCTGGAGATCGCTTCGAGGGTTCCTCGCTTGACCCTCAATCTTCGGTCCTCCTCTAGGCTGGGCTCTTCCGGCACCCCCCCACCACCCCCCAAGGATAAGCACGTCCTCTCCTCCTTCCTTTTTTGCGAGTCCTTTTGCCCTCTTGATGAGTTTTGGGGTGTGTCGTGATCTTCCCCCCCCCTGTTTTTGCGCTGACGTCTTTCCCTACCGCTTCCCCCCCCGTGTCGTCATGAGAAACGGGATCTGTCAGTTTTTAACATTGCTCTTCAGGTTTTCTTTGCCGGTCTTGCGCAAGACGATTGTCTTTTTATCTATTTGCCGCGAGAGTAGAAGTTCCCCCCCTGGACCACGGGTCTTAATAAGCCCCCCAAATACCGGTGGTTTTTCTTCCCTGATCCTGCTGGCGGTTTGTTTTCTATGGACGGCTCGTTGCAGTTCACCCCCCCCTTCGGATATCTAATCTCTTCGCTGAGGTTTTCCGTTCAATTCCCCTTTCGTTAAGGTTTTCCCCGCTCCGCTTTCTTAAAGTGTAAGTATGTTTATCCAGTCTTCTCCTCTTTGTTTTTTTTTTTCCACTTTTCGTTTCCCCAGCCCCTCGACGGGGTCTTCTTTTTTTCCGGCACCGCGATTGACCTGTTACCTTCTGAGAGACTTTGCCACAAATTCCCCTTTCTCCTGCCCTGGTTCTTTTTCCATCGGAGGCATCTCGTCCTCCCTCCCTTCCCCTGTTCCCGACATCCTCCAGCCGTTTCAAAGCAATCGACCTCTTTGCCTTTTCATTTTCTCAATTTTCGCTTTCCAGTTGCCGATTCACTTTTAAGTGGCCCCATCGCCGTTTCATTTCACCGACAGAAGGGCGTTCAGTGACCAATCCCCCGACCTGAACCCCAATTCGTTCAGCCGTCATTAAAGATCTCCAGACACGTCACCGCATACCCCCCTCTTCCGGTCGACCACGAAAACGTACCCCTCTTGTTTGGCTTTTCGGATTATGGTTCCCCGATGATGTTTTTTTTAGTTTTTGGAATTGTTAATGCGTCCTAGGAAGTGCTTTTTTACGTGGCTCTGGTCTTTTCCTTCCCCCCTCTCCCCTATCTTCTTTTGTTCTCCCCTTTTGGGCGGCTCCCCCCCTTCGAGGATGTCGCTGCTCGACGAGGCAACTCCTCCTGAAGAAATCGTCTCCCCTTCGGATACCCCTCCACACTCCAGAGGCTGTGACATACAAGGGTCTTGCTTCTCTTGGTGCCTCCTTGACCGGCAAGACCCTTGCTCTCCGTCGCGATTGTCCGTGCGAGGCGCCGTACGTCCCATATTAATCCCTGACTTTGTCGAGATGTTTTTAGTTGGATGACCGCGTGCGCCTCCCATTTTTTTCCGGGCAGACTAAACCGCGCCTGCATTAATCTTAATCGAAGCTCTCTACCTCCGGGTGTCGCACGTGGTTCCGGCTTTGCCCCCTTCCGACTTTTCTTTGCCTGAAACCAGCTTTTTTTTGATGACGTTTTTTGGCATCTTTTTTTTGCTCCCCTCTCCCCTGCCGCGACCCCCCCCCTTTTCTCGGATCCTCGATATGCCGGCGTTTCGTTTTCGCTTCCAGTTGGTTGTTTTTGGTGCTCAACCCCTGTCGTAGGCAGACCCCTCTCAAGGTGCATTGTCGAAAGTCCGAGGGCTTGATGTCCCCCTCTGCACGTATCCTTTTCTCGGCCTCCCGTTCCTTTTCTTTTCGTTTGCCAAACTTCCCGTCAACGAAGCCCGGCTTGCTTGTTTGCCCTGCCAGGTCATTTGCTCCGGTGTTATGATCGTGTCTCTCACCACAAGACCAGGTCTTGGAGCTGATTTTTTTTTTTCGATCTGGTGATGTCCGAGTTACGAGGCTTTTGCCTCCTCTATTTTTCCCCTCCTCCTCCTTTTTTTGTTTTGTCTCCGAGCTTTTCTCTCGTTCATCACCTCGATCGCCTCAGTTTGCCCACTGATGTCTTCGCGTTCCCCCCAATCGCTAATCGACACAGCTGAGCTGCACTTGTTTTGGCCTACTAGTGCTTTTCCTTTTCCCCGATGTTGGCCCGTCAGGTCTCCCCCCAATGACAGGGCTTTGCCGCGCGACAATGTCTCTGTCTCCCATAAGATGCACAGACTACTTTGTCGCATATGCACTAGGCTCTTCTTTTCCCCTTTGTTCGGCACCCACCATGGCGCCTCGAAATGACCTTCGCTTCTCGCCGGATCTGAGTCCCTCCCGGGTCCTTTTTTTTTCTTGCGATCATTAGTCACGCCCTAATTGTTGCCCTCGAACCCGTCCATATCCAACTAGACTTTATTGGTCTGCTCGTCTGTCTGTCCATGGAAGAAGTTCCCCCTCCCTGACCTTATGTTCCGACCCCGATTTTTTATCGTATATGCCCCGATTTTTCAGGGTGAGTTTCTTCTTTTTCCCCCCCCCCTGCCCCCTTTTTCACATGTAGCGCAGGAGTCTCTGTTCCTAATACACGACTAGATTGTCAACCCTTCTTGTCCTTCATTAGTTTTTTCCCCAGAACTGCTGCAACTCCCCCTTTCACTCTTCTGGCCGAGCCGTGTTGCTTTCTGGAGGCTGGACTAGTCGCCCTCCCTTGGGGCTTTCAGCCGAGCCGCTGACCTTTTTTTTTTGAAAATTTTTTTACGTTCTTAGTTTTTTTGGCATAGTTCTTCCTTTGACATCATCCCGCCGGCTCTCCCCGTCCTTCATTTCAACCTTCGTGCTCGGTTTGCGACGCCCACGACCCTTCCGCTCCCTCCCTCATCTTTACTCCCTTTAACCAATATCCCCCAAACTTCCGCTCAGAAAAGCGTACCATTTGGAGATCAGCATTTCCCCCAACAGAGAGTTGTTCACGTTTTTTTCTGACCGTCGCCCGTTTTCTTTGTCTTTTCTCCCCCGTCCTTCGGCTTGTTAAAAGATTTGTTGTCTGTCTTTGGGATCGCGTCCCACGCCGGCTTTGTCCGGTGTGACCATTCCCTTGATGTTGTTGCCTGAATCGATTCTGGCCCTTTTCCCCTTTATTGAAGCCTTTCCTTCCCAAATCGTCCCAATTGGAGTTTAGATTGCCCTTTCCCCGGGCTTTCGGTGATGCTGTCCCAGTGGGAAGATTGGTGAAGAGACTCAGTCCGATTACAAAACCAGTGAGATGACTCTTGACCCATGGTTACCCGGTTCCTAGGTAAGGTTGCAGACGGCCGTTCCCTGAATACTCACCCTCTCGGGATGGCCGCCCCTGATCCCTTTTTTCCCTCTGTCATCCACCCTCTTCTCCCCATCATTAAACCCTGTAAGCCGCCAGCTTATTTTTGCTTTGTCTTCATGACATCGTCAAGGAAAATCATCGTCTCCCCTAGAGGAGATCCGTCTGGTCCGGACAACGATGTCTTACCAAACGCAGTCAGGATCCTGATTCACCCTCGAGGTAGGGTCGGCTTTTCTACCCCTTTTCCAGTCTGTTGAATTCGGCCTTACCTTCACTTTTTTTTTTAAGCGGCTTTATAGCCCCCCACAAGTTTCTGATAGGCTTTTGTTTGGTTTTGACCGGCACGCACCCCTTCCCCAGAGTTTTTTTCACAAAGGTCCTCCCCCCCCCTCTTTTCCCCGGTGCTCAGCGCCGAAACCGTTCTGCAGCGGTCGGGAAAGCTCTCTTCCAAACCGATGACTCCCCGCAAAAACACCAACTTCCAGACGTGACTAGGGCATGCCCTCTGCTCTTAGTCCAGCGCGGAGCTCGCGTAGCTTGCGCCTCTCCCTCCCTCGGTTTTCTAGTCTTCCCTCTCGCTAGTCTGTCCTGCCGCCGAGGCCCCCTCTTGTACGATCTCCTTCTCTTTCCTAACCTTTTTCCGTCAGCTTTGGCAAACCCTTTTTTTTTCCTACCGGGGCAGGGCTGGCCCGATTTTCCTCAATCCCGTTGAGTCTACTTAACACCCCGTCGCAGCCTCCTTTCTCCTTTCCTCTCAGCTCTTATATCCGAATACTTCCCTGGTACCTCGCACTCATATTTATGACCAGATCTTGAATTTCTTTTTCTCGTTGCTAGGATCGGTGATCATTTTGTCTGAATTCTCGGCGTACCATAGGCCACGCTTCGGGCCTTTCTTTCCCCCCACGAGCCCCGTATTACCTCCTTCCCTAGGGATTCGAATGTTTCTTCCCATAACCGGTGTTTTTTTTTAAGATTTCTGCTGAATGACCCGGTTTTTCGCACTGATTTTTCGATTTTGATTTTCGTCCCCTTATTTGAGGCCGTAGTTCAGTCTGAGGAATTATTTTGTACTCTACCTCCGTTGTTTTGTTGTTATTTTCCTGATCTTCTCTTTACTTCCTCCCCCTGCTTTCATAGAAACGATCATGGCGATCCCCCAACCCTCTCCCCTTCACCCGCGCCTGTCAGCGGGCCGCATTTACTCGTTTCTTTTTTTAGGCCATTCGCCATTTGCCGTCTTGACTATTATCACTTGCTCGTTTTTGTAAAGAAGTGTTGCCCCGCCTCGTGGGCCCCGCTGTCCCTCCCCCTCTGGCATCCCCCTCATCACCGCTTATCCCTTGGACCCGCTCTTTTCGGAGGTTCTGTTTGTCCCGCCAGAGCGTTCCGTGTTACGTCCCGCTTTGGGATACCCCCCAGCGCGGCTTTCCCTCTCCCGCAGAGGTTTCTTGCTTCTTTTGATCCGGGTAGGAGCCGCAAGCGGGATTCTTCTGCCCCCACTGTTCCCCTTATCATCGTTTGCCCCCTTTCTCTTTTCAAGCGTTTTAACTTGCGGTCCTTCTCCTGAGCTTCCTCAGTCTCTTTTTTTGCTTTCCCACTCCTCATTATTTTCGTGAAATATATCCGCTGCGAGTCGGCCTGATTCGCCCTTCTTCCCGCGATGCGCTTTTTAGATCGCTGCAGAGATGGCATATCGTCGGATCGTTTTGGTGTTAGGGAGAGTCTGGTTTTGAGAGCTTGCCTCAGTCTTGACGCCCCGTTGTTCTCCCCTTTGATGCCCGGGTCTCTTTCCATAGTTCCCCATTTTTTCCTTGTTTAAGGGTTGCCCGGTCTAGTGGCACGGCCGATAGTAGTGGGTTTCATTCGTCCCGCAGAGTGCCTTTAATTCAACCCGTATGCCCCCCTGGTCTTCCCCCTCCGGCCATTCCCCCGTTGTTGCACGATATTCCGTTCAGTTGCGTCCTCGGACGTCGTTGCCGTTCCCCAGTCCTTGACTTCTTCCCGCGATGAGATTATTCCTTTTCACCTCTTTCCGTTCGATATCACCTTTTCTTCGGGCAGGTCTTTACACGTTGTTTTTACGCTTTGCTTCATCTTATTTTTTCCTTCTTTTCTTCTCTCTTTTGAAAATTTAGGCGGGCCAGCCCTCCGTGGGGTCGTCTGGCCGCTCTTTCATTGATTTGGCCTTTCCACTTTGAAAAATTTCAAGCTTCCGCCAGGTTGGATTTACTTTCGGACTGCTTCGCTCCCCCTCTTCCCACCCTTTTTCAAGACATCCCCCGAGGGGGCGCACTCCGTCCCTTTCCTTTTTTTTTCCTAACGAAGTCCTTTCCCCCCCAATTTGCCGACTGTTCACGATTTATTTCCACCAACTACTCGGCTTTACTCCAGCCGTGCGTTCACCGCATATACCCCAGTTGATCCAACTCTTTCCCCCGCTCCACTTTCCCGATCCTCCCGTTCCTCATCCCTGCTTGTAGACGCAAAAGATCCCCCTTCTGTTTGGACGTGATGCTCTCCTTCCGTGCGTTGATGCTCTGCTTTTTCTATTTGTCCTGTTTGAGGGCTGCGGCGGGGTTATGTGTTCGGCTAGCCGAGCCAGTCCTTTTTCCTTACCCTGTTCTTTTTCTTACCTTCTATGGCTTTCGTCCTTGGAATAGTGGGGGACGATTCCCAACAAGAACTCGTAAGTCTTAGTTTCTACCCTAAGTCTCGCACTTTTCTTGCGCCCCTTTCTCTACTTGTCGGCGGCTCCTCCCCCTTCAAGACCCCTTCTCTCCCCTCGCTTTATGAAGGCCCTACTTACTTTAGTTTTTTTAATTCCTGTAATCCTAATTTCGAGATTTTCGTTGTTTTTTCTCTTTTCTGGCGAATGTTCCTAGACTTTCAATGAATGAACCTCCTCCCTGCATCATCCTTCCTCTCCGTATCGCTGTGTTTGCCATAGTGGACGATTTTGAGGCGGTCCCGATCGAGAGCGGCACGTGGCCCACTTGATTTATTTGTTGAGGCCAAGTGCTTTCTTTATTCCCCCTTTCTCTGCCCGCCCAACCGCCCCGTTTCTATCTCCTTCGCTGAGGCCCGTGTTAGATAGACCATTTGTGGTGCAGTCACCCACGTACGTAGGTTGCTAACCTAATCAAGTGTTGCCAGCTGTCATCTATGTCTCTTTCTCTTCCTCTTCCGTCACTCCCTGATTTCTTTCTCGTCCCTTAGCCACCCTTCTTTCAACGAACTCTACCTCTTCTTTATGCCCTCCTGTAAAGCGCTCTAGCTTGGAGCGAGTCGTCACCCCCAGAAAGGTTCTTTTTCCGAGCTTTCTTTGTCCTGGACTATCCTCCTTTTCTCTTTTCATCCCTCCTTTCGTTTTTTTGTCTATCTCTTTTTTTTTTTTTCCTCGGTCACCCCTCCTGCGCCGTTTTAAGCCCTCCTGAAATGGTTTGTGGTCGACTCTTCATCGACCGCGTTTTTTTGAAATGATTCGCCATCCTCCGCCTTTAGTTGACGAGGTGGTTTTCTCTCCTTCTGTGCGGAACCTCGCAAGATCTTTGCATCTCCCCCCCCCTCCTCTTCCCATCCGTGACTTTCGTGTCTATCAGATGGATCTTTTTTAGGACGAAGCTCTTGGGTATAACCCTTTCGATCGCCCTCTCCCCGTTTGACTCACTCGCTCCCTTTCCTCTCACATCGGTTCTTTTTTGTCGCGTCCTCTTCATTATCTGCACTCATTTTCATCGAACAAGTCCAAACCACGAGCAGTGTGGGTATTTAGAGATCGTCGCGTCCAGCCCCCCGACTTTCGAAGATGGTACCAAAGCGTTCCTCTCTCGTAGATTCCGTATCGCCGTTCGCGTTCTTCTGCCCTTCTCTTTCTTTTGCGCCCCGCGGATCGATCTACCTCCAAGAATATAGGCAATCCGCTTAATTATTAATCACGGCACTTTTCTTCTCCGGAAATCCCGCTCTTTCCTTCAGTTCTTGACCCCCCTTTTCCTTTTCCCCGACTAGTAGCATCCCTTTGTATTGCCCCGCTGCTTTTTTTTGAATTTTGAGGACTAGGGATTAGTTTTCTTTTTTAGTTCTTTGCGTGTTCGGGCTTCTTTCACTATGTTACTCCGTCCTAATTTCATTCACCAAACGGCGTCTCTCTTCCTTTCTGAAGCCATAGCCCCTTTTTCGACTCCGCCCTGACATCTGTCAATCTAAAACAATCAACCCTGATAGCCAAAAATCTGGAAAACATTTTTTATACCCCAAGCCTCCACGTATATTTTCCGTTTTTCTGTGCCTCCCTAGCCTCTTTTCTTCTCCCCCCCCCACCCCCTCCCTTTATTTACTGTCGTAGGCTACCTCGTTGGTCGTCGGTTTTCTATGTCGTTGTAACCCTCCCTCTTCCTGGTTCCACTGCCTCTGCTTTGTTGCCTGAATCTTGACACTTCACTGTTGCCCTCCCCCTTTTTATCATAGGCCAAAGGAAAGTGTCCCTCCCAGGCTTTTTTTTGTATGTTTCCCTTTTCAGTAGGTCTCCTAGAAGCCTGTCCCTCTTTTACCCTCCCATTCCCTGCGACATTTCGAAATTCCACGTTGGTGGCATATCACCATGCTGGCCCTCGCGCCCCCGTTGACGAATAATACCCCATTTCCCTAGGTGCTGGAATCCTTTCCTTGTTCATCCCTCAAGATCCCCCTGTCCTAAACCCCTGTACCCATGCCCTTTCTGCCCCTTATTTGATCTTCCGGAACGCTGATTTCCGGAAAAGGACTTACCGCTCTAGCGGGATTATGGGTGACCGGAAACCGATTCCCTAGTCCCCAACCCCCGTGACCCGTCTCTTCTCAACCGTTCTTTTCTGTTTCTTCGTTCCTCCCCTTGTGCCAGTCGGTTGAATTAGTGTCGACTCTTAGATGCCTCTTCATAGCCCTTCAGAGGCAGTGAGAACACCTGCCCACCCCCCTTTTTTTTTCCCTTTCAAGCCCTCCGTCCCCCCCCCGGTCCTCCCTATCCTGGCTCAGTGCGAACGTGCGGCAGTTCCCTGCAAGCTCTCGCAAAACAGACTTCCGACACACACCCACCCACCCCGGTAGACGCCTCCTTTTTCATTTTTCTATGCTCTCGACTTCGCTCTTCGCTCTCGTAGCCGTGCGTCGCCTCCTTCTCGTCCCTGCTCGCTTTTCCCGCGATTGTCGTGGCACTGCATCCTCTTTCCCCCTTCCTGCCGTATTTGCGATGGCTAAACCAGAAAAGTCCGAGATTTCCAAACCCGCGGGTCTTATTTTCCGTGCGTGTCCCAGTCAGAATCCTTTTCTTCACTCCCCGCTTCTCCGACTTTCGGATTCTGACCTCTCCCGTCTTGTTATATCCGCCTCGGAATTACCCCCGTTTAGCTTGTGTTACTTCCACATATAGATTCGTGTCGTTGCTCTGCTCTTTTATTGACATGGGGCTGCCGTTTCGGCCCGCCCCCTTTCCCACTCTCGGGCTTAGAGGAAAAACAGAATTTTTCAATTTTCCTACGGCCCCCATGAGAATACGAGAATTGGACGAACTCGCTGCCTTCCTTCCCCTCGTCCCGGTTTCCCTGCTACGTGATCCCTGTGGTTTCCTCCCCTTTCTTGGATGATCGGCCGTAACTCGGGAGATGATCTGGAGTTCGTGCTCGCTTTGATTTCATTTCAATAATACCTCAGTTGTTGTTGGTTTCCGATGTTCTCGGAGCAACGCCTGCCTCCCCCCCATAGACTGGCCTATCTAAAAGATCTTTGGTCTTCCCACTCCCAATTTGTCAGAAGAGCAGGCAGAGGTCTTTTCTCGTGTCTCCCTTCCCCTTCTTCTAATTGGCCGATTGCGGCTATTATCCCATTCTCTTTTTTTCCCAGAATGGCCACTGCTCAGTTGAATGATTGGAATTTGCTTGAGCATCGATTCTCCCCTATCCCGAGCAACTTCGACCCGCGCTTACGAGAGGTAGTTTCTTCTCCCCCGAGTCGGTCGCTTGTTTTTTCCCCCTTTCCGATGATGTCGGTAGACAAGTTTGGATGTAAGAGCCGTCATTTTAGGATGATTAGTTTGGTGGGAGTTCAGTTTCTCTCACTCTTTCTTTTTCTTCCTCGCCCTCCCCCTCCTTGAAACCTTCCCCCTGACGGTTGTTTCCTGCTACTCATTTTATCCTTGATAGGAACCTTCCCGATCGCCGTCTGTTGTCCTCGATGCCTTTTTCCCTACAACTCGGTTTCTTCTATATCCGCCGCGTTTCTGGGCGTTTCTCCCAAGGATCGATTCCTCGGGGGTCAGATTCTCTTTCCTACTTCGGTTAGTTTTTTTTTGTCTGTTCTCGGATTGTTTGGTTTTTTTTTCTGGTTGCGAGAGTTGCTAGTGTTCCTCCAGGGTTATCCTGCCAGCCCGTTGTCGTCGGATCTTTGGGACAGTTCAGGGTGCGTTGCTTTCTGCTGCGCCCCAGGCCGACGTCGTTGTATCTTCGTCAGGAGTAGCGACTCCCAATTCATGGAACTTTTTTCGTTCATTTACCCCCTACCCTCCGGTTGTTTTGCATACCCTCGCAGGCCGGTTTGGGAAGAGTTTCCCTTGATCGTCTTCCCCCCTTCGGAATCTCGCGATGGAGCTTCGCTGGCCGGACATTCTCTTCCTTCCTATTTCAATCCTGGCCGCGGCCTTGCTTCTTTTTTTCAGATGGACTTGCAGCTTCCCTTTTAGCATGCGGTGAAAATGATCGCGGTGCCATCCTCTGTTTATGGTGGTAGGATTCTTCTCCGGCACGCTTTTTGATGGTACTTTCCCTTGCACAATGTTTCCCAATTAAGGGTCACTCGCCCTTTGGGCTTGTACTCGGACTGTCCCATTCTCGTCGACCCCCCTTCCGTTCCAGGACATCCTACCGCCTTGGGACCTCCCCCTTCCTCTCTCCTTTTCCGTTTTTTACCGACGTCAAGATGGCTTTGCCCGAAACTTTTCCAACTCTCTGGCAACCCCCTCCCCAGTTTCCCTTTCACCTCCTCGTGCGTTTCCGACATATTCCACTTTTTACTACCCCCCATCTTCTCCCTGCGGGACTGACCGTTCCTAAAACTTACGGCAGAACCGGTCTTTCCTTTTTTGCCCGTTACCCCTCTGTTGGTCTTGCTGATCCCTGGTTTT
>Ga0179593_1447022_pt1 | contig 15528 bp, 16 predicted proteins | sample CZODoug2_1_08_16_FD_185931 | JGI IMG/M metagenome (GOLD analysis project Ga0179593, IMG submission 185931) | Vadose zone soil fungal communities from Angelo Coast Range Reserve, California, USA - CZODoug2_1_08_16fungal (PacBio error correction) | ecosystem: Environmental > Terrestrial > Soil >... | reverse complement strand
AACGTTTTTTACACTTCGTCCTTCTTTCTTCCTTTTTCCCCCCATCTAACCAACTGACTCCGCGGTCCGTCGACCCCTGACTTCGTTCTACGTCCCACCCTTCGCCCTTCACCGTGCCCTCTTCGCTATAGTGCCTCAAGCAGTTCCCCACAAAGTGCTATCCTTCCTCTGTCCATTGTTTGCCGACGTTTTTTCCTTTGACGCATTTTTGTGATGAAATGAGCTCTCTGGATCTTTCCGGCGCGCACGACTGGACCAACTTGTTTTCTGTCATTATCATTCCGCCCGCGCCTCTGATGTTGTCTTGGAAGCTTATCCTTCTGATCTCGTGACAATGAACCAATTGTGTCCCTTCTGCATGTTCCCCGCTTCCACGACGCCGTTTTCTAACACAAGGAGGAAGCAGCAGTTGCGAGGCCATCGCGGATAAACGGGTAAGCTATTCAACCCTTGTTGCCTATCTTCGTAGGGACTACACACCTGTCACTCCCTGTAATCAGATCATTAAGTGTCTCTCCGCTCTCTTATGCCTGATTTCGGTTCGTCAGTAAGATGTTTGATTCTTCCTGACGCAGGTGATACGGCTTCGACGGAAGTTCTTTTACGTACCGCTATTTTTCTCTTTTTATTCCCTTTTTTTTTTGGCATCCCTGCTCTGCCTATCGCCCGGTTTTACCTTGAAGGATATAAGAAGTTTCTGTTCTTTGTGACATGCACCCTTTAATGCACGGAATCCCCAATTTCCTATTTGACAGACGTGCATTTAGATTCGCAAACAGAAATGAAATCTCGAAAAAGGGATTGATCGTCCTCCTTTTCAAGTTGCTTTTGCCCGTTGCCCTCGTCTCTCTTTTTTTTTCGTAAGAAGATTTTTGACGGTATTTCGCTACCAAAGCTGTCGGATGATGAACGACTTCTCATCTTCATGCCCACCTCCCACCCAATAACTGGTTACCCCATCCTTCATGGAAACCGTGTCTTGAAGTTTCCGTACCTCTGACCTTTCCTCCTTTTTCTCTGGCCCCTCCATATCCTTTTGTCCTCAGGTCAGCTCCCTCCCCACACAGTAATAGTCCTAAATGGCATGCCCTTCTTAACCTTTCCGACGCGCATCAACCTCCGTCTTGGCACTAAATTTGACCTGTCCCCTGTTCAACTGGCCAGCAATGTCCCGCCACCATCAGACCTTCCCTCGCATGCCCTTCAGCCACAGCGGTGGCAGCGTATCATTTTTTCTGCTTCCCTGCAAATGTTCGGACTGAGACACTTCCTCTTTTAAAGCGCATCCCCTAAGTGTAGAGCGAGCCAATGTCCCTGCGAGCATAATCGAGCGCCATCCGTCGACTTCGACCTGACGACATTCCTCGCCCTCTTTTAGTGAGCAAAGAAAAAAGTTAGTCTTCTGTTAACGCTGATTTTTTATCAGTTTCGTTGGGCGGAATACGGTTCACGTCAAGAGACAGCTTTTTTGCCTTTTTTGGTACTTGCACGCACCGTGTACCCCCGTTTGCACTTCCTCCTTTCCCGCCGATGCTGTTTAGCTTTCATAAGCGCTATCGACACCGATCGCCGCTTTCCTAAGCTGCCCGTTCTGATCGTTTTTCAAGGACTTCATTAAGTTCTATTCCGCCTACACGGCCACTGCTTCCCCGACGCAGGCAAGCTTCCCTTCTTCGTTCCGCGAACTTTGTTTGACCCATTCCGACCTGCGTCTCCACTCTTCTAATTATATCCTGACAAAGTTTCAACCCGCACAACCTCAGTACCCCTCACTAGCCTCAGAGTCATACGCCCGTGAAGCATCGGATTTTCCCTATCTTGCCAATAAATGACTATGCAACGCGGACCGTAATCGTCAACCCTGTCCCATGCCCCCTCTCCCCCCCCTGTGCCACCATATCCAGGCGCGGGTCTTGCCCGTGTTCCATGGCCATTTGTTTTTCTTATACCCTCTCCCTTCCACCTCTTCTGTTGACAGATCTAAGCCCCCTTTTTTGCCCTCTGACAGACCTCGACGGCCTTTCCCCTTCTGTTCCATGTTAACCTCTGAAAATTGGAGGAATGGACTTGCGTCCCAATGTAGGTTCACGCGACCCACTCTTTCTTTATGCGATTGGTATCAGACACTATAGATTATCGATTCCAGCACTTCTTATTCTTTTTCCCTGATGCCGCAGCATCTTTTTGGTGTATCTGCCGCTTAGCTCGGACGATCTCCTGAATGAACAATAAACCAACGGAGGCAGACCCCCTCTTTTGGAAGGTGAACCTTTAGCTGACACAAGATTTATAGTTTTGTTTCCAACAACGAGCAGGTCCTTTAGATCTGAGATGGAGCGGATGCCCCGCCTCCTGATTCTCCATCTTTTTTCCCCCGCTGCATCGTCCTCCTCTTCTTCGAGAAGTATGATATTCCCTCCCCCAGTCCGTTTTCCTACCGAATTCTTAGCCGGTTTCTATAACCTGGATACTCCGATTTGCGCCATTTCTTGTTACCAGCTGCCTACCCCCCTCTTGCTTCAATCCACTTGAAGCTGAGGACCCCCTTCCATTCCCTCCCCCAATGAATACTACCATGATTCTCCCCTCCCGCATTATCCCACCCTAGGCCGCTCAGACCTACCGATTTCCGTGCCCATATGTCGTCACCCTCCCCTGGCAGGACTTCGTTTACACTAGACTTCCTCTGGTCCCACAAAAGAAGAAACCCAGCCCCCACCTGCTGGCATTCCTCGGAACAATTGATTTATGATATGAGACCTATCTCTCTGCAACAGACGGCCCTATTGTTCTACTTTTGCTACGATGATTTTTGCCCTGCCCTAAGAAGGACATCGGCCTGACATCAGCCGCCCTGACCCCTTCGAAGTCCCTATTCATCTTTTTCTTTTTTATACAGGCGCTGGGCCTCAAGTCCTCTCTGAGACGTCTGAATTTTTAGGAAATTTGTGGTAGCCTTTAGTCTTGTCCAGCACCTCTTCCGTCTCCAGACCATCTGAGCTAGATTAGTCCGTTCACACGCAATAATTCTCCTTTCTATTCGGTGCCCCCCAGTTCTTATTGGTGGCTCTGACGTGATTCAGCTTAGTCCACCCCACTCTTCCCCTACCCTACCTTTGGCGCTACCCAACCACGTCTCTTTCTATTCACAGGGATTGCCCCTTTCCCACCCACTTTTCACTGAAACTGCTTCTGCCCTTCTTCAACTTTTCGCTTATAGACGAAAACTTCCCGCCCTCTAAGTGATTTCATCCAAAAAATTTTCCCCAATGAGCCGCCTGTCTTGCGTGTCCTGAAAATCGAGCCAAGAGCTTCCATCAAAACCTTCACCTATCTTGTCCGAGATATTCCTTTGCTGTCTCCGGCCTGAAACCATACCTTCTCCCTGAGAGAATTCGCAAGAGTAGATAATTGATCTCCCCCCCCACCTCAACATTTGTCACTCTTCCCAGTGCCATAAGATGCTACCCCAACCTCTCATGCCTTTTACGAAGGCTCCCCTGATAGACCCCCTCCCCGTAATCCTCCTTTAAAGCTGAAACCTGCGATTCTAAACGTAACTCCACGTGAAAAACCGTTGTCCTGGGCACGCATGAGACTGCTCCCCCGATGTTACCGACTTATCTTCCCGCGACCTTGTTAAAGTGATACCAGATTACCTGAAGCCTTCAGTGGTATAGAGAGGGGCTGTTTAATGCGTTCAGGAGCTCGTCGGACCTCCCCGTCGATAACGAAGAGAGTCCACACCCCATCTCCGTTCAAGCCTTAACATTCTCCCCAAGCTAGTTTGCCCACATGCTTAGCGCCATGTATCATGCCCCCCCCCCTGGATTTTCGCACTTCAGCAAGAGACTGACCGGCCTTTGAAGGCAGGTTGCCTCTGGGGGTAATCGGCCTTCATAGTAGTAGGCGGAGGTAAGATATTTTTCTACAAGTTTTGCACATTTTCCCATCGGCCTATTCCGCCTTGACCCTGCACTCGATTTTGCTGCTCACGTTTATGTTTGGTCTGGGGGCACTTTTGAGATCTGTCCAGCGACATTTAAAAACTATTTTTCATAGCCGCTGAAGTTGTTCTGACTTCCCCCCCCCTTACCAGCGGTCTCTACTCATCTTTTGGACCTTGTGCCGACCATATCTCCCGCATTAGTGGATGTTTCTTTCCTGGGATTCCATTTTTGATCCTCTAGTGTCGTGCGCTCGAGTCAACCAGTCCCGACCTACTCAACTTCCCATTTTCAGTTGACGGCAACGTCTATTTGCTTCTTGGAGCGCCTAAATTAGTGGCCTTCCCTCGGTTTTTCGACCGCCCTCCTTTGAAGACTATGCACATTGCCGTGATGATCGTTCTTCCCCCCTCTTTTCTCCTTGCCTTCGCCTGACTCCTTGATTTATCTTTTTCTTTTTATCGCCACTTCCGAGCCGCTTTGTGTACAGCGATGCTTCTATGCCAACGAAAATGGGCCTCAATCCTGGCGGCGGCTCTCTCCTTACTTCTCCAATTTTCGTTCTATTAACGGACAACCTCTTTAGCCCCCTACTGCAGAAAGATCTCACCTTTTACCGACCCCCCGTTTCGTGTTCGTCCTTCTTATCACCCTCTCAAGAAGTACGTGTGCTATGCCGTGAGATTGGTGATCGAAGGAGCAACCGCTTATTAGCTTATCGCCAGATCCGAGTATAAATCAATGATATGCCGATTTTTCTTTGAACCGCCCCTGCGGTTTCTGGTCAGATTCTCCCTTTGTTTCCTTTGGATTGTGATGCTCCCTCCCTACCCGAATTTAGTCGCACAGTCTCCTTGACGCTGTACGCTACAGGCTTGAGGTCAGCTTTTGTGGGTCCTTTTCCGAATAAAGGCTTCGCCACACTTAAATTACACACCTCGTCCTCTTTCCGCGTTCCGTTACTTCTAGATCGTAGATTGTTTAGCCGAGCCCCGCCCAATTCGTCAAGGAAGCATACCAATGCTTAATGTCCCTCCTCACATATTATCGAACAGTCTCTCCGTGACCGGCAAAGCCTAAGCTCTCTCTCCCAGTGTACAAGTGTTTTTCTACCACCTCCGCTTTTCTTCGACTTATTCTAAAGGAGACGGAGTCCGTGTCTCTTGTTTTGCCGCTGACGTACCCCCCCTTCCCACAGCTTTGAGCGCAGATGTAAGATCACACTTCCTTTCTCGCGTTTTTCAGCATCACATTTGAGCTATGCGAGTTCGCCGCGCCTATCCTTTCTAGACTTTTACAGTTTTCTTGACGGGATGTCTCCCTTCCCATCAGTTTTTTTGCGTTTCCCGAGCTTTTGAGGGGAAAACTTGGCTCTTTTTTGACCAGTCCCTTTCCCGCCCCTCGACGAGCTTGTCTCCCTCGAAGACCACTACGCTTGAGTTTCTTGTGGCCGTGCCCCTCTTATGTGACACGTGCTCCTCCAAACCGGTAAAATCGTCTCTGTAGATGTTTGCTACAATTGGGGCCTTCTGTTCGAGCGAACCCAAGAATTCGACCATGCAGGGTCGAGCCCCACTTTGAACCAAACTCTTATGTAAACAGTTGCCCCAAGCAGAGCAGAGTTGGCAAAGAAGCTAATAGACAGCACCTTTTTTTTTTACCCCACTACATCTCTGTCATTCCAGTTAATGGCCTTTACTCGTATCTATTTGGAATTCCCTTCCCCCCCCTTTCCTCTTTTTTTCGACCCAGTACTCCATATCCCTCGGCTGATTCCTCTTGGCCGAGCCACCGGACTCCTGCTTTTTCCTCATTGCTTGTCTCCCTCAGAAACCGATTTCCTCCCTCTCCGCCACCATTGCGGCTCCAACCGGTTGTCCTGTCATCCGCTTCCTTTTTTCTTTCTCTTCCGTCATTGCCCCAGGTTTGTCTTCGCAGTGCGTTCTTCTTCGCGGCATAATCTTTAAATCTGCGCCCCCCCAAGGTAGTTCTCATGCCCCACGCCGTTATCTGCCATTTTCGGCTCCAGCAGCCACCCCCTCCCCCACCCGATAGCCTCTCTCTATTAAAACTAGTGCATTTCCCTTTTCCTGACCCCAGGGCTGCCGCCCTCTACGATGTCCGTCCCATTTTCTTTAGTTTCGTCTCTAGAGAGAGTCCCGGACTTCTGTCTTTTGCACCTGATCATGACGACTCTTGTTTCGTGTGGCGGTTCTTGTCCCTTCTTTTGCTTCGAGTGCTTGCTTTTTGGAGGCGCGTCTCCCCCTATTTAGTTCAAAGCTGTCTTCTCCTGCTCCTTCTTTTTTTTATTTTATGATTCTTATGTTATTTTTTTGTATTTTTTTTCGTCCTTGCCCCCCCCATTAATACGCTCTACAGATACAGGGGCGCCCCTGTCGAAAGTAGAGTTTCGTGTTCCTTAAGAGACGCGGCCAACCCCCCCCCACCTACGAGATAATGATCCCGTCTCCTTCATTGATGACTCATATACCCCCCCCCCGAACCCCCCTCTCCCCGATTCATTGCCATCCGGGATGCCCCTTTCTTTTGGGTCCGTCTGTTCTTCCCTTTCAGAATTAAGCGACCTGTACCTGAGCTTGCGCTTAAGATAGACTAATCGGACTTTCGCGCCCTTTTTTATTTTGTCACTTTCGACTCTTCGGGCTTTTCTGGTGTAGCAATGTTTTTCAGATTACGGCGGACTGGTCACTGCCTCCTTTTGTGATTATCGTTTTCGGAACCCGATCCCATACCTTGCATCCCCAGCGCACTGAGTTGATCGACCCCCTATGAACCCTTTGTCTCCATAAATCAGTATTTTTGTTCAGTTTGATAGCTTAGAGAATCGTTTTAGTCCTTTGTTTTCCCGTTGTTCGAACGAGAGATAGACGGTGACGGCTTCTCCTTCCTGGTGCCTTCAGCAGTGGTTATTTTTTTAATAAGCGTAAAGCCATTAGGCGAGAATTGAGACGAACATGAGTGTGCTCGGAAGCAGTTTCCCCTTCCCCATGAACGGTGGCTAGTGTTTCTCTTCTGCCGCACTTGTTTTTTTTTTTAATTTGGAGACAGTACGCGCGTCAGCCCGGCGCCGTTCACTTTCCACCGTTTTCGGCGCTTTAGCAGATTTCTCTTTTTGTCAATTGATCCCTTTCTTCTTGTGACGATCTTTTCGTGTGCAGGATTGACGCACTTTTTGCCGAGACGAAACCTTGCCCTGCCGCGGTCTCGGCCCTAATCCAGAGCTGGTAGCTCTGCGGCCCCCGTCTAGGGTGTACGCTTATTTCCTGTTCAGTTTTCCGTTACCCCTTTACCGGAACAATACTTTCTCCGGACATTTGCGTCGTCGGTTGAATCTAGTCTATTGGTAGTGGCTGTTATTTGAAACCTGACATTGCTTTGGTATCGGAGTTTTAACATAGACGCATCTTCCTTCTCTTTCGCAGCCTTCATTCCATGGCATGCGCTCCCTTCTTCCCGCGTCGTTGTTTCCTTCCTTGTCGCCCGCCCGTCAGGAAGCATGAGATTGCTTTCTCATAGCTTTATATCGTCCTTCGGTTGTTCTTCTGTTACCTCCAGGTTTTTTGGCGCCCTTTCTTTCCGACCCGCTGGCTTGTCGGTTTCTTCTTTTCTTTTCAATTTTTCCCCCGCAAGAAATCCCTCCACCCCCCTCCTGACAGCCTTACAGTTTCTTGCAGTATCATAAACACCTTGATCTAGAGCGCACCAATCAGAATTCTTGAGCATGGCGTTCTATTATTTTCGGTCCCCGCGGAGCTTTCGTTCCGCCCTTCAGTAGTCTTTTGTCTGCCACACGAGGTATTGAGGAAATAAGCCTAAGGCTGTTCTGATTCTTTTTTTTTCTCGTCTGTCCCTTATCTATTTCCCCGCGCCCTCAGTCGGTCTTTTTCTTCCCGTGGAACGATTCCTCATGCGTCACTCCTTTTGCATTTTTAATTGTTTCGACCCGATAAAGTCGCTGTTCTATGTCCGATATTTACCCTCAACAGGCCGTTGGACGGATTTCGCTTAGCGTTGTCGTATGGTAGTGCTTCGTCGCGAAGGACTTTAGGTGATAGAAATTGAGTCTCTACGGCTTACGTTTTTTCTGTGATTTTTTTCCATCAGGAAGGCCCGGGTCGGTAATGTGTTTTGGCCTTGGTTTTCTTCGTTTTTTTTATATCTCGTTTTTTTCCTTAATCTTGCCATTCGCCATCGAGTACCGTCAATGCGAAGATTTCTGGTTTCCCCATTTCTCGGGATCTCTTACGTCGGGAAGCTGCGCTCCGTTATAGATTCGCGGCAATCCCCCTTGTTGAAGTAGTTTTCCCTGGGCAGGATTAACTCCTAGGCCGTCCAGGTTTAAGATGAGTAATGCAGATTTTTTTGACTGTGGGACATTCAGGTGGGCGTGCTCCCGCCCCCCCGCCTTCCTGACGTCGGCAATTTTCTATTAGAAAAAATTGCCTGTTATTACCTTTTATGAGGCGCTTGGTTCCTCCCCCCCCCGGCTTGGTAGGATCCCCTTGAATGCTGACGCCTTTGTGCCTCGCCCTCCACTTGCCCCGACCCTTTGGGATAATTGCGGCCAGACTGCCTGAGCGTTGGGTTCGAAAATACTTCCAGACAGTCCCATAGCCCATCCCTTGCCTTCGTTGCTCAGCGTATTCCTGCTCGTTGTCACACTCTTCCCTCTTGGGACGATCATCGCCGTAGGAGCGGACCACCCTTTTTTTCCCAGTCCGTATAGTGTCGTTTTGCAGCCGCCCCCGATTTCAGCTTTTGCGTTCTCCTCCCCATTGCCTCGCCTCGACACCCGATCTTTTTCCCCCTGGCCCGGTCTCTTGGTATTCCTTGGAAGAGACATGCGGGTTCCTCCCCCCCCCTTCCCAAAGGAACTCCGATTATAAATCTTTTGAGCGTAACGGCCTTCGGGTTTTGTCCTTCATTTTTCGCCGCGCGCAATAAAGAAAGGAGATAAATATCTCTCTCCCTCCCTCTTTGTGTTGAGTCGAGCTGAGCTCCCTTTTGTTAGGCTTGCGCCCATTTGCCCCCCATTTTCTTCCCCCCCCCCTTTTTTTGCCCCAACTCGTTTCCCAATGTTGCGGCAGGGATGGCCTCGCCGCATATGATAGTCCATGAGCTACCATTATCTTTCCCCCCGTGGCTCTCTGTTAGCTGAAGCCGGCCTACTGTCCCCCCGCATCTCTCCTGCTGATTTCAGGAAAATCAGGGGCGTTACCCCGTCCTCTGTCGGCGTGGTACTCTAAAAGTTTGTCGAAGATTACCCTATGCGATCGTCCCGGAGTATGGATTTCCTGAGCAGCTATTGTTTTGATAAGCCATTCCGATGTTTAGCTGGCGCACATTTTCGCCGCTGGTTTTGCTGAAAGTTCCGCCCCACACCACGCCCCGCCTCGACCTAGCTAGACCAAGTATCCCGATTTTTCTGTAACAGTGACCTGTCGCCCAAACTTCGTCAGCTGTTAGATCCCGTGCCCCCTGCCTTGGGCGCGTAAAGGAATCTAATATAAACGGACGGAACTTTTTTTTTGTAGCGATCCTTACGAAGTTAAGAAGGGGCCTGCAGTGGCCTCGTGACGCGGTACTGAAATTCCACCCCTGTAGGACTTTTTCCTGAAGAGTACGTTACTATGCCCCTTCCAGTACCTTGAAGAACCACATGCCCCTCCATCCTCCTATATAAAGACTGTTTCAGCCTCTCCCTTTACCACGAGGAGCCCTCTCCTGGTCTCACTCGATCTCGGCCCTCGAGGAGCTGCTCAAGACAAGCTCGAGGCAGATGCCCCTTTCTCAAGGGCACGCATCCCCTTCTCTCCCCACCGGCCCTTAAAGATGAACCATGAACAAACTCCCCCCTAGTTGAGTTTCCGCATGTAACGCTCGTAAGTTTGACCATTCCTGAGCGACGTAGCCCGCCATCGCGCCTCTCACCGTCCTCTTGTGTCTATACTTCTTTATCAGAATATCGCCGCTCTCGAGCATTTCTGGACGTCGAGCCCCCCCGACGCCGGAATAGTTTACTGTGCAAGCAAGACCATATTTTCCTTTGGGCAGCGGCCTTCTTTTTCCGCCCCCCCCCACTGAATAAGAGGCCCGCCGTTTCTTTCTTTCATTTTTAAGTGCGCTCCTTTTTTTTCCACAAGAAGACGACTGAAGCTGGATACATCCCGACTCCTTAAAGATTTGAAACCGAGGTTTAGCACTCACCCCTGCTCGATCGCCAGAATTCGCTTTTGATTAAGTGGCAAAATGGTCTTTGATGCACATAGGACGGGTTTGAGCGGCGCTTTGGTTTGTTTCGGATGTTCGGAATGGCCCCACACTAGCTCTTCTCACCGGGCCCTTGCGCGAGGGTGGTAGCGGAATCTTCTTGCCGGTTTTTGATCCCCCCAACCATGTTGGCACCGGTAGATAAGCCCGAAGGTACTGTCTTTTGAAGCCAATTCGGCGTTCCATCGGGCTTTTCCCTACAAGGTCCCTCCCGACCTATACCTTCTTTTCGAAAGAGAAGGAAGCTGCGTGACAAATGGCTGGTCAGCTAGACTCGTGTGTACATCACCGATACCCAAGCCATTTTCTACCCCCCTCGCCATCTTCAGACGCCTGCCCCACTGCAAAACTGGTTCAGGTCCGCCCTGCCCGAGCCGTCCTTCTATGATAATCCCCGGTTGGGTCGATAGCGAGTTTGGCTTTTTCCCGCTCTAGGTCGCTCCCTTCTGGTCCAATGTTTTCGAGCGGACATTAAATTTTTTACACCGTAACTTTCCTTTATCAAAGAACGCCCCTATCATTGAAACCAATGCGAGCCCTCCCGCCCCACCGATAAGTATTCTCCCGCAGGCCTTCCATGGGGTTTACCCACTTGCCTTCCCGCTTCGAGGCCCCACTCCTTTAGGTTCTTTTGGCGTCCGAGTCCCCCCCCCCCCATTTCGAGCTACGGCCCCGGATGAATACATGACTGAGCGCGGATTTCTTCATGGATGACCCAACAGCGAAGGCCATCAGGCCGCCGGATCTGATGTCTTTTTTTGCAAAAGAAGTGATGCATCTAACCTTGAGGATCAACACATTCCCAACCCCAGACGCTGAGCTTACTCCATGACCGAAGGCATTCCCGCTTTTTCCCGCTAACTCTGCGCGAGACAAGTGAGGAGCAATTCACTTGTATTTTTTTTTTGGCGACAGCTTTGGCATTTGAAATATCCCCCTTTAATGCGGCCCAGGCTGTACCTTTTTGATCTCAACCCCTTTTTTTACACCAGCACTGAAGAAGCAGGCTGCTCCCCCGACGACACGTTTCTCACGTGTAATTTCGATCTTGACTGCCAATCTCAGGATCCCGGAAGGAAGGCGGCCAGGCCCCAAGTAACCAAAATCGCACCCCTTCCCTTTGCACGGGCATGAATTATTCCCCTGGGACTTTTCTGGGCCCAAGAATAAACTGATAGTTTTTTTTGAGTGACTTTTTTCACGCAGCGCGTCTTTCAACAAAGACTTCCTCTACTCCCTCTTAAAGGAGTGGCCTCCCCCCCGACTTTTTGGATTTCATTTCTAGAATAGTTTGTTTTCCTCCCAGAATACGACGTGCTCGACGGATGCTCCTCCCCATCCAAATCTTCGCATTCGACTTACCAGCGGCACTTCATCCTCCCCAGAGGAAGTGCAAGACCCCCGTCGTCAGACTAGTCCTATCAGCGACCTCGAACGTCTATTATAATAAGCACCCCCACCCCCCAGATCAGCGCCGCTGGCGCACCCTGTTTTTTCGTGTACCATATTAAATACCAGTCTTTCTTTTCAGGGCAGTTCTTCTCTTGTTCCGCGTCTGTCTTTCCCTCATGACAATAGACCTTGCGTCTCAGGAGAACACATGGTGTTGCGAGGCCTGATGTGCCCCTTTTCGAAGACCCGCTCCTCCACATTGACAGGACCACCTTTTCCAAGGCCGACGACAGAACGGCGAAGTCCCTTTGAATCAATAGCCAAAAAACTAATGCCCGCCAGGTTTCGCGGGTGAGGAATTGTTTTTTTTTTTTTTTCCCAAAGCAATTGACACCCCCTCCTTGCACTTCCTTTCTGAAGGCCCGCAAGCGTCCCGAATTTCACTTCCCATTCACAATCGCCGAAGTGAGATATGAACCCATTTCCTTTTTACATTTCCAACTGCCAATCTGTAGCGATGAGGATCGTCCTGAGACGGGTTCCCCCGTTTCAAGTACATTCTTTGACACCCCTGTCTTTCGGACATATTTCAGTTCGTATAGCACAATAGTGCTTAATTCGTTTCCCCCTCTTTGGCGATTCGACTCACATCAAAATATTTCGCCCCCCAGTTTTACCAACCTCTCCCGGCTCTTTTTTCCCTCTTCATTCCGGTCAAACCTTCCCCAAGCGGTCTGTATTTCCTGCAAGACCATACGATTCGTTTTAAGACGCCTGCCTAGATTTGTGAATGGCCCATAGCACCTCTCGCCACTCAAACTGATGCGCCGTGCGCCTTTTTTACTCCGCTCTTTCCTTCTACCTTACTACATTGCATCACCTGTGCGTCGTGATGCGGCCTCCCCACCCCGCCATTTTCGGCCTCTCGCAAGCTTTGTCTGATATTCAGGCAAACCAGGTAGACCGCCCACGCACCTGGGCGCAATCCATTTTCTCAAATTCTTCTCGTGGCACGACGCGGTAGTTAAAATGTCTAGACCGCTTTTTCACCCACTTTCTCTCATTTGGTCCGAACCCTGTAATGCAAGATCGTGTGGGCATGTCGCAGTTATGAGTAGCGGTATTGTTCCGTACTTGGTGTCATGAATCCCCCCTTTTAACCTAAGTCGCCCTCTTCCTATGGTTGTAATGTGCACAGGGTGTAGTGTTTCCCCTTTTTATTAGGAACCTTCCCTCCCCTGATCCCCACTTTCATTAACAAGCAGCCTGAGCCTTCGACTAATTTGTTCCAAATTTCGACCATTAGATGAAGACTGCCTCGATGACCGCTACCGCAAACGAGCCGAGCTCCCAAAGCAACCACTCCCTTGCAGAGACCAAGTTATTCGGCTTGACATCTACTTCCGAAAGCCACCCCCCCCGGCCCATCAGACTCCTTCCCTCCCATTTTTTCTCTGATAGTTGATCATATTAGGGCGCGTTTAACTAAAGATAGGTCGGCACGTCGTGAGATGCTCAAGCGACCTGATTTTCTTCCACGAGCACTCTCCTTAGCCATGCTCATTTTTTTTTTTTTTGGGGGCCCCCCCCCCCCCCCCCACGCAGAAGCAAGCGATTCTGAGCACCGCATTTCTGGGACCACCGAAGCCATTCCTTCCAAACCCATCGCCGAGCCTTTGCGATATAACCCCTGCCAAATATCTTTTGGACAGTTAATAGGCGAGGCCGCTCTCCTATTGAATGAACGTTTTTCCAAGCAATGAAGGCGATTTTGGAGTAGGTACCAAGCCGGATTAGCCTTTCTGAGCTCCTTAGGTCATAGTCTCCGTCTCCCCGTCTGACGACAAAGTTAAAGATGCCCCAGACGTCGTTTCTGGTTCTCCGACATGCTCCCGTTTCAAAGACCCGTAACCATTATCCAGCGCAAGCACCTAACGCGCCGGCGCCCCCCCGGTGATAGAGTCTGCCCCTTTTTCATGGTCTTTCTGGGGCTGCGTTTGCCAAACACGTTACTGCCGTTCCATCTTTTTTCATTCTGCCCATCTCCTCTACCGGGCTCCACACCCCGCGTCACCATACGTACTTGTGCATTACACGCTTGAAACGCCTAGGTAATAATGGTTCCTCTAAACAAGGGACCTAAACGGCCTTTCCCCATAACCCAACTGACTTTTACCGCAACGCCCTTGCCCCGATTTTTGACTGTCCGCGAAAATCCAGAATTCAATTTCGGACAGTTTTTTCTTTGTCCCAAACAGGAAACCCCCGATTCTCTCATGAGCGCCTCCATGTGGTCAGTCAGGGTGTAGCGTTAGAGGCAGATATGTTGCACGCGTGAACGGGCTCTTCCCCAGTCTCCGACGCGTTTAGTCCCCCTGGCCATGAACCCCCCACCGCCGAAGAGACCCCTTCCGGCGTTTAAACCTGAGCAAAAGACCCGTCGGGTCACAGAGTCTCCACCCTGCTGATTGCAATTGCCGCCCATTTTTTTTGAAGTCCCTCGAGTGCAAGGCGCCTTATCCGTTTGTACGGGCCACCAACAGAGTTTTCCGCCCATCCATTTTCCTAACCTGCGCTCTTCAGAGCTGGCCCTCCTTCGCCCCCCCCGGAATGAGAGTCAGCGTCTGCGGAGTAGCTGTTAGCTTTCCGACCCAAAAGACGCTTTCTTGCCGCAGCCCCATGTTTTGCCCAAATTCCAGTTTTTTCCGCGCCGCTCCCGGGGATCCTTGCAATTCCGTTGCGAAGGTATACCCCTCCCGACATTCCCTTTTTCCCCCCCATTTTCCGTTTGAACCCGATTCTATAGCGCTCTCCGCAGGGCTACATCGCCCTTCTCACAACATCATGCTATCCGCCGTTCAGTGTACCAATTGTTCTCACATGTCCTTTTTTTTAGTTCTCGATTTTGGTTCAACTTCCCTGTGTTCAAAGTGTTTTCCATACGGCACCACCATCCTAACTGCAGGACCTTACCTACTAAATGAACACACTGTGACGTGTTTCTTTGTGATCCCTCCTCCGTCTCCTTCATCGTTGTGTGAAGACCCTTAATTTTTCATTTCCGAGTGCTACTACGCCCCCCCTCTTGTACAAAGGCCCCCCAACGACAGCCCCCTCCTGCCTCCTGATCACGACTGTACTTTTGCTTTCTTTCGCCCCCCCACAAGTGAATGGCCGCTTCAATAGCTGTAATACCCTCTGCCCGAAGTCCATCAGCTTTCCTTCTTTCTGACATCCGCGCTGTCTGGCACTCTCAATCCGCCTTTTTAGCATCTCAGGCATATGGTTGCAGATTCTTTTCCTAGTTTCCGTGGAGTTTTTTCCCTGGCCCACGTTGAGAGTCGCGCGACGATTCGCCAATTTCTTGTCGGTTCTTTTCCCTCCCAGGTTGCCTACCTCGGCGTGTTTTTTTCGGACGGGTCCACGTATGGCACTCAAACGGACAAGGGCTTGACTTTTCCGCTTTCCCTACCCCCCGAACTGACCATCCGGCAATGTTCATCCCCCGTCTTAACGACTGCTTTTAGTTTCATGAAATCCAGAACCGCCGTCGAGTCCCGCCATCGTTTGATCGATCCCCTCTCCACCTTTTCTCGTTAAGCAAATCCCGGAACCAGTCCCCAAAAGAGAGGCGTTGGGACCCCCTTCGATTTTCCCTGGACTCACCATCGGCGTCCATCGCTAAGTCCCTTCTATTTTCTCCTCCCGCCATTTTTCGTACCCCGGCTCCGAGTGTTCTATCTCCTGTTGGGAACTCCCCTCTTTTGATAACTCCCAATTCCTGGTATCTCTGACCGACGGCCAATTCGAACCACCCCTTACAATGCCCAGTCACTGATTTTACCACACGGTTTTACCATAGTCCGGTTTCCCTTGGAAGTTCCCGTAAGTTTTTTGA
>Ga0179593_1434403_pt1 | contig 15528 bp, 17 predicted proteins | sample CZODoug2_1_08_16_FD_185931 | JGI IMG/M metagenome (GOLD analysis project Ga0179593, IMG submission 185931) | Vadose zone soil fungal communities from Angelo Coast Range Reserve, California, USA - CZODoug2_1_08_16fungal (PacBio error correction) | ecosystem: Environmental > Terrestrial > Soil >... | reverse complement strand
ACTTTTATGTTGACACCGGAGCCGAATTTCTTTCTCCACTTAGTGCTAGACCCACGCTCCCTCTCGGCTTTCTAGACGAGTGGACCTCCCCCCCCCCACCTTCTTTTTTGACACTCTCCTGGTCCTAACGGTCCCGTTCCCTTTAGTTGACTTCGCGAAGCTAGAAAATGACCACGTGCCCTCTCTGCACGCGAAATTGATTACCTGCGTGCTTTCTCTGTCGTCCCACATTGAGAAAGGCTATTGCTGAAGGCAAGTTCGACTTTCCTTTCTTCCCTCTAGACCCCTCCCCTCGTCTTCTTTCACCCGACTCATACACGCCTTCTACTGAATGACCAGTGTTTTTTATTTCGTTCCCGCCCCGAGTAACACCATCCTCGTGCATCTGGAAGACCCTATCTCTTTTTTCCCGAATCCTTTCCTATCTCCTTCCCCTCTGCGATGAGGGTACACGCGTTATAGCCCAGACTACCCTATCTGCGACCTGACTGATGACTCGTGGTCCGCGAAAGTCTTTTTCTGCCTATTTAAGTTTCTTATCCTGGATTCGCTTTTTGTCGATGTTGTAAGTTTGTCTCATTCCTTTTGACTTTTCGTTTGAGATTACGTGGAAAGGACTCTATCCCTTTCCCCCCGCCTTTTAGAAGATGTAATTTTCAATGTGCATACTTAGCCCTTTTCCCCCCCCATTTTTTCCCTGGTTTAATGCGTTCGCCGATGTCTTTGCAAGGCCTCGTCTCCTTCTTCCTTCGCCGGTTCCTTCCCTTATACCCCAATCCATCATTGTGGTTTGCTTTATTGATAGTCGTCTTCACTTGCCAGTTTTTCTCCCCTATATACCATCTCCGCGATGTCTTTTTTTATTTGTACCTACACCCCTCTCTATACCCGTTCCCCCCGCATCTCCGTGATGTTGAACACACGCAGATCCTTTTTTTTTTTGTTTGTGTCTCCTTGGAGCCTATCCGTTTTTTTTTTGGCCTATTTTTTATTTTTTTTTTTTTTTTGCCTCCTTTTTTGGTTTTTTTTTATTTTTTTTTTTATCCCCCTTGTTGTTTTAGAAGAATCCGTTGTGGTGTTCTTTATCCCCGCCCGGAATGCTCCCCTCTGACGATCCTACTTCCGACTCCCCCTTTACCTATTTTGGGTGTTTTTTTCTAGGCGGATGATGCTTTTCCTTTTAGTATACATTTAAGCCCATTTTCTTTCTGTCTCCTTGGCCCGCATTCCCTTTACTTTACCTTCCTGCGTAGAGTATTTTTCTCCCCACAAAGAAGAGACCTCCATTATCCTTTTCTCTTGTAAGAGTAATCCCCCCCGTCCTGATTTGTTATCTATCGAATCCCCCTCCCAAGAACCAAGCCTACCAAATCCCCCCCTAAAAACTTTGGGCCTTTAATTCCCCCAAGCTCCTTTACCTTTTTTTTCTTCTTTTTTTTCTGCGCACTATCCCCCCCCTTAATTCTACTCGAATCATAACTAGCCTTCTCCTTCATAGGCATTATTCTTCATAACGCATCTGGTGCGAAAGAAGAAACTCCCTATGAGCTATCCCCCGAGATGGGGTTATTTCTTTTGTTCTATCGCTCTTTTTCATAGTCTCGCCCCCCCCCCCCCCCCTTCCTTTTTTCTTTTTCTGCTCCCATCTCTTTCCCTGGAAGGATTACCATCTTGTACCTCTAGTCCCTTTTATTTTCTCCCCCCTTTAAGATACCTTTCCTAGCTGGACACTCCCCCGTCTTTCCCCAAATTTTTTCGTTCTCTGGGCTTCCTTCCCCCGATTTGTTGAATTTGTCTTCTGGCTGGGGTGTGTGGCCGGAGAGGGGGTGGCATGACGTGAAGGATTCTTTTCTTTTAGTTTTCTTATGGATGAGCTCTTTATTTTTTATAGAAACCCATGGCTTTGGCAATTAGAAATACTTTTACCCCCATCTGTTCACATTGTAAAAGACATGAATCCACCCTCCCTTTTTTCGAAAACCTCGCTAATTCCCCTCCTATCTGCAACCCTCGCCAGATTGAGAAAATGATAGATCTGTTTTCTAGCAGTCACAACTTTAGGAAGCCTACCTTTCATTGTTCTATCCGAAGGCGTCCCTCTAAAAGAAGCGGTCCAATTTTCATACCATGAACTGTGAGGCTCCTTTCTCTTTCTATGCAACCTGAGACTTTTCCCATGCGGGTTTTTTTTTCTTGTGTTTGTGGTTTGGATCATAGGATTGTTTTTTTTGACTCTTAAGCGGATGTGACCCCCCCGATCATTCGTTGATGAAATCGTTTTTCCCCCACAATTTGTGCCGAAACTAGCTATGGAATCAAAACTTCTTCCAAGGAGTTTCCTATACAGCTGCCGTTTTTACCTACCTTCTGTTCCCCCCCTGAATTCTCTCCCAGCCTGTTCGTTTATTGTACCAGGAATAAGGCGCCATTGATGTTTCCCTTTTTTTTCCTCGAAAACGCGGTTTGGTTCCTTTTGACTGGGTCCTCCTGCTGCGGGTGTCGCTTTCCTTTCTACCCCGCTGTTTTAGTCTCTCCTTTTTTGAATTTTCCTCCGTTTTTCGTTATTTAGCTCGCACCCGCCATCCCCTTCAAGATCCCGACCACTCGTCAGTGAAACTTCAGCCCCCCACCCAAAGAATCCGGCCTTTCTTTTTTGATGAGTACCCTCTCTTTCCTTATCCTGGGACTCTGTCCCCCAATGGTAAGATATCGAGCACAGCAAATGCACTTTTTTTCGGAAAGCGTCCTAGTCCCTCCGTCCTTTCCTGTTGGTGAATTAAACCATACTCAAGGGTTCCCTTTGTTTTTGGAGAACCATGCCCCCTTAAGAAGTCCTTCTACCGAGAATTCCACCTAAACGGCAGCCGAAAGAACCAGCCGATACCCCATGCAGTTAAGCCGCGACATTAGCACCGACACACCTCGACACCACTCATGGATAGGATACTTAAATTCCCCCCCGCATTCTTGGTCACCCCATTCTTGGAGTATTTCCCCCATAACCCGAAGTCTCCCCGTTTATTTTCGCTTAGTTGTTCGTCATCCCCTTACGGATCAGGCGCCCCCCTCGCGGACGTTTTTCTTCTGAGAGCTTCATCGCTTCGGCCAACCACTGTATTTTTGATGTCTTTTTGCCCTTTTGGTTTTCTGTCGGCTGCCGAGTTTTCCAATGCCCACATACTTGATAGGGAACAGCGGCTCCCCCTTCAAAAGACACCCAAAGCTGCTTCTCAGCCTTTCCAGATTGGTCTCCCCAGCGGAATTTTTTGTTTTGCAAGTTTTTTCTTTCCCAAATCTCCGAGCCCATTTGCCCACATAGACTTGCTCCTTCCACTGCCTCTATTTTTTTTTCCCCCCAAAGACTTTTTGAAGGCCCTCCGCGATAGTCGACCTCCTTTCTTCCTCCCGTTTGCATATCCCGTCACCCCAGTTCCGGCCCCCCCCCCGTTGTTTTAGTTTTTGACATATTGCTCCCCCTTTTCACTGGCTTCGAAATTTCCCCTTTTCATGGCTAAGGAGTCCCAGTCTCCTGACGATGTTATTTCTCAGCATACGCAGTTCGCCGATCTCTCATGTCATCGTCTTTGGTTCAATTCACCATATTTCCGTGCTTGTTTCTTTTGGTATTTTGGATTTGGACTTTTCCATTGCGAGTATAAATCCCCCCCCAATTCTAGTGTGAAGTTATTTGAATTACATTTTTTTTTCCACCCCAGAGACTCCGACCTTGCTCATCGATGTTGTCCCACGCCTTTCTCAGACTCGACTCGAAGCAAGGATTCTCTTCTCTTTCAAATTTTAGATTTATTTGCTTCTCGCAACGCATCGACTTCCCCCCTCTTCGACATTTCCCCCCACGCGGTTCTTTCCTGGTCGAGTTTTCCTTTTTCCTCGGCATCCACTACCATACTTCCACCCCCCCCTCCCCTCGTGACACCGAGCTACAGACATTCTGACCTCAAGAGTTTTTTATTCCCTGCATTTTTCGGGGTTGTCTTGTTTACCCTTCCATCGTAGCTCTTCAAGAGGCGCAGGTATTACTTTTTCGAGCTGTAAAGTTCCTGCGCCTTTCCCCCCCGCGACATCCTCCGCTATGTAGAACTCGTAGCTGAACAACGGTCTTTTTCGACTCTGAGGCCTCAGACCACAATAGAGTGAGCTTTGGCGCCCCGAAAAGCCTCTTACGCCTTTAGACCTGACCTTCCCCCCCGAGGGAGACCCATCGGTTCTCCATGAAACTTGATTCCCTGTCCCGTTAGTCTATCAAGCACGCTACAGCGGTTTTTGTTCAGGATGTGAGAGAGCCTGAGCAACCGCCAACGCTTTTTTTCCCTTTTTTTTCTTTATTGATAGACTGACGGTTCCCCCCCCTAGCCCCCCGGACACGATGACCTTCGGCAAGACCCCTTAGGCCCACCCTTCTCTCGCATGTTGAGGAGTGTGGGCCGTACCACCCCCTCCATAGAAGACGACGTCATTCGAGAACTGCGAGGTCCTTTAGATCCGCCCTAGTTTTTTTGTCCGTCGTCCCTTCCCAGCCCCGCGTAGTAGGAGGTCGTGGGGGTTTTGTGCGAGTCTCTTCAGTCGATGTCGGTGCTTCCCCGCGTTTTTAGAAATTAGCATTCGCCGGAATGTTCTTCCCCTTTTTCCCCTCGCGTAAGTCCCTGAAGGAGAGCCATTTTTCCCCGTCAACGCGATTGAAATTTATTTCATTTTCATCCTTCATCCCTCTCCCTGTCCTTCCGGGATACACTTTCTCGTCTTTGGCCATGATTGTTATTCACTCCAGCAGTGCGCGAAGATTTCTTTGTTTTTGATGCTGACGACCTCACCAATTCCCTTCCCTCCTTTTTTCTCTTTCTTCCTCCTCTTGAATCATCCTCTTTTTTATGTATCCCCTTTTCGACCGCGCGGAGCGAATTGAGGTTAGTCTCTTTGCTGCACCCCTTTTTTTTTAGATCCCCTTTCCTTTCTTGACTCGCCAGTACAACCAGACTCATGCGACAAGCCCTTTTCCTCTGCATCCGGGCGAGACAGGGTCCTCTTGCCGCTCCCCCCTTTTCCCTTTTAAGAAGGGCCCCAAATTCGTGGTTTCGATACTGAAACCTAATTCCTCTCGCGTCTCGTCAGTTTCCATGTCCCCCAGCCCCGCCTCCTTGCCAAGTTTTCCTAAACCGTGTAGGAAAAAGGCCCCCTCCTCCGCGACGTAGACTACTCCTACACCATCCCTTTCACGCGTAGCCCTTCACTGCCATTTCCCGTCCTCGTCAACTGTCAACAAAAGAAAAATTTTTTTTTTCAAAGCTTAGCCTATCAATCCCGAATAAGCCGTTTCCTGCTCTCCTGAGCCGATGAGGTCCTGTGTTTTTAACCCCCAAGAAGACCTAGCGGATAGCGGCTATTTTTTAGGCCAGTGTGATGTCGCTTCATCTTTTTTCCTTTATAGGGGGTGATCGGTTGTCAGTCTTATCTACCCTTTCCTGGCCCGGTGATACGGCGTTTCCCCCTTAGCACACTCTTGCACGATAGTCAATGCATGAAATTGCCCCTCGCAAGTAACTTTGTAATTTTTCCGTTCCCAGTGATGTCTATAAGTTATGATCCTCCTTTCACCCTCCTGCCAGCAGGCTTTTCCTTATTTACATTGTTACAAAGATATTTGGGGTGTGGATAGAGAGGAGCCCTTTCTTGCAGTTGTAAAAAGCCCCATTTTTTCGGTTCCCTCTTTCGTAGAAAGAAAAACGCGCCAGTATGAACAATAATATCCGATGGATTGGTACCCGACGCCATGAGGTTTGTTCTTTTTTTTTTTTTTCTTTTTGTTTTTTCTTTTTTTTTTTTTTTTTCTTTTTTTTTTCCTTTTTTTTTTTTTTTTTTTTTTTTTTTTTTTTTTTTTTTTTTTTTTTTTTTTTTTTTTTTTTTTTTTCTTCTTTCTTTTCTTCCTTTTTTTTTTTTCTTTTTTTTCTTTTCTTTTTTTTTTTTTTTTTTTTTTTTTTTTTTCTTTTTTTTTTTTTTTTTTTTTTTTCTTTTTTCTTTTTTTTTTTTTCTTTTTTTTTTTTTTTTTTTTTTTTTTTTTTTTTTTTTTTTTTTTTTTTTTTTCTTTTTTATTTTTTTTTCTTCCTTTTTTTTTTTTTTTATACCCTCTTGGGCGAATGGGGGTATCCTTTTTCGCATAGGTGTCCCGGGAATAGCGGGTTTGTGGAAATTTCTTGGGTGGATTTCCTCCCCTTTTCCCTTCAACCTTGCGGCGATCGCACAGGACGCCCCCCCTTTCTCGGTGGGTGATGTATAAGCGCCTTTTGGTAGTATGCCCTCTCCCCTGCTTTCCTCTTTGCGCCCATTTTCGCTCGCCCTTTTTCCTGGCTGCCTTGCGCGCCCGTGGCCGCGGACCCTCACTTTTCGTCCTGGCCTTTTTCTCTTCCTCCTCCCTTCCTTTACTTTTGTTCCTGTCTCCCTATTCCCCCCTCCCAAAATCCACCCCCCCCACCCCCCTACCCAACCTTCCCCCCCAACTGGTGTTGCCCCAAGCTCATATCCTTCTTTCTCCCTGATTCGATATTTTCGTCTCAACTCTCGCTTGCGCCCAACCACTTCGTCATCTATTATCCCCTTCAGCCTTGTGCGATTCCAGAAGACGTTTTCTGGGGGCCGTCCCCCCTTTGTTTAGCGATGGATGAGTCGGGATTATCAGTCGCTTGTGGCTCCCCTCTAGGATCGCGGTCCCAGTCTATTCCCTATTAGCAGTTCGTGCTTTCTTTATCTGGTGACCCCCTCCCTCTTCCCAGAGTCGATGGGCGTCAAATTTTGCGTGAGGCGTTCCGATTCGTGGATTTTTTTTTCTCTTCTATAATGACTTTTGTCTTGAGTCCCTCTTCCCTCTGTTTCTACCCATGAACCATACCCCCCCCTGCCTTGCACCACGCGATCTCTCTGAGAACTCGGGCATGATCCTTACTGGTTTATGCGCCCCCCCTGGAACGAGGGCTCTTCTTGTTTGCGGCCATGACTCAAGCTTTCCCCTGAGCCCATGAGTGGCCCTCTTGCGTGTTTTCCTTTCGAGAGGCCCTGCCCGGACGTTTTTTTTTCACTTGCTGCGGTTTCTCCCCTGGCGACGCCGAACCACATTTTTCCTTTTTTTTTAATCACTTAAGCGTTCGATCGTCTGACGGTCAACCATCAGGTCGTTTCTATCCGACAAGCGGTGTGTTTTCCCGATCTTGTCCAGGTTTTCCCCATGGATGGCATGTTTTTTCGAGAGTCCGGGTTTTTTGGTTTGGGTGGTCATACGGATTTGGGTGTCTCCTTTTTTTTCTGGGTTCCCTTCTTTTCATCTAATCGTTGGTGTTGTGAGTCTCTATATAACGAAACTAAGGCAAAGATCGACTCCTTTATGACCCTAACTCACACCCCCCCCTGTTCGCGCCTCCCAGTTCCTTTTCTCGGCCAGATTCTTGACCCCAGTGGTTCGGATCGGTTTCACGCCCTGGAATGTCGGCTCGCTTTCTCCGGTGGGATTCCATAGGTTTTAGGTGTCCCGGCGTCGCGCCGGATCGAGCCCTTTAGCAATTCTCCCAGCTATCGCATTGTAAGAGCGAAATTCGGCCACTCCCCTTCCCCCACACGCTGGCTGAGCAGGAATTTCGCTGCGGTTGTTCCCTCGGCGGCCACTTAAACTCTCTGCCCTCGTCGCGTTTTCGTCATCACCAGTCTCTTTCTTCCCCCGGACAGGCTTTGAGAGCTTCATCGTGAGTATGCAACTTTTTTTCCTTTCTGTCATGGGCCTACTTCTTTTTTTCCCCCTCCCCAATCATATAGTTTCCCACCTGCGCCCCGACTGCACCTCCCCACAATCTGCGGCCGCACGCATCCTTTTGCCAGCGGGACACTCTTTGGTTGCAAGCGTGTTTCCCCCCCAGCTCCCGCGAGTTAGCGCATTTTCTCATATTTCCTAGGAGTCCAAGCTTTTTTCGCACCTCCCTTTTGCCACAATCCCGTCATCCGACCCCCGTCTAAGCAATTCCCGAAAACTCTGTTCCCAGCCGTTAGACCATAGTCGATTCCCGTGGCTTTCCCCCCTTCCTCGCCTGACGGGTCCTGAGCCTCCTTTGAGATGGATGCGAAGAGCTACACGCGGCGAAGAAGGCACGCTTTCGCCTTCGGGGTCAAAACCGTTGGGGTTCTTTTTGATTGGAGTTTGGCATTTGTGCTTGGACCTGGTTATCTAATACCACGTTCCTTGAAGTATTTTCTTTGCCCATCCTGAGTACATTTTCATCCCGCTGTTCCCAAAGCTCGTTTCCCCCGCACACATCATGTCGATAGTAAACTGTCTCATTGGAGAGCTGTCCGACTCCACCTCCTTCGTGAATCCCCCCCGAGCCTCTCTTCTATAGTCGAAGTTCCTTCCGCCGGCATTCCTCAATTTTGCCCCCACAACAACCTCTCTTCGGACACAATAGCGAAGCCTTCCATGCTCAAAAGAGTGTCTTGACAAAGCCGAGTGGCTGTCCCCAGCCAATGTCGATTTGCCTGGGCTTACTTGCGGCGGGTTCTTTCGCCGGTCACGCGAATCTCCTGAGATGTATTTCTTTCCCCCAAACGGCACATACCGGCGACGCCTGCCGAGCCCTATTCTTTTTTTTCTTTTTATAAGTTCCCCAAGTCCCTTTTCCGACGTCGACTTGCCCCTACTTATTTTCGACTCGTCGTTACCTCGCCATGAAATGGAGTGTCAGGGCACCGTCATCATTGCGAAGCGGTTTTTTTGATTCTTTAGGGAGAGACCTTCGCACCTTCCCCCGACCGGGCCCTGACCTTTTTACGGTTTTGACCCACCTACCCCCCCCTTTTTTCCTCCGTCACGATGCACTCTTTCCGCACACTGGCCGGACACCATCATTTCTTTTTAGGTCTGTGGTCCAAACCTTAACCTCATCGCCGCGTCCTGATCTTTCATGAGTCGGGAGATATGTCTGACCCTTTGTGGGTACCCTTTACCTCTGCTCTTCCCGGCCACGCGTGTGCTTATTTCGTTGGGTTTGAGAGGATCCTGAGTGTGTCTTTTTTCCGGGACGGGTCAACTGCCTTGGAGCTCCCAATGGTTCCCCTCGATCCCCTTGATGCTCAAAGTTTCTTAACCTTCCACTCGTCCTTGCCTTTCCTCTAGAGAAGCACTCCGGTCAATCTGGCCAAGGGTACTTCCGGGATAAAGTTCATTTTGCCCTGATGGATTTGTCTGGCGAGTCACCTCCAAGTTCGCGCATCTTCGTTTCATAAGAAGTGCTGAAGTCTCCTAAATTTCCCTTTTTTCTTCTATCTCTTTCTCCTCCTATCCTTTGTTTGGTTTTTTCCCGAACTCCTTCTGACACTGAGCGAATTCGGGAGTACTTCAGCCACTTCGGCTGACTTCCCCTCCTCGCGCATTGTGGGAGACTCGCCAGCTGACCCAGGACGCTAAGCTGATTCCGTCATGCCCCTTCTTTCTCTCGACTCCTAAATGCAATGGGCAAGCGTTATTGGCATTTACGAGCCATTGGTCTTATCTTGAGAGTTCGAGGGACACCGTGAGCAGTACGCGAGGACAATTGTCAGACCCCGGGTACCGTCCCTGAGACGCCGATTCCGCTTCAACCCCTTTCGGCCTTTGACTGCCTTCCTGTCTTTAGTTCGTCAACACCAGTTCATGGCGGATCTGCAAGCCTCTCATCGCCCCTTTTTTAAGGCAGGTATCTCGCATGCTCGGCGCTGCTGTAACGGTGTGCGCCCCAAGCCTCATGGCTCGATTTTGAGTTTCTTCCAGTGTGCTGTAACGAGTGAATCTTTTCCGGAGCCCTGGGGGCTGTCACCCGTTTTCTCCTCCCCCCTTTCATGGAACTCCTTTCAAGGCTCTCTCCTGATCCCGCTTCGAGCTTCCTGACAGGTGCTGCACCCTGTTATGGCGAATGTCCGCTCCTTTTTCCCCGGTCTGAAGGCAAGTCGACGTCTTAACATGCGATTTTTTCCCTTATACCCTACATCTATTTTTTTCTTATGCCTCGTTTTTTCGGTCTCTTTTTGCCTGTTTCCTCACTTCATTATACTCTCGGAGATGTCGATACGTAGACCCGCCCCCCAGTAACAGCCCGCATCCCTCCCGCGTGTAACCCAAGCCCGTCTTTTCGCCTCTTTTTTGCGCCTCTGAGAAGGATGCCGTGTCTGTGTTTTTTTTAAGAGCGGGTGGTGTTGCAATAGTGAGTGGATGACTCCCGGGAATTCGGTCCCATATCGTAAGTCGATCTCGGTGTTTGTGGAGGAGCCGAGTCTTGAGGGTTTCTGGCCAACTCTCTCCAATGCGAGCTGTGAGAAGGGGCCGTCTTGCCCTTGAGGCGGAGCGATGTTTTTCCCTTTGAAACTTTTCGCTGGCTCCTCCGATGGTCCACGGTATCCATTCCGAGACTTTTGATAGATCTTTTTTCATCAACATCCAACCATCAAAACACTCCCCACACTGTGTGAATTGAACCCTACCGCGAAGAGTGTTTTTCCTAGCCGAGATTTCTTTCTCTATCCCTCTCCCTCTCGCATATTATTATCAGCTTTGCGAACGGGAAGGCCTGGCGGTCTACCCAGGGCTGGTGGGTTCGGGGTTTTTCGGATGTCTTTCTTTCTTTTTTCTAGACGCTTCTTTGCGACAGCGTGCTCAGGCGTAAAGCTTGGAAATAGTAACTTCTAAGTTACGCTGCATGTTTCTTTTGACAAGAAAGCTGCCACCTCATGGGGCTCAAAAGCTTTCCATGATGCGGCGGTGACTATGTTCCGTGCATCGGTTGATCTGGCTCTCCCGGTTTTTTAGTTTGCACAGTTTCGAACTCGCACAATACAGTCCCCATGAACGAACCCTCCGTTTTCCACATTCTGATCTCTCAATCCGCGAGTTCTGCAATCTTCACTTTTGGATGACGAACACCGCTATCCGCGGGCTCTCTTGTGATGGTCACCTCTTCGACTCCCGCACATCCTTTCCCCCCCATCATTTCCTCCATGGTGTGGTTCCTCTTGGGATGGCTATGTCGCGCGGAAATGCGGATAGGATGTTGCTGTAGCTGGGGATGCTGCATTCGATCCTCTGTTCTACTTTTTAGCCTTCCAACAATTTTACCCACATATGGAATAAAACCAAATGGATCTCGGCTTGATCGCTGGCCGGTCCCATTCAGGTCTGCTCTTTCCCGACCCGAGGGTTTCATCTTCTGATAAGTGACCATGTTTGGCCTGTTGCTTTCAAAGCGGGAGTGTTGTTAGTTCGTCATACGTTTGGTTTAGTGGATATCTTGCAGTCTGGGCGTGCCTCTCTCCTCCTCTTTGTGTTTTTTGATTTTCTCCTCTCTCCCGAAAGAAGCTGCAAAGATCGACCTCCCCCCTCAGTGACCAGAGCACCAAAACCTCTGGTCGGCTGCGACCAGGCCATTTCCTTTTTCCCTTATCCTTGACAAGATCTCTCCCGTTTTGGAGGTAGTTCACTACCTGAATGGTTTTTCCTCCGACGAACTCCGAGATCCCGGTATCCATAGCTGGCCACCACCCTCTTTTTCTTTCGTTAGCCGAATTGTATCGAGATTCTCCCTCCTGTGGCAGAACTTCCCCTTCCATCAGTTCCCGTCCGCGCGACATCGGCCCTCACAATACCACACCCCCTCCTTTGCTTTCATGAAACGTGGGACCGCTTTCGTTCTCATGTTCCCCCTCGGGGAAAGCACAAGCTCGCCTTTTTCGTTTTTCTCCCACCTTTACGATCAATGCGCCCTCTCGCGAGTAGTCGTTAGAGCTACTCTTCTTGGACCCTTCGTTTTGACGATGTTAGTTAATGTTGTTCTTTTTTTTTTAGGGTGAGGTTCGATTCCTCCCCACACTTATAGAAAGACCCTAAGCTTCCAATCAACATTTCCCTCTCCCACGCATTAAAGTTTTGTTACGCCATCGGAAGCTGACGTTTTTTGCCCGCGTTCTTGTCCACAGCTACGATCTTTCAAGGTACTGTTCTCCCTCCGGTTCCAAGATTTTAAGGCAATCTGTGCTATGTTAGCCACAAGCGTTCTTAAGCCCGTTAGCAATACCCCACACCTCCAAGTCCCCCCCCCCACAGAAAGGTATGCTGAGTCGTGCTTCACGTTAGACAGGTCGGCAGCGAGGCCTCCTCCTTCTCCTGAGATCTTTTCTAGTCGAAGAGATCGAAGATACTCTTTTCTCCACGCTTCTCCTTTTCTTTCAATCCCCCCCTTTGGGGTGTTTTTTTCTTTTTATTTCTTTTGTTCTGTCTCGGAGTATCTACACAACCGTCGCCCGTTTTAGGCACCCTTCCAAGTTATCCCAGGCGCAGTGGACTGTACCGCTGTCACTCTTCAGACACGGATCCGGTCTCTATCGTACCTTATCATTCTTCTCATTGGAGGAGGTTCCTTTTTACACTTTAAATACTTTCGGCAATCCCCCCCGTAAAGAGCGGACCTTCTCCTGGCCGGTGATCCTCTTTCATCCCCTCAACTACTTCCCCCACCGCTATTCACGTACCCTTTTTTTTACGTGAATCCTATACAATCGGGTCCCCCACATCCTTCTTTTTTTCCCCTAGCGGAGTGGGGGAGGTATAATGCTCGTTGGGTTCTCCGTCAGCGACCCTCCGATAGTAGCTTTTATGTTAGTCACACCCCTTGCAACTCCCTGCAGACTCGACTCGTCTCAGCAACATAGCTGTTCTGGTATCCTTACCAAGAAGTCGCATTTTACCGACCTCGCAGGGAATTCCTCAATCGTACCCTTTATCTAACCTTCGCCATTGCAAAGGGCTTGCCTTACCTCCATTCATTTCAGGGAGAAGTCTTTCTCCTTTCGAGATCTCTCCTTTAGTCCTTACCCCCTCCTCCTCCGGTCACCCTTCCTGATGATTTTTTTGTCCGGAACGCCACCCCAATGCCCTTCCGGAAAGACCCGTCAGCAACCTTGTATTACCCCTCCATGAGAAGTCTTTTTCTTCCTTTTTTGTTTAAACCCCAATTAAATAAGAGAGGCCTGCGAGTCCTTTTCGAGGATATCTAGTCTCGCCTCCCTTTTGTTGTCTCCCGTTTTCAAGAACTGCGTCTTAATAAGGCCTTTTTGGTAGGAGTTTTTTTTTGACATTTTCGGCCTTCGAGGAGTATTTCCCCCCGTCACGGTTCTCCCTTTCCTTTCGCCTGACTTTTTCCTGTTTCCCCTATGACTTCCGCCTTGAAGAAATTTTTCTGTACACGCTTTGTTTGCATTTAAGATTTCGAGTTCCCTCACCCTCGGTGAATCGTTTTTTTTTCATTAATCTTACCCTTAGTTTTTTCTTTTTTACCACTCCTGAAAGGAGAATATCTAGGATTTTTTTCGCCCTCCCCCCCTTTCGGAAGTCCCTAATTTAGCAATAACGGATTGTTGCTTCCTCTTCTTCTTTCTCCTAATTCCTTTTTGTTTGTTTTTTTCGTTGATTTTTCTCTCCTTCCGACTTTGAGAAGTGATTTCTTTTCCCCTCCCTAGGGTCTTCCGCTCCTCTCCTTCTCGCACTTTCTGGGAGTGAATCTTTTTCCTTTCCCACTTTTCTCCCCCTTCTTCAGATGATCCCGGATGGACGTTCCGATTTCCTTCTTGATTCCCCCTCTTTAATGAAAGGGGAAAGACTCGTGGCGTTCCTATCCATGTGAGACGTTCCTGGTCACCCCTTTCTCATTTCAGTCGAAATTTAGTTATCCCTTTTTATTCCACGACTCCTGCCGAAGATAAGCTTCAAACATTCCTCCCACTTTTGAAGTCTCCGTTTAGTTCGCCCCCTTTACCCACCCTCCCTGACTTTCTTGCCTGACGATATTTCCTCTCCTGCAGTTATTATTCAGGCCCTTTTTCCATGACCTTCCCTTGTGTGGCCCAACTGAAGAAATCTGGCTCCGGAGATTTTTCTGCCCGTGTGCTGTCTAATATCCCCTTCATTCGGGGTTTGTTCAGGTGTCTCCTCCCCCTATCTCCCTCATTTTGAATGGCCCTTTCTCGTACGTGTCCTTCTTTCTTCCCCCCTTCCCAGATGAGCTCTCGGAATGACTTTTCCTTTCCCCTAATTTTCATGTTTCCTTCCAGCCTCTTTTCTTCCGGCCCGGTCGACGTCGTTCTCTCAGACTTGCTTTCCCTCCCAATTTATGTTTGGATGAGGCTCTCTTGTTCGAGGTCTTTCCTTTTTTACCCAGCCATTTCCATCTCTTTTTTGATTGTCGCCCCCTTTAGACCCTCACTCCTCCAGTATTCAATTCAGACTTATTTTGAAACACGTTTCTTCTTTTTTTCCTACCCCTGCTTGGAGCTTCTCCCCCCCCTTTTTTCGAAGATGTGTACTTTCTCCTCTTTTTTTGTTTTGCCCTTCTTTGATTTTATTCCTGAGAATGTCACCTTCGTCTATCAGTTCAGGACGCTCTTTTTCGTTTTTCTTCTCTTTTATGAGGGTTGTTTTTTCCCCCCTTCCGTCCTGCTTTTGAATTGCTCTCCCTGATCCTGGCGGCTTCTCTTCGCTGTTACATTCTTAACATCACTTCCCTTCCCCTTTTCCGGTAATGGCCATTCCTTTTCCTTCTTTCTGGAGATAATCGATCCAAAATAAACTTCCCCCCCCCTCCACAACTCACCCCTGGGTGATCCCCCCCTTCCGCCAGCGTTACTTTTCGCAGGATCCGCTCTCCTTTCCCATTTAGCTCTCGAGACTCCCTTTCCTTTTCTTAATTTCCCGCATCCTTTGCGCAACGTGGTAAGACGAATTGGTCCTTTTGTTGGGCCGGCTATAGTTTTTTCTTGGCTGATGCGATGGATGCTTCTTGTTTGTCAGACCAATTTACTGATGACTTCTTAAAAGGATGGTGACCAATCTTAGTTTTTTTCGTCCTCTTCCCTTCAGTTAGTTTTTTAAGCACGTCCCCTCTTAAGCTGGTTCCACCCTATGTCATGCGTTTTCATAGATTAGCGGTGAGTGCATCTTTTTTTTGATGGTTTTTTCCTTTCCTTCTTTGCATGTGTTCAACTCCTACCCCCCTACCCTTCACATGAATTGCAACCACACCTCTTTTTTCCATCGATTAAGTCTCTCGAACTTCGTTTCTCTTTCTTTTGGCATTTTTTTCGCCCCCTCGAGAACTATTTCTCTTCGTGATGGAGAAGATTGAAATGAATGCTGTACACTTTTTTAATGATCCTCCATGGGTTTTTTCCTCCTTGCGTGGTTTTTCTCTCTTTCAATCTTTCCTCTTGGGGGTCTGTTTTTTTTATTGAATCCCCCTCAACCTTCTCTACCCGAAAAACTTTTTTACTGAACCTAATCTCCTGGTCCACCACGGTTTCGTGCTTTTTTATAGATGCTTGGACCATCTTTCCTACTAATTTCCCCCAGCCTGTTCTTCAAGATCTTATTCAAGGGTGCAATTATTTCTTAGTTCTTGACCATGGGTTTGGCTGGGCTGTGTTGGAGGGGCTTGTCAGAAATTTGCCTTTCTTTTTACT
>Ga0179593_1378632_pt1 | contig 15528 bp, 24 predicted proteins | sample CZODoug2_1_08_16_FD_185931 | JGI IMG/M metagenome (GOLD analysis project Ga0179593, IMG submission 185931) | Vadose zone soil fungal communities from Angelo Coast Range Reserve, California, USA - CZODoug2_1_08_16fungal (PacBio error correction) | ecosystem: Environmental > Terrestrial > Soil >... | reverse complement strand
CTTTTTTCACATTGTGTGACCACTCTGCAGGCGCTTTCCTCTCCTTCGGACAATTTTGCTCGCTCTCTCCTTTTTCACTGATTAGTCTTTCTATCTTACCAATCAATGCCCCCTTGCATATCCCCACCCCCGTGGATAGGCCCCTCCGCACCCTGTCCGTCCTTCTTTCCCTCGGGAAACTCCATTCAACTCTTGAAATGTTACCCACTCAATTTACTTGGTTCCCTTCCCCACCAACCGAGACACTGCACCCACTTCCAGATTTAACTTCTAACGTAAAACGACCTCCCCCCCCCCGACCCCCCCCACCCCCCCTCGTTTCGCTTTCGACTCTTTTGACGTCCCCTCTTTTCCTGGACCTGCTTCTGCCCTCTTTTCCCCCCCCTCATTTGAGGCTTCCCTCGATTTCGTCTGCCTGCCTCCGCGCAGTTAATGACGTTGATCATTGGTAACGCATCGGTCTCCGCCTTCTCCTCCTAGCGTGAACCTTTTCGGTAGTAAACTGGGTTTCAAGGCCTCTCTTAATAATTCCGTACCAGATTCCCCCCCTGAAAAATTGTGCTGATTCCCCTTATATGGGGATATAGCACCTTTATGACCAACATGGGTTCCCCAGACTTTTTTCTGTTGTCCTTTACGTGTTGTACTTCCTCTAGTCCCCCCGTAATCACATTACGGTTTCCTCCCCCTGCAGGACAATTTGCCTTTCCATAGCATCCTCCTTGAGACTCCGGAATCCCCCCTGATTTTTGTTTTGACGTTTTCATTGTTCCCCTTCCTGCTTACTCCTATTTTCTTTCTCGAGCACTCAGCTCTTTTCTTGTTACTCTGCGTGTTTGGACCCCTATGATGTGCTAACAATGTTCTGACGACCGCCCGCCAGGCAGTCAACTCCCTATGCGCATTTCCTTCCCTGAGCGTATTCTGCGTTTTCCGTGTTCACGGCTTTCTCTTCCCAATCTCCTCCATCGCTGTATTCCCCCCTAGCAATTTCCAGCCTCCTTCATGTCTTTTCCCCTTCCCAATTGTTTCAAGCGCCGTATCAAGATCGAACTTCCATCCAAAGTGGTGGTGTCCTCGGAATGTTCTGTAGTATCCCGTTTGCACCTCCCTGTGCAATTTTCTTACGTTACTATTCTCCCCTGTTTCCGGGCCCTAACTACTCCACACTGAGAATTTTCGTGTCTGCGCTTTTAATGTTTTTGTGGTTCTTTGCCAGCGAAAAGAGTGATGATTCCAGCCCAAACTTTCCCTTTCGACGAGAGATATCGTGCTCTCCTCTCCGAGCAACGTCCTGCATTGAACAAGTCTATATCCATCCTCATAAATCGCCTCCCCTAGAGAAGTGGCCCTTCCTTTCTCCGGTAAATCTCTCGCCAGCTTGGCGTGCTTGCCAGCGCACCCCACAAATTCCCCAGTATGGAGCAGGTGCAACGGGTCTTCTCTCCCATCAGTTCTTTCCCCAGTCCTCTCTTCCCCACCTCCCCCTAACAGGCATGTTTTCGTAGCGGTTCGTTGACTTGAATACCTTTCTGATCGGCATCCAGAACCCTTCTTTTCACCATAACCGACCAATAAATGGTACCTTCTTACTTTTTGATCATGGACCTCAGGATATCTTCGCTGTTGTTCCCCCTCTTACTCTTGTATCCCTTCGGTTTTTTGGAATTTCCTGGTGTCCGCCCGGTATCACCGCCACCCAGACTCACCCGCGCGGCCTTTTCTTGTCCCCTGCTTCCTTCATTCGTTCTCAGTACGTTGGCCCTGTATGGGTGTTTGTTTAATGAGGGAGGTTACCACTTTTTTCTCCCATCTTATTTAAGGTCTCCCACATGTCGTTTAGACTCCCGAAATTTCCGCTTCCCCTTTCTTCTGCCTTTTCCGTTGTTTTTTTCAACTTCTTCTATGACGGATGTATTTCCTATCAAGCATTTCCCGCAAACTAGTTTTCCATCCAATTCAGAATGTTCCCGTACTTCCCACCGAAGTGAGATGCTTTCAAATAATGAACCTTCGTCGTGCTTGCATACTCTGTCACTTTTCTGGTTGACCTTTTCTGATTGACACTGCTTCGTTCTAGGTGTCTCTGAGAACTTTGGTACCCCTCCTTGCACCTTTCCACGAGTGGGATCGCCGTTGTTCTCCTAAGTACGCATCCCAAATGTGGAAGTTTAAGCCTCTTCCCTTTCCTGTCATAGATGGTCCCGTCGGGTTGCCTATAATTCGATTTTGACAATTGTCCTTCTCTTAACGCCATTTTCTGTGGAGTCCATCTGTTCTGGAACCCCCGCCCTTTTTTTTTCATTATGGCATCTTCCGTGAGTCTCCTCCCCCTGTGGTGTTTTTTGGATCTATCTCCCTTCTATTTAACCCGGTCCTCGCCTTCCTTTCTGCATGCCTTTCTCCCAAGCTTGCCTACCCTAAGCCTAAACTCTTGATCTATATATTTTCCTCAATGGCCCCATCTCCTCAATCAGCTCCCACCCACGGAATTTTGCCCGTCTAATGCCCCGGGGTTGACAGGAACGTCCCCCATTCTTGTCTCTGGTTGCCCACCTTGGCGTTTCCCTGCAATTTTTGATCGAGCCCTCCCTCCTCTATGAAGTTCTCCCACTTGGACATTGGTTCCCGAATCCCCCTTTTTAAGTAACGCGTTGACCCTCGCCTTTCGCTAACTTTTTTCGCAAGTAAGCTTTTTGTGCTCCCTTTTTGGCGACCCTCGCTTGACGCCCCCAAAAATCCCATGGGGTCCACCCCCTACCCTGTCTAAGCTTTCTTGTGAAACTCGAATAATTTATGTCTTTTCTTGGCTTTCGATGTCGGCACGCCTGCCTTTTCAAGACCCCCCTCTCCCTCCTCCGATGTTCATCCTCGTCCTCTATATACGTCGTTCCATCGTTCCCCCTGCTTTCCCTTCCGACTCTCATTTTTGGTTTGTCTGTATTTGCCCTCTTTTTCTTTATTTTCCTCCCTCCCAGTTGTCTTCCACTCCTCTTTCTGAGAAAGCTTCTTTCTGGATTTCCCTGTCTCGTCAAGGGGCATACCTGTCTCTGATTCCTGTGGCCCTTCTCTTTTTCCCAAGATTTTGGTTCTTTCGTGCCCTCTGCCCTTCCGATTGGCGTTTCCGTCTCAAAGCTGCTAATTTTTTCTTACGCTAGCGAGGAGATTCATTGTGCCCTATTGGACACCCCCTCCTTTCCTCTCTTGGAGCGCACCGGGTCTCACTCTTCGCAGGCTGTAATTTCCCCACTTTTCTTGATTACCAAGAAACCGTTTATTTGTCCCGAACTCCTTACAACCACCCCTTTAATACCAGACGCCTCAAAATTATCGGTATTTTTTCTATCCTGATTGACACAGTCGGCTTCTTTCTTTTCACTCCACTTCTTCCGTGTGATCTCTGATACCAGCGCTACCCCTATTATCCCCCCCCAAGTATTCTTATCCCCGTTTCCCTCCTGTCGAGCGCGTCCCCCTGGGGAAGTCTGACCACCCTTACCTAAGATTTTTTGGCCCCCCTGTTGCCCATCTTTACTTATAGTTCTTGACCCCTTTTAAGCGAGTTCCCCCCCCCGAGCTGAGAATCTCTGCCTTTTCTCTCGCTCAGCCCTTATTTAAGGCCCCCTTGTCGGGTATTACGTCCAGAACATGTTTGTAGACATCTCCCGTGAATTCTCCACTTTATAGTCCCCCTCAAACATTTTCTGATTTGTCGATACTATCCGTAAATGGTACTTCGCTGCTTTTCTCTCCCGTACCCTTTCCCCCACCTCACCATCATCTCACCTTTCGGCCGGCTTCTCTTGGCTAGTGCCTAACCTTAAAGTTTCAATTTCTGTCGGCACGACTTCCTTGGAATTACCTGCGTATATTCCCTTGCCCACTTTACATTCCTACTGATGTACCCATGGGTGGTCTAGGAGTTTTAGAGTCCCCGACGTAACGAACCACCATCGTTTTCTGTTGAAAAGTGTTCCTTCGTCTAATCGCTCCATTTCCGCCCCCCTAGTCTCGTCGAACCTCGGTGTCAGAGCGTTGATGTATTCCTTCGCACTTTCTGTCCCTACAACTCTCTGCCACTTTTTCAAGTCTGCCTTTATTGATGACTCTCCTCTCTTTACCGTTTTAGGTTTTTCGTGTCCCTCATGGAAGAAAGATGGGGACAAGGAGGTTTCCATACCTAAACGAGGGCGAACGCCGATCTGTTAGTGTGGGGTCCTAGAATTTCTTCTTGCATTTGACGTGTAGACGTGTTCCGAGTGCGGCACTTTGGGATTGTGTTTGGTACACCTCCTCCTCCCCTTCCTGTGGTAGATGTGACCTCTTGATCTTTTCAGTAGGGTCCGCTCAGTCCTACCGCCTTTGGTTGCTTCTTGCCGATATTGGATATCAGGCCTTCATTTTTTTGTGTTGGATCTAGCTCCCTCTACTCCTTGAAGAAGGCTTATTCGTGATTTGCTCCTGCGTCCTTGCCTGCCAGATGTGTTGACCCCCTCTTCCCATCTACCCTCTCCTCTTTTTTTGTTGTCAGAGATCCCATCGGACCCAGTGCTTTTGAGATAAGACGGAAATGCAGGAATCTTCCTCTTCTTATCAATTTCTTAGTCCGCCCTTTCCTATTTTCCCTTTGACTAATTCTTTAATCCACACCGGGCTGGCCTTCCACCCCTTCCTTCCTGCCCTGCCTTCCTCGCGTTTCCAGACCTTCCTCTTGTCCCATTTGAAACACTTTCCCCTTTCTTCTTTTCTAACCAGACTTCCAAGGCCTCACTATACGAACCCTTTAATAACCTTTTCACGGCCCCTTCCCCTCCCTTCCCACCCCACTCTTCCTCCTCTGTGAGTTTAAATCATTCTTAATGGAACCCAGGGATGATGCACCGTGCACCCCCACTTTTTTTCCTTTTCAAGAGGCTCATGTCAGTCTCTTTGTGCCTTTCCGGCTGGTAACGTGGTCCTCTAGTCACGCAAGAATCGAGTTTCGTGGTGACCCGGTCGCGCCTGAGAACGGTTTTTCTAAGGGGCTCTTCCTCCTTTCCTTGAAAAGTCTTGCACCCTTAACTTTTGGCTCCGGCTTTTTAGCCCCTAGACAACCCTTTTTCTTTAGGCGTGTTCTTTTACAGGTGGACCTTACTCATCTTCATGAAACTTCTTTTGCTCAATCCCGGTCAGTTTTGCCGTCCTCTCCCCTCTCAGGCGCCGTTCCCTTGACCCCATGTGCTTCCCTTTCTTTTTCCTTTTCCAAAGTAATTCGTTTTTATCACTTCTTCTTTCTCGTGCCATCCCTAAAGAGTTTGAGTTCTCGATGCGTTCACGAGCTTCTCTCAAACAGGTTATCGGTCCTACCCTCCCCCAAATGGCTTTTGAATTCATATTTGGCTGCAGGCGCCAGCTTTTTTTTTTTGGTTAGAGTCTAGACTTTTTTTTTCCCGTCTGCGGCAAGTTTTTCCTAAGCGGATCCCCCTTCCGCCTTGTCCCGAGCCTCCGTTTACATCCCCTGTAATTTGTGCCGCGCTGATTAAACCGGTTTGACAATCAAGGTTTTTTTACCCCTTCTTTTTTCCCCCTTCCTCAACTGTCACCCCTTTCCTGATTTAGCCCCCCCTTACCACTCACCCCCTGTCTCTTTTCCCCTGTCCTCTCCATCGTTCTCTTTTCCCCCAACCTACCCTCTCCCCCCCCTTTCTCCCCCCCCTCCCCTTCCGCCCACCCTCCTCTTCATTCCCCTCCTTATCTCCCTCTTTTCCATTTCCTTCCCTCCCCTACTTCCCCTTTCCTCCTCCCTCATCCTCAGCTCCTTCCCCACCCCCTTCTGTTATCGCGTTTTGTATCCGCTTCCCCCCTTTCCCTCACTTTCCTTTTTCTCCTTCCGCTATCCCCCTTCTTTATACATCTTTCTCCTCCTCCTCCCTTTCACTCATTCCCTTCCCCCTTCTTCCACCTGCCCCTACCTCCCCTCCCCCCCCCTTTCCCCTTCCCTCTCCCTTCTATTTCGCCTCCCCTCCCACCACCACCGTCTCTCTTCATCCCACCCTCCCTCACCACATGCTTACCCCCTCTTTTTCTTTCCTTTCCTCCTATCCTTCTTCTCCCCCATCCCCCTCTCTCTTCTTCTTTCTCTCCTCCCCCCCCCGCCCTCTTCCTTCCCGCTCTTCCGTCCACCCCCTTTCCCCCCCTTTTCTCTCCCCCCCCACTCCTCTTTTCCTCCCTCCTTCCCACTCCCCCCCCCCCCTCCTCCTTTTCCGTCCTTTTCCTCCCATCCCCCCCCGCCCCATTCTTTCTCCCCCTCTCCCTCCCACCCTCTTCCCTCTCCCCCCTTCCCCCCCCTCCCCTTTTCTCCCCCCTCGCTTACCCCCCCCTTCTCCCTTCTTCCCCCTCACCCCCGCCGTCCCATTCCCCCCATTTTCCTCCCTTCCTTCGTCCCCCCCCCCCCTTCCCTTCCCTTCCCCCGCTCCCTACCTCTTCACCCTGCCTCATTTTCCTCTCACCCCTCCCCCCCCCCTTCCCACTTCTCGTCCCCCTCCTCCACACCCACCTTCCCCGTCTCTTCTCCCCCCAACCTTCCCACCCCCCCCTCCCCCTCCCCCCTTTCCTTCTCTCCGTCCCCTCCCCTCCCACCCTCTTCACTCCTCCTCAACTCTCCCCCTCCCTCTCCACGTCTTCCTCCACCCCCCTCCTCCTCTCACCCTCGTACCCACTCCTCCCCTCCCCCCCCCCCTTGTATTTTTCCCTCCCCCTCCCATCATCTCGCTCCGCTCCGTCCACTCCTTCTTCCCCGTATCTTCCCCTCATATCTCGCTTCCCCCCGCCCTTTCCCTAATACTCTTCTCCGTTCCCCTCCCCCCCTTCTCTTTTCTCCCCCCTCCCCCCATGCATCCCCTCTCTCCTCTCCCCGTCCCCCCTATATCTACTTCCTTTTCACTTTCCCCCCCCCTTTACCCTCTCCTCTCCCCTCATTTCCGCCCATCTCCCTCCCAACCCCACTTTCTCGCCACCCCCTTTTTCTCCCTACCTCACCATACACCACTTGACCCCTTATCTTTCCCCCATCTTCAGCTTCCTTCCTTTTACCTCCCTCCCCCTCCTTTCCCTCTCATCCCTGCTTCCTCTTCCTACCCCCCTTGCTTTCCTCTGCTCACTTCTCCCCCCTTCTCCTTCCTTCCAGCCTTTCCTCCTTTGGCCTCTTTTCTCCCTTTTTTTCACCCCTTTCCCAGTCCCTCTCTCTTCCTGCTCCTTCCCTTTTTCCTATGCCCTCCTTCTCATCACTTCCCCTCCTTTTCCCTTTCTCTTCCCTACCTTGTGGTAGCTCCATTTTTCCCTTTTGGTTCCGGTACGGCGTATGCTTCTCTCCGCCGCATTCTTAGCCCTCCCTTATTCTTTCTTTTAATACCCTCCTCCCTCCTAGCACTCTTTGATTCTTTCTGTGTGTCTTCCCTCCTCCCGTCTGATCCCCCCCCCCCCTCCTTTACCGCATGCTAATTTTTCGATTGGCCTTCCGATCTCGCCGTTTTGATTATTGCTCCCACCTTCGATCATTCTTCAGCCCCGCATATTCAAGCCTAGATAATCCGTCCCCTTACTCTCCCCTATCCGTCGTCCCAGCGCAAACAACCCTCTTCCCAATTACTAGGGCCTGTCCCTTATCCCCCCCTAAGTTCGTTCTCGAGTGACCAATCCAGCCCTCCTCTTTCGTAAGATTTTCTAAGTCAGGTCGGCTCCTTTCCATCAAGACCTGCACCATCCCTCCCCCCCCAAAGAAATTTAAACTTCTGTTTCCAGTCTCTTATTCTTGCGAGTTAGAATGGCTCCCCCGTCCCTAAGGATTGAATGGTTTGTCTGGCTTTGGCCGTTCCTCAAGACAGTATAGAAATCAGCGCCTGCATTTCGATTTCCTTGCCTTTCTGCTTTCTCGGAGTCATTTTACATGTATTTTCTGTGGCCTCCGGTGGCCTTTCGTCCAAACCGTTCCTCCCCAATCGCTTACGTGCGATGTCGTTCCCTAGAAATGTTCCTCTTTTTCCCCATTGGGGCGTTCCAACGTTCCGCCCAGTTCCCTCCACCTTCTAGCGGCTTATCGGTTTTTCCTCGACCCCCCCTGAGGTACGAACTGTCACCAGCGAATTTTCTTTATTTTTCTGGTCGTCAGGCACTTCTGTCCCACCAATGCCCTGTTCCATGTTGTTCGACTCCCTTTTTCTCGCGAGTTGAATTTTACCAATTCTTCGTCTCTGGTTTAGAACGGTTGATCCTCGGCCAATGTTTTCCCCTTTCACTTTTCCTGTGTCAGAGGCTTCCTCGTATCAAAAACGTCTTGACATTTTCTTCGGACGGTAACTTCCCCCCTCCTTTTATTCCAACCCGGCCGGTTTTCGGAGAGGAATTCCTCCTTTACAACTCCGGAGAAGTCCTTCCCTCTTCTGTTTTGGCGAGTTTCTTTGCACCCTTTTCCATCCCATCCGTTTTTGACGTGCGGGAATAAAGGCCCTGTTTCTTCTGACTATAATCCTTCCGTTAATCCTCGCTGATTTCTTGTGCGCTGATCACACTTTCTCCTTAAAATATCCCCTGCTTCCCTATTCATGGTAAGAAGGGCCGCGCTCTTGCAAGCCCCCGCTTTCGAGTCTCCTGTGCAAGGACCGCACATTTCCTTCCTCGCTGGACAAAACTGGCGTTCCTGATTGATATCAGCTGCCAGCGATCATCGCTATTCAGTTGACCGCCTCTACACTGTTTAACCCCAGTTTTTCTACGGACATTTCCTGTACGTTCAATTCGATCCACTCTGTGGGGATCCTGTTGTTTTAAACCTCCAGATGGTCCCTCCCTAATACCCCATGGACACCCGTCCTAGTAGCCAGCATCTGGTTTGACCTCGACTTCATTCCCCTGTATGGCTTGGCAGGATGACCGCTTAAACGGCCCATTCCCGAATTACAAATCCGCGATATCCACTTCCCTAATCCTCCGCGTAGCAAAATACTTCCTAACTTTGTGGGTTCCCCCGTTGTATGTTTCGACTTCTTTGGTTGTCCGCTTTTGAACTGACTTAGTCCCCTCAAATCTTTCCGAAATTTTTTGGTTTGGATTGTTTCCCTCGTGAGAGAACTTTTTGTCCTTCTTTTTCTTTCTAATCTCAGGTGGAACATTCGTAGATCGGGTCGTTAGGAGTTGGCCGCATGCCCCCCCGTGACTTGCGGATCGTAGTTAATCCCGCTGCCCAAAATCACGCTTTAAGATAGCGTTGGTCCTGAATCTCAGGGGCGACCCCGATCTGTTCCGGGCACCCCTGATTTCCGCTGGATCATTTTTTCGCAGGCGTTGTACCACTCTGTGTCCTCCCCCTCAGGGTCTCTTTCCCTCCACCCCGTTTTCCCACTAACCATTACGCCGCACGAGCAAGCTATCCTTCTTTGGCCTAGACGCTTTTCCTTCACGCAACAGATAAGGCTTGCTTACGAAATTATGTCGTTCTTCTGACGGATAGCCAGCGACCGGACATTGCCCCGTGTCTCACCAATCCCCATGGATGAACGGTTCTCTTCTCCTCTGTATGTGGGCCTTGAAAACCCTTCCTGCAGATTTATCGTTTGCCTGGCGGGTCGATTATAGTTGGATTGCCCCTTTTGCCCCTTTTTTTCCTTGCAGCGAAAAAACACTTTCTTTCCCTCTCATGCCTGGAGCTCTTCTAGCACACTTTCTCCGGGACCTTTTTCGTCAACTAACCCCCCTTGTGTAGCGTACATTCTCCTATAGTGCACTCAAACATCTCTTCGCCCCCCCTTTCGAAACAGAAAGGAATTTTAAAGCCTCCCCCATAAATTCCCTTCCACCTCTCACCTTGCGGAGGAGGATTCTTATATGGCCATTTCCAAGACTTACTCCTTCTTTCGTCACAAACATTCCTGGACATTTCAAGTCACGGCCACACCACGTCAATTGACCCTCCAGGACATGGGTCTATTTTTTATCATGTAGCAACTCATAGAAAAATATGTTGGACCTTGGTCATAAGTATCTTTTTAATGCTGTAGACCCCCCTTAGAGTCGAGAACGGTTCCACTCTTAGTGGTTCAGCTATTCGAATCTTTCCCAACGTTACTAACCTTACCAAGTCTTCGTACTTCTGAATTCTCCCATGGCCCTCCCCGAAGGTTCGGGGTGGCAAATGTTTTTCAGTCACTTCATTCAAGTATTCACTCCCTCATTCTCTCTCCTCTAGTGTTGTGTGGTATTGAAGGGTTGGGATTCAGGCTTCCACGAGTTCAATGTTTCGGTTTTTTTTTGATCCCCCCAGCAATGGTTCGATTTTTTTCCTCCTGCTGGTCCCCATGGCCTCGAGTAAATCAGGGCCATCTCCGTTGGCGCGTGCCGAGCGGTGGTGGTATAGTCTGCAAGGAATTAGTGCTTCTCTCTGCGTTTGCACCCTGAATCCTGATAACTTTTTCGTATTCTGATTCCGTTCATTAGCGATCTGCATGAGCTTTTAAACCCCTTAAAATACTATCTTTCCTCTCCGTTTTTTTTGAGATATCTTGAAATCGGTGAGCTCTTTTTGTCCGTCCTCCCTGATTCATCATAAGCAAATAGCGATCTGTCTATCCTTGGGGAGATCTTCCTCCCTCCGTGAACTTCCTTCCGAATCACGCAGGCTAGTAACGTGTCTGCCCACAAATTTGCCCTCTGATTTCCCTAACCCTTCTTGGCCGAACAACGAAAATTGGCTGGCCCAAAGGACCTCCTTGCTCAAATTCGCAAGCTTTTTCCCGTATCACGTCCCACTGCACCAGCCAAAGACCCCAACCCCCTGTTGCTTCCCCTACCTCGTTGCGGCCAATGGAAACCTCTTGCGCCCATTCGTTTGCTTAAAGAGTGGCGGACCTGCCTACTGGCCCCAAGTTTGTCCTGTCAGAAGAGTTTTTACATCTATGACTGCTCGAGCCTCCCGGGGACCTTTCTCGCCTAACTGGGGTACGAATTGGCTCTTCATTACCCCCCCCTCTTAAAATGCCATTGTTGCTGCGTTTTAGCCGCCACAACATGGGTCCCCCCGTCCTCCGACGTTTTTCTCTCTTAGGCCTAATTCAATTTTCGGTTGTCCCATTTGCGGCTGGAATTTGCCTCCCCCAACCGCTCCCCTGGAACGCCTCCCTTCTTTGTGATGTCTGTTACGTGGTTATGTGAACATGTTCTCTTTTATACCATCTCTACGAGCCCCTAAAGATGTGGGCTTGGCGGGCCCTCTCCTGTGGAAACAGGTTTCTTTGGACACACGCAACATATGGTCCTGCCCTTAATCTTTCCGGAAGCGCGCCTTCATGAGGTCTGATTTGTTTCCATTGCGGCTCGTTCCCAAGTTTTCCAGTATCCCTCTCTTTTTGTGCATCACAATCGCCTTTACTTCCCTACCCCATGGTCAATGCTTTCGAGATAGCCCACGGATAAGTGGCTGTGGTGTCCGGTTCTTTGTCCTTTAGCTGCGGGCGATCCCCCCTTCCTGACTTGTAGTAAAGCCCTCTTCCGGGGTCACGTCGAGCCCCTTTCTAATTTCGCGTGCGTGACTGTTTTTGGACGAACGGTTCTCCGCGCTTAGTCTTGTCTTCCCCTTCCCCCAGCGAGATCTATCTGCGTCGATAGGAGCCCTGCTGATTCTTGTCTCAATCAGCAATATCCGCGACAGCTTTCTCTCTCGAACTTTAGTTATTCCCGTTTTTAAGAAAGACATCGTACTCTTCTGCTGCCCCAGTGACACCAAAACCCCCTGTTCCCCCACTTACGAAGGGCACAGCGTCTTATCTGGGCCGTCTTGCCCCTTTGCCGAAGGAACCACTCCTACCCGAGGCCGAGTTCGGACATGGCTTTTCTTTCCTTCAGCCTCGAGCGTCCCCCAGAAATCGCTCCCACAAAAACAGCCCTGAGCAGTCTCCTGATTATTGACGCCTTTCCTTTTTTTTTGAGTCTGCAATAGTTTCCGTTTTATCATTGATTTTGAATGGCTTTCGTTTGGCTAAGACACACAGTATCAGTCAATCAGATCTTAATTCGCTTGTCCTCCCCCGTGAAAGTAGATCGTTTAGTTTGATCTAATGTAGTTGGGAGTGTTATTTCAGGACTTTTTCCTTCCCAAACGGCAACCGGAAGCGCCTGGGAGTAGAATATGAACTAGCGTTCACACTTTTCGTCCTTTAGGCGAAACAAGGTCCTCAGTTCCTCATTACCTGTGATAGGCTAGGTTATCGCGTTGAAACGTGTGTTACAGTACGCATGTTTTTCCAGCCCACGCTTAAGTGCCCGTTTTATGTGAGGATTCAAAACCTGTCCTTGTGATTGTAAGATTTTTTCGTAGGTCCCCTTTTTCTTTACTATGCTCTGCCTCTCCACTCGTCCCGTATGGTAGAGAACGGTGTTGCCCAACGTCCGCTGGTCTCTTTTTTCAGATTGAGTTATACGTCCCCATTATTGGAATGCGCCTTCACGGAAAGCAGTGGGACACACCAGGCTTGGGGTTTTTGTTGCCTCCCCCTTTTCCGACACTGTCCGGCCGCCCCGTAGCTATGCATGGTAGGATTCTGTTCTGGCCCATTGTTGCGAGGGAATTCCTTGCCGTTAGTCCAGATGGCACACAGTTTTGATCCCCACACTGCGAAAAGGCAGATCCCTCGCTGTCCGTGTGGCCTCCTTTCGCACGTTAGCTTTTTTCCATCCGCCCTCGCATTGCTTACGATCATTTTAAAATTTTTTGCCTAAATTCGGCAAAGCACCGCCATGATTTCCTTCCAGACTCCCCCCCCTTCTGCCGCTTTCTGGAAAACATTTTGTTCCCCTGGTATCGCGTACAGCCGATCAGCTTCTAGTCAAGCTTCCTTGTTTAACCTCGTTGCAAAGAACGCGTCCTTCGTCGTCCGACAATTCGCCGCTGTGAGTTACAGGTTGTAGTTCACCGCCCTCCCTTACTTCACAAACATTTTCACACATCTCTGGCCCATTCAGAGCGTAGCATTCAGCTAGCTGATTTCTATCAATTTTCTTTCGGTGTACAGGAGACACGCACCTTCCCGAATCAATGATTCCCCGCCCCCCATGTCTAATAGACGCCGCCTCCGTGCCCTTCTTCCCAAACGGCACACCTCATTTCCCCCCCATTATGTTTCCCCTTTAACGATTTTTATTTTTTTTTCCCGCTCACGATCGTGACGTCGTCTCCACATCGCTTCCCGACCTAGGCCCTTTTTCTGTGTTCCGCGGCGGCACTTTTCTCCGGCTTGTGATGTTAGATTCCTGGTGGCCCTCTAGATTGGGAAAGCTTTTTTCGCCCTAAGATTTGGACCCTTTGTTACCGAATGCAATTTAAGGCTTCGCTATGATGTTTGGCATAGGGGGCTACACGATCTTTCCCGTGCTTCCGAGATGCCGCGGACCCGACGTGGCTTTTTTTTGTATGTACAAGCTTTGTCTATGATATACCTTTCTGGCACCCCCGTTAAAACCAACATAAGCCCCACTCAGCACTTTCGATGCCTGTTGGCTCTTACGTTTTAGCGTCCCATTGGCCTCCACCTTCTTTCTTTGAGCTTTTGACCGATACGCTACCGGACCTTCCCTTTGCCTTCACCCGCACATTCCTTTTCTATCTACGCGCGTGGACATGTGAGCCAGTGACCTTTCGTTATTGCTTTTTATGGCGGATCTTTTTCTTTCGCTCTTGGACACTTGTCCGCAGCCCCAGACCCCCCTTGCCCATTTTCTTCATGCTTTTTAGCCCATCCATGATTTTCCATTTACTTTTTGCGGTATTCGTCAAGTTTTATGGGTTCCAGTCGACCCTCCCTGGCCCTAATATTTTTCAAAATACATCTTTCTTTGCCCCGGTTCGATTTCTCACGCGAACCTATTCTTCGTGAAAATTCACGCCCGAACATCCCACCTTGCCGGCCTTTTTTGGGTTTCTTGGAAAGTAGAATTAGCTGATTTCACATTCTTGACACGTTCTAGAGTACTTCCCACCACTGGAACTTTTCCGGAATTTTTTTTGTTGGCTAGGAGGTATTGAGAACGCCTCTCTCGAGCCCCCCATTTTAAGTGTCCCTGGTCAATTCCTTGCCCACGGTCCCCCATTAGCTTCGAACCGTGTCTGCTAAGGGAGCTCAGCTTCCTTAGCCTTAGTCCAAACCTTCCGCCCGACTCCTGCTTGGCATCAGCCTGGAAAGCCCCGCGTCTTGTGTTCATGTTGCGCAATCCCGTTTTCCCATGTAGTTTAAACAAATGCTGTTTATATCAGAAGGTGTTGGCGGCTATTGGATTTTTACTTGCCCCCATCCTCAGATGTGTCCGGCCTTTCCTCGAGGCTGTTTTGTCCCCGCACCCACCCTACGCAGGGGAGGGTGTTTCGCTTGCATGAATTTCTGTCCAGGAGTATCAGGGCCGATTTCCATTTGCCGGTGGTGGCTTCCTTTTTAAAGGAATTAGTTCGGAAGATCTCTTGCGTTTAGTTTAGTTCCTCTCCATCCTTCTGTTATCTTCTTTTCCGGCGTGTGCCTGCCCCGCTTTGGCCCACACCAATCTCTCTTCTCCCTCCTTTTGTTGTTTAGATGACCCTTTGGCCAAATCTTGCATTCAGTCGCGAACATTTGAAATCAGTTCTCTCTCTTTCATTCCCTTATCTCCGCGTTCAGATATCATAGGACGAGAACTCATCCTTCATCCACGGGATCGGCTAGCAACTGAGCGGCCTGCCTTTCCCTCCTGACGCCAAGCTTTCCCCCCCCCCCACCCTCCCTTGGCGCTGTTCCTTCGAACCCTTTCTCAACTTCACACTTCGTGTATTTTCACCAATACAAGACCCCTCTCCCACACCCCCCAGCACGCCGTCTCGATCGTTTGTAACCCTTTAAATGCTTGCTGCACCTGTTAACACGACTGCTTCGAGTATGGGCGGATGCAGTCCATGTTTCCGTGCGGAATCTTGGCCATCGTTATAGGTCCGCTGAGATCATAGGCCGTTCCTTCTAAATGGTTTAGAAAGTGGCCTCCTGATACCTACTCCTTGTAACCCCAGTGCAAACCTTTTTTGTTCCCCTTCTTGCTTAAGTCTACTGCCATTGCCCCCTTTAGGGTCCTACTTTGGGGCCCACCTAGCCGTTGCAACCTGTTGGCCTCCATGATGAGTCTGCCGTTTTCCCAAGCACTCGCGATCTCCGGCCGGCACTTGATATCCGTGGTCCATTGCTTCTCATTTTTATCGAGACCTCCTCGAAAGATTGAGTTAGCTTGATGGGCGCTTCCTGTCGCTAAACTTTAATCCCCCCACGTATGAATACATTGGCTTCGCCGTCCTGTTTATTCTGAGCGCGTTGTGTGGTTCGGATGACCCAGTTGTCCCGCATCCCATCTCCCTCCCTGTGTGCTTTGGGTTGCCCCGAGCCCCCAATGGTCTGTGTCCCCCTTCCACATTGTCAAGATATCGTGCCTGACATAATAAGGTCTTTTTTTGTATCGGCAGGGTTTTTCGCTGCGTAGGTCGTCACCCCCGAA
>Ga0179593_1426034_pt1 | contig 15529 bp, 23 predicted proteins | sample CZODoug2_1_08_16_FD_185931 | JGI IMG/M metagenome (GOLD analysis project Ga0179593, IMG submission 185931) | Vadose zone soil fungal communities from Angelo Coast Range Reserve, California, USA - CZODoug2_1_08_16fungal (PacBio error correction) | ecosystem: Environmental > Terrestrial > Soil >... | reverse complement strand
TGGACCCGACGTCCCCATCCGGCTTCGTGTTGAATTATCCGGAGTTGTCGCGTTGAAATTTTTTTGGTGATTAACCCCCTTTTTGCTCCTTTTTCCCCCCCCACCTGTCGGGAATCTCCTCTCAACCGGAGGTTTTTGCGAACGGATAGTCAAGTTGTGAGCCACCAGTTTTTTGAAATGATAAGTTTTTTCTTGTTTTTGCAAACCCGCGGTGGTGTTATCGTTACCCCTAAATAGGGTTCCCCCCCCCATACATTTCGTTACTGTCTTCCCCTATGATTCGTCGGTTGAGGAGCACAACCCGTATTTATTTATTTTCCTCTATGGTTTCCCCCCCCATTTTTTCCCATCTTCTTCCATTTGCTTCCCCACTCTGCGGCTCTCCCGAAAAGTCCCCCCTTCAGGCCCCAACCCCTCCTTTCTCGACCGTACAATTTCCCAAGAAGCTAAGCTCCCGGGTCCCCAGCCTCCACGTTTTTTTTTCTTCCTCTTCTACTTGTCGATTGTTGAACACTTTACCGAGTTTTTTGACAACTTGTTTGACCAATTTCCCCCTTGGGCAGGCAACCATCCCCCTCTCCCTTTGTTTTTGAGAGGCCATGCGTCCCGGCCCCACTGTGTCATCCTCTTTTTCCTCCCTTAACCACAAATGTCCCATTTTGATTTCGGCTGGATTTTCGTGGAGGTTTCTAAGATCTTTTCCCGGATTACCATTCGTTCTTTCCCCTCTTCAGTTTTTTTTTTTTTTTTTGTCCTCAATTCGCCGGTGTGCACCCCAAAAAGGTTTTATGGATCTTTTTCCTTCTTGTGCCCCCTTTCATTTTTTTTCCCCAACTTCGCACTTGTGTGCACTTTTGTGTTGATCCGCTGTGTTTTTTGGCGGTCGTCTTACACGTTTTTTTGCCCTGGATGCTTCATGTTTCGTGTTTCCACTCCTCGTGTTGACTTCGCTGCTGTTTTTGGTCTCGGTGTGCCCTTTTGCGTCTTTTCTTTTTTGGTTACTGCGCATTTGTGCAAACGTCACCCTACCCTTGCGCTTGGTCTTTTTCCTTTCCTTCTTTTCACCCCTTGGTTAAACATTGTGCGTATTTTTTTTTTTGCTTTTCCACTTTTTTTGCGGCCCACAAATTTCTCTATTCGTTTTCCCGTGCGCTGTTTTGTGTGTGAATCCTGGGAAATGTGGTGGAGTCCAGTCTCCTGGCTCTCGGCATTGCCCCTTTGATGGGTTCTTTTCTCTTTTTTCAAGACTACCTCCAGGTGCCTTTCCCTCCCTTTCACGAAATATTCCTTTCCCATTCATTGATCGTAGTACTGTACTTTTAGAGGTTTCGTTTCCCCCCTCCGCTTCTCTGATTCCCCCTTTCACTTTCTGCTTCGTACCACCCGGTTTGACTCGGTTGGAAAAATTTATCTCTTTAGTGGATTGGGTTGTTGCCGCGATCCCTTTCTGTACCCCCCTGACATGTTTCCCCGGTGCCTTTTTTTTTCCCCCCCCCCCCCTCTGCATTCGAACTTGGTTCCTGTTTCTCCCCTGTCGCATCTCTAAATTGGCACCAGCTTATTTGCGCCCCCACCCCCCCTTTATCGTCCCTTGTTTGTTCTTTCTTTTCTTTTTGACTTTTTTTTTGATAGTTTTTTTCACTTCTTGTGCTCTCAGACATTGTCTATCAAGAAGTTTAGCTCCCCGTCCCGTATGTTTGCGTTTTATTGGGTTCCCTTCTCCCCCCCCAAATGTTTCCATTAACCCGGAAACTTCATTCGTGGGAGGCCGGGCAGATCAATCTGCTCCCCTTGAGGAACACCTTTCGGCCACTTTATCCCCCTTTTTACGCCACCCCGGTCTTCAGAATTTGACCCAACCCCCTCTCCCCCCCCACGTGTTCATCGTGAAGTGCCCTTTCCCGTCCCCTGCAAAAACACCCCACAGACACAGCCCTTAGATTTTTAGCGTCCCCCGTGACCATGGTCTTTCTTTTTTTTTTTTATTTTTTATTCTTCTCTTGGTTTATGTCCTTTAGAATTCTTCTGTTTCAATGGTTATGTATCCTTTCCTTCACTGCTCTCTCCTGTGTGTCTTGTTGTCCCCCAGAGCTCTGTGCCTTTCCCCCCCCCCTCGACGTTTCACAGCATGAGTTGCATGGAGGAACCCGGTCATCGTGCACGTTCTCGTGTTACCCCTTTCTTCTGCTTTTTTGTGGACCACCCTAAAGATCTTACACCCTTGTTTTTCCCCCCCCCCCCCCTGGTACCGTCGTTTCCCTTTATTCCTTGAAGTCATTTCTGGCTTCCTTATTTCGTTTTTTTCTTTGCTTCTTCCTTGCTGAGTTCCATGTCTAATGGCCCGCCTGCCTCCCTTTTCCCTTGTTCTTTTACCTGGCCCCCTGTGTCCCCTCCCTGATCCTCTTCGTTTTTGTTTTATGTTTTCACGTGGACACTCAGTCTTCTTGTTTGTTCCTGTTCCACGGTGCCCTTTGAGGTCTCCTAAGGCACGTATCCCGTCCGGAGCGTCTCGTGACCCCTTTTTTTTTCTTCCTTTTTTCTTTTTTGCAAACAGGACAAAGGTTTCCCCCCAACTTGGTACATGTGCCCTCTCGATATCGTGTGGTTTTTGTCCTTTCAGCTACTTTGGTCCAGAAATCTTTGAGTGTTCGGACGTTTTTTGAGGGTTTTCTTTATCCCCTTCAGCCTTCTTTTTTACCTCTAATTGTGCTGTTGTAGTGTATCGGATTCCCCGGTTCAATGGTTGAGCCTTTCTCTCTTTTCCTCTCCACCTGTGTTTTTTTTTTGATCTTGTCTACCACTGCCCCCTTTCCCCAGTCACCTCTCAACCATATGGTTGCTCGCTTTCTTAAGTAACCCGCTACCGTTCCCGCCACGCTTCCCCCGGTTACTTCCCCTCCTTTCCTGGTCTCGAAAACCGTGTCCGGAAAGTTTTTTCCTCCCATTTTCAACGGTGGCGTGTTTGTTTTATGCATGACCAAAGATTCTTGCCACATTGACAAGATAGCCTGAACAGTTTTAACCCACAAGATTGAGAGATCAAGTGCGGAACAGTTAGAAGATTTGGGACTTTTAGCGACGTTTCCTTTTTTTACCGTGACCACCAAGAGTTATAGTCTCGAGGGACATTCGGTTTGCTTTAACCAACTATTTTTTCTTTCTCTTCTGGTTTTAACTTCTTATTGCCACATAACGCCCTTTCCCAACGTTTATATTACGGACTTAATAGAACCCACTTTTTCAATTTCCCACCCCCCTTCAGCAACAAAAAAACTTGTTCCGTTTTTTTCCCTTTCCCCCCCTCATTTTTCCCACCTAAAAAAGAAATCCCCTTCCTCACCCCCATACTCCAACTGCCCCACATGGTAATGTTTTTTTCCCCCTTTCGCGTTACTCACCCAACTGTCTTTGCACCGGCCCTTGGTTTTTTTTTTTACCCCCACAACATTCTGCACTTCCTCCTTTTTTTTCCGAATGAGGCGCATTCCTTTTCAGTTGGTTTCCTATGTTGTGTCCCCGTACCCGTTCCTCCGTCCAATGTTACTACCTCACCAACACACTCCCCCGACCGTGCCCCCCCTCTCTGGCCAAGGTTTTTGCCCCCTTGAGTTTCCTCCACCTTCCCCCTTTTTCCGTTTTAACTAATCCGGCACCTCCCCCCATTCTCCCTGCTCCCCCCATACCTCCCATCACCTTTCCCCGACCCCTAGCTGCTCGTTTATTTTGATTCTATTCGCCGGTCTGGTTCAGAAAAAGTTGTTTTGAACCCAAGTATCCACGGTTCTGTTTCGGTCGATTTTTTAAACCGTATTGGAATGATCTCGAAGTTTTCTTCTGGTGTCTTCACATGATTGTTTCTTCCTGGCTGCTGAAGGGACCATTCCCCCCCCCGACCGAAATCTCTTTTTTTTTTAGGGAATGTACATTTAAGATTACGACACACCATTTTGCCCTTTAGCTTTTCTTGTTTTTGCCCTCTGTTCCTTCCCAAGGTCGAAGTTCAGGACTCATTTTTGCCTCCCCAAGTGACTTTTCTCAGTCTCCCTTGTGTTGTCGGGCCCGATCAAACGGGGGGGGGGGGTGGCCGTGTTTTCCAGCAACTTCAGGCTGGTTTGCCCAAGTGAGTTATGTCTCTCACCCTTTCTCGGCCATTTGAGACCTTTTGTTCCCTCGTTGCCGCAGGGTGTGTTCAAATGTCACCCAACTGGTCGGTTAGGCCATTGACATGGTGTTGTTTGGGTAATGGCACTTCCTGTCGACTGGGCCCCATCACCCCTTTCCCTTTTTTTCTAACTTTTCCCAGTCCTTTGCTTTTTCCCCCCGTGTTCCTGGTCACCTTCATGTAATTTATTGCGTCTGACTTGAAATAGCCCCCGCTCCCCCCCTTTACGGACTCCTCCCCTCAATTTGAACGGAACCCCACAATTAACCCATTTTTCATGTGGTCCCTGTTCCACACCTGGCTGGCGTTTCCACATTTGCGCATGTACTTCCTTCTTTTTAACCTTCCCACACCTCATGCGCACTTAAGTTTAGGCGGGCTCGGACCCAAAAACCAAAAGTTTTTCTTGACTGAGCCCACGCCCCCGCCCTTCAAACCCGTCCCATTTTTCAAGTGTCGACCCCCCCCTTCCGCAAAACCCCAGTGACCTTTTTTTTTTGCCCCAACCCCCGTGGCCAACATTGGTTTCATGTTGACCTCTTTAAGGAGTTTTTTAATCAATCCCCTCCCCCATTTATTTGCTTTTCCAATTGTTGCCAGTAACCCCCCACCCCTCTCCCCGTCCCCCTCTATGTACTCACCAACAGATAAGTCCCCCCCCAACCTCCGGGCCATTTTTCTTTGTTCAGTACCTGGTGATGCAAGCCAGGGTCCAAGTCGTCGTTCCCTTTCGTCCAAAACCTCGCCGCCACTGAAAACACCCCCGTTTCGCTCTTACATCCCCCCCCCACTCACCTTGCCCCGTGCGCTCAGTTTCCGACCTCCCCCTTCAAAGTTCCTTTTCTTGCACGCGAATCCCTTTTTTTCCCTCCCCGTGGGTCGTGGTCCCCTGGAATTTTTTACGTTGCCCCCCTTCCCCCTTCCTCCTTCTCCCCCATGTATCTGGTCTCTCTGTGCAATAAAGCAGTCCCGGACCCCCTCCTCTTTCATTTTTTTTTTTTTCATTTTGTTTTTGCGATTGTCTTTTTCGGTGGGCCGGGGGGCTGAACCTTCCTAAGAGCTTTGTGTTGGTACGTTTGGGGGACCACAACGTTCCCCGTGTTGTCCGTTTTCCCCCACCCCCCCCCTTTCCACAAATCTGATCGGTCACCCCCTCTGCGACTTCTTACCTCCTCTTCTTTCCCCCCCCTTCCTATGTTGACCCTCTTTTGGTCCTGTGATCCTCTTTTCGACAACAGTTTGCCTCCCGCTCTTTTTCCCTATTGTTTTATTGCTCTTGCCCTTGTTATGCGGAATCCCGCTCTTTTTCGACAGTGCTATGTCATTCGCTTCTGCTATCGTTGTTTTTCCTTCTTTCTTTCATCTTCCCCCGGCCCCGCTGCGCACCCATGAAATCTTGTTATTCCAAGTTTTTGTTTTCAAATTTCCCCCGCATTGCCCGGACCTTTAGTATTTGCGCTTTCATACTTTTTGTCCCCAGAAAATGTTCACGGACGTTGCCGTGTTCATGTTCACCCCAAAACCCCTCCTTTCTTTTGACGCTTCTGCTTCCCCTTTCCACGGTTTTTTCCCAATGTTTTACAATCGTCACGGGACACCCCGGTTTGTTTCCGTAGTGCCTTTGTCACCAACACTGCAGGCCGACTTGCATTTCCGCCTCCCGTGTTGTACCAGGCGTTAATTGTACTTTCGGTGTTTTGTTGTTTCAACAAACACTTGACCCCCCTCCCCAAACCAACTTTTCCTGATTTTTCCTCTTATCCAGAATTATGTTCCGTAACCCAACCGAAGTTTTCCCATTGCGTGCTTGCCTGGGTGTTGATGCCCATCTCAGACAAAGTGCCACCACATTTTTTCGTTGATACTGGCTTTTTTCCCCCTGAAAACGCTTCTGCCCATGTGTTGATTTTTTTTCTCTAACATTCCCCCCCCCCCCGTCCTTATTGTCGTCTTTGAGTAGTGTTGCTACCAAAGGGCGTTGATCTAACTCCCCGGGCTTTTTTTTTTACGCTGGAATTTTTTTTTCCCGTGCCCTCTTCACCCCGAGGGTTCTCCGTCCTGGGAACCAGTTTTAGAACAAACCCGCCCCCGATTCTTTTTGGCTCGGGAGGGGCGCGTGGGAAGTGATATCTTTCCCCTCAACCCCTTTTTCGTGTCCTACCGGACGTCCGTCCCACAGGGTTCCAAAAACACACACGAACTCCGTTCCTCTCTACTTGTTTTTTCCTTGGCCCCTGTGAATGCTGGGTTTCATGTTGCCTGCTTTTTTCCAACCTTTTTCCCGGTACAGTTTTCGATTCTCTATAATTTTCACTAGTACTCCGCTTTTGTCTTGTTATATTATGCTTTTTATGTCCCCTACTTTCCTCCCTTTACGCAACATGACATTCCTTTTCATTCCTGTTGACGTAGGCCGGCGTTTTCCCCGTAGCCAAAACCCTTGACTACTTTTTCTCTCACCCCTTTCTTTCCTATCGCCCTAATGTTTTTTTGTTGTTGTTACAAGATAGTGATTTCCCCCCCCCCCTGTGCGCTCTGTCCCTTCTCTTATTGGTGCTACCCCACTTTTTTTTTCTCACTCTTTTTCTTTGTGGCGCCCAACCCCCCCCCCTTCCCTCCGACTGAGTCTCGTTTTTTGGGAGGTGCGCACTTTTTTTTTTCGGGTTTGTTGGTGCTCGCCCTATTCCCCCGGTGGTGGATCCCCCGAGTTTGCTAAGTACTTTTGTTACTGTTTAGTTTCCCAACGCGTGTTTCCAGGGCGGTTGGTGCCCCCCGATCGTACTGGTTTTTTCCAAGGCAACTGTGCCGTGGTTTTCCTCTCTGTCCCCTGGTCCTTCCACTCATTTTGGAAGGTTGATTTGACTTCAGTTTAGTGTTCTTTTACACACAGTTTCCTTGAAAGTGCCTTTGTCGACGAGTCTTTCTCAAATCATGCATGTAATTTTGTGTTGCCCACCTTTCTTCACGATGGTCGCTTGAAATTATTTTTTGAAGCCCCCTTTTGTTGTTTTTAACCCACAGGGCAGCAGACTCCCAATTCGGGATTGGGTTTTGTTTTTTGGGGAACACGACAACGTTTTCTTTTCGTACTTTTAGTCCAGTGTTTCCAAAGTGCTTTTTGGAAGCTTCCCCCATACCTCCTTCGTCTCGCCCATTTCGTTTCCCGTTGTTTCGTCTCCACAGTCTCAGCTTGACTCTGGTGTTGTGGATCAGTTCTGACCCTCCCTTGATTCGGAAACCACCCCCTCGCTTAATAATCATTTTCTACACTTTTCTAGTTTCAATTTTGCGACACACTTTTATTCGGCTTCTACAATTCATGCACGGAACACCCCTTGCCAGCCCGGTGCGCCTCCCCTTTTACCAAGACGTTTCATTTTTGTTTGGCGCAATGGGGTTCCCTAAAACTTAGGGTGGATTCTCTTTTTTACTTGCGGGCGTTGGTGTTGGAATATGTTCATATTGGTTTCCCCACTGTTTTTCCCCTGTTCAACTACTTGTACGCTTTTGAACCCAGGTATTTTTTTCAGCCCATGTAAACGTGCCCCTTCCCAGTACCCCCGAGTTCGACCCCGGCAAACCCTCCCACCTGACCAAACGATCACTTCGTCGTTGTCGTAGTATTCTTTCCTTGACTGTTCTACTCTTACTTGCGCCGAGTTGGAAAGGCTTTCCCCAATGTTCCTTCTCCTTCGCCGTCGCGGACCCCCCCCCCAAAAGTTTGCGTTTTTTTCTTTTTTGGCTCTTTCTGGGTTCGTGAACCCCTGCTTGGTCTTTTCCACACTTTTTGGTGGAAGGACTCGTGTTTGTATCGTGCCTGGCGCTATAGTTTTGAATTCGTTAAAGTAACGGCCCGTGGCGCCTATGGCCCCGTTGTGTTTTTGTTACAGGACCAGCGGATGGTTGTTTTTACTCGCTTCTTTTTTTTTTTTTTGGGCTCTGACTTTGGGTTCCGGTTGCTAGTTGGTGCCAATGGAATTTGGTCTTCCCCCCTACAATTGGGATGGCCCTGTTCCCGTTCATCCCTCCTCCCCGTTGTCCTGCTTTGGTAGTTGGTTTCGTTCAATGTTTGCGTGCCTTTTCTTCGTTCCCTGTCTGTTGGCTTTGGGTTTTTGTTTGACCGGCCCTGATGGCCCCGAAAACATTTTTTTTCCCCTATTCGTTCGTTGCCTTCCCTTGAATGGGTTTCGGTTTTCCTGATTTACATTGGGTGGTTTTCGCTTTAGTATTTTCCCCCCCTGTACATATGCCCAAGTTTACATTTTCCTTTCTTTTTCTTTTCCCACATTCTGTTCCTCGGTTTTTCTGATTCTTCTCGCTTGCCCGTCTAGGCCCCTTTTCATCCTACGATTGAGGGAACAGTTGGATTGGCTTTGACCAATTAAGCCTTCTGGAGTCCTCCGTTATGGGTTTCCCATTTTGCCCCACTTCTGAATTCCCCAAACCCTTCTGCCGACACTACCCGTTTTACCCCTCCCTCCCTTCAGAGGACCTGTCTCAGCCTTACGCTTTCTACCCTTTTTTGTCCACCCGTTGAATGGATGCCCCCCTTTATCGGGATGGATATTTTTTTTCCCCTTTTTTTGTTATAGGACAACTTCTTTCTCTTGTGTCACACCTGGAATGTACCCAACCCAATCCTGACGGCCAGCGACGGCGTCTCAAGTTTTTTTTTGGAGTTAATTGGCCCTTTCTTTTCTCTCCAATGCTCAATCTTCTGATTGCATTCCTCGGGGATTATTTCACCGTTTTTGAGTCGTTTTTTTTTTTTTCCTCAGTCGTCCCCCTTTCGAATTCTTCCAGAGAGAGACCCCTGTCCGAAAAGTGGGACAACTCGTTTCTTCCACACTTTTTTTTTCTGTCCTACTTCTACCCTTTTGGGAGTTTGCCCGCCCCGACTCGCGTGCTGGTGGGAGGGAATGTTAGTTCATTTATGATTTGGGTGATGCTGGCATTTTTCCTATCCCCCCCCCCCTTTTTCACGTTATGTGTTCCCTTTGACTCCTTTTGCTTAGTTTCGGTTGGAGTTCGTCCCTTTTTCTGACGTCTGACTTCCCCTCTCCCTTTTACCCCCCGCTTGAGGAAGATGGGTCAACCATGTAAGGAAGGTGGTACCGCCCCTTTCTTAGTCTGTTTTTTTTTTTTTTTTGAACCCCACTCCCGCGATTCTCACCCAGTTGTCCCTGTAAGTGTTACCTTGTGTGTTTTTTCCTTAAATTATGTGCTTTGAATTTTCTTTGTTTCTTTCTCCGTACCCCCCTTTGTCAATTTTTCCCGTTATTGAACACATGTCGCATCGGAAGAAACTATTGACTTTGGTTCTTGGGCCACTGGCAGAGTGAACCAACATCCCATTGAATTTTCTTTCCGGGTGTTTACCTGTTTACTTTTTTGAAATCGTTGGAGGTTTTAGTCTGTAAAAAGTGTTCCGGTTCTTGTGGCGGCCGCACCACTCCCAGTTCTTGTCTCCTGTACTTGTTTTTGTATCTATTTTCACAAGCGTTTCAGTCTCTTTGCCCCTTATGTGACGCAACATGAACCCCCCAAACCGCAAATGGTCATTTCTTTTTTTTTCTATGATTGCCAGTAAAGTACGGACTGGTTTCAAGCCCAAGAAGCTGTGGTAGCTTTCGCGATTTGTCAATAGTTTTTTTTTCCACCTCGTGGTTCCTTGGGCGAGTTTTTTGATTCATAAGTCTTTTCTCCTTCCTATTGGTTGTTGTTTTTTCTATATGATTCCATGCCCCCCCGCCCCTCCAAGTACGAAATGTGGACAGTGTAAATGCGTCCCCTTCAAGAAACCCCGTTTCTTTTTCCCCCCGTGCCCCGTTTCTTTTCCCGTCTAGCTATCAAAAGGTTTTCTGGTTCTTTATTTCCCCCCCCTTTGACCTTACCCTGTCGTCATAAATGCTTGTTACAGACGACCCCCACGGTTGTTTTCCCTGTCGACTCTCCGTTGCCCTTTTAGGTATTGAGATTTCGGCCCGTTTTTACCCCCGGAAACCCAGTCTATTTTCCCCCGTGCAGTACCCCCCTGAAGGCTTTTTACCGGTTTGCTTTTCTTCCCGGGCCTGCCATTCCGAAAGTGCCCAGGTTTAGCCTCTTTGGCTTTCATAAAGTCAGCCCGGTTCCCCTTTCCCCTCCCCCTTCTTTCCCCCCAGACCCCCCACCCGTTTTTTCACATCTCCTGGCTTATTCCAACTGAAGGTCAACCGGCATCCCTTCGTTTACTATCGTCGGGCGTTGTGTCCACACCAGTGTTGCCAGGGCCCGCTGTTTTTCACTTTCTGTCCGCCCTGGATTTGACTCTAGAACTTTTCACGTTCCGCCCTCTCCCGGTCCCTTCCCCTCCGACCCCCTCCCCCCTTGCTTCCCGTTCACTTTTGCTGGCCTAGCCCCACACATGGACATATTTGCCTTGAACCTCCTCACTTCAACACCAAAGTATTATTCCCTGATGTACCCACCAACCCCCCTGCCCCCCCTGCCCGTTTTGACTTTTTTTTTTTTGATGCTTTGTTTTTTCAACAAGTCCCGTTTTCCGTTCCTTTTTCCCTTTGTGATAACCCCGTTCCACGACTTTTTGTTGGGTATTTGTTTTTTCCCTTGTAGACGGGTTTCTTTAGCCTTGATTTTCCCTCCGCATTTCTTCCCTCCCGGCGTTTGTATTTTATGACTTCGCCTTTTCGCTTCCGCCCCCTTACCGCATCCGTTTTTCGCTTTTTTTTGTCCCCCCTTTTTTTGGTATTGCGAATTGCCTTCAACCATTTAGGAGAGTTCCCGAGGCGTCCCACCTTTTTTCGGCTTCTCCCGCTTTGCTTTTCTGGTCCCATGTTATGCCGACTTGCTGGAAGGATTTCGACCAAAGGGCCGTCGGCCTTTTGACGGAGGCTTTGGTTTTGGTTTCCGTGGGGCAAGTTGTGTTTTTTTTTGCTTTGGTTTGGTGTAAAAAGGATTGCGGCTTTTCCATGCCGTTTTGTTAATGCATTTTAAGGGTTTTGCCGTGAGGGCCCCCTCACCGCCTGCTTTTTGCTGCTCCACTTTTCCCATCTACCCCTGTTTTATTCTTATTTTTTTTTATGTGCAAGTTTTTGTATAAATTCACGAGTGAGAATTCCCTTGAACCTTTCCCACACGACCTGTCCCCTTTGCCGGTGACCTTGGACTTGCCCCTACCCCCCTTTTCAACTTGTCCACCTTTGGTTTACCACCACTTTCGTTCGATGGTCCGGACTGTTTTCCCTCCCCGCACCCCGTTTCCACCTCTTCGATCTCTCGTTTTAACCATTTTTTCTGCCTTTATACCCGCCCAATTCTTTTGCCCCCGACCGACCGCGAGAATGTCCCTCACCCCCCCGTTCAACATCCCCCCCCGGGTTTTCCTTTACAATGGTAGTCTTTGATCGTGCAGGATGAGCTGGCTTCCCCATGTGTTAGTTGGCCCTTGGCCCACCCCAATTCCCCTTTCCCCCCCCCCTTTTACTTTTTTTTTTACCGCGTTCAGTCCAAAAACCCGTACTCCTCTTCCAACCGCCTCCCCCCCCTTTGTCTTTTATGCCCGCCCTTCAACTCCCCCCCCCTGGTCCTGCCTGTAACGCGCAAACCCAGTTGTGTCACCCCCCCAACGTTGAAAACTGCCCCCAGTTGCCTTTCTTTTTTTTAAGCTCCCAATTCCAGTGTGTCCCTTTTCTTTTTTTTTCACGACCCTATTTTTCCATTGGGGGTGCTTCTTTTTTCCTCCCCCCATGGCTCGGACTTCTTCCTTCTTTATTTTTCCCCCCCCTCTTGTATCGGCCCCGGAGCAATAACTCCTCAGAAAATCCCGGGTGATTTCCGTTGCTTTTTTCCTTTTCCCTATTCCCTTCTTTCTGGGTTCCCCCGCCGTTTTTTTTTGTTTTGTCATTTTTTTTCACTTCTTTCCTTGGAGTCCCCGATTGGGTTTTGTTTCCCCCCCCCCCCTTGCATTTTTCCCGGTTTTTTCCTAAACCTTCTTTTTCACCAAAACTCTTTGTCCATAGTCCACCCATAACGTGGCAGTCCGAATCTAGATTCACCCCCTTCCCCTCTTTATGGCCCCCCGTATTTCGCTGTTTTTCTTTCTGTGAGAACACCCCAAAAGGACGGTCGTCTTTTTTTCTTCTTCCTGACTTTTTGTTCGACGGCCCGCCTTTATTTTTGTTTTCTTGGCGCAAATTTTGAAATGTTTTTAGTGAATATGCTGTGTTCCCCTTAATCATTCCCCTCCTTCTCCGCCTAGCCACCATTTTTTTTTAGACGTGTTGTTTTCCCAGTCTCCTTCAATAATTGCGATTGCATTCTGGGCCTCATCACCTCCCTTTTGCCCCCCCGGAACCTTATTCCTTTCACGCTCCCGTTTCGTTTTGTAAAAAAAAAATCTTCATTTTTGAGCTTGCGCTCCCCCTCAGTTTTTTTTATTTTTTCCCCAACCCGGTTCCATTCATCCACCTCCTCGTCAATTTGTTTATGCACCACTTTCTTTTAGGTGCTTTTTTTCCCTTCCAGACCCTTTTTCCGTCCACCTTTTTTTTTGCTCCTTCCTTTGTTTTCATCCTCCCACCTTTTTTCACGTTTGCCCCATGTCCGTGATTTCTACGCATTTGTTGGTACACCTTTCCTTTTTTTTTTCCCCGTTTTTTTCTTTCTTTTTTTTTCTGCTCTACCTGGGTTCGGATTTTCAATTCTTTTTTCCACCAAAGCTCTGCAAATAGCCAACCAAAAGCTTTTCCTTTTTGGGCGCGTTCTATTTTCTTTCCCCCGCCCCCCCTTTTTTTTTTTATCCACTCCCTTTCTTTTTCCGATTAACTTTTTTTTCCAACAAAAAGTTCCCCTTGGTCCATCAGACAACATACCTTTTTGCCGCTTCCCCGTGGATGCGTCCTTTAGTCCGTTTTCCCCCCACACTCCGTCATTCTCGTATCCCTTTTTTCAAGAAACGCGGTTCTGATTTCTACGGTTCATCTGCCATGAATGACGCCCTTTTTTCACTGTTGTGCCCTTTGCTTTCCAAGTTTTCGTTTAGCTCTCCCTCTCTTTCCCCTCCCCTACCTCTTTTTGTTGTTGTCATTTTCCTTTTTCTTTCCACTCCCTTTCGGCCCAAACCATGAATGCTTTTTCATTTCGATGCGCGGTCGTTTTCCCCAATTAGCTTTCCCCCCCCCCAAGCCGACATGGTTTTTGACAATTACGGACCCTTACGGACATTTGTTTGAACGCTCCACTTCACCCTCGTCTTTTCCCTCTCTTTACTGGTATTTGTTCTCTTTCTTTAAACAGAGAGACCCCTTCTGTTTGGTCGCGACACCCCCTCGTCACTGCTTTGTCTCTCCGTCGCCTTCTGGTTCTCCCCACCTAGCGCCTCGCGTCCCCGGAGGTTTTTTGTTTGGCGAGTTTCGGCCGTTTTATTTTGGAGGCGGAACCTTTCTCCCCCCCTCCCCCTTTCTTTTCTCCCGTCTTGCCCTTCCTGGACCCTGTTTCCTTTTTTTATGCCAGTCTTTCCCCCCCATTTTTTTCAAAGAAGAACCCCACCCCCCCCATCAACGTCCCCGTTTGCCTGCGTCAGTCTTTTGGATCTTCGGAGTTTTTTGGGAGGACGGCTTCTACCCCGACCGGTTCATTAGGGCGACATCCTCTCCTTTTTCCCCCGTACCCCCCCTGTTTTTTTTTTTCTTGCATTGCCCTTTTCGTTGCGTTTGTCACCTTTTCTTACCCTTTTGAGGGCTTGGTTCTCATGGACTCCACCCCTTTTACACCTTTGAGCACCATACCCGCTCACAAGCCAGGTTTTCTTTTTTGACCCCGCCCCCTTTTTTTTTCTTCTTGTCATCCTTTTTCCCTTTTTTCAAAAAGTGTTGTATCTGCCCTTTCATCGGCGTCGCAAACAGTTTCCCAGGCTTCCTTTTTCCCAAGTCTCCCCGTATTTTCTCTCGTTTTTCCCCCCTTGAAATTCCTTCTTCTGGGTTGACACCCTCCCTATATTGTCCGAATCATTAACCCTCTGCCATTGCTGGCCCCCATCTTTTCGGTTTTCTTTTGACCCAAAAGGCCTGGTCCACCCAAATTTTTATTTCGCCCACCCTCCCCGGTTACCCCAGCGTATCTCCCTGGTCCCCCCGTTTCCTGTGTTTTTGTTCTTCTTAGCTTCCTCATGGGCTTTGACTATTCTTCGTGTGCACCACCTGCTTTTTCACTGAAAGCAGGTTCAACTTTTTCCCCCTTCCCGGTTTTGCGGGTGTGAGTCTTTTTCCCCCTCCCTTGTTTTGCAAGTACATCAGATTTAATAGTTGCAACACACCTTTTGTGACCCGGATTCAGAGGCTCTTTTTTTCTTTTCTTTCGTTTCTGCGATCTCTTTATACCTTGATTTTGTCCGAGGTTATTGAATTTCTTTCCTATTCCTTCGCCTTTTTTGGCCCCCCCCGGTATGTTGTTGTGGTCTGTTCCAGGAACTTTTCCTTCGGGGTGGCTCTAACCACCACTCTCCGTCAATTTTTTTGCACTCTTTCGTTTTTTATTATCAGTTGTTTGCTCTTAGTGCTGCATTGCTTCGCGTTTTTCTGTCCGTAATTTCCTCGTTTTTTTTACTCCTCTGGTTTTTTCTTTTTAGGAGTTGGCCTGTTGCTCTTTTTTTGGTGTGGAAATTTGTTTTAACATTGCCTCCCTTGGTTCTTTCTGGGCTCTCAACCTTGCATAAGTGGCATTCCCTTTTTTTTCTAGTGGACTCTCTTGTATTCCATTATTTCGTGCCTTCTCGCCTTCGCCTTTTGGTTGGCTGCCGTGTTTGTTTTGCTGCCGGCAGACCAACTACCAGTAGTACCCAAGGAATTGACCAATCCCACTGAACGGAGACTCAACCTTTTTTTTTCGTTCGGTTTTTTTAAGTATTTATACTATTCATCGGACACTATTGCATTCTTGTCTCCTATTGACCGGGAATTTCTTTTCCTAGGTACTTTATTATCCGTGCCATTTAAGCTTTTTTACTTTTTTGTTCCTATGCCACGTTTAACTTTCTTTCTAGTTTCTCCAATCCGCGGTTAAGCGTTTTTTGATTCTATCGCGCGCTAGTCTTCATTCCATCCGCGGATTGCTGACCCCCCCCTGTTCTTGCTTGTGGCCATAGTTCCCGAATCAGTTTTTCGGTTGCTTTTGGGTTACCGTCGAAAACAGTAATTGCCTTCCACCGGGCGGCTGCCGTTCTGTTACACCCTCCACATTTTTTTTGCATGCCCCCTCTTTTTCGTTCTTCCCTGTATTTTTTCCAAGAGGACTACACGTTCCCCCCCCTTGAATTCGTACGTTCTTTCCTCCCCCCTTTCGTTCTGGTTCTTGATTTGGGACGTCCTGGTT